>Ga0154464_1060_pt1 | contig 29229 bp, 25 predicted proteins | sample RifGroC2_FD_105657 | JGI IMG/M metagenome (GOLD analysis project Ga0154464, IMG submission 105657) | Desulfuromonadales bacterium GWC2_61_20
CATTAGGTTTGTATTCTTACTGGTAAGATCATAGCGCGGTGAGGTGGGGGGTGGCAAGGGGGGATTTTGTTTTTAGCGGGAGAATGGTCGAGGACTGGCTCCGCAGGTGCCAGCCCCCTTTTCCAGGTCTATCAACGTTCCGTTCGATCATTTCAAAAGTTCAAGTTTTGTCAGCCAGTCGTTAAAGTGGGGGCATTGTTTCCGTATGGACTGGATTCCTATCGCCTCTGAAATTGATTTCCCCATGGCAACCTTCCGATATCCACTTTTTAACGATTCAAGCCGTTTCCCAGGTGCATTTGTGGGATCGTCGTTAATTTCTTCCGGATTATCATATACTTCAATGATTTTCCGAATCAGCGATATCTTTATCTCGGTCTTCTCTGCCAAAATATCCGCATCGCTGAAAAGTAACGCTTCGAATTCATGCATTTCGATATAGGGGACAAAGCGGGTTTCTGCATCACAGCCGGGAAAGGCATTCATGATCTCATTCCGGGTTGCGCCCTCAAGGATCTCGGCTTTATGACTGGCGGTCAGGGTCGTTCCGTTTTGTAATCGTCGAAGAACTTCTGCTCTTCCCGGCCACTCGGTATCGATCCTGAAATAATCGAACATCGTCGTTATGTAGGTGTCATTCCGTTGTTTGAGGAAATTGCCGATATCATTCTTGGCCTTGTCGAAACGAATGTCGCCTCCTTTATGCCCAGGCTTCCCGATTAGTGCCGGATACAGAAATATCCCCTTATGGGCCATCTGCGGCGCCAGCACATCGCGTACGAAAGTCTGTTCTGTCGGGCCTTCCACAACGATAAAGATTTCAATACTATTCATGGTCAGGCCCACCGGTGACAATATTTTTTCTCCAGAGGTCGCCCAGTGAATAATCATCAAGCCAGGATGAAAGCTCGTCTTTGCTGGGTCGCTTAAAGACCGAGGCCCCATTCTTTCGATTCACGACAATGATGTCTTCCGGTTCAAAATAATCGACGAGAGCGGGGGACTGTGTCGAGATGATCAGCTGTGTCTTCTTGGAGGCCGACTTGATCAACTCCGCCAAAATCTCGATAGCGTAGGGATGTAGCCCTAGTTCCGGTTCATCAATAATGATGGTTGACGGCGGATCAGGTTGGAGCAGGGCCGTGGCCAAACAGATAAACCGCAACGTCCCATCGGACAGGTGTTGTGGTTTGAGCGGATAGTCGGAACCCTTCTGTCTCCAGCGGAGACGGACTTTTTCATTTTTGTTTGGCTTCAGAATGAAATCGTCGAAGAATGGCGCAACCAAGCGAATCGTATCCACGATCTGGCCATACGTACTTGTCGTTCTTTTATGATTTTGCAGATCGAGCAGAAACGGTGCGATATTAGCCGCATCGAATCGCAAATAATCACAATCGTCAACGGCTTCATACCGTCGCATCGGAGCAACTTTGCTGGTGTCGTGAAAATGATAAATTTTCCACGAAGAGATTGCGTCATAAACATGGGACGCAACGTTGCGTCTTCCTATAACACCTCTTCTTTCCTTGTCTTTCAGCAATTCAGGCGTTGTGTGCCCACTCCCCAATTCCCACCAACCGGTAGCGCCGCCTTCATAGAACCTTGCCTCGTCATTGATGATAAATGTTGCATCTGCTGTAGGCGCAAGCTTAAAACGGTAGCCGTTAGAGCCAAATCGTGTTTCTACCTCGATCTGTTCCGTTATCTTTGGGCCATTAAAAAGAAAATCATCACTATCACCACCATCGACGATAAAGGCCTGCAAACTTGCACTAGAAAGACCCGGCAATGGCAATTCCATCATGGCCCGCAATAGTCGAAAAAAATCTATAAAGTTACTTTTCCCTGCGCCATTTCCACCGATGAGGACATTCAAGTTTGTGAGCTCGAACTTCTCTAAGGATTGAATCGACTTGAAGCCTTTTATCGTTAATTTGTCTAAGGATTGAGACATAAATAGCAATTCTCCCTGTTCAACGGCTGAGACCTGCCGGACGGCTTTTTGCCGGACCTGCACTTTAGTGAAAATTTTCTCGCTAAATAGATTAGACAACTTAGCAGGTTCCCCGTTGGCCGTCTAGATGGCCATAATTCATGAATGTATGAGTTTAGATTCAGAAAAGCCGCACCCAGAACATTTGTATTCACGCTCCTTTGAGCCAACCTCACCAAAAATGGGATGAGGCTTCGAAGATATGATCTCGAAAGTTCGGTTATTGCATTTCGGGCACCGTTCGCCTGTTGCACTAGTCAAGGAATGGATTTTCTCCTTCAAACCCGCGTTCTCCGCGATTAAGTCTGCAAATTTTAGTTTGGCCTCAGCAAGCTCAAGGCTTAGATCGGCCAGCAGGTTTTTGAATTCTGCATTTTCAATATTTTTGCTGATTTCACGCAATCTCGCAGCGAGCGTGATTGCAGTGGACACCGTAGAAATTATGTCAGCCATTCATTCCTCCTGTTTGGATAGCAAGGTCGGGTTAGCCCAAAAGGTGTAACCCGACTCGTGATTTATGCTACTCAGCGCGCATAAATTTTATTCGCATCAACCGGAAAACCCGCTGCCTTCAATTCTCGGACAAGATCGAATCGCCATTTTTCATGCGGATCAAGGGGGACAAAGAGAACTCCTTGATAATCAGAAGGTATATCAACGCCATCCTCATACAGGGCGCAAACTCTTGAACGCCCGAGTTTGCCCAGGAAATAGCCAAGCTCCAGTACGACATTTTGTCGTGCCCTTCGTTGAAGGGGATCATCAGTACCCTTTGACTTTCCCTCGTCGTCACCAGTGAGTAATACAACGGCAAAATGCACATTCGAATAATCCGAAAACTTTTCAATGATGGTGCGGCCGGCATTCGGTTTTTCATGGAGTATTATTGGCTCAAGATCAAGCTTTTCCAGGAAACGAGCTACGCTTTCCTTGATTCCGGCATTATGTCCATGGACAACAAAAACGTGGTTGGAATTTTGTTGAGGGTGCCTTGCTACGTCCATATTTCGTGAAACAGGTCGCGTCATCTCAATTTCAATTTCCAGTTGATCAATGCAACTTTGAAGTATCTTCAGTTGATTAGATAGCTTTGAGGCCCCATATGCATCGTGATCTTGATCACTTAAACCATACAATTCAAACCCATTACCAGATACTTGAAGAACAGAATCAATATTCAAGGAGAAAGATCCAAATGATTTAATCAAAATCTCCCGTGTAGTATTTTCCCACGCTGTGTGATCAGGCGATAGAAAAGGTTGACGGAGCAACATTTCTTCAGCTTTTTTTATTTGTCCCGATAAGAGTTTAATTGCTGTCTGCGGGGAAACAGAGGCGGCTATTTCCTGTTTGGGTTTCGGTCTTGCGGACTTGTTCGCCATTTAATTCTCTCTTTGTATTTTTCCCAAAGTTATCGGCAGGTTACGCTTCGCTAACCCGACCTACGATTTACACCACAAAACTCCCCGGTGCCACCTCCCGTACCTGCCCCAGCGCCGCCAGGGTTTCGAGCAACTCGCCAACCTTGTCGGCGCGGGCGCGTTGGAAGGTGCGGGCGATGGTTTCGGCGGTGAGGGGGGCGGCGGCGCCGGCGAGGGCGGCTCGGACGGCTTGCACTTGCTCGGGGAGGGTTTTTGGCCAGAGGAGTTTGGCCTTGGGCGCGGCTGGCGCGGTTTCGCTTGCGCCGAGGTCGAGGTCGTCCTGGACGACAATCTTCTCGCCGTGTGGCTGCTGATATTCGGGGCGTAGCCAGCGGATCAGGCCTTGCTCTTCTTCCCGTGCCCGTTCGCGGTTGAGGGCGACAACACGTTCGAGAATTTCGGCGTCGGTCAGAGTGGCGGGCCAGCCGTAGGCGGCAAAGACGGCGGCGTCGAGTTCGTCGTGCAACTGCTTGAGAACTGAAACCAGCCCCTGTTCGTGGATAATTTTCTCTTTGGCGGTCAAAATCCCCCTGCTCGCTACGCCCACTCCCCCCTTTGTCAAAGGGGGGTTGGGGGGGATTTCGATCTCCCGCAGCTTCTCCAGCACGTTGTACATGCCGGTCAGGGTCAGGTCGGGATAGAGCGCCTGCTGGCGTTTGCGGTGGGCGTCGAGCTGTTCGGCGAGATCGCGGATGGTCTGCTTCTGCTCGTTGCTGGCGGCGGGGAAGGGGAAGGGTTCGAAGCAGCGGGTGGTATTGTAAACAGGGCGATCTTCAAGCGTACCACCAGCAGCCAGTGCCCAAGTGATATGAACGCGGCTAGAAAGAACGCCGAGAAGGTATGCATCATCAGATGCCACGGTCCGTATCTTCTGGTCTGGAAGAATGTCTGCATCTAGAAAGACAAACATTCGATGTTTGGCAGTTTCGGCAGTACCAATGTAACGTTTCAATCCAGCTGCGGCCAATCTGAACTTTGGGACGGCTTCTGCAAAAAACCACCAATTATCGCGTCGGCTTGGTCGTTTGTCTTGGTCACGTTGCGGTTTGACTCGCTCAAGAACCCACTGATAAGCCTCTGGAAAGCGCTGCCTCAGTTCCCCTTCTGTAATCCCATAAAAATCAAGGGCCAAAATACCGCGCGGCTTATCTGTTAAGTCCTTGCCATTACGATATCTACGAATATGTGCTTCAAGTCCCGGTACTCTTCCGAATCCAAGATTGACGGCATCCTGCTCATCAATCCAAAAACCTGCTCCAAGTGGAATCATCCCCATAAATGAGATGCCTGAATTGCTTAAAAGTGGCAGAACCCCAGCCACATTTGCACCAGCCGTCAGGTCTGCGTGCAACACACCTCTTTGTCTGGAGAGTTCCACTGCAACCCCTTCACCATCTCCATCACGTTCGGAGGTGACAGTGATCAAACTACCTTCGTTTCCCTCTTGAGAAGATTTGCCAACTGTCATGGCGATGCGAACTGCTGCCCCATCGACAGAGTCCACCCACGGATGATCTGGAATGGCAAAAGCCAAAGAGATCGATTGATGTGCAATGAGATGACGCTCAACTATCTTCCTGTTGAAGGCCATAGTGACACTATTGGTCGTGATAAAGCCGAACCGCCGCAGCTTGCCCAGTCTGGTCAGTTCAGCCGCCTTATTCCACCAATACATAACGAAGTCAGCGGTGTCTGGCACATCATTCCAAACGTTTCGCAGTGCTTCCACATAACCATCACCCAACGCATTTCGCATCCGCTTATTGCCGATAAACGGCGGGTTCCCAACCACAAAATCCGCCGCCGGCCACTCCGCCTGGCGCGGATTCAAATATCGCAGCACCGGCTCCTGCGCCGCCTCATCCGGCACCTGCTCCCCCGTCACCGGATGCACCTTGGTCGTCCGCCCATCCCAACGACTGACCGCCCTCCCTTCACCATCGACCACCGGCTCGACCCCGTCGTAAGCCAGCACCGCATCGCGACACTCGACGTTGTGGAACTTCTTGATCACCGGCTCCGGCGGCAGCACATGGCCACGGGTGCGGAAATGCCACTGCAGATAGCCGATCCACAAAACCATGTCGGTGATGGCGGCGGCACGGGGGTTGACCTCAATGCCGAGAAGCTGGTGGGGATCGACGGTGAGACCGGCGAGCTCCAGGGTCGTCTGCTCTTCGCCGAAGCCTTCGAGGGCATTGAGGACTTCCCCCTCCAGCCGCTTGAGATGTTCAAAGGTGACATACAAAAAGTTGCCGCTGCCGCAGGCGGGATCGAGAATGCGCAGGTTGCACAAGGTGCGGTGGAAGGTCTTGACCAGGGCAATCGCCCCGGCCTTATCCCCCTGCGCGTCCAACGTCACCGCCCCGGCCAGCACCGCCTCCCAGTCGCCGCGCAGCGGTTCGATCACCGTCGGCAGTACCAGCCGCTCGACGTATTCGCGCGGGGTATAGTGGGCGCCGAGGTGGTGGCGTTCGGTCGGGTCGAGGGCGCGTTCCAGCAGGGTACCGAAGATCGCCGGTTCGACATCGCGCCAGTCGGCCTTGGCCGCCGCCATCAACAGGGCCAACTGCTCCTCGTTGATCGGCAGGGCGGTGGCGTCTTCGAAGAGGCCGCCGTTGAAACGCAGCAACTTTTCGCGCAGCACGGTGGAGAAGCCGCCATCCTTCATCGTTGTCCAGAGCGATGCCGCCATCGGCGCGAAGGCGTCGGCCTGCCCCTTGAGACTCCCCAGCAGGGTGGTGAAACTGAGGTGGGGGATGAGGCCGATATCCTCGGCGAACATGGTAAAGAGACAGCGCTTGAGAAAATTGCCGACAGCCTCGGCGCCATGTCCGGCCTGTTCCAGCGACTTGGCCAGGGTGGCAAGGCGCTCGGCGACCTGACGGGTGGCCTTGGCGCTCTGTTTGGCGGGATCGAGGCTGTGCGGGGTCGTCCAGATCAGGCGCAGCCGTTCGCGGATCGGCGCATGGGCCAGATCGGCCAGGGGGATGCGATAGGAACGGGGGTCGGGAAAGGGGAGATAGGTTTTGCCGGTGCAGGAAAATTCGCTGTAGAGCTCGATGGCATGGCCGACATCGACGACGACGAGAAAAGGCGGCCAACCCTCCTCCACCGGCAGGGCGCGGGCATACTGCTCGGCCTGCCCCTTGGCCTTGAGCATCGCCACGTCCCAGCCTTTGGTGCCGCGTACCGCCGTGCCGCGTCGGGCGGTGAGCCAGCCCGGTTCCGGCTCCTTGACCTGCGGCTCGACGCGGTCGCTCCCCTGCTTGGCTTCGAGGACAAAGCAGCCGCGCTTGTAGAGATCGATGCGTCCGACGCTGCTGCTGCCGTCGCCATAGGCGAAGGCGACGGAGCGTTCGAAGACATAGGCGTTGTCGCGATCAAAGGGGCCGGTGGGATTGGGGCGCTGCACGCCGAGGAGATCGCAGAGTTCGGAGAGGAAGAGCTGATAGTTGGCGCGCTCGGCGGCGCCGGAGGCTTCCCAGCGGCGCAGGAAATCGGTCACGGTTTGGTCGGGTGAGGTTGGTAGCTGCGGCTGCGACACGGTTCCCCCTGTCTTGAAAAATGACGCTCAGGATAGCCCGATTCGCAGGGGTTGAAAAGGGTTAAGGTGAAGGTGGTGGCGAGTGTCGCCGGGCCGGGCCTCCAACCGAATGATTTATACGGTTACTGCCCCATCCGTTGCGGAAACCAGTGCCGCGTGCGGTTGCAGACGGCGCAGACCGAGAGCATCACCGGTACCTCGACCAGCACCCCGACCACGCAGGCCAACGCCGCCCCCGACTCCGGGCCGAAGACGGTAATCGCTACCGCCACCGCCAGTTCGAAGAAGTTGCTCGCGCCGATGAGGGCGCCGGGGGCGGCGACGCTGTAGGGGAGCTTGATCCACTTCATCAGCCCGTAGGCGAGGGATGAGTTGAAATAAACCTGGATGGTGATCGGCACGGCGATGAGGAAGACGTGGAAGAGGCGGCCGGTGATGTTGTCGGCCTGGAAGGCGAAGATCAGGACCAGGGTGGCGAGGAGGGCACTGATGGCGAGCGGGTGGAGTTTGGGGAGGAAGACGCCATTGAACCAATCGGGGCCGTGAGATTTGATCAGGGTCGCGCGGGTGACGACCCCGGCGGCGAGTGGGATGACGATGAAGACGACGATGGAGGTGAAGAGGACGGCGAAGGGGACGATGAGGTTGGAGGCCCCGGCGACGAGGAATTTGACGATGGGGGCGAAGAGCAAAAGCATGAGGAGATCGTTGACCGAGACCTGAACCAGGGTGTAGGCGGGATCGCCGTCGGTGAGGTAGCTCCAGACGAAGACCATGGCGGTGCACGGTGCGGCGGCGAGGATGATGCTGCCGGCGATGTACTGGTCGGCATCGGCCGGATTGATCCACGGGGAGAAGATCAGGCGGAAGAAGAGCCAGGCGAAAAAGGCCATGGAGAAGGGCTTGACGATCCAGTTGACAAAGAGGGTGACGAAGAGCCCCTTGGGGTTCTTGCCGACGTTGACCACCGAGCCGAAATCGACCTTGAGCATCATCGGGTAAACCATCAGCCAGATGAGGATGGCAATGGGGATGTTGATCTGCGAGCCCTCGCCGAATTCGAGCCCGCGCAGGGCGGCGACCCCTCCCGGCAAAAGTTTGCCCAGGGCAACGCCGACCACCATGCACAGGGCGACCCAGACGGTGAGGTACTTGTCGAAGAAGCTCATCTGCTTGGTTGTCATCCCTGTTCCTCCTGTAGAAAATTGCTGACACGCACCTTGATTTCATCCCGCACCCGGCGATATTCGGGGAGAACCTCCGCCTCGCTTCCCGTCAAGCGCGAGGGATCGTCGAAGCCGAGATGCGTCCGCTTGACTCCGCCGAAGAAGAGAGGACATTTTTCGTTGGCGTCGCCGCAGAGGGTGATGACGGCATCGAAATGCTCGCCGGCGAACGCGTCCATGGTTTTGGAACGGTGGCGGGAGATGTCGATGCCGAGTTCGGCCAGGACCAGTATCGCCAGGGGATTGACCTTGGTCGCCTCGGTGCCGGCGGAGAAGGCCTGCCAGCGGTCGCCGAGGAAATGATTGACCAGCCCCTCGGCCATCTGCGAGCGGCAGGAGTTGTGGGTACAGAGGAAGAGGACTTTCTTGCGCACGTTCATATCTCCTTTAATCCGGATTTGCGGATGAATCCGGCCCAAAAAAAATCAGCCGCAGCTTTGTGCTGAACGAAAGCTGTCGAGTCGTTCGCGGTCACTCTTGGCAAGAGACTGTTCGCGCAGGAAGTGGCGCAGCAGCGGCAGGAGTGACTGCTGGAGCGGGCCAAGGGGTTGAGCGAGGGCGTAGTAGGCCCACACCGCTTCGCGCCGGTCGCGCAGCCAGCCGGCGTTTTTCAGGTGGGCGAGGTGGCGCGACACGGTCGATTGCGGCAGCTGCAATGCGGCCATCAGGTCGCAGACGCAGAGTTCCGGTTCTTCCAGCAACAGGGCGAGGATGCGCAGACGGGGCTCTGCGGCGAGGGACTGAAAAGTGAGGGAGAGATATTCCATGCGTGGGACTATATCCGCTTTCGCGGATGTAGTCAAGGCAGGAATCACGTGAGCGCAAAAGTAAATCTCCGCGGTTCAACGGCCGCGGGCCGATACACATTGGGGAAGCTGATTTGAACCTCGTTTCGTCAGAAGTGCTCGAAGCCCTTGTCGTCGGGAGTGTTCGGATGCAATGTCTCGACAACCTGTAACCTTGGCTGTTTGAACGTATCGGCGGGGGGGGCTTTCTCTGCGGGGACAACATCACCCTGATGCAGCCGGCGCGGCGCGCCCCCAGCGGTCAGAACGAAAAAGTCGATAATCTCGCCGAGCTGGTCGCTCTGGCCGGTCAGCTCTTCGGCGGTGCTTGCCATCTCTTCGATGGCGCCGGCGTTTTGCTGGATGACCCGGTCAAGTTCCTGGATCGCCTTGCCGATCTGCTCGGCGCCGGTATCCTGCTCGCGACTCGCGGCGGCGATCTCCTGCACCAGTTCGGCGGTGCGGCGAATCCCCGGGACGATGCCGCCGATCATCTTGCCGGCCTTGTCGGCGACTTCGACACTGGAACCCGAGAGTTTGTTGATTTCCGCCGCAGCCAGCTGGCTCCGTTCGGCGAGCTTGCGTACTTCGGCGGCGACGACGGCGAAACCGCGTCCGTGCTCGCCGGCCCGAGCCGCTTCGATGGCGGCATTGAGGGCGAGAAGATTGGTCTGGCGGGAGATTTCCTCGATGATGTTGATTTTGGCAGCGATCTGTTTCATCGCCGCCACCGCTTCTTCCACCGCCGCGCCGCCGGCCTGGGCGTCATTCGCAACCTGCTGGGCGATCTTTTCGGTCTGCCGGGCGTTGTCGGCATTCTGGCGGATGTTAGCGGTCATCTCCTCGATGCTCGAACTCGCCTCTTCGGCACTGGCGGCCTGTTCCGTTGCCCCCTGGGACATGTCGGCGGAGGAGGCGGAGAGGGCCTGGGCGGCGGAGGTGACGTTGTCGATGGAGATGCGCACCTGCCCCATGACGCTCTGCAGCTTGGCGGCCATGGTTTTCATGGCGTGGCCGAGCTGGTCCTTGTCCGAGGCCGGGGTGACGACGACACCGAGGTTGCCCCGGGCGATGTCGTCGGCGACATCGGCCTGACGCTTGAGGGTTTCGGCCATCTGGTCGAGGGCGGCTGCAAGGAGGCCGAGTTCGTCCCGGCGGTGCAGATTCAGGCGTCCGGAAAAATCGCCGCGGGCAATCTCCTCGGCGAAGTTGACCCCGGCGATAATCGGGGCGACGATGGCCCGGGAGAGCAGGACAGTCACGGTCAGGAGCAGGACGAAAATGCCGCCGCTGACGGCGATGAGGAGTAAGGTTTTGTTGCGGATGGTCGTCGCCGCCTGCCCTTCGAGTTCGTCGATTTCGAGGACCAGGGTGTCGACCATACCGCCGATCTGTTCGCTGAAGCGTTCGTAGCGCATGCGCTGCACCCCGTCGGCGACTTCGAGGGCGGCATCGTAACGTCCGGCCAATACCGCCGGGACGACCTCGGCGTCGAGGGTGCCGCGAAACTCCTGCCAGGTCGCCTTGGCGTCCTCCAGGGCGATGCGTTTCTCCTCGGCCAGGGTCAGGGCCAGGGTATTGTCGAAACGGCTGCCGACATCGTCATAGAGGTAGCCGAGGCTGCTGCGAATCTGCGCCATCTTGTCCTGGTCCCGTTCGACAATCAGGGCGAGGGTTTCGCCGCGCACCTGGTTGAGGTCGGACTTGAGCAGGGCGAGTTGTTCCAGCAGCCCCTTGAAGTCGCGGATGGTCTGATAGATGGGGCCCCCGACCCGGACCTCGCTGACCAGATAGAGCCCGAGCCCGGTCGAGCAGAGGAGGCCGACGAGCATGCCGACGGCGAGAAGCATCATCTTGCTGCGCAGTTTCATGAATTCTCCCGTTACGACGTGTGCTTATCGTGATTGAGTGCAGGAGCGGGGCGGGCACCCCTTGGGCGATACCCGCCCCCCGTCCATTCAGGTTGTAGCCGATAGCTGATTTATTTACGCACCGGCACGAAGTTCTTGCCGACGATGGCCTGACCCTCGACCGAGAGCATGAAATTGATGAACTCCTTCGGCTCGTCCTTGGCCAGACCTTTGGTCACCAGCAGCAGCGGCCGCGAGATCAGGTAGGCGCCCGACTGGATGTTCTTGTCCGACGGCTCGACCCCGCCGAGGGTGATCGCCTTGACCTTGGCGCGCACATCGGCGCTGGTCGCCGCCAGCAGCCCGAGGCTGACACTGCAGATGCCGTTGGGGGTGTTGGCAAGATCGACGATCTGGTCGCGGGGGAGATCGATCTCCTTGAAACCGCTGCCGTAGGCGGCGCCGTCGAGGGCTAGTTCCTGGAACATCTCGACGGTGGCGCGCTTGCCGGTGAGGATCTCGGTGTTGGGGGCGATAACGGCATCCTTGCCGCCGACCTCTTTCCAGTTCTTGATCTGGCCGGTGAAGATGCCCTTGAGCTGTTCCTTGTTCAGGTTCTTGATCGGGTTGTCCTTGTGAACGAAGACCGCGATGGCATCGTAACCGATGGTGGCGCCGACCAGCTTTTCTTTCTTCTCCTCGGGCTTCAGCGGGCGGGAGGCGCCGGCCAGAGGGACTTCGCCGGCGAGGAGGGCCTTGAGCCCCTTGCCCGAACCGGGCTGATCGATCTTGCTGAACTTGATCCCGCTCTTGGCGGTGAAGGCTGCCGCGGCCCCGGCTTCGAGGACCGAGGTGCCGATGGTCGAGGAGCCGCTGTAGCTGAGCTCGGCGGCGAGGACGGGAGAGGTCAGGGCCAGGCAGCTGGCGACGACGAGCAGAGCAAAAATTTTCTTCATGCCGATCACTCCTTGTTGGTAAGAGGATCTCCCGGTCGTGGCCGATTCCATCGGCTCGGGATTAATCCATGTTAAATCGCTGATTGCCTGCGCTATTTGACAATAAATGACAGATCGGGAAACGACAGGCGGACTGGATGCTCGTCGCGCAAAGGTCTCTATTGCGGGTATTTCGCTACTATCGCAGCCAGGAGCGAGGAGGGCCGAACATTGCTCAAGCCAATATGCAGGTGCAGTGCCAAGTACGCGCTGAAATATTCGAGAAAACCCCTTGTCTCCTCCGAATAATCTGTTGACATTGTCCGCCATCCTGCCTAATGTCCGTAAAAGTCCAAAGCTGGCCATGAAAGACAGATGAGGTAATTGTGCACCTTTCTGTGAAAGACGCCGCCGGGCTCCTCGCCGTCTCGGAAAAGACCATCTACCGCTGGATCAAGCGGGAGATTGTCCCGGTTTACCGCATCCACGAGAACTACCGTTTCAACCGCGCCGAGCTCATCGAGTGGGCGACCTCGCGGCGTCTCGGGGTCGCCACGGCGGCCCTGGACGAACCGGAATCCTTGACCCTGCCGCTCCCCGCCCTGACCACGGCGCTGGAAGCCGGCGGGGTTTTTTATCGTCTCGGCGGGCGTAGCCGCGACGAAGTCCTGGCCGAGCTGGTGGCGCACCTGCGTCTCTCCGACGAGGTTGACCGCGATTACCTGCTGCGGGTCCTCATCGCCCGCGAAAATCTCGCCTCGACCGGCATCGGCGAGGGGATCGCCCTGCCGCACCCGCGCGACTATTTCCCCCCCCATCTCCCCCGGCCGACGGTGACCCTCTGCTTTCTCGAAAATGCCGTCGATTTCGGCGCCCTCGACGGCGTACCGGTGCGCATCCTGCTGACCCTGATTGCGCCGACCCGGCGCTTTCATCTCCATCTGTTGTCGCAACTCGGCTTTGTCCTCAAGAGTGCCGCATTCCGCCGGGTGCTGGCGGAGCAGGGGAGTCGCGAAGAGATCTTCGCGGCCCTGCGCCAGGGGGAAGTCGAACAAAAGCTAGCCTGAGTCAAGCTCTGTCCGGATGTATTTGCGAAGGGAACCGCGCGGCAATGCCTTATTCTCCATTCAATGACAGTCGCACCAATCTTTACCGTGAGCGGCCGTGGGTCTTTGTTCTCGGCGGACTGCTGGCGGCGGTGGCGGGCTATGTCAATGTCGTCCTGCTCGAGATCTATCATGTCCCGGTCAGCCACATGAGCGGCGCGGTGTCGCGCCTCGCCATCGACGTCACCACCGTCAATCGCGCCGACCTGCGCGGGGCGCTGGCCATTTTTACCGGGTTCCTCGGCGGCGCCATCTTGAGCGGTCTGATCATCGGTTCGACCCAGATCCGTCCGGGGCGGCGTTACGGCATCGCCATGATGGTCGAAGGGGGGATTCTCTGTGCCGCGACCCTCCTCCTCCTGTCTCAGCAGCGTGTCGGCATCCCCCTGGCGGCTATGGCCTGCGGTCTGCAGAACGCCATGGCCAGCAGCTACTACGGTCTGATCATCCGCACCACCCATGTCACCGGCATGACCACCGACATCGGCGTTCTCATCGGCCATTGCATCCGCTATCGCCGTATCGAGCTGTGGAAGCTCCTCCTGTTGACCTTGCTCCTCTGCAGTTTTTTTACCGGCGGCCTCATCGGCGGCCTCGCCTTCGGCAGGATCGGCATTGCCGCCCTCTTCCTCGCCGCCGTCGGCTGTCTGACGGCCGGCCTTTTCTATTACGAATGGCGCCGCCGCCATCTTCATGAGTTTGTCCTCGACCGCTGGGGCTGTCCCCCTCCGGAGGAGCTGCCATGATCCTCTTCCTTTTGGCCCTGGCCTGCCTCGCCGGTGGCGGTCTGTTGGCCCTGGCGACCTACTCCCGCCCACGGCTGGCGGCGACCTGCGGGCTGGTCGGTGCCCTTCTCGGGACGGGATTCGCCCTGGTTCCGGCCCTCGCAGTCCTGACCGGCGGCGGCTCCCTGGCCTGTGATTACCCCTGGACCGTCCCGGCCGGACGTTTCACCCTCCTACTCGATCCCCTGGCCGCTTTTTTCATTCTCCCCATCGCCCTTCTCGCCTTCCTCTGTGCCATTTACGCCATCGGCTATCTCCAGGATTATCCTCGCCCCACGGCCCTCGGCGCCCACTGGTTCTTCTTCAATGTCCTCGTCGCCGGCCTGCTCCTGGTCGTCACCGCCGCCAATACCGTCCTCTTTCTGGCGGCGTGGGAGATCATGACCGTCGGCTCCTTCTTCCTCATCGCCCTTGAACACCGGCAGACCGAGGTGCGCCAGGCCGCCTGGCTCTACCTCGTCCTCGCCCACCTGGCGCTGATGTTTCTCTTCGCTTTTTTTATCAGCGCCGGCGTTCACTGCGGCAGCCTGGCCTTTGCCGATTTCGCCCGCCTGGCGCAGCTTCCCGAGGCGACGGCCACCCTCCTGGCGGCTCTCGCCATTGCCGGTTTCGGGGTCAAGGCCGGACTCTTTCCCCTCCACGTCTGGCTCCCCGATGCCCACCCGGCGGCGCCGAGTCACGTCTCCGCCCTGATGTCGGGAGTGGTGGTCAAGACCGGGATCTACGGCATCCTCCGGGTCGTCGGCCTGTTGCCGACGGCGGCGCCGGAAATCGGTCTCGTCCTCATGCTCCTCGGCGGGGCCGGGGCCCTCTACGGCATCGCCATGGCGACGTTGCAGCGCGACATCAAACGCTGCCTGGCCTACTCCACCGTCGAGAATGTCGGCATCATCTTCCTCGGTCTCGGTCTCGGTTTTTATGCCCTGCGCCACGGTCAGCCGGCCCTCGCCGCCCTCGCCTTCGCCGGCGGTCTGCTGCACTGCTGGAACCATACCCTTTTCAAGGGGTTGATGTTTCTCGGCGCCGGCAGCCTGCTCCATGCCACCGGCAGCCGCGATATGAACCAGATGGGCGGGTTGCTCCAGCGCATGCCGTGGAGCGGTACCCTCCTTATCGGCGGCAGTCTCGCCATCGCCGCCCTGCCGCCTTTCAACGGGCTGGTCAGCGAATGGCTCCTCTATCTCGCGCTCTTGCAGTCGGGACTCCCGGCCGAGGGTTTCGGCGGCCTGGCGCCGCTGCTGCTGGTCGGGGTCCTCGGCCTGACCGGCGCCCTTGCTCTCGTCGCCTTTTCCCGCCTCCTCGGTATCGCCCTCCTCGGCGAACCGCGCACCCCGGCGGCGCGACAGGCCCACGAGGCGGCGCCGAGCATGCTCGTGCCGATGTGCCTCTTGCTCTTCTGCTGTCTGGCCATCGGCCTGCTGCCGCAGCTGGCCGTCGGTCTCCTCATCCCCCCCCTGGCCGAGCTCGTTCCCGGCGCGGGTGAGCTGATTGCGCCGAGGCTGGCGCCCCTGGCCGAGTTCGGGCGTTGGGGGGGCTACCTCCTCGGCGGACTCGGCGCCGCGACCCTCGCCCTCCTCTGGTTGCTCCGCCAGCGTCCCGGCGCCCTCGCCAGCACCTGGGGGTGCGGTTTCGCCTTTCCGACACCGCGCATGGCCTATACCGGTGAGGCCTACGCCGAGCTGACCCGGAATCATCTCCTCCCGGCGGTGTTGCGGCCCCTGCCGGAAGGCTCGGCGGCGGTGAGCGGGCTCTTTCCGCGGCTGGTCAGCCGCCTCCAGCGCAGTCTCGACCCGATCCTGACCCGCCTCTACCTGCCGCTGGTCGAGGATATCGCCGGGCGCTGCGTGCGCCTGCGCTGGTTGCAGCAGGGACGCTTGCCGGTCTACCTCTTTTACATCTTCGTCACCTGTGCCGTCCTCATGGCCTGGGTCATTCTCGAAGACCACGGCTGGCGAGGAATCCGATGATCTGGTGCATCGCGGCAGCACTCCTCCTCTCCCTCTCCGGCGTGCCGGGGCTCTTTCTGCGCCGCGACGGCCGGGGTGGGGAAGGGCTGGCCTGCCTCCTGGTCCTCGTTGGAGTCGTCTGCGGTTTCGTCGGGGTGGGCGCCGGGCTCTGGCGCGGCGGCGAGGACCTCTTTACCCTGCCGTGGAGCGTTCCCGGCGGCGAACTGGCCCTGCGCCTCGATCCCCTCTCGGCCATCTTCCTCCTGCCGGTGCTCCTCATCGCCGGCTGCGGCGCCGTCTATGGTCTCGGTTATTGGCCGCAGCGGGAGCATCGCGACAACGGCCGGCAATTCCGCCTCTTCTTCGGCGCCATCGCCGGCGCCATCGTCATCCTCCTCACCGCCCGCAACGCCATCCTCTTCCTCTTCGCCTGGGAAATCATGGCCCTCTCCAGCTATTTCCTCATCGTTACCGAAGGGGAAAAGGAGGAGACGCGCCGCGCCGGCTTCATCTACCTCATCGCCACCCACACCGGCACCCTCGCCCTCTTCGCCATGTTCGTCCTCCTCGAACAGGCCAGCGGCTCCTTTCTCTTTCCCGCCGCCGCGAGCCTCCCCGCCGCCGGCGCCACGGCCGTTTTTCTCCTCGGGCTCTTCGGCTTCGGCCTCAAGGCCGGGCTGATGCCGCTGCATATCTGGCTCCCCGGCGCCCACGCCGCCGCGCCGAGCCACGCCTCGGCCCTGATGTCGGGAGTGATGATCAAGACCGGCATCTACGGTCTGGTCCGCCTGACCTCCTTCTATAGCGAAATCCCGCCGTGGTGGGGAGGGACGCTCCTCGCCCTCGGCGCCGTCTCCGGTATCTTCGGCGTCGCCTTCGCCATCGCCCAACACGACATCAAACGACTCCTCGCCTATCACAGCGTCGAAAATATCGGCATCATAGCCCTCGGTCTCGGCCTCGCCCTCCTCGGCCGCAGCTTCGACCTGCCGGCCCTGGCCTTGCTGGGGATCGCCGGGGCGCTCCTCCATGTCGTCAACCACGGCCTCTTCAAAGCCCTCCTCTTCCTCAGTGCCGGTTCGATGATCCATGCCACCGGCAGCCGCGATATCGACAGTTACGGCGGCCTGCTCAAGCGCCAGCCGTGGACCGGCATCTGCTTCCTCGTCGGCGCCGTCGCCATCTGCGGCCTCCCCCCCTTCAACGGCTTCATCAGCGAGTGGCTCATCTATCTCGGCGCCTTGCGCGCCCTCGACAGCGGGGCGTTGACGGTGCAGATGGCAGTTCTCGCCGCCCCGGCCCTGGCCCTCATCGGCGCCCTCGCCCTGGCCTGTTTCGTCAAGGTCTTCGGCATCGCTTTCTTGGGTGAAGCGCGCAGCGCGGCGGCGGCCGAGGCCCACGAGGCCCCCGCCAGCATGCGCCTGGCGATGGCCCCGCTGCTGGTCGCCTGTGTCTGGATTGGCCTGCTCCCCTTTACCGTCGCCCCGTTGCTGCGCCAGGCGGCCCTCGCCTGGGGCGGTCAGGAGGGAGCCGCCGCCATCACCACGATTCTGGCCCCCCTCCTCTGGGTCGGTCTCTACGGCTGGCTCCTCCTCGCCCTCGTCGCTCTCGTCGCCTGGTGGCTGCGGCGGCGGGCGCGCAGGGCTCCCCCCCCGGAGGCCACCTGGGGTTGCGGTTATCTCTTTCCCCGCGCGAGCATGCAATACACCGCCTCGTCCTTTGCCGATGGCCTGGTCGAGCTCTTCCGTTTCGGCCTGCGCACCGAGCGGCACGCGGTGCATCTCGATCAGCTCTTCCCCGAACCCAGGGCGTTTCACAGCCATACCCCCGACAGTGTTCTCGATCGCCTCCTCTTCCCCGGTTTCCGCGGCATCGCCCGGGGTTTTACCTGGCTGCGGGCGCGGGTCCAGAACGGGCTGGTCGCCGTTTACCTCTTTTATGTCGCCCTGACCCTCTTCGTGCTTTTGCTCCTTTTGACGACCTACTGACGAGGACTTCAAGCCATGGCCTCTCGACTCCTCCTCCATCTTGTCCTGCTCCTCTGCTGCGCACCCCTGCTGCAAGGGGTGATCGTCAAGACCAAGGCCCTCTTTGCCGGCCGGGTCGGGGCGCCGCTGCTGCAACCGTACCGCGACCTGGCGCGGCTTTTCCGCAAGGGTTTCGTCTTCAGCCGCACCACCACCTGGGTCTTTCGCGCCGGGCCGGTGGTCGGCCTGACCGTGCCGCTGCTGGCCGCCCTGCTCATCCCCTTCGGGGCGCTGCCGGCGCCCCTCTCTTTCGAGGGCGATCTCATCCTCTTCGTTTATCTCTTCGCCCTGGCCCGCTTCTTCACCGCCGCCGCCGCCCTCGACACCGGCTCGAGTTTCGAGGGGATGGGGGCGGCCCGCGAGGTGACCTTCTCCTGCCTGGCCGAGCCGACCCTGCTCTTCGCCCTCATCGTCCTGGCCAAGCTCTCCGGCGGTCTCTCTCTCAACAGTCTCCTCGGCCCCCATTTGACGACGGCCTGGCGGGGACCATACGCCGCCGCTCTCGGGCTCATCCTCGTCTGTCTGCTGGTCGTCCTTTTGGTGGAGAATTCCCGCATCCCCTTCGACGATCCCAACACCCATCTCGAACTGACCATGATCCACGAAGTCATGGTCCTCGACCACAGTGGGCCGGCCTTCGGCATGATTCTCTACGGTGCGGCCCTCAAGCTCATGGTTCTGGGGGCGCTGGTGGTGCGTCTGGCCCTGCCGTGGCAGACCGGCTCGTGGTTTTTCGATGCCCTGGTCTTTGTCGGGGGGCAGCTCCTTTTGGCGGTCCTCATCGGGGTGGTCGAGTCGATCATGGCCCGCCTGCGCCTGGTGCGGATACCGCAGATCCTCATCGGCACCACCCTGATTTCCATCTTTGCCCTGGTGCTGGTGTTACGTTAACGCTGTGCACCCTCGGTAGCGGTCCCTTTTGGGAGGCGAACGGTTATGTTCGGTCTGAGTAATCTCTGTCTGCTTCTGGTGATCCTCCTCAACTTCTTTACCTTGGGGAGTTCGCGGCTGGTCGCCTGTATTCGCGCCGTCGCCCTGCAGGGGGCGCTCCTTGCCCTGCTGCCGATCCTGCTCCACGGTTTCTCGCCCCATGCCGTGCTCCTGGCCACCATCGCCCTGCTCCTCAAAGGGATCTTCATCCCCTGGCTGCTGCTGCGGGCAATGAACGAGGTCCGCATCCGTCGCGACGTCGAGCCCCTCATCGGCTATGTCCCGACCCTCATCCTCGGCGCCCTCATCACCGCCGCCGCCTTCATCTTCGCCGACTTTCTCCCGCTGCAGCCGCAGCACCAGGGGGGGCTCTTCATCCCGACCGCCCTGGCCACCCTCTCGGCCGGTTTCCTCTTGTTGATGACCCGGCGCAAGGCGATCACCCAGGTCCTCGGCTACCTGATGCTGGAGAACGGCATCTTCGTCTTCGGCATCCTCCTCTCCGAGGCGATGCCGCTCCTGGTCGAAGCCGGGGTCCTCCTCGATCTTCTCGTCGGCATCTTCGTCATGGGCATCGTCATGAATCACATCAATCGCGAATTCTCCTCGCTGAATACCGAACGTCTTTCGGCTCTGAAGGAATAAGCCATGCTCACTGTGCTGATTCTCTTTCCCCTCGCTCTCGCCCTGATTGCCATGGTCTTGCCGTGGTACCAGGGGCGTTCCTGGCTTTTGCCCATCGCCGGCGCCATCCATCTCGGTCTCGTCGCGATCTTGCTGATGCAACCGGGGAGCATGGCGCCAACCGGCTCCTGGCTCGGGCTCGACGCCCTCTCGCGCCTGGTGCTGCTGGTGACCAGCCCCCTCTATTTCGGCTGCGCCATCTACGCCGTCGACTACCTCGGCCTGCGCCGCGACCGCGGCAACCGGGTCATCGTCCCCTGTTTGCTGGTCTTCCTCTCGACCATGACCCTGGCCATCGTCTCGCGCCATCTCGGCGTCCTCTGGGTCGGGGTCGAAACGACGACCATCGCCAGCGCGCCGCTGATCTACTACAACCGCAACCGCCTCTCCATCGAGGCGACGTGGAAGTACCTTCTCATCGGCTCCGTTGGCATCGCCCTGGCCATGCTCGGCCTCCTCTTTGTCGCCTACGCCGCCCTCGGCACCGGCATCCCCGTCAGCCTGCAACTCGACAAGCTCCTCACCGACGGCCCCTTGCTCGCCCGCCCCTGGCTCCATGCCGGCTTTGTCTTTCTCCTCGTCGGCTTCGGCACCAAAATGGGGCTGGCACCGCTCCATGCCTGGAAACCCGACGCCTACGGCGAGGCGCCGGGGATGGTCGGAGCGCTCTTGGCCGGCGGGTTGACCAGCGTCGCCTTTCTCGCCGTGCTGCGCGCCGTCCAGATCATGGGCGCCGCCGGCGACCTGGCCATGGCCCGCCACGCCCTCCTCGGCCTCGGCCTGTTGTCGCTCCTCCTGGCGGCGGTCTTCATGGTGCGCCAGCCCGACATCAAACGCATGCTCGCCTATTCGAGCGTCGAGCACATGGGGATTCTCGCCATCGGCATCGGCATCGGCGGCCTCGCCACCTTCGGCGCCCTCCTCCACCTGGTCAACAATGCCCTGACCAAGGGCTGTCTCTTCCTCTCCGCCGGCAACATCCATCGCGCCTTCGCCAGCAAGCACCTCTCCGAGGTGCGCGGGGCGATTTCGGCCCTGCCGGTCTCCGGCGGCCTCTTCCTCGCCGGTTTCCTCGCCGTCACCGGCTCCCCCCCCTTCGGGCCGTTCTTGAGCGAGTTCACCATTCTGCGCGGGATTTTCGGCAGCGGGCATTACCTCGTCGGGGCGGTCTTTCTCGCGTTGCTGGCGATTATCTTTATCGGTTTCGGCGCCACGGTTCTCGCGGTGACGCAGGGGGAACCGGTGGAGCCCGAACTCCATTTCAAGGACCGCGTCCTGTTGGTGGCGCCGCCCCTGGTCTTTCTCCTGACGGTCCTTGTTCTCGGACTCTATCTCCCCCCCCCCTTGCGTGAGCTGCTGGAGCAGGCCACGGCGCTGCTGGAGGTGAAGTCATGAGTGACGCCATGGCGATCATGAAAAACGGCGGCAGCATCCCCCTCTCCACCCTCGGCGTTCTCCCCTACGCCGACTTTGCCGAAGCCCTCCTCTTTGAGGTCGCCGAGCAGGGGCGCGTCGCCGCCTACTTCGCCGTGCCGGCGGCGGAGGAGACCCTTGAACTCTTCGCCGTCATCGCCAAGGACTGGCGCGGCGAACTCCTCCTATTGCGCAGCAGCGTCGGTAAAAGCTTCCCCGCCCTGACCCCGCGTTGCCCCCAGTTGCACCTCTTCGAACGGGAGCTCGCCGAGCAGTATGGTGTCGTTCCGGAAGGGCATCCCTGGTTCAAGCCGGTCCGCTTCCAGAGCAGCTACCGCTCCGGTCTTGACGCCTGGGGCCGGTCGCCGCAGCACCCCGTCCCCGGCGACATGGAGTTCTATCGGGTCGAGGGGGAGGAAGTCCATGAAGTCGCCGTCGGTCCGGTCCACGCCGGGGTCATCGAGCCGGGGCACTTCCGTTTCCAGTGCCACGGCGAAGAGGTCATGCATCTGGAGATCAGCCTCGGTTACCAGCATCGCGGCCTCGAAGCGCTCCTCGTCGGCGGCCCGCATCGGGCCACCCTGGCCCAACTGGAGACCGTCGCCGGCGATACCACCATCGGCCACGGCAGCGCCTACTGCCAGATCCTCGAAAGCCTCGCCGGCGTCACCGTCTCGCCGCGCGCCGCCGCCCTGCGTTCCCTCGCCCTCGAGCTGGAGCGGCTGGCCAACCATGTCGGCGATATCGGCGCCCTCGCCGGCGACATCGGTTTCCTGCCGACGGCGGCCTTCTGCGGGCGGATTCGCGGCGATTACCTCAACCTTTCGGCCGAACTCTGCGGCAGCCGTTTCGGGCGCGGCTTCCTGCGCCCCGGCGGGGTTGCCTTCGACGTCGAGCCGGCCCTGGCCGCGAAGATGCTGCAACGTCTCGCCGCCGTCGAGCGCGCTACCCGCGGCGCCGTCGAACTCTTCTTCGATACCCCGTCGGTCCTGGCCCGCCTCGAGGGCTGCGGGCGGGTCTCCGTCGACGCGGCGGAGGGGCTCGGTCTGGTCGGCATGGCCGCCCGCGCCTGCGGCCTCACCATCGACGCCCGCCTGCATCACCCCGTCGGCGCCTACGCCGGCGGTTTCGACCACGTCGTCATCGAGGACGCGGGGGATGTCTTCGCCCGGAGCAACGTCCGCCGGCGCGAGATCTACGATTCTCTCGCCTGGGTCAAGGGGCTGTTGCGCGACCTGCCGGCAGGGGCGTTGGCCGGGGAGTTGCCGGTCCTGACCCCGGGACAGCTGGCGGTCTCCCTGGTCGAAGGGTGGCGCGGCGAAATCGTCCATGTCGCCCTGACCGACGAGTCCGGGCGCTTCACCCGTTACAAGATCGTCGATCCCTCCTTCCGCAACTGGAGCGGTCTGGCCATGGCCCTGCGCGGGGAGCAGATTTCCGACTTTCCCCTGTGTAACAAGAGTTTCAATCTGTCTTATTGCGGCTTCGACCTCTAGGGAGCACTTACCATGTGGCAAATTATTCGTGAGCGTCTGCGCCAGGGGCACCGCACCGCTGCCTACCCCCGCGAGGACCCGGTTCTCCCCGAACGCTTTCGTGGGGTGCCGCGGCTCGAGCCGCAGCACTGCCCGTCGGGGTGCCGCGACTGCGTCGAGCGCTGCCCCTTCGGTGCCCTCAGTGTCGCCAGCGGGTCTCTCAAGCTTGACCTCGGCCGCTGCCTCTTCTGTCCCGACTGCGCCGCCGCCTGTGGCCATGGCGCCCTGAGCTTCAGCCGCGATCATCGCCTCGCCGCTCGCAGCCGCGACGGGCTGATCCTCGACGAGCACGGTTTTCATCTCGCCACCGCCCTCGACGCCCGGATGAAGAAGCTCTTCGGCCGCTCCCTCAAGCTGCGTCAGGTCTCGGCCGGCGGCTGCAATGCCTGCGAGGCCGACCTCAACGTCCTTAATACTCTGGTCTTCGACCTCGCCCGTTTCGGCATCCAGTTCGTCGCTTCCCCTCGCCACGCCGACGGCATCCTCGTCACCGGCCCGGTCACCGCGAACATGCAGAACGCCCTCCTCGCGACCTACGCCGCCGTCCCGGCCCCGAAGCTGGTCATCGCCTCCGGTGCCTGCGCCATCGGCGGCGGTCCTTTCCGTGACAGCCCCGAGCAATACAACGGCATCGGCGACCTCCTTCCCGTCGATCTCTATATCCCCGGTTGTCCCCCGCACCCCTACACCGCTCTCGACGGGCTGTTGCGCCTCCTCGGCCGTTTGTGACGGCGGTTTTGTCGTCTGGGGGATTCGACTGTTTTATTGTGACAAGCTGTGCTGTCGTTAATCTTCTGAAGTTCTAGCGAATGTCGCGGAAACCACGGCAGGAGAGGGGATCAATGGTCCGGCCGCCCATGGAATCAGGGAAAAAGATCATCGCCCCGAGCCTGCTGTGGATGGTCATCGGTGCCGCCGCTCTTGCGCTCCTCTCGACGCTGCAAAAGCTCCACCTTGGCGTGTCGCTGCACTGGTCGGGCTATCTGCTGCCGCTGCTGGTCGGCGCTGGCGGCGGTCTGGCAATGTATCGGTTTTTCCTGCGCGAGCGCCGTCAGTTCGCGGCGCTGGTGCAAAGTGAGGAAAGGTATCGCACCCTCTACCGCAAGACCCCGGTCATGCTCCACTCCATCGACCGCCTGGGGCGCATTATCGAGGTCAGCGATCACTGGCTCACAGTCCTCGGCTATGGGCGGGACGAGGTCATCGGTCGCCCCCTCGTCGACTTTTTTTGCGACGATTCGCGCCGCCTGGCCGCCGAGGTGCTGCCGCGCTTCTACTCCGTCGGCAACGTGCACGATATTCCCTACTGTTTCGTGCGCAAGGATGGTTCGCAGATCGAGGTTCTCCTTTCGGCCGTGAGTGAACGCGATAACCGCGGATCCTTTCGCCGCTCCCTCGCCGTCGCCATCGACGTCACCGAGTACAATGCCAAGGCCCGCGAGATCGAGCGCCTCGCCTTTTTCGATGTCCTCACCGGCCTGCCCAATCGCTTCCTCTTCAAGCGACTCTTCGACCAGAGCCTTGCCGCTGCCGGCGAAGGAAGAGGCCTCGCCCTGGTCCTCCTCGATCTCGACCGCTTCAAGGGGATCAACGAAAACCATGGGCATCAGGAGGGCGATGCCCTGTTGCAGGCCGTGGCCGAACGCCTGCGCAGTACCGAGGTTGCCGCCCTGGTCGTGGCGCGTCTCGCCGGTGACGAATTCGCCCTGCTTTTTGAACTCCCCGGCGAGTCCCGCGATCTTGAACCGACGGTCCGTGCCCTCCTCGATGCCGTGGCCCGGCCGGTCAATTTCGGCCCCCGCGACCTGAAGACGACAGCCAGCGCTGGTATCGCCTGCTTTCCGCAGGATGGCGGGGATGCCTCGACCTTGCTGCGTCACGCCGATAGCGCTCTCGCCACCGCCAAGGCGACCGGGCGCAACACCTTCAGTTTCTTCAGCCGCGAGATCCAGCAACAGGCGCAAGCGCAGCAGCGCCTGGAAGGCGCTCTGCGCCGGGCGCTGGACAATGACGAGTTTTTCCTCGCCTATCAGCCGCAAATCGACAGCGACGCTGCCCGTATCGTCGGGGTCGAAGCGTTGCTGCGCTGGAACCATCCCGAGTTGGGGATAATCGGGCCGGGACGTTTCATCGAGGTGGCCGAGGAGAGCGGTCTCATCGTTCCCATCGGGGCCTGGGTCCTGCGCCAGGCTTGTACCACGGCGGCTGGCTGGCAACAGGGACGGGCAGGGGGGGTGCGGCTGGCCGTCAACTTCTCCCCGCACCAGTTCAAACAACCCGATTTTGTCGCCAATATCGAGGCGGTGCTGGCGGAAACCGGACTCGATCCCCGTTGCCTCGAAGTCGAGTTGACCGAAGGGATCGTCATGGAGAACACCGAAGCGACCCTGATGACCCTGGCCGACCTCAAGGTCATGGGGGTCCACCTCGCCGTCGACGATTTCGGCACCGGCTATTCCTCCCTGAGCTACCTCAAACACTTCCCCTTCGACCGGGTCAAGATCGCCCAGGAGTTCGTCCGTGACATCCCCGGCGATTCGGACAGTGCCGCCATCGTCGTCGCCATTCTCGGCATGGCCGCCAGCCTCGGCCTCGCCGTCGTCGCCGAAGGGGTCGAAAATGCCGAGCAACTCGCTTTCCTGCGCCAGCACGGCTGTCGCGAAATGCAGGGCTTCTGTTTCGCTCCCCCCCTCTCCCCCGAGGATTTTCAGCGCCTCCTCGCCAGTGATACCTTCGCCGCCGCCGGCCGTTTCGCCGGCTGCGCCCCGTTGCCACCTGACCGCGCATGACCGTCACCCCCGGTGCGTCGCCACAATAAATATTCTGATGACTCCGCCTGGAGACTTGATGTAAATTCTCTCACGGTTCGTCGTTTACGGCCCCATTTGCCCGATGCTAATTTTTTTTCTGGAGGCCATCTTGTCCGGGAAAGCTCTGTTTCTCATCGCTATCCTGCTGCTGAACGGCTGCTCGGCCGGTCCACCGCATCCGAAAGCACTCCCGTTGCCGTCAGGGGGGGACGCCGTCGCCGTCCTGGAAGAATCCGCCGAGCTGGCCCATGCCCTTCCGGTCTACGGTACGGTCAAGGTCGTTGTGGTGCCGGGGGAGGGGATCGATGCGGAAAGTTTCGAGCTGGTCAAGGGCCCTCTGACCAACGAGATTTCTGCCTGTCTGCGCAGCACCACCCCCCTGGTCGTTGTCGCCGCCCCCGCTTATGCCGACCTTGAGCTCAAGGTCGTGGTCAATGCCCTCGAATATGTCGGATTTGTCCGACGGGTAACCGGGTTGGCCCTCTTCACCCAGGCGGTTCTCGGCACCGACCTGGAGCTGAACGACGTCTACAACCAGAAGAATCTCTGGAAACTGCGCACCTATAGTGTCTCGCGCCTCGGCGAAGGCTTTATCGCGGCGAGCACTCCGACCCAGATTCTCGGGTTGTGTCACGAGTTTTCCTTCCAATTGAAAAAAGGATATTGATCCCGGACGCGATGACGGTTGACGGCAGGGGGGACGCCGCGCTCTAATGGCCCCCATGCGTGACGCTTCCTCCCCTCCCGACACCGCCCTCGCGCCCAACCGGGCCATCCTCTGGCTGGTCCTGACCACCCTCCTCTGGGGCGGCAGTTTCGTTTTTAACAAGCTGGCCTTTCGCGACATCCCCCCCCTGGTCTTTCTCGCCCTCCGTTTCGCCCTCGCCGCCGGCGCCATGGCGGCCCTGGCCGGCGGCCGCTGGCGCCAGCTCAACGGCGATCTGCTGCGGCGCGGCGTCCTCGTCGGTCTCGCCCTCGCCGGCGCCAACGTCACCTTCGTCCTCGGGGTCAACGCCACCACCGTCAGCCGCGCCGGCTTTCTCAACAACCTCTTCGTTCTGCTTATCCCCCTGATTTGCTTCCTCCTCTGGCGCACCCGCCTCGACCGCTGGACTCTCTGCGGGGTCGTCATCGCCGGCTGCGGCCTGCTCCAGCTCGCCGGCGGCGGGGTGGCGGGGAGCTTCAACCGAGGCGATCTCTTCTCCACCGCCTGCGCTTTCTTCATCTCCTGTCACATCCTCGCCGTCTCCCGCCTGCTGCGGGGCGGGGATGTCGTCGTCGTCACCTGCGTCCAGTTCATCACCGTCGCCGCCGTCGGCGTCGGCGCCACCCTCCTTGTCCCCCACCCAACCCTGCGTCTGACCCCCATGGCCCTGACCGCCCTCGGCTACTGCGTCATCTTCCCGACGATGATCTGCTTCACCCTGCAGAACACCTATCAACGCTTCGTCTCCCCGACCCAGGCCGGCCTGATCTACACCCTCGACCCGATCTGGACCCTCCTCGGCGGCATGTTCGTCCTCGGCGAACGGCTGCGCCCGGGGGAGTGGCTCGGCTGCGGTCTCATCTTCGCCGCCGTCGTCCTCCCCCTTGGCGGACGGTTGTGGCGGGAGCGGCGCGCACGGATTGATGCGAACGGGCGGTGAAGGATCTTCTGTTCGGCACGTTAATTTACCGGAGCCAAGGGGATAACCAGCTGGGGCATGTTCGTCAAGGCGGGCAGGGTGGTGGACAAGTGCCGATATAACGCTATTGTATCTGGGTCGTGGGTCGCGTGCCGGGTCGGGGGAATTACTGGCTAATTTCCGCCATTTGTGGCGCCTTCCCGCCAGCGCGAGCCCGGCATATCTTCTTGAGCTGACCAGTTAGCGCCTGTTTTTGCCCCTTTGCCTGGCGGATTAATTGGCATATCGCTTGCTTTATAACAGCGTGTTGTAACCCCCACTCGCAATTTTCGCCTTGTATGGACGACCTTGTATTCGTCCGGCTAGTTGTCCCCCGCTTTCAAAGGAGATCGAACATGAAGCTGAAGTCGCTGCTGGTTGTCTCTCTCGTCCTAGTCTTTGCCGCCACTTCCCTGGCCGCCGAGCCGATCATCATCAAGTTCAGCCACGTCGTCGCCGTCGATACCCCGAAAGGGCAGGCGGCCGAATATTTCAAGAAGCTGGCCGAAGAGCGCACCAAGGGCGCGGTCAAGATCGAGGTCTATCCCAACAGCCAGCTCTACAAAGACAAGGAAGAGATGGAGGCGCTGCAGCTTGGCGCCGTGCACATGCTCGCCCCCTCCCTGGCCAAGTTCGCCCCTCTCGGGGTCAAGGAGTTCGAGCTCTTCGACCTCCCCTTCATCTTTGACGGTTACGACGACCTGCACAAGATTACCCAGGGCCCCGTCGGCAAAAAGCTGCTGAACAAGCTCGAAGTCAAGGGGATCAGCGGTCTGGCCTATTGGGACAACGGCTTCAAGGTCATGAGTTCCAACAAGGAAATGCGCAAGCCCGAGGACTGCAAGGGGCAGAAGATGCGCATCCAGTCGTCGAAGATTCTCGACGCGCAGATGCGCGCCCTCGGCGCCGTTCCCCAGGTCATGGCCTTCTCCGAGGTCTATCAGGGACTGCAGACCGGTGTTGTCGACGGCACCGAGAACCCGCCGTCCAACCTCTACACCCAGAAGATGTTCGAGGTGCAGAAACACGTCACCGTTTCCAATCACGGCTACCTCGGCTATGCCGTCATCGTCAACAAAAAGTTCTGGGACGGCCTGCCGGCCGATATCCGCACCGCTCTCGACAGCGCCATGGTCGACGCGACCAAATTCGCCAACGACATCGCCAAGAAGAAGAACGACGAGGACCTCGCCGCGGTCAAGGCCTCGGGCAAATCGACGATTCTCGTCCTGAGCGATGCCGAGCGCGCAGCCTGGAAGAGTGCCCTGGTCCCGGTGCATGAGCAGATGAAGGAGCGCATCGGTGCCGACCTTTTGGCCGAGGTCTATCAGGCGACCGGCTTCAAGAAGTAATTTCTCCGCAGGTGCCGCTGCATCGCTTGGTGCAGCGGCACTTTTTTTGTCCGCGAGACGTCTGAATGCGTCATGGAGATAACACCCACATGCTGAAATTTCTCGATCATCTCGAGGAGTGGCTGGTCGCGTCCCTCATCGGGGCGGCGACCGTGATCATCTTCCTCTCCGTGCTGCATCGCTACGCCAGCGGCCTCGCCATCCCCGGTGTACAGGACTGGCTGCTCAGTCTGAATATGAGCTGGACCCAGGAACTGTGCATCTACATGTTCATCTGGATGGCCAAGTTCGGTGCCGCCTACGGGGTGCGTACCGGCATCCACGTCGGGGTCGACGTCTTCATCAACAGCCTCAAGGACAAGACCCGGGCCAAATTTGTCGTCATCGGCCTCTCCGGCGGCGCCCTCTTCACCGGCATCATCGGCACCCTCGGCTTCAAGTTCGTCTGGGAGGTCGGTCTGCGCTACGCCGTGGCGACGACCTTCGGTTTCGACTGGCCCGACCTGACCTCGGGCCCGACCTCCCCCGACCTCGAATGGCCGGTGTGGATCTTCTACTCGGCGATTCCCTTGGGCTCCTATCTCATGTGCTTCCGTTTCTTGCAGGTGATCCGCAGCTTTATTCGCACCGGGCAGTTGCCGCACCATGAAATCGGCCATGTCGACGGTCTCGAAGATATCGCTCCGGACATTGACGAATGCGGCATTCACCCGGCCGGAATGCACGGAGGGAAGTCATGACCGCCCTGATCATCTTCGCCCTCCTCGCCGTCCTCATGCTCACCGGCATGCCGATCTCCATCTCCCTCGGCCTGACGGTCCTGACCTTCCTCTTCACCATGACCACCGTGCCGGTGGAAGCGGTGGCGATGAAGCTCTTCACCGGCATCGAGAAGTTCGAGATCATGGCGATCCCCTTCTTCATTCTCGCCGGCAACTTCCTCACCCACGGCGGCGTCGCCAAGCGCATGATCAACTTCGCCACCGCTCTGGTCGGTCATCTGCACGGCGGCCTCGCCCTCGGCGGGGTCCTCGCCTGCGCCCTCTTCGCCGCCGTCTCCGGCTCGAGTCCGGCCACCGTCGTCGCCATCGGCTCGATCCTGCTGCCGGCCATGGTCAAACAGGGCTACCCGATGAAGTTCGGCGTCGGCGTCATCGGCACTTCCGGCGGTCTCGGCATCCTCATCCCGCCGTCCATCGTCATGGTCATCTACGCCG
>Ga0154464_1084_pt1 | contig 28874 bp, 28 predicted proteins | sample RifGroC2_FD_105657 | JGI IMG/M metagenome (GOLD analysis project Ga0154464, IMG submission 105657) | Desulfuromonadales bacterium GWC2_61_20
GGGATGGCTTAAACTAGCGCCATTCGTCCCTGTCCCCCCTTTTTATTCCACCTCGACATTGCGAATCCCCGCTGGCCGCCAGGCCGGGGAGATGACGTACGAACCCCGCTTCTCCCGCTGCAAGACGCTGCCAAAGGTCACGGCAAACTCCCCGAAACGATCATTGACCGCATCCATCGCCCCCGTCGCCAGGGCTTTGCGCCGCTCTTCGCCGAAGAGGGGGAGCTGCATCCCGTTGTGCTGGAGACCGGTGAGGCGCACCCCGAGGAGGCGCACCGGCTGGGTCAGCACCAGGGCATCGAGAAGTTGCCGCGCCGCGGCAAAGATCTCTTCACTCCGTTGCAGTTGCCGCGCTCCCGTCGTCTGCCAGCCGAAGGTGGTGAAATCGGCGTAGCGTATGGTCAGATGCACGGTCCGGCCGGTGACGCCGTAGCGCCGGGCCCGCCGACCGACCATCTCGGCGAGCTGGAGGAGGCAGGCATGGATCTGTTGCGGATCGCTGATGTCGCGGTCGAGGGTGGTGCTGTGGCCGACACTCTTGACCGCCGCCGCGTCGACGTCGGCGACCACCGGGGCCGTGTCGATCCCCCGCCCCATCTGCTGCAGGCGTTCGCCGACAATGCCGAATTTTTTGCGCAGGACCGCCAGGGGAAAACGGCCGAGTTCACCGCAGCTGCGGATATTGAGGAGGGCGAGCTGGCGGGCGGTCTTGCCGCCGATGCCGCAGAGCTCGCTGACGGGGAGGTGTTCCATCAGCGCCGTCACCTCACCGGGGGTGATGACGGTGAGTCCATCGGGTTTGCGCATCTCCGAGGCGAGTTTGGCCAGCAGCTTGTTGGGGGCGATGCCGATGGAGCAGGTCAGGCCGTGGTTCTGGCGGATGCGGGTCTTGATCCGGGCGGCGATGGTTTCGGCGCTGCCGAAGAGGGCGAGAGAAGCGGTGAGGTCGAGAAAAGCCTCATCGATGGAAAAGACCTCGACCTCGGGGGTGTAGTCGCCGAGGAGGGTCATGATGGCGGTCGAGGTCGCGGTGTACTTGCGGTTGTCGCCGACGACGAGGATGAGCTCGCGGCAGCGCTGCTGCGCCTCGCGGACGGTCATGCCGGTCTTGACCCCGCAGGCCCGCGCCTCGTAGGAGGCGGTGGTGATGATGGTGCGGGCGCCGGAACCGGTCACCGCCACCGGCTTGCCGCGCAACGCCGGATTGGCCTGCTGCTCCACCGAGGCGAAAAAGGCGTTCATGTCGATGTGCATGATGGTGCGAGTCTTCATGCCGCTTCGATCCCGGTGAGGGCCCAGCTCTGGGCAGCGGTGTCGTAGGCGAGTTCGAAGAGCCCCCCTGCGGTGGCGACGGAGAAGTAGAGCAGGGTCGCCGCGCCGTGCTGGCCGCGCCAGCGGTAGGTGACGGCGTCGACCTGGTAGCGGCGGCGGCGCAGTTCGAACCAGACCGGGCGGATCTGGCCGCCGGCCTCGAAGAGGGTCGCCACCCGGATATGTTCGTGCATCTCGCCCCGTTGCTGACGCATGGACTAACCCAATCGCCGGCAGATGGCGACGACCTTGCCGACGACCGTCACCTCCGCCGAGCCATGGGGCACGATGATCGGCGCCAGGGTCGGATTTTCCGGCTGCAGACGGATGCTCTCCCCCTGGCGAAAGAAGCGTTTGAGGGTCGCCTCGCCATCGATCAGGGCGACGACGATGTCGCCATCATTGGCGTCGGGTTGCGGGCGGATCAGGGCCAGGTCGCCGTCGCAGATGGCGGCGCCGAGCATGGAATCGCCCTTGACCTTGAGGAAGAAGCGCCCCCCTGAGCGCAGCAGGCTGGCGTCGACGCTGAAATAGTCTTCGATCTCCTCGATGGCCGGTTCGGGCTGGCCGGCCCGGACGCTGCCGACGACGGGGAGGCCCGGGGGAGGTGCCGGGGTGTCGCGGCCGAGGAGGACGATGCCGCGGCTGTCGCCGCTACGGCGCAGGTAGCCCTTCTTTTCCAGGGCGGCGAGGTGCTTCATGACCCCGAGGGTGCCGCTGATGTCGAGGGCGGCGGCGATGTCGCGCAGCGTCGGCGGGTAGCCGTGCCGGGCGAGATAGGTGCCGATACAGTCGAGGACCTGCTGCTGACGAGGGGGGAGTGCGGGCATGACGGCTCCGGAGCTAATGGTTGTCAGATGACAACCTAGCATGACTAGAGGATGACGTCAATCCGGCAGGAGCAAAAGAGAAGGGGGGGGAGGGGATGTCCGCAGGACTACTGGCAGCGCAGCAGCTTGATGCCGTCGGCGAAGAGGATCTCGACCTTGTTCGGGGCGACGAGGCGCTTGACCAGCCCGATCCCGAAGGAGGGGTGATCGACAATGTCGTTGACCTTGAAGCGGGTGGTCATGGCGTAGGCGATGGCGCGTTCGGTGCGCATGGTCGGGCGCAACGAGGCCCATTCCTGGCGCTCGGCGGCGAGGGGGTCGACCTTGGGCGTCCGCGGGGTTGCCACCTTGCCGGCGGCGGGAGCGGCGGCTTTGCGCGGGGCGAGGATCTTGTGATAGTTGTGCACGCCGTTGCAGGTATTGCACTGCACTCGGACGATATGGCCTTCGACCATGGCGACGATGGTGTGGTTGGTTGGCGCCTTGCAGCGGGTGCAGCGGGATTCGGTGATGTCGCCGGGGGAGGGCTTGCTGCCGGTCATGATGGCTCCTCAAATGTCGGGTGGATTCGTTGCGCAGTTTACCACGCGACGGGGACGGACTGCCTGGGCAGGGTCAGAATAAAAAGGGCGGGTTCAGCCCCATCCCGCGCACGAGCCAGGGAAGCGGAACTGAAACCAGCCTGCGCAAGAGTATGCCGGGCCGGGCCGATTGTCAACAAAACCTTCTTTCATGGGGATTTTCAAAAAGGATTCTATATTTTGATCCAATAAAACAAAAAAAATAAATAATGTCGGATGGTTGAACCGAACGGGCCAACTCCTGCGCCGATAGCAATATAAAACAAAATCCTGTTTCCTATTAAAATCATAAATAGTTCCAGGTACTTATAGTTTAGATAAAATACGCTCGGTGAGTGACATTCAAAAAGAAGATTGCCTAATAGCACAAAAATAATATAACATATTGTTTTGTATGGATTTTTCTATTTTATGCCCTTGCGTTCCGGCAAAAGCAGGACTATAGTCCGGTTAAATTAACGACAACAGGCCGCTGTCAGCGCGCCACCGGCATGAAAGGGATCAGCCATGAAATGTCCGACCTGCAAGACCCATGAGCAACACAGCGAACTTGACCTGCACGCGCAGGGCTTCAACGAAGACTTCTTTACCTGCATCATTTGCGGGGCCATGTGGTCAGTCAACCACGGTGCCACCCGCATGATCCGGGATCCCCAGGAACACTCCTTCCTCGAGTCCGTCGGCGATAGCGTCGAGGCCGACGATTACGGCGTCGCCGCCTAAATCGTTCGACAATTAAAACTGCCAAGTAGAAAGGGACGGAACTGCCAAGTGCAGTTTCGTCCCTTTCTCTTTTCTGGCGGGATGATTCGGCAAAAACTGTTTACGTTGGCAAAACAATCCCCTGAGCCAAAGAAAAACGCAGAAATTCCCGCGCCGCCTCGGCCGGTAGCTTCAAGGCCTGTGCCAGGCGCGCCGCCGGAGTTTGTCCGTCGAGGCCTTCGAGGAGACGGAAATAGACCTCGTCGAGGGCCTCGGTATGGATGGCGCCGCCGTGCTGGAAGAGGACGGCGCACGACGGTTCGGGGGGAACGGCGGCGGCAAATTTCCGCAGGCGCGGTTGGCCGGCGTCGAGGAGGTCGAGAATCGGGTAGTGGAAGCGCGCCAGCCGGGTCGCTGGCGCCAGGCGCAAGGGTTGGCGCCAGGGGTCGAGACGCGCTACTTCGCGCTGGGTCAAGGTCGGGGCCGGCGGCGCCAGCAACGCCGCCGCGTAATGGTAGTGATAGTCGACGAGATCGAGGGCGAGGGGGAGGAGTCTTTGCAACTTGGGCGCGGCGAACTGCTGACGGAGGAAATCGCGCTGCCACTGCCAGATGCGGGGATGGTCGAAATCCTCGGCCCGGATTGCCTCCCCCTGCTGCCGTTGCAGCCAGTCGGCGAAGCGCTGCAGCAGGGCGGCCGGGGTCAGGTTGAGGGCTGCGACGATGGCGTTGAACCAGGCGACGGCGCGACCGCGGCTGTAAAAGATGTCGCAGGCGGTTGCGAGGCGCCGGGCCGTGGCGAGATCTTCTTCGGGAAAGGTCGGTGTGGCGAGGAGGGTATAGGGCGGGTTTGGCAGGTGGCGCAGCTGAAGCTCGGCGGCCCGGGCGGCGAGGGCGGTGCCGGGGAGGACGGCGAGGGGGAAGATGTCGAGCTGGTTGGGGTAGAGGGCGAGGGCAAAATCGAGGGAGGCGCGAAACTCGGTTAAGCTGTCGCCGGGGAGGCCGGCGATGAGGTCGAAGCCGAAGGTGACGCCGGCGGCGTTGAGGAGACCGACCTTGCTGCGGAAGGTGTCGCGGTCGAGGGTTCGCCCGACCTGGCGCAAAACTGAAGGGGAGGCGCTTTGCAGGCCGATCTGCAGCGAACAGGGGAGGGCGGCGAAGAGGCGGACCTGCTCGGCGTCGAGGAGTTCGTGGCGGATCTCGAAGTGGCAATGGACCCGCGGCGCCTTCTCTTTGAGGCGGCGCAGCAGCCGTTTGGCCCGCGCCCCGTCCTGGTTGAAGGTCGAGTCGAGGACGAAGATCTGGCCGACGCCGCGGGCCACCAGATAGTCGAGCTCTAAGGCCAGGCGCTCCTCGCCGATTTTGCGCACCCGCCGTTCGCCAAGGCCGTCGAAACAGAAGTCGCAGCCGTAGGAACAGCCGCGGGAGAGCTGCCAGAGGATGCCGGTGGGAATGTAGGGATCGAGGCAGCCGCTGAGGATGGGGGAAGGGAAGGTGCCGGGATCGCTGCGGGCGCTGCGCTTGTTGACGACGACGGCGCCGTCGCTGTGGTGGGCGAGGCCGGCGAGACCGGCGAGGTCCTGGTTGGCAGCGCGGCGGTCGAGGAGTTCGCCGAGGGTCTCTTCCCCTTCGCCGACGATGACGGCATCGAAAGGGGCTGCGCTCAATATGCCGGCGGGGTCGGCCGTCGCTTCCGGCCCGCCGCCAAGGAGGACCAGGTCGGGTGCGGCTCGACGCAACTCCGTGGCCAGGGCCCCGCAGGCGTCCCGGTTCCAGCTGTAGAGGGAGAAGCCGACGACATCAGGCCGGGCGGCGAGAATGGCGGACGTTATTTCCTCCAGGGGGGTTGCAAGGTAGGCGTCGGCCAGGGTTACGCGCGGTCGCGGGCCTGCGGTCGGTCGAGCGTCGAGATAAGCCTTGAGGCAGGCGGCGGCGAGGGGGATCGCCTGCGGTGAGGGCTGGGTATGGAGGGTGACGAGGTGCAGATGCATGGCATAAGTGGTTTCGTCAAGGGGTGAAGACCGAGAATAGTTTTATCGCCGGGGAAAAGCAAGACTGCGCCGGCGCCCGGTCAGACCCGATTGGCCTTGAGTTCCTTCAAGGGATAGAAGGTGCCGCGCCAGGTAATCCCACCCTGGGCCAGATTGAGGACCATGGTCCGCAAGACGATCCAGGCAAAGAGGAGAGTGCAAAAGGGGAAGGCGACGGCGTGCCAGCGGCGTCCGCCGTGGCGGGCGGCACAGTCGGCGACAAGGAGGGAGAGGAGCAGCACGACCCCGGCGTAGAGGAGTTGCGCCGCGCCTTTGGTGACGACGACGGCGAGGTAGGGCCAGACGATGGCGGCAAGGAGAAAGAGGCTGCCGGGGAGGGCGACGCCGACGCGGTAGTCGCAGCCGGCGAAGGCGTTCTTCTCCAGCCCGCGGATGACCTCGCCGACGGAAGCATACCATTCGACGGAGAGAAAGTCGGGGGCGCCGGCGATGTCGCAGGAAAAGCCGCCGCCCTTGACGATCTTGCCGAGCTTGAGGTCGTCGTCGGGGCGCAGGCGGATCGTTGCATGGCCGCCGACGGCGCGGTAGGCGGCGGCGCGCAGCAGATTGAAGGCGCCGATGCCGATGTGGCGGGGGCTTTGCGGGTCGCGGGCCTTCCACGGCCGGGCGAAGATGGAAAAGAAGACGATGAAGGCGCTGCCGAACATCTGCAAAAAAGTCGTCGGCATGGTCATGGATGGCGAGACGGCGAGGAAGTCGAGCCGGTCGCGGCGGAGCAGGGTCACGGCGCGGGTCAGGACGCTCGGCGCCATGACGATGTCGGCGTCGGTAAAGAGGAGGAGTTCGCCGCGCGCCTGCTGCGCTCCGGTCCACAGGGCGTGGTTCTTGCCGAGCCAGCCGGAAGGGAGGGCGGCGACGTGGATGACCTTGAGTCGGGGATCGCTGGCGGCCAGGGTGGCGAGGATGGCGCCGGTGCCGTCGTCGGAGCGGTCGTCGACGACGATGAGTTCGTAATCGGGGTAGTCGAGGAGGAGCAGGGAGCGCAACGCCTCGGCGATGTTGCGTTCCTCGTTGCGGGCGGCGACGATGATGGAGACGGGCGGTGGCGACGGCGGGAGGTTGGGGGCGATGTCGCGCAGGGCGACGATGGCGCGGCCGCCGAGCATGACATCGAGGGCAAGGAGGAGCCAGATGCAAAGGGTGAGGAGGGCGAGCCAGGCGAGGAGAGTCATGCGTCGATTAAAGGCCGAGGGCGAGTTTTAATGCCGCTTCGTCATAGCCGCGGACGACTGTTTCGCCGACCACGATCAGCGGTACCCCGCGGCCGTCAAGATGTTGGTACATCTGACGGGCATGCCCATCTTTCTCGATATCGAGTTCCACGTAGGCAATGCCGTTTTTGGCGAAGAACTCCTTGGCCTTGCGACAGTAACCGCACCAGTCGGTGGCGTAGAGGACGACCTCGACGTCTGCTCCGGCGGTGCGTTGCGGCGCGGCGACGGAGGTGAATTTGTTCCAGGCAAACCAGGCGATTGCGACGAGGGCGGCGAAGATGAGGAGCTTTTTCACGGGAGATCCTTTGCATCCGAGAGCGGGGGGTGACGGTCAATTTCTTAGAGCGTCCCAGATATTGACAGCGAAAATGACCAGGCCGACAGAGAGGACGATGCCCATTCCGAGGACCGATTGTGGCGCCCAGTCGATGGTGCCGGCCGTGATCGGTTCGAGGTTGATGGCTACGATAACGGCGAGGGGGACGAAAAAGATCATGAAAAGTGCGCCGCGAAAGATATGCCGCTTGTAGAACTGACCGAGCCCCGGCAAGAGGGCCGAGAGGAGGGCCGCCTTGCGATTTAGTGGTTTTGCCGCCGCCGGCAGCGTTGCTGGCGCGGCTTGGGACGGCATGGGCCGCAGAGCCCGATCAACCTCCCGTGCATGACGGCGGAGAATATGGTCGTTCTTTTCCGGATGGAGCCGATAGTCTTCAAGTGTCGCGCGCAACAGGGCCATGAAGGTCTTGTCGGCGGCGGACAGGATCCTTTTCTTGCCGCCGTAGCTGAGGGCGAAGGCCGGGAGGAGGAATTTCTGATCTTCTACGACGATACCGGTATAGGGGAGGCGGCAGACTCCATTTAACTGCCCGAGGAAGTTGAAGTCGGCGATGAAAAGATGCTGTGGCGCCAAGAGCAGCAACAAGGTGCTTTTGTCGAGACAGTGGCCGATGCCGACCTGTTCCACCCCGGCGAGAATCTCGTGCCCCTGGTTCTTGAGGAGTTTGCCGAGGAGCTTTCGGGCTTTGTTCCGCGAGACCGGGCAACCCCAACCCGTGCGCAGGCTTAGCCAAACCCCGGCCACTTGCATGGCGACTCCGAGGAAGAGCAAGCCAAGGAGCCTCGTCTGCGGCCAGGCCGGGGGGGCAAAGAGCACCCAGTTAACACCGATAAAGGGGACACCAAGCAGAAGTGCCGCAAGGAGGTCGATGCCGGGGCGGGTTGTGACCGCGAGGAACTCCAGGGGCGGCAGGGCATCGAGGTCGATGTGCTCGAGCCGGTTCATTTTGTTGACGTCCAGGGTTTCCATGGCCGTGGGGTCGCCGTCTTTTTGTCCTTTTGGCAGGGCCGCCTGTTCTTTGCGGTATTTGAGGTAGAAGAAGACGATGGGGACGAGCAGTGCCAGCATCCCCCAAAGAGAGTAATCGGCCCACTTCTGCCAGAACAGGTGGGTCGCTTCGAATTCGTTGCCGAGGCGGGTCAGGTCAGGGCTGAGCTCACCGAGGAAACGGAGGTCAGCGATGGCGAAGGCATAAACCTTGGCATTGGCGAGGTCGCTGGCGATGACCCGGTCGCCCCAGACGGCGATGTCGCCGATGAGCTTGAAATCGGGCACCGCCTGATGTTCGCCAAGGTATTTGCCCTGGCTGTCGTACAGGGCGATACGGGCGTCCTGCAGGTAACTGTCGGCTTCGAGGGTGACGATGCGGTCGGCGGCGACGGCGACGTTGGTCGGATATTGGTAGGTGGTGTTCCCCGTCGGGGTGACGACGCGGGCGAGAAAGGTGCCGTCGGGGGCATAGCGATCGATGGCCGGGCTCTTGGTGTTGGCGATGAGCAGGTTCCCCGACGGTTCGAGAAGGAACTGGTTGGGAAACTTCAACTGGCCGGGCTCCCGCCCTTCGTTGCCGAAGGCGAGGAGGTAAGTGCCTTGCTGGTCATAAAGGCGCATCTGGTGCCCGGTGCTGATAAAGATGCGGCCGCGGGCGAGGTCCGGCACCAGCTTGAAGTGGCCCGAGATCTTCGGGCCGGCAAGCTGTCCCCGTTTCTGCCCCTTCTCTCCGAGAATCAGAATGTCCTTGGCGCGGTAGTCGGCAATCCAGAGTTCGTTGCCGGACCAGATCATCTGGGTCGGGATCAAATTGTCGGGGAGGGCGATGCGTCGCAGAAGTTTTCCGGCCTGGTCGGTGACCATGACCTCCTTCCCCCAGAGGGTGGCGATCCCCTCTTCCGAAGCGGCGATGAAGTTGGGAGCGGGGGTGTTCAGGGCGCGCTGGGAGGTGTAGAGGCGCCCGCCGAGGAGGGCCAGAAAGAGGAGGAGAAAGAGCGAAGCAAAGAGGAGGTTGCGGGGTTTGCGCAGATCCCCCCCGCCGCCGGTCAAAAGCGAAGAACGGGGTTCAGGGGGAGACGGTTCCCTCGCCATTGTTGCCGGGGCGGCGGCGAAAGCGAAACGGTGCTGGCAGGCGGGACAGGTGACTCGCCCGATATTGTCGGGGATGTTGGACAAGGCCACGCTTTTCGTGAACTGGCAGGCCGGGCAGGTCAGGGTGACGGTGGGCATGAGGGACGCACCTTTGTGGTTGTGGCCGATGAGGAAGTATTGCTCCCGGGAACAGGCTAGCCAGCCTGTTCCTTAACGCCTTTGAGGTCCGTCGGGAAGGACCACGCAGGAGTTGATGGGGGGGTAGAAAACGGGTGGTTCAAAATAGCTATTTCGTCGGAAGGGGTCAACGGATTTATCGACATGTCGGACCTCAAGCTGATCGGTTCCCCCCGCCCCTTTCCCTGCTATGCTTGTCAGGCTGTTAAAACATAACGGAGCAAAGGGAGAATGTGCCATGACAACGCCCGGACAGCACCCGACGATATTCCCCGAAGTGACCGCCATCCCCGCCGCCTATCGCCAGGAGCGCATCGACCAGCGCTGCTACCTCATTGATGGCGAACTGCGGAGCTGGGACGGTCCCTGTCAGGAGGTGCTGTCGCCGATCTGTGTCGCTACCGCCGCGGGGCCGCAGCGGGTGAACCTCGGCTCCTTTCCCCTCCTCGGCGAAAAGGAGGCGCTGGCGGCGCTGGCGGCGGCGGTCAAGGCCTACGACCAGGGCCGCGGGGTGTGGCCGACCTTGCCGGTGAGTGGGCGCATCGCCGCGGTGGCGGCCTTTGCCGCCGCCATGCGCGGCCGCCGCGACGAGGTCGTGCGCCTGCTCATGTGGGAGATCGCCAAGAGCCGCGGCGATGCCGAAAAGGAATTCGACCGCACCGTCGCCTATATCGACGACACCATCGCCGCCCTCAAGGAGCTCGACCACGCCTCGTCCCGCTTCGTCCGCGCCGACGGGGTCGTCGGCCAGATCCGCCGGGCGCCCCTGGGGGTCGCTCTCTGCCTCGGTCCCTTCAACTATCCTCTCAACGAAACCTTCACCACCCTGATTCCGGCGCTGATCATGGGCAACACCGTGGTTTTCAAACCGCCCCGTCCCGGCACCCTCCTCTTTGGTCCGCTGATCAAGGCGATGCGCGACACTTTTCCCGCCGGGGTCGTCAACGCCATCTACGGCAGCGGCCGCGCCACCATCCCGCCCTTGATGAGCTCCGGCGCCATCGATGTCTTCGCCTTCATCGGCACCAGTCGCGCCGCCAATACCCTGCAGAAGCTCCATCCCCGCCCGCACCGCCTGCGCCTGGTCCTCGGGCTGGAGGCGAAGAACCCGGCCATCGTCCTGGCCGATGCCGACCTCGACCTGGCCGTCAGCGAATGTCTCGCCGGCGCCCTCGGTTTCAACGGCCAGCGCTGCACCGCCCTCAAGATCGTTTTCGTCGAGCGTCCTCTCGCCGAGGCCTTTGTCCCCCGTCTGGCGGCGGTGGTGGCGGCGTTGCGCTGCGGCCTCCCCTGGGACGCCGGGGTGGCGATCACGCCGCTGCCGGAGGAGGAGAAGCCGGCCTACCTGGAAGAACTCCTCGCCGATGCTTTGGCGCTGGGGGCGACGGTGGTCAACCCCGGCGGCGGCGTCGCCGACGGCAGCCTCGTCACCCCGGCGCTGGTCTATCCGGTGCGGGCGGGGATGCGCCTCTACAGCGAGGAGCAGTTCGGCCCGGTCATCCCCGTCGTCCCCTTCGACGATCCGGCGCTCCCCCTCGACTACGTCGCCGCCTCCCCCTACGGCCAGCAGGCCAGCCTCTTCGGCCGCGATCCGGCCCGGCTGGCCACCTTTCTCGACCCCCTGGTCCACCAGGTCTGCCGGGTCAACCTCAACGGCCAGTGCCAGCGCGGCCCCGATGTCTTCCCTTTCACCGGGCGCAAGGATTCGGCCGTCGGCACCCTGTCGGTGGCCGACGCCCTGCGCTCCTTCTCCATCCGCACCATGGTGGCGGCGAAGGAAACGCCGGCCAACCGCGAGATTCTCCAGCGGATGCTGCGGGAGCGGCAGAGCACCTTCCTCTCCACGGATTTCCTCTTCTAGTTGCAACCGGGGGGATAAAGGGTTGACACCCCTTCCGGCCAAGGTGTATGTAATGCCTTCGGAAATTTCCCACGGGAGGATGAAAACGTGATCAAGATCGATTTTGCCAAGATGGGCGGCCTGATTCCGGCCGTGATTCAGGACGTCGAGAGCGGCGAGGTGCTGATGGTCGCCTTCATGGATGAGAAGACCCTCGAATACACCATTCGCGACGGCAAGACCTGGTTCTTCAGCCGCACCCGCAACAAGTACTGGATGAAGGGGGAGGAGTCGGGGAACACCCAGGACGTCGTCGAGATCCTCACCGACTGCGACGCCGACACCGTCGTCATCAAGGTCAAGCAGAACGGCCCCGCCGCCTGCCACACCGGCAACCGCAGCTGCTTCTACGTCAAGTGGGAAGACGGCCAGTGGGTCGAGCACAGCAAGCCGCTGTTCAATCCCGACGACGTTTACAAGAAGAAATAAACCATTCGTAGGGGCGGACCGCGTCCGCCCTGGGCGCATGCAATGCGCCCCTTACATAAATCGGCATGTTGATCCGCAGGGGCGAAAAAATTTTCGCCCCTACCACAATCAAGGACCAATCTTTATGGCCAGCAAACTGAAATTCGGCATCCCCAAGGGGAGTCTGGAGACCGCCACCGTCGACCTTTTCAAACAGGCCGGCTGGAGCGTCGGCATCTCATCGCGCAGCTACTTTCCCACCATCGACGACGACGAGATGAAGTGCAGCCTCATCCGTCCGCAGGAGATGGGGAAGTACGTCGAACGCGGCACCATCGACGTCGGCATCGCCGGGCGCGACTGGGTCGCCGAGAACCAGTCGGACGTGGTCGAAGTCTGCCAGATGGTCTACTCCAAGGTCTCCCGCCGCCCGGTGCGCTGGGTGCTGGTGGTGGCCCAGGATTCCAAGGTGGAGAAGCCCGAGGACCTCAAGGGGGCGACCATCTCCACCGAGCTGGTCGGTTTCACCCAGCGCTACTTCGCCGAGCGCAACATCCCGGTGACGGTGGAGTTTTCCTGGGGGGCGACGGAGGCCAAAGTGGTCGAGGGCTTGTGCGACGCCATCGTCGAGGTCACCGAGACCGGCTCGACCATCCGCGCCAACAACCTGCGCATCGTCTGCGACCTGATGGAATCGGTGCCGGTGATGATCGCCCACAAGGCGGCCTGGGCCGATCCGTGGAAACGGGCCAAGATCGAGCAGATCGCCACCCTGCTGCAGTCGGCCCTGCGCGCCGAGGGGATGGTCGGCCTGAAGCTGAACGCCCCGGCCGACAAGATCGACGCCATCAGCAAGGCCCTCCCCAGCCTGAAGAACCCGACGGTCGCCCATCTCTATCAGTCCGACTGGGTCTCCATCGAAAGCATCCTGCCGGAAAAGGAAGTGCGCCAGATCATCCCTGTGCTACTGCGTCTCGGCGCCCAGGGGATTGTCGAGTATCCGCTGTCGAAAATTATCTGAGCCCCCATGATTCCTGACAGGCAAGGGGCAACCATTCGGTTGCCCCTTGCCATTGTCGCGGCCGACTACCGCCTGTGAAATGGATGGCCATGGATGCCATGAACCACCTGCAACATCCGACCACGACCGTGCGCCTTTTCTGGGGTTTTGTCGGGCGGGTGCTGCGCGATTTCAGGCGCAACCAGGGGTTGCTCCTCGCCGGCGCCATTGCCTACTACAGCCTTCTTTCCATCGTGCCGATGACGATTCTCGGCGTCTTCGTCTTCTCCCATTTTCTGCAGGAACAGCAACTGCAGCAAGTCTTCTCCATCTACCTGGGGATGATGATCCCCGGTTACTCGACCACCCTCGCCGAACAGGTCCAGGTTTTCTACGGCCACCGCAACATGATCGGCATCGTCGGTCTCCTTGCCATGCTCTTTTTCAGCTCCATCGCCTTCTCCATGCTCGAAAACGCCATGTCGCTGATCTTCTATCACCGGGTCCGCGGTTCGCGGCGCAACATCCTGGTCTCGGCCGTCATTCCCTATATCTATATTTTCCTCATCGGCCTCGGCATGATCGGCGTGTCGATGACCGTTCTTCTCGTCTCGAACCTCAACACCCCGGATATTGTCGTCTTCGGCTGGGATTTCGACCTCGTCGGGCTGGCTGTCTACCTGCTTGGCCTGCTGGGCGAGTTTTTTCTCTTCTCCTCGGTCTATCTGGTGATGCCGGCGGTGCGGGTCAAATTCCGCTACGCCCTGGTCGGCGGCCTGACGGCGATGCTGCTCTGGGAGCTCAGCCGGAGGATTCTGGTCTGGTATTACGCCGCCGTGTCGATGGTCGATCTTATCTACGGGCCGATCGCTATCGTCATCGGCGCACTTCTCAGTGTCGAAGTGGCGGCGATCATCATCCTCCTCGGCGCCCAGGTCATCGCCGAACTGGTTGCCGATCGGGACGGGCTGACGCCTCCCCCCGCCGACGGAGAAGGGCCGGAGTTGGTCGGCTGACGCCAGACTTCACAGACGTTAACGCAAAAGCGGGCGGCCCCATGGGTCGCCCGCTTTTTGTCATGGACCGCAGGTAAAAACATTCGCTCAAAGGGCCTGGTGGGGGAGGATGCGGCGGACCCGCGCCTCGGTCTCGGGATGGGTCGAGAAGAGATCGCCGAAGGCCTTCTCCCTGGTGGCCGCGCCGCCATTTTTTTCGTCATGGGCTGCTTGCAGGCGGCGGAGGATGTCGGCGTAGCGGCCGACCGGAATCTTCTGGGCGAGGAGATAGGCGATGGCCTGGTCGTCGGCTTCCTCCTCGAACTGGCGCGAATAGCGGGCGTTGACCAGAGCGGTCGGCAAGCCGGCGGCGAGGGCGGTAATGGAGGTGATGTCACCGGTGAGGGCGACGATGACGACGCCGGCAGCGGAATTCTGCAAGACCTGGCGCAGGGCGTGCCGCTGGCGGATGTGGGCGCATTCGTGGGCGAGAACGGCGACGATCTCGTCGTTGTGGGCGGCCAGGGTGATGAAATCGTCGGTGGCTATGACGATGCCGCCGGGGAGGGCGAGGGCGTTGGCGCCGAGGGCCTTGCTGGCCCGCAGTTCGAGGCGGTAGCCGGTAGCACCGGGGAGGTTGCGGCAGAGCTCGGCGAAGAGCTGCCGGACTTCAAGCTGGCGTTCCTCGGGGAGGGCGCTCGGTTGCAGGATGAAGCCGTCGAGGAAGTCGAGGGTTTCCTTGCCCATGGTCGCTTCGCTGGCGGCGGGGATGGCCGCGGCGACATGGCGGGCGACGACGGGGATGCCGAAGCGCAAAAAGCCCCAGACCAGCAAGACCGTCAGGACCAGGGCGGCGGCCGCGAAGGAGAGGCTCTTCTCCCAGCCGTGTACGAGGCCCTCCGCCCGGGCCGGCCCGGACTTGTCGAGGAGGGCGTCGAGGGCGGCGCTCTCCTCGACTTCGCAGAGAGCACCGTCGGGGAAGGTCAGGGTGCAGCGGAGACGTCCCAGGGGGGGGGAGATGCGGAGCTGGCTGATTTCGCAGCCGCGCTCGATGCCGTCACCGGCGACCAGGAGCAAGGGGCCTTCCCGCCACAGGGTGACGTTGTGCCGGGTCGAACTGGCGCCATCGTAGTAATGGCCGCGCAGGGCCATTACATCCCCACGTCGATATTGAAGAGATCGCCGAATTCTTCCCCGCCGGCGCCGACATCGGGAGCGGCCGCGGCATGGGCCTTGAGATCGACGGGGAGGTCGGCGGCCAGATGCGAACAGCGGTAACGGGCCATGCGCACCTCGGCCCAAGGGATCATCAGACCCAGGGTGCCGGCGATGGCGATGGCGTTGGAGAAGTAGAGCCAGGCCATGTCGCGGGTGCGCAGGGTGGAGACGAACCAGGTTTCCTCGCCGAGGCGGGTGGAGTTCCAGGCAAGGTTGGCCAACTCGGTCTGGACGTAGACGACGATGAAAAAATAGAGGGCCGGAATCAGCAGGATCAGGGCGACAATCTGCGGCCCGAAGGTTTGGTCGTCGCTGCCGAGGGAAAAGGCGACGCCGACAACGGCGGCGACGACGACGAAGGCACCGAGGGCGACCTTGAGAAAGAGGCGGTAGAAATCCTTGACCGTGGCGGTGAGGACGAAGGGGGTGGTGCCGTAGCCGCCGTTGTCGATGAAGAACTTCTTCTGGCGGTAGACAAGGTAGGGGATGATCAGGCCGAGGGAAAAAAAGACCAGCAGCGGCAGCCCGGCAAAGATGACGTAGGCTTCGCGGTAGTTGGGGGCGAAGGTGAAGCGGACGTTGCGGTGGTTGGAGGTGCGGGCGGTGAACATGCGCGAACGGACGATGACCCAGGGGACGGCGAGAAAGAGGGCCAAGCCGAAGATGCCGCCGAGGATCGGATTCACCCTGACACCGATGGAGTAGATGATAAAGGCGGCGGCGCCGATGCACCACCCCTTGAAGATCGCCATGGGGTCGGCGGTGTAGTCGAAGGGGGCGTCGCCCAGGAGGGTATTGCCGTAGAAGTAGCGGCGCTTGCGCACCTTGGCCCAGGCCGAATAGAGACCGAAGGTGACGATCTTGAGGCAGAGATTGACGATCCAGATGCGGAAATACTCACCGGCCGTACCGGTGAAGACGAAGGGCAGTTGATGATATGCGGGCGGCTCGGCGTCGTCTGCGGCCAACGGGGGCTCCGGCGGCGGTGGCGTCCCCGGCGTCACCCGCATGGTGACGGTCGCTTCCAGGGGAGGTGGGGGGGCGCTGACCGGCGGAGCGGACGGGGTCGGCAGGGGGGGGAGGCCGATCTCGACCGGCGGGGTGGCCAGGGGGGGGAGGCCGCTCTCGGCAAGGGGAGGGGCTGCCGGTGGTATTTCTTCCTCGAAGGAAAAATCGATCTCCGGCTCCGGCGGCGGGGCGAGATGGTCGCTGAAGGGGAAGCGGGCGCGGCATTCCGGGCAGGTGGCAAAGACCGGGCGCGGCGGGATGCGGGCGGTTTCAACGTCCTGGCCGTAGCCGCACTCGGGGCAGTGGATGGTGAGGAGGGACATGGAGACTCCTTACAGGATCAAAATCGCTGCGCGGGGATGCGGGCGTGCTGGGAGCCGGTCGATCTTACCACGGCTCGAAGGTAGTGTCCTCGTCCGGGACGACCGGCTTGGTCGCGGCGGGGCGGAGCTGGGGCGCCGCCGCTGTCTGTCCTGCGGGAGGTGGAGTTGCCGGCAGAGTCGGCAACGGCGGCAGGGGGGGCTGAGGGGTGGCCGGTTTGAGGATGCGCGATGGTGCCGGTGGGGCTGCCGCGGGTGCCGGGGCCGGTTTGGGTGCTACCGGGGCTGCCGGTTTGGCCGCTGCCGGGGCCGCAGGTTGGACGGCCGGGGCTGCCGTTGTTGGTGCCGAGGTCCGCATCGGCAGCGGGAATTGCTTGCGGCATTCCGGGCAACTGGCGTTGATCGCCTTGGTCGGCAGTTTCCCCAGGGGCATCTCCTGCGAAAAGTTGCAATGCGGGCAAGAGATCATGACCTGCGGTTGCGGCATGAAGCTGCGGTTGCACTCGGGGCAGGTGGCGCTGGCGATGCTGCGGGGGACTTTTTCCAGCGGCAGGGAGCGGGCAAAATGGCAGTGGGGGCAGGCAATGGTGACGGTGGGCATCGCTCTCTTCCCGTTCAGTGTGACGCAAGGGGGGGAACGTACGTTCTGGACTACTTTTAATAACGCTTCACGGGAATCGGCGCAAGGGATTTTTTCGTGGCGGCGGAATCATCATCTGTGCCGCTGTGGCCTTGCGCCGGTGGCGGCTTTACGTTATCGTGATGCGGTTGTCAACTGGAACAGGGGAAAGAGGTTGTCATGATTCCGCAGGATACACAACTGGCCGGGGAGATCGCCGCGGTCGAGTGGCACTGGCTGCGCCCTCATCATGAGCAGGGACGGCTCTATGTCGTCGCCGCCGGGCTCGATCTGGCCGCCGTCGCCCTCGCCGTCGCCCGCGACGACTGCGCCGCCGTGCACGGCTGGCTTGCCGCCGGGACCCTGGCGAAAGCCGATGCCGACCAGCTGGCACGGTGGAACGCCGATCCGACCCGGGCCCTCAACATGCTCATCGTCCAGCCGTTCGTCCTGGTGCAGGAACGTCCTACCACGCATTGACAGCAAAGAGGAGCACAAGCATGGCCGACGAGACCCCCCTATCGTGCGTCAAATGCAGCGCCGTCTGGCAGAAACAGGGGACGACCAACTGCTGGAGCGACCCCGCCGCCGCCAACCGCCCCGGCCGCCCGGCCTACTGTCCGTCGGAGCGGGAAGGCGAGATCATCACCGACTCCTTTCAGCGCTATCAGGGTGACGACGCCGACGCCAAACTGGCCCGGGTCGCCGCCGTGGTCGAAGGGCTTTGCTATCAGCCCCTCCCCGGCTCCGACGCCGTCAATGCCCGCTGGACCCGGGTCGAGGATACCATCGCCCTGGCCAAGCTCATGGGCTGGAAGAAGATCGGCCTCGGCACCTGCATCGGCCTCCTCGAAGAGAGCAACCGTCTGGTCGAGATCCTCACCGCCCAGGGCTTCGAGGCGATCTCGGTCTGCTGCAAGGCCGGCAGCATCGACAAGCTCGAACTCGGTATCGGCGAGGAGCACAAGGTCCGCCCCGGCACTTTCGAGCCGGCCTGCAACCCCATCGCCCAGGCGCGCCTCCTCAACCAGGCCGGCACCGCCATGAACATCATCGTCGGCCTCTGTGTCGGCCACGACATGCTCTTTGCCAAGCACAGCACCGCTCCGGTCACCACCTTGGTGGTCAAGGACCGCGTCACCGGCCACAACCCGGTAGCGGTCCTCTACGGCCAGAACTTCTACTACAAGCGCCTGCAGAAACAGCAGGTCGATGTCAGTGGCGGCAAAAAGGAAAAGTAAAGCGGCTGCTGCCGCCGGCAAGTCAAGGTTTCGATAGCAGGAAGGGCACCCGCAGTTGGGTGCCCTTCCTGCTTTTTTTAGTCCCTCTGACACCGTCCCCAATATTACTGCATCTTCGACTTAAGTTTGAGTTCGTCACCGGCGACCATGAAGTGGCCGTAGCCGCGATGATGCAGGGTCAGCGGGTTATTCACGGCGGGATCGACCCAGGCCTTGACGACTTCCAGAACGAACATGCCGTACCAGGGGACCATGCTGGTGTCGACCACCCGGCACTCCAGGTGGGCATAACACTCGGCGATGCGGGGGGCGCCGACCAGCGTTGCCGGCAGGGGGGTGAGGCCAAAGCGTGCGAACTTGTCGACATCCATGCCGGTGGTGTTGCCGCAACCGACGACCTGTTCCGCCAGTTCGACGGTGGGGATATTGATGACTCCTTCGCCGCTTTCCTGCAACAGGGTGAAGGAATGGTTGCGATTGCTGACGACACAGCCGACCAAAGGGGGGGCAAACTCGAGCATGGTGAGCCAGGACAGGGTCATGATATTGGCGCGCCCGTCCTGGGCGGTGGTGAGCAAAATCACCGGACCCGGTTCGAGCAAACCATAGACTTTGGCCAGAGGATAGGGCTTTTGCTCCATGATAGCCCTCCGTCAGATGTGGCTGTGCCCCGGGCAGCGCTGCAGCAGACGGGCATAGTCTTCGGGGGTGTCCATGTCGAGGACGACCGCCTCGTCGCTGACCTCGACCAGGTGCACGGCTGCCACATGGGCGCCCAGGACGTCGCGCAGGGTCGGGTAATGGACAATCTTGGCGAGCAGGTCCCGGGGGAGAATCACCGGATGGCCCCGGCGCCCGGCACAGATCGGGACGACGATGGCGCCGGGAAGCTGCCGCTGGATGGCGAGGAGGGTCGCCACCGTCGTGGCCGCGACCAGGGGATGGTCGCAGAGGGCGACGACGACGTGGGCCGCCGTCGCCGGCAGGGCAGCGAAGCCGACGCGCAGGGAGGCGGCCATGTCGCTGTCAGTTTCCGGATTGACCACCACCTGCACCGGGTAGCGGCGAGCGGCCGCGGCGACGGCGGCGCCGTTCGGTCCGACGACGACCACGACCGTGCCGACCCCGGCGGCGAGGAGGGCTTCAAGGTTGCGGGCGAGGGCGGTGCGCTCACCCAGGGGCAGGAGCTGCTTGCACTGCCCCATCCGCCGCGATTCGCCCGCGGCCAGCAGAATTGCCGTCGTTGTGTGTTTCACGTTCCCCCCTCCGCTGGCGGACCAGCTGCGCGACGATGCTGATGGCGATCTCCTCCGGGGTCTCGGCGCCGATGTCGAGACCGACCGGGGTCGTTACCCGAGCCATGACCCGCGGCGAATGCCCCTCCGTCGCCAAGGTCGCCAGGAGGACTTTTTTCTTGCGGGCGCTGCCGACCAGGCCGATGAAGCCGGCGGCGGTCGCCAGGGCCCCGCGCACCGCCGCGAAGTCGCTCTGGTGGCCGGGGGTGGCGATGACGATGGCGCTCTGCGGACCGACGGCCAGACGGGCGAAAGCCTCGGCGACGCCGGCGCAGAGCACGCTGGCGGCGCCGGGGAGTTCCTCGCCGCGGGCGCACGCGGCCCGCTCGTCGACGACGGTGACCCGGTAACCGCAGGCGGACGCCAGCCGACAGAGGGCTTTGCCGACGTGGCCGGCGCCGAAGATGATCAGTTGCGGCGCGCGGCCGAGCGGCTCGACGAAAAGGGTCATGCTGCCGCCGCAAAGGAAGCCGTGGTCCTCGGTGAGGGTGAAGCTGAGACTCTTCGGCTCCCCTTGTTCCAGGGCGGCACGGGCGGCGACGAGGGTCTCGGCTTCAACCCGGCCGCCGCCGACGCTGCCGAGGATGCTGCCGTCGGCCCGCAGCAGCAGCTTCGCTCCCGGCTTGCGCGGCGACGAGCCGCTGCTGGCGACCACCGTCGCCAGCACCGCCGCCTCGCCGTTGCCTTGTAGGCGGACGATCTCCTGGTAGATCTCCCGGTCGGTCATCAACTTAGCCCTTCGCCAGCGCCGCCAGCACCTTCTCCGGCGTCAGCGGCAGGGAACGGACCCGGGCGCCGCTCAAGGCGAAGAGGGCATTGGCCACCGCCGGGGCAATCGGCGGCACCCCGGGTTCGCCGACCCCGCCGGGGGCCTCGCTGCTCGGGACGATGTGGACCTCGACCTGCGGCATCTCGTCGAGGCGTAACAGCGGATAATCGTCGAAGTTCCCCTGCTCGACCCGGCCGGCCTTGAGGGTGATGGCGCCGTGCAGGGCGGCGCTGAGGCCGAAGGCGATCCCCGACTCCATCTGCGCGGCGATAGTGTCGGGGTTGACGACGCGGCCGCAGTCGATGGCGCAGACCACCCGGTGCACGCGCACCCGCCCGTTCTTCTCCAGCGACACTTCGGCGACCTGGGCCAGGTAGCTGCCGAAGGAGGCGTGCACGGCGATGCCGCGGCCGCGCCCGGCCGCCAGCGGGGTGCCCCAGCCGGCCTTGCTTGCGGCCAGCTCGAGGACGCCGCGCGGACGAGGTTGCTGGGCCAGCAAGGTCCGGCGCAGGGTGACGGGGTCGGTGCCGGCGGCATGGGCGACCTCGTCGAGAAAGCTCTCGACGACGAAGGCGGTGTGCGAATGGCCGACGGAGCGCCACCACAGCACCGTCACCGGCAGCTGCGGGGTGTGCAGGTCGACGAGGAGGTTGGGGAAGGCGTAGGGGGTGTCGGCGGCGCCCTCCACCGAGGTTTCGTCGATGCCGTCCTTGATCATCCCGGCAAAAGCGGTGCCGGCCATGATCGACTGGCCGACGATGGTGTGGCGCCAGGCGCTGACCTGTTTGTCGGCGTCAAGGCCGGCGCTGATGCGATCATACCAGCAGGGGCGATAGTAGCCGGCGCGCATGTCGTCCTCGCGGGTGCGAATGACCTTGACCGGCTGCTTGATCGCCTTGGCGACCTGCACCGCCTCGACGACGAAGTCCGAGGCCGGATTGGCGCGGCGGCCAAAGCCGCCGCCGAGGAAGGTGGTGTGCAGGCGCACCTGCTCTGGCTGGAGGCCGGCGACGCGGGCGGCGGCGTCGCGGTCGACGGTCTGCATCTGGCTGCCGGTCCAGATGTCGCAGCCATCGGCCTTTAGATCGACGGTACAGTTGAGGGGTTCCATGGTGGCGTGAGCGAGGTAGGGAACTTCATACTCGGCCTCCAGCCGCACCGTTGCCCGCTCCAGAGCCGCCGTTACATCCCCCGCGCGGTGGGCGACAAGTCCCGGCGTGGCGGCCAGGGTGGCGAACTGTTGGCGCAGACCGGCGCTCGCCAGGGCCGCCCCCGCCCCCTCGTCCCAGGCGATCTCCAGCAGTGCGCGGGCCTGGCGGGCCGGCCAGAAACCGTCGGCGACCACCGCCACCCCGGCCGGCACCGCCACCACCGCCCGCACGCCGGGGACGCTGTTGGCCTTGTCGGCATTGAAGCCGCGCAGGGTGGCGCCGAAAACCGGCGGTCGGGCGATGACCGCCACCAGCAGCCCCGGCCGCTGCACGTCGAGGCCGAAGCGGGCCTGGCCGTTGATCTTGGCCGGGCTGTCGAGGCGCGCCAGGGGGCGGCCGATGAGCCGGTAGCGGGCCGGATCCTTGAGCGCGACCTGCGGCGGCACCGCCAGTTTGGCCGCCTTGGTCGCCAGTTGGCCGTAGGAGAGCCGCCGCCCGTCGGGATGGTAGACGGCGCCGTTCTCGGTGCGGCAGGCGGCGGGATCGATCTTCCACCCGGCGGCGGCGGCCGCCACCAGCATCGCCCGCGCCGTGGCGCCGGCCTGGGCCAGGCGCTGCCACTCGCTGCGCACGCTGGTGCTCCCTCCCGTCACCATGCTGCCGAACATGGTATGGGCATATTCCGGCGCCACCGGCGACTGCTCGATTTTGACCTTTTCCCAGGCGCAGTCGAGTTCTTCGGCGACGATGGTCGGCAGGGCGGTATAGACCCCCTGACCCATCTCCGACTTGTGGCAGATGATGGTGACGCTGCCGTCGCTGCCGATGCGCAGAAAGGCGTTGGGGGCGAAGGGAACTGCGGTGTCGGCCGCGACGGCGCCGGGAAACGGCAGGTAGCAGGCGAGCAGCAGGCCGCCACCGACCAGGGTGCTCTGTTTTAGAAAGTCGCGCCGACTGAGTTTGACGATGGCGTTCATTTGCTCCCTCCCTTCGGCGCGGCGGCGGCGCGGTGAACCGCTTTGCGGACGCGCTGGTAGGTGCCGCAACGGCAGAGGTTGCCGCTCATGGCGCCATCGATCTCGGCCTCGCTCGGCTTCGGTTTGCTCTTGAGCAGTGCCGCCGCACTCATGATCTGCCCCGGCTGGCAGTAGCCGCACTGGGAGACCTCCTCGGTCAGCCAGGCCTGTTTCACCGGATGGCTCACCGCCAGCCCCTCGATGGTGACGACCTTCTTGCCGGCCGCCTCGGCCAGAGGAGTGATGCAGGAACGTGTCGCCACCCCGTCGAGATGGACGGTGCAGGCGCCGCACAGCCCCTCGCCGCAGCCGAACTTGGTCCCGGTCAGCTTGAGTTCCTCGCGCAGCACCCAGAGTAGGGGGGTGTCGGGGGGGGCGGCGACCTGGTACTTCTTACCGTTGACAGTGAGGGTAATCATCGTTTTCTCCATCGACAGGGGGATTTGCGCGAATCAGGGCGATGTTCTGTCTTCTAACAGAAAAAGCGGCGACTGCAAGCCCAGATGTGCCGGCGTCCTTCGCCGGCCCCGTCACAGCCGGTCCTCCTCGATACGTTGGCGGCTATCGCCGACGGGTTTGCGGTTAAAACCGGAAATCCCCAGCATCAGGCGCAGCACGCCATAACTGAGCCGGCTGGCAAGCCGGAATAGGGCAGGTTGTTGTTGCCAGTTATCCCGCAAGATCCGTATGGCATCGCTCTCCACGGTCTGTTTCAGGCTTTGCGTCAGGGTTGCGGCAAAGGTGGCGTCGTCAACGACCAGATTTGCTTCCCTTGACAGCAACAGGCTGAACGGATCGATATTCGACGATCCCACCGTCGCCCAGTGCCCGTCGACCACCGCCACTTTGGCGTGCAGGAAGCTTTTGCGGTATTCGTAAATTTCGATGTCCGCTGCGAGGAGATTATCGTAGAGCGCCCGCGAGGCAAAATGCTGGAGAAAAAATTCCATTTTCCCCTGCAGCAGCAAAACCACCCGGACACCACGCCCGGCCGCCTTGATCAGCGCATGACGAAATTCGGGGCCCGGCAAAAAGTAGGCATGGGCGAGGATGATCTCGCTTTGCGCCTGGGCGATGGCCCGCAGATACACCGCTTCAATGTCCTGGCGATGACGGACGTTGTCCCGCACCACGAATGCCGCGCGCATCTCTCCGGCGCCGGCGGCAACAGGGGGAAGGCCCCCGCCGCGGACCGTCCCGGTGCGCAAATGGCTCCATGCCACCAGGGACCACAGGCGGCGGGCGGAAAGGCGGATCGTCTCCACCAGTGGTCCTTGCACGGCGACGGCATAGTCGTAGCGGGGGAGCAGGTCGCCTGGCGATGGCCGGTCGTCGATGATGTTGATCCCCCCGACAAAGGCGATTTCCCGGTCGACCACTGCGATCTTCCGGTGCATTCGGCGCAGGCGTTGGCGCTGCAATGTCCAGGGGGAGATCTTAGGGCGAAAGACCAGTGCCTTCACCCCGCCCTCCCGCAGCGCGACGAGCACGCTGCGCGGCAGGTCCTTGGAGCCGTAACCGTCGATCAGCAGATAGACGTTGACGCCACGTCCGGCGGCCCGCTTCAGCGCCTCGGCAATGCGTTGTCCGGTGGCGTCGTTTTCGTAGATATAGCTTTCGAGATAAATTTCCTGCCGCGCCCGGTCGAGCGCCGCTTCGAGGGCGGGGAAATAGGCTTCGCCGTTCTGCAACAGGGAGAGCTGATTGCCCGGGACAAGATCGGACCACGTTTCGGGAAAGACGGCGCGGTGCAGGCGTTGGCGCAGGCGTTTGCCGTGGGACATGACCAAGACCTTTTCTTATGCTGCGTCGCCTATAACTGCACCCGTTTCAGCCGCAGGGCATTGGCGATGACTGAAACCGAGCTGAAGCTCATGGCGGCGGCGGCGAGCATCGGCGAGAGGAGAAGTCCGAAGACGGGATAGAGGACCCCGGCGGCGATCGGCACCCCGGCGGCGTTGTAGATGAAGGCGAAGAAGAGATTCTGGCGGATATTGCCCATGGTGGCGCGGCTTAAGCGCCGGGCCCGGACGATGCCGCGCAGATCGCCCTTGACCAGGGTGATGCCGGCACTTTCCATCGCCACATCGGTGCCGGTGCCCATGGCGATGCCGACCTCGGCCTGGGCCAGGGCCGGGGCGTCGTTGATGCCGTCCCCGGCCATGGCGACGATATGTCCCGCCGCTTGCAGTTCCTTGACCAATCCGGCTTTCTGCTCCGGCAAGACCTCGGCATGAACCTCGTCGATCCCCAGTCTGCCGGCAACGGCCTGCGCCGTGATCTGGTTGTCCCCGGTGAGCATGACGATCCTGATCCCTTCGTCGTGCAACTCGCGAATCGCCTCGGCGGTCGACTCCTTGATCGGGTCGGCGACGCCGATCAGCCCGGCCGCCTGACCGGCGATGGCAATCAGCATGACTGTGGCACCGTCGCCCCGCAGCCGGTCCGCCGCCAGTAACAGGGCGCCGGCATCGATGCCGAGGTCCGCCAGCAACGTGGCGTTCCCGGCCGCCACCTGCTGCCCTCCCACCTCGCCGCTGACCCCCTTGCCGGTGAGCGACTGAAAGGTGTCGGCCTGGAGCAGTTCGAGCCCCCGCTCCTGCGCCCCGCGAACGATGGCGTCGGCCAAGGGATGCTCGCTGGCGCGTTCGAGGCTGGCGGCGAGGCGCAGCACCTCCCCTTCACTGAAGGCTGCGAACGCCTGCACCGCCACCAGCTGCGGCTTGCCGACGGTCAGGGTGCCGGTCTTGTCGACCACCAGGGTGTCGATCTTTTCCATCAGTTCCAACGCCTCGGCGTTCTTGATCAAGACCCCGGCGGTGGCGCCGCGTCCGGTGCCGACCATGACCGAGATCGGCGTGGCCAGACCGAGGGCGCAGGGACAGGCGATGATGAGGACGGCGACAGCGTTGACCAGGGCATGGGCCAGGCGCGGCTCCGGCCCCCACACCCCCCAGACAATGCCGGCGATCACGGCGACGGCGACGACGGCGGGGACAAAATAGCCCGCGACCACATCGGCCAGTTGTTGAATCGGCGCGCGCGAACGCTGGGCCGCGGCGACCATGGCGACAATGCGGGCGAGGAGGGTCTCGGCGCCGACCTTCTCCGCGCGCATCAGCAGGCTGCCGGTGCCGTTGACCGTCGCGCCGATGATTTTCGCCCCGGCGCTTTTCGCCACCGGGATCGGTTCGCCGGTGACCATCGACTCGTCGACATTGCTCTCACCGTCGAGGATCGTCCCGTCGACCGGCACCTTCTCCCCCGGCCGCACGCGCAGGGTGTCGCCGGGTTGAACCTGCTCCAGGGGGATATCGACTTCGCTGCCGTCGTCCCGCACCTGGCGGGCGCTGTTCGGGGCGAGGCTCAGCAGCATGCGGATGGCGGCGTTGGTCTGCGAACGGGCGCGCAATTCGAGGACCTGCCCGAGCAGCACCAGGGTGGTGATCACCGCCGCGGCTTCGAAGTAGACCGCCACCAGAGTGTCATGCATCCGCATGACCGGCGGAAAGAACCCCGGCAAGAGAAGGGCGACGACGCTGTAGCTCCAGGCGACGGCGACCCCGAGGGCGATGAGGGTGAACATGTTGAGATGCCAGGTCACCACCGAGTTCCAGCCGCGCACGAAAAACGGCCAGCCGCCCCACAGCACCACCGGCGTCGCCAGCAGGAATTCGAGCCATTGCACCATGGCCGGGGAGAGCCAGTCCGGCAGCCAGGTCGGCATCATGTCGGCGATCATCGCCAGCACAAAGACCGGCAGGGAAAGCGCGGTGCAGACCCGCAAGCGCCGGCTCATGGCGAGGAGTTCTGCGTTTTTCTCTTTGGCGGGTACGCTGAGCGCTTCCAGCGCCATGCCGCACTTGGGGCAGCTGCCCGGGCCGGGCTGCTGGATCTCGGGATGCATGGGACAGGTATAGATGGCGGCAGCCGCGGGTGCGGGCGGAGGTGGCGCGGGGGCGGCGTCAAGGTAATGCTGGGGATGGTCCTGAAACCTGGTCAGGCAATGGGCGCTGCAGAAAAAATAGGCTTTGCCGGCATGGTCGGTGCGATAGGGGGAGTCGCCGGTCACGTCCATGGCGCAGACGGGATCTTTCAGGGGGGAGTTTTCCCGGGCAGTTGGCGCGCTCATCTCTCGACCTCCGGATTCAGCGGCGTATCCGGAAAGTATACCCGGCGCAGCGGCGATGGCTATCCCGCTTAAGGTGTTGGGGGGGATGCGATGGTTGTCCCTGCGCCGCTACTGCGCGTTGCCCTTCTCGCTCTTGCGCAGCAGCAACCCCGAGGTCGAAATCATGACCTTGAATTCTTCCGGGGTATTGGAGTTGATGAAGGTGGCGGAGCCGTACTCGGCATCGAGGAGGGGGTTGAGGAAGGCGAAGCGCTGGCGCAGAGCAAACATGTCCAGCGGCCTGATCTTGGCCAGCGAATAGACCGTATGGGTCTTGGTCGCTTCATCGGTGAGATCGGCATAGCGGCCGGCGACGCGGTCGAGTTCATAGGAGGTGTGCAGCCCGAAGAGGTTGGCCAGCGGCGTCCATTTGAGGATGTGGGCGTCAACGTACAGCTGATCCCCGGCCAGGGGGAAGAGTCGTTCGCTGCCATCCGCCATGACGAAGCGTGCGGTGAACTTCTGCGCTCCCGTCGGCTCGACCTTGACCACGGCCGCCAGTTCTTCTTTGGTCAAGGCGTGATAGCCCTGCACGGCCAGGCAGATGGTGGCGAAGAGGGCGGCCAGGGCGAACATCAGCAGGGCGCTGACGAACTTGAAGGCGGCGCCGAAGCGTTTTTTCTTCTTCCAGCTGCGCAGGGTCAAAAAGAACAGGAGCAGGCCGAGCAGGGCAAACAACAGGGCGATGATGATCAGCGGATTCGACAGGGTCATGGTTTTCTCCCGCGACGTCCCAAGCCGCAGCCAGCGTCGTGCGGCGGTCTATCGGCTTGGGAAGACGCAACTGCGCCTCAAGTTATTTGCGATTCTCCCGCCAGAGGAGATAGGCGATGGTCCCCGGGACGAGGCAGCCAAAGACGCTGGCCCAGACGGGGATGGTCACACCGCCGGCGATGATGGGGATTTGCAGGATGAGGCGAAGGAGTTGCAGGACGGCGATGAAGGCGAGGAAGAGGATCGCGAGGAGCGTGGCGGTTTTCATAGTGTGCCTCCTGGGTCAGTGGGGAGGAATACCGGTTGAGCGGGACTTGCAGGCAATTTGTCTTTTTCTTTTCTTTTGATCTCGTATTGATTGTAACTCATCGGAGCGTTGTCCGGGTCGGGGGGATTCTTCAAGCGCTCGTGGGTTGTTGCCCCTTCATAGATGCTTCGGTAAAACTGGTCTTTGGTGCAGGCGGGCAGGGAGAAGGAGAGGGAGAAGGCGATGAGGAGCAGTATTTTTGTAAATTGCATGATATTTCTTTCAACGGCGTGGGGGCGCACCGGAAGAGCGAAGCGGAGCCCGTGTGCTGTCGCCTGGTTGATTCAAACTATTTTTTTTGATCATTATTACCTTTGCCGAGGATATTTTTTAGCGAAGGAAATAACATCCCGATACGTAATTTTGGAGGACTGCATTCATATTGCTTTGAAAAAATGAGATCGTTTGTTGTCAGAATTTCTTCTAACCCATCAGCGAAATGTGCATGAACAAGACTATAAGGAAAGCTCTTATTTTGCCCGTAGTATGCTCCGTACTGTCCATTTGCAGTGCATCCAATATGAAAGCTTGCACCACCATAAGAAAAATCTACCGAGTAGAGAATTATGTTCGATAAAGTGTATGCAAAATGCGCTTCTGAGACTACATCAGATGTTAATCTAACATTCAGTACTTGGTCCTTAGACTCCTCACGTCTCCATTTGTCCACAATCTGAGCTGGCAAGAACGGTGCAGCACCGAACGCGTTAAGAGTCATTCCTTGAACATTGTTGTTGGCTGCAACATACTGCGCTATTGCACCGCCAAGTGAATGTCCAACAACAAAGGATACCGGATACTTCTTGCTGACAGCTTCAAAAAATTGTTCTCCTTCGACTAGCTGTCTTGGTTTAACTCCAAAAACCATACTAAGGTCAGTTAAAATATCGTTAAACCTTCCCTCAGTACCGCGGAATGCAACCACTACCTCTCCAGTAAGATGCCTGAAAGCCTCACCATAAAATCCAGACCAGTCATCACGACCAGACATAAGACTTACCCATTTAAAATCGCCGCTCGGTGCAGGATGATTGTCTTCGTAAACACGAACAGCCAATGAACCAAGAGAACTGTCCTTTTCCAAATGTGTGTCAGGCGACCAAAAAACAACAATATTTTTGGGGACAACATGATCCCCTAAATTCTTAATAGAAATCTCCGGAGAGCACCATCTAAAAACAAATAAAGGCATATAAACAAATAATATTATTGTGATAATGGCAATTGAACTTTTTACATTACTTCTGATGCCTAGGACATGTGGATATTTAGGTGCCTTACCTTCGTAAGCACGATAGGCTACAAGCAATGAAATAAGCACTGTTGCAATGGATAAAATTGCAACAATTAAAAGTCCAAAAAAAAGAAAAGTAAAAAAATATGTAATTAGTCGTCCCTGAAAAATTCGAATCGCCGCCCTCAGGCAACGTTCGAACGTAGTTCCAGGTTTGCCCCAAG
>Ga0154464_1102_pt3 | contig 27677 bp, 21 predicted proteins | sample RifGroC2_FD_105657 | JGI IMG/M metagenome (GOLD analysis project Ga0154464, IMG submission 105657) | Desulfuromonadales bacterium GWC2_61_20
GTTCGCGAATGAATTCTTCAGAGGGGTGACGATGCGCCTCGATCTGTTCTTCGATCCATTCCAGCGCCCGCCAGTAGTTGCGCACCTCCTGCTGCATTTCGTTCTGACTTTTGCCGACGGCAACCACGGCCTGTTCGATTTCCCTGCTATTGAGGGTGTTTCCTTCGATTCGTGTAGAGTTGCGCGTCGCCCGCTGTCGCGCAGCATGGCGCAGCCTGAGCACCTGATCCGGCGGCAGGGGGAGGACGTCGACCACCGCGCGGGCCGCTTCAATGGCGGCAAGATGGCGGACCATGGTGTGGCTGTAATTGAACCGGGGGCTGAAACTCATAGCGCGGTTGTCTCCTCACTCCTCCAGCCTGGTGCGGACTAAATCTGTAGCCGACTTTTTGGGGAAACTAGCCTGGCCCTTTGCGTCCCCTATGCCGCCTGCGAATGGGCCGGGAAAAGTCCACTCGCGCTCTGTTGCCAGATATGCCGATAAACCCTCTGGGCGGTTTCGGATTTCTGCTGCGGGGTGAATGGCGGCTCAGGAAGTAACTGGTAGAGGTTGTCGAGAATAAAGACCTCGACTTCCGCCTGCGTTTGCTCCTTCTGCGTCCACTGCTCCAGGGGAAGAATCAGCCGAGTCAGCGCCGCCAGCAATTCCCTGCTCGCTTGTTTCAGAGCTTCGCGGTCCTTCTTGCTCAGGCTCTCCGTCTTGAGCAGGTCAAACAGGGCCAGTTCATCTTCGCTCAAACCTTCTTCAGCGGCCCGTCGTTGCTCCTCGTCGAGACTGTTGACGAAATCCACCAGTCGGGTGAAGGTTTCCTCGATCGTCACCCGGTCCTTCTCGCGGTTGTAGTCGGCAATAATTTCTTGGTAACGTTTGTTGTAGTCCATCCGCTCCGGATTGCGCCTGAGCATTTCGGCCAGCTTTTGCTCGACGATCTCGCGAATATCCTGCAGCGCGGTGGCTTTGCGTTTGAGCTTTTTGGCAAACTCCTCGCGCAACTTTTCCAAGTCGAGTTTGCTCAAATCCCAAGTATTCGCCTCAACCGGTTCGGCAACCTCGGGTTGCTGGGCGCGTATCGCCTCGTTGACGATGCGGTGCAACACCTTGAGCAGCTCGGTGACGTCAGCGGTATCGCGCCGCTCCATCAGCTTTTTGTAAATCGCTTCGATATTGTCATGGCGCTCGGCGAAAGCGTAGGCCGAAGGCTCCATCAACAGCGCCTTGAAACGGATAAAAACCTGCCGGGCCATGATCTCGAAACGGCGCTTGGCTTCATCCGTGGTGTAGACGGCCTCGACGGCATCGGCCAATGCGCTGATTCTCACCCACCCGCTTGAACCCGTCAGCTGTGACATGTGGAATCCCAGCGCAAGCAGATGCGCCTCGATTGCCTCGATGGCCTGCTGTAGTGCCTGCACGCGTTCTTCGATCGGTGCAACGATTTCCTCATCCCCACCGTCATCGCCAAGGGCGTACTGCGCCAGTGCCTCGCGCAAACTCCTGAGCATGCCGTTGTAGTCGACAATCAACCCAAAATCCTTGCCGGGATAGCAGCGATTGGCCCGGGCGATGGCCTGCATCAGCGTGTGCGCTTTCATCGGCTTGTCGATATAGAGGGTCGAGAGGCACTCGACATCAAAACCGGTGAGCCACATGGCACAGACGATGGCTACGCGAAAAGGGTGCTCCGGATTCTTGAAGGCTGACTCGACACCGACACGTTTGCCATCGGCGGTCTCAAACCCCAGCTTCATCGTGGCCCGATGCGGGATGATGTCGTACTCCCATTTCTTGAAATGGGCGACTTCGTTCTGAGCTTCGCTGATAATGATTTCGATGATGGTTTCTTCCAGCCACTGCGCTTGCGCCTGCCGCTGCGCAAGCTGATCATCCAGTTGCTCGCGCCGTTCCTTATCAACTTCCTTTGACAACTTGGCGTCAAGGAGTTCTGCCGCCACGCGCACCGCGGCGAGCTTTTTTTGCCAGCGCGGCAGAATCAGTTGATGCATGCGGGCACAGGTAATTTTGTCGATGCAAACCAGCATCGACTTACCGGCTTCCCAGCGAGTGGCACAGTGCTCGACAAAATCATCGGCAATCTTCTCCAATCGGTCGTCGGCGGTAATGATCTCGTAGTCCTTGCCGAGCAGCCTTTCCAGCAGCGCTTCCTGATCCGGATCGAGATCGGCTTGGTTAATCGCCTCGGCGATGCGCGCGTTGAGGTCGGTTCGAGCGAGACCGAGTTTTTCCCCGCGGTTCTCGTAGACCAGTTTGACCGTAGCGCCGTCTTCCTCAGAGCGTTTGAAGTCGTAGCAGGAGACGTAGCTGCCGAAAATTCGCTTGGTCAGGTGGTCGTGCTTGAAGAGCGGTGTGCCGGTGAAGCCGATAAACGCCGCGTTGGGCAGGGACAGGCGCATGTTGCGGGCGAGTTTTCCGGCTTGGGTCCGGTGCGCTTCGTCTGAGATGACGATGATGTCGTCGCGCCGGCTGTAGGGTTTTTCCGGATCGACGTCCTGATTGAATTTATGGATCAGACTGAAAATGAAGCGGTGGTTCTGCCCCAGTAATTGCTCCAGCTCTTTCCCCGAGCTGGCCCGCGGCGTCTGCCCGTCCGCCACACCACAGCCGACAAAGGTGCCGTAAATCTGGCTGTCGAGATCATTACGATCGGTCATCAGCACGAAGGTGAAGTTCCCGGCACCTGACGGCGCACCTTCTCGGCAAAGAAGGCCATGGAATAGGATTTACCACTCCCCTGCGTGTGCCAGAAAACCCCGAGTTTACCGAGTTCCGGATGCGCCGCTTCCACCACCGTCAACGTCTGCTTCTCCTGTGCTGCGAGCAATGCGCGTTGATCGGCGTCTGTCGCTTGCTCCACCGGCAATTCGATGACCCGGGAGTGCAAGCGCTGCTCCGGGGGGAACTCGCGCTTCAGCTCTTCCTGCCGCACCACCGAGGCCACAGCGTTGTTGACTCCGAGCACCTGATGGTTGCGGGCGACAACCTTGCGCATGGCGCCGGGCTTGCTGGCATCGAAAAGGATGAAGTTCTCGACGAGGTCGAGCAGGCGCTCCTTGGCCAACATGCCGTTAAGCAGCACCTCGGCCTCGACCCCGCCGACCTCGCGCTCGGTGAGACGCTTCCACTCCGCAAAATGTTCCCAACCGCTGGTAATCGAGCCATAACGCGCACGATGGCCATTGCTGACAATGAGAAAGGCGTTGTGGTGGAAGGCTTGGGCGATGACGTTCTCGTCCATGTAGTCGGCGAGATTGCCATCGAAGCCGGCGCGGATGTTTTTGTAGACCGCCTTGAGTTCGATGAAGACCAGCGGCAGTCCATTGACGAAGCAGACCAGATCGGCACGCCGGTTGTACCCCGGCGTACGCAGCCCGGTCAGCTTGAGTTCGCGCACGGCGAGGAAGCGGTTGTTGTCGGGGTTGCTGAAGTCGATGGCCCGGGCCTGAGCGTGGCGCAATGCCCCTTGGCTGTCGCGAAAACTGACCGGCACTCCGTCGCGGAGATAGGTATAAAAAGTTTGGTTGTGCTGCAGGAGTGAGCGGGTGAAGTCGTGGTGGGTCAGCTTGCCGAGGGCTTCGTCGAGCGCCTTCTCCGGAAGTTGCGGGTTGAGCTTTTCCAGGGCGCTTCGCAAGTCACGTTTGAGCACCGCTTCGCGGGTATCAGCCCGACCGAGCGTGCCTCCCGGACCGAAGGTCTCCTGATTCCAGGCGTAGACATTCTCCCAGCCGAGCTCCTGTTCCAGATGCTCGGCGAAGGTGGCCTGCACCAATCGGTCTTCGCTGTTGATATCCGTGATCATGCCGCCCCCTGTAGGACAGACTTGCAGCCAAAAATATCGTTGAATGCATCGGAATTCAGAACTATACTTTGAGCCCGCATTGGATGTTTTGTGCAGGGGCTGCCCCTGTTTCCGGACCGGGACTACCCGATCGGCGTTGGGCTTCTGGGACTACCCGGTGGCCCTTCGTTTTTCATGCGTTAGTCCATTATTGGTTCAATATTGGTTCACTGTTGGCTCATTCGTCGATGCGTATAGACAGTATTTACAGTGTGTTACAGGCCGTCTTGGCTCATTCCTAAAGGACAACAGCAAATATTCGACGATTTTTGAGCCAATAAATCCCACTCATTCTGGCATCATGCTGTAGCGAGCCTTATTACGCTCCCCTGTCATCAAAACTTCTCCGCCTTTCGCCAATTCTGCCAGTGCCCTCTTCAATTGTGACCGGTTCACTTCAGCTCCAATTCGCTCACTTATGTCACCTATTTTGGATCTGGGGTACCGCCGCAGATCCTCACGCACCAGTTCTTTAAGTCGATGCGGTTCAATCCGTTTGAGTGTCGTCGGCAGCTTGATGCCGGAATTGCGGAGCAGTCCGGGATCAACGAAGTAGCGGGTTGCCTGTGTCCGACCGGTACTTTGAACCAACTCCAGAGTGAGCAGTCTGCCGAACCAGGGCACAAGCTCTTCGGTACTGTTCACTTCCAGAATCGTCGCCAACTCCCGCGCCGTCAGCCCTTCATGTTGAGCCAGTGCCCCCAGGGTAATTCTCTCCCGCTGGGTCATCTGATAGCGAGCATCTGCCTCGGTAACCAGCTTGATGACCTCCGGCTTGAGGATGCGCCGCCGGATCGTCACCTTGACCGAGTCCGGCCCTTCCTCGGGGACGGGGGCCGGGCGGCCCGACGACAGCAGCCGGTCATAGAGCATGTCGTAACCGCTTCCCTCCTTCTCCATCAGGCCGATGTCGTGAAAGACAGTAGCGAGGCCGTCATTGCGGCGGCGGCTGGCGTGGAGGATGTTCTGCGGCGTCACACCCAACGGCAGGCGACCGGGATTGACGATGGCCAGACGATCCGGGGTCAGGTTGAGGAAGATGTCCCCGCGTTGCGTGTAGGGACGATGGACCAAGGCATTGACCAACAGCTCGCGGATGACCTTTTCGTCGAAGGCCGGGACTTGCCGACGGAAGAGTCCTTCGGCGACTTCGTAGCTCTCGCGAAAGTCCGGCACCTCGCGCCAGACGGCATCGACCAGTTCGATCGGCGAGAGGGCGTAGTCGTCCCAGAGCCACTTGTTGATCTTCTGACCCATCTCGTCGTACTTGATCGCCTGTACCAGCGGAGCGGTGCCGAGATTGCGCCGCTGGCTGGCGGTGCCGAGAAGCAGCACGCCCAGGTGGGTCAGGGTCGTCCCCTCGGCCAGTCCGTAGTGGGAGAGGAGCTCGTCGGGGCTCTTCTCCTTGACCGAGGCTTTCACCCGGTCAGAGTTGCGAATCGAGGTAACGAAGGCCGCCAGCTTGGCCGCGTCTGCATCGCTTCGCGGCACGCGGCTGTCCATCGTTTCCCAGGGCCGGCCCGGTCGCTCGTCGGCAAGGCGCAGGACATCGTCGCCCACAATCGGCTGGCTGCGATCGCCGACACGGAGAAAGTAGCGGCCATCCGAGGTTGAGGCGACGCTCTGGCTGCGCTTTACCAGCAGGTCGATATATTCGCCGCCGTTCTCGGCAGGGATGATGCTCGGCAGGGCGACGACATTGACGGTCAGCTCGGTGATGCGCTTGCGGATGGTGTCGAGGAGTTCCGGCTTGATTTTCTGGCCGGCGGGCGGCAGGACTTCTTTGTCCTCAATACCGATGAGCAGACTGCCACCCTGCGCGTTGGCGAAGGCGACGCAGTCCTTGGCCAGCTCGGGGAAGTCGGCGGTTTTGCCGGTCACAGTCCGGAGTGATTTTTTGTCGCGGTTTTGACATTCAAGGCTCATACACGTGCTCCACTTACCGTCACAGCTAATCAAGCTGATTCATCAATGGGTCTGGTGTTTTTACATTCCGGATACCCCGAACAGCCCAGAAATTGAGACCCCGCATTTTCCCCCTGCTTTGCCGTGCGCAGCACCATCGGCTTGCTGCAGAGCTGGCAAAGGGGCAGTGCTTGTTTTTCATCGGTCGGATCAGCCCGATCTGACGGATGAAAAACCCTGCGCCTTTTGACCCGTGCCGCAGCCAACTGTTCGCTGTAGCCACCATCGTTGACAAAAGCACGCTCCAGCCCGGCAATCTGCTGGTCCAGCAGATAATTGGCCTGGTGAATCAGGCAGATGAGCGTGTTGGCGACCACCGCCGGGTCAGGGTGCTGCAACCATGCGGCGTAAGCTGCATCATCCGACGGCTCGGCCCGATCCGACCGATCCGTCGGATCTTTTCCCAGCTTTTTCCCGACCTCCCGCACCGCTTTTGCCTCTGCATCATCTTTTGTCCACTGCCGCTTGCTCCGTTGCCGCAGAAAATCTTCGTAGTCCAGCAAAAGTTCATCCAGACTGGCGCGGGCAACGTTCACCAGACGCAGCTCGGTCTGGCTGGAGGTCGCCGCTGCCCGGCTCCCTTCGGCGATGTTCTGTCTGCCGCTACGCGCCGCCTGCACCATCTGGTCAACCAGGCGGGAACGCTTGTCAATGAAGCGTGCGCAGAACGACACCGTGGCATCGTAGATGACCGTGGTTGTCTGAAAAGAGCGCAGAGTGCGGTAGCCGCCGCTTGGGCGGAGTTTTTTGTTGGGGGTATTCCCGCTCATACCGCGATCTCCCCACTCATCAGCTTCGGCAGTAGCAGATCGCGGGCGGTGCGGAGTTTGTCGTTGTAAAGCCCGAGTTGACGAACTTGGGAGAACATCGGCATAACGTACTCCCCAAAGAGCGATTGTATTTTGGCCGGTGGCACGACGACCTCGATCCTGTGAACTACCTTCCTGTCCAGCGTCGGCACTGAAACACCACCGTTATACTGTTCGAGATTCAGCGAGGAAAGCAGGAAATAGGCGAACAGCGGCGATACCCGCCGGAATTCCTTAATCCAGAGCGTCGTGTTCAGTGGCCAATAATCTTCGTAAACGTAATGCACTTTGCCAAGCGAACCGCTTCGCCCGGTGACTATGCCCGGTGCCTGCACTTTTGCCACATTGTGGTAACCGTTCACGCCGGTTGAAGCATAAATCTGCACCGATCCGTCCGATCTGTCCTGGCTGGGAAGGTCGAACCCACGCTGCAAGACAAGCGCACTCTCAAGCGGTGTTTTCTCCCACCCCTCCGGCACCCCATCCACAATCCGCGTGTGCTCATAGCCGGGGAAACGCAGGCGCACAAACCACTCCTGATACACCTGCCGCGCCGCCTCTTCCAGCAGCGCCATCCGCCGTCGGTTGTTTTCGATCAGGTCGTCGTAGGCGGAGAGGATGTCGGCAATGCGTTGCTGAGCGTATCTTGCAGGCAGTCGAAACTGAAAACTCCCTAAAACTGGCGCACTAGCGTTAGGTTGGGCCGCTCCGCCGATCCTTGACTGTACAAAGGATTTATAGGCTTGCGACTCAACGAGCTTGCCAATAAATGTTGGATCCGCTTTCGTAGCATCGACACGAAAGCGAACCAAGTAAGAGGCGAATACAGCGTCAACGGACTCCCTGATGAATTTTGCATACCCTACCGTCGCACCCGTTCTGGCTACGACAATATCTCCCACGCTTAGGGCGAAACGGTCTTTATCCGCTTCGTCGATTTCACAGTACGGCACAGTCTCCCAATCAACCGAATCTGGCACGATATCCGTAATTCTGAGGAATCGAGGACCGCACACATCCGTACTTGACGAGGCTGTGTAGCCATAGCGAACTGACTCGCAAACATCGGAAAGCGTTGTGATTGCGTCTCCCTTCACAGCAGCTCCTCGAAGTTTTCCTGAATCCTCCCCGCCAACTCCACCGCCTCCCGGTTCAGATCCGCCAGCTCGACATGGATATCTTTGAGGGTCTGCTCAAAGTCGAAATCCTCATCGACCTCAGGCGGAGCCACGCCGACATAACGACCGGGAGTCAGACTCCAGTCGGCAGCCTCAATCTCGGCGCGGCTGACCACCTTGCACAGACCCGGCACCGCCCGCACCAAGGCCTCGGGAAAACGCTCCTGCAGCCAGTGAATCTGCCGGTGGAAGTAGACCGCTTGCTTGAGTTGTTCTACCGCCTGCTTGCGCAGTTCATCAAGCTGCTTCAAGCGCTTGCGGTCAGCGGGTTCAGCATCGGCTGAGGCAAGTTTGTAAAGCAGGTCAACCTGCTTTACCAGCCCCCTGGCAGCCTCGGCCAGCGGGTCAAAGGCACGCGGCGCAGCATGCTGCGCCGCATTGCTCGACGGCGCAGCGTGCTGCGCCACAAAGGCTTCAAGCTTGACAATCAAATCAGACCGATCGGTCCGATACGCCTGATCGGTCTGATCATTTAAAAGAGCCTCAAAAGCTGCTAAAGCGCCCGCAATACCGGCGCCCTCTTCGCACAGCGCCGCAAAGTACCCCCGCACCAACTCCAGGAAGCGTTTTTGCTCTCCCCGGTAAAGCCAGACGATGGCGGTCAGGTTGGCGAGTTGCTCGGGGCTGAAGTCGTAGATCTTGCGGGTGACCTTGCGGTAGACGTTACGGGCATCGAGCATCAGCACCTGATCGCGGCGGTCGTCCGGCTTGCCTTTATCAAAGTGCCAGAGCTCGCACGGCACGGTGCGGGTGTAGAAGAAGTTGGAACGGATGGCGATCATCACGTCGACATCGCCGGTCTCGACCAGCTTGCGCCGCACCTCGGCCTCGCCGTGCCCGGCGCTGGAGGCCTGCGACGACATGACGAAACCGGCCCGCCCCTTCGGTCCGAGGTAGCTGTGGAAGTAGGAGATCCACAGATAGTTGCCGTTGCTGACCTTCTTCGCCTTGTTCACCCCCGGCAGGCCGAAGGGGAGACGGCGGTCGTCCTTGACCTTCTCGGCGTCGACCATATCGACGTTGAAGGGAGGATTGGCCATGACGAAGTCGCACTCGCCGAAGATCGGGTGGACGTCCTCGTAGAAGGTGTTGGCCTCGCGAATCTTCCCCTCAAGACCATGAACGGCGAGATTCATCTTGGCCAGGCGGATGGTGGTTGAGGTTTTCTCCTGGCCATAGAAAGTGGCCTTGTGACCAATCTCCTGACCATGCCGCTCGATGAAGTGGCTCGACTGGACGAACATGCCGCCGGAGCCGCAGGCCGGATCGAAGACAATGCCATGGTCGGGCTCGATGACGTTGACGATGGTCTGCACCAGCGAGGGCGGCGTGAAGAACTCGCCGTTATCCTGCGCTCCCTGCATGGCGAATTTCATCAGGAAGTATTCGTAGATGCGCCCGAAAATATCGCCGCTGGCGTTGCGCAACGCCTCGCTGTCGAAGCAGCGCAATAAATCTTCGAGCAGGTCGTTGTCGAAGCGATCATAGTCCTTCGGCAACTGGCCGCGCAGCGGCTCGAAATCTTCCTCGATGGCGTTCATCGCCTCGACCAGTGCTGAGCCAAAACTACCCCCGGTCGGCAGGCGCAGCAACGCCTCGTACTGGGCCTTCTCGGGAAGCATCAACGCCCGGCGCTTGATGAAATCGCTCTTGACCAGAGGACGCGACGGCATCTTGCCGGCGGCCACCTCGCCCTGAATCTGCTTCAAGACCGCCTGATAACGGTTGCTGGCGTGACGCAAAAAGATGACGCCGAGGACCGGCATACAGTATTCGCTGGAACTCAGCTTGGAGTTGGCGCGCAGCTGATCGGCGGCCTCCCAGAGCTGGTCTTCCATGGCCGAGAAATCGGCGGAAGAAGAGGTGGAGCGGGGCGTCGACATCGGGGCTGGTGACTCTTTCGCGGTTGGTGTGGTAATGCGGGGAGCGGTGGGACGGAATGGCGGGGGCGGTGGCGGCGCAGGCGTGGCGCGTTTACGCACGATCACTGGTTCTGGCGGGGAAGTTGGAGTCTTTGCCACGGAGAGCAGGCGGCGCAGACTCTGTTCCTGCCCGGCCGATGGTTCCGCTTTGCCGGACTCCCACAACGACACCTGCACCTGACTGACTCCAAGTTTTTCCCCCAGCACCGACTGCGACCAGCCCAGGGACTTGCGCCCAACTCGAATCCAATCCACGAAGCACCTCGGCACGTTCTGTCGCGTCCAACGCTGTCCACCGCTGGCGATTATTGAGTAAAATCGCGAGGATTACAAGGACGAATGAACGCAGACATCCGCAAGGGCGCATCAAGTCCCTTGCATGACAATTCACCTGACAATCAACGAAAAAGCCCCCCCGCTGCAAGAGCGGGAGGGCTTTCTATTTGGCGTCCCCAAGGGGATTCGAACCCCTGTTACCGACGTGAAAGGCCGGTGTCCTGGGCCGGCTAGACGATGGGGACCTGCATCTTTAAAATGGTGAGCCGGGGGGGAATCGAACCCACGACCATCTGATTAAAAGTCAGATGCTCTACCAACTGAGCTACCGGCTCACAAGGAAGCAGTTTATAGCGAAAATCCTTCGTCAAGTCAACCGCATTTTTTACTCACCCCGCTTTTTTCTCAGGCGAAGGGATTCATCAGCTGAATCGTCTGGTCGCGGCGCGGGCCGACGGAGACCAGCACGATGGGGCAGCCGGTGATCGCCTCCAGTTTCTGCAGATAGGTGCGGGCGGCGGCGGGGAGATCGGCCAGGGTCTTGGCGCCGCAGATGTCGCTGCGCCAGCCGTCGAGTTCCTCATAGACCGGCTTGCACTCCTTGAGTACCTCGAAATCGCGGGGGAACTCGTCGAGCATCTGGCCGCGGTAGGAATAGGCAGTACAGACCTTGATCGCATCGAGGTCGTTGAGGACGTCGAGCTTGGTGATGGCGACGCCGGTCATGCCGTTGGTGCGCACTGCTTCGCGCAGGGCGACGGCGTCGAACCAGCCGGTGCGGCGGGGCCGGCCGGTGGTGGCGCCGAACTCCTGGCCGATCTGGCGCAGCTTCTCGCCCATGGCGTCGTTGAGCTCGGTCGGGAAGGGTCCTTCGCCGACGCGGGTGCAGTAGGCCTTGGAGATGCCGATGACGGCGTCGATGAAGCGCGGGCCGATGCCCGAACCGGTGCAGGCGCCGGCGGCGATGGTCGAGGAGGAGGTGACATAGGGGTAGGTGCCGTGATCGACGTCGAGGAGGCTCCCTTGGGCCCCTTCGAAGAGGATGTTGCGCTTGTCGGCGATGGCCTTGTTGAGCAGAGAACTGGAGCAGCCGAGGTACTTTTCGAGCTGGCGGGCATAGCCGCTGTACTCTTCGAGAATCGCCGCCTCGGAGAGGACCGGTTCGCCGAGGAATTTCTCCAGGAGGAAGTTCTTCTCCGGCAGGACTTCCCGCAGCTTGCGGGCGAAGACCTCGGGCTTGACCAGATCGTTGAGGCGGATGCCGCGGCGGCCGATCTTGTCTTCGTAGGTCGGGCCGATGCCACGGCCGGTGGTGCCGATCTTCTTGTCGCCCGACTTCTTCTCGCGGGCGATGTCGATGGCCTTGTGATAGGGCATGATGACGTGGACATTGCCGTCGAGAACGAGCTGACGGTCGTCCTTCATGTACCCCTTCTTCTTGAGGTTTTCGATCTCGGTCAAGAAGACCTTGGGGTCGAGGACGACGCCGTTGCCGATGATGCAGCGCTTGCCGGCATGGAGAATTCCCGAGGGGATGAGATGGAGAACGGTCTTCTCGTTGCCGACAACCAGGGTGTGGCCGGCGTTGTTGCCGCCCTGGTAGCGCACCACCTCGTCGGCATGTTCGGTATAGATATCGACAACCTTACCCTTACCTTCATCGCCCCACTGGGCGCCTACGATGACTACATTGGCCATGTCTCTTATTCTCCTGGGCGAAATGACAGCGTGAAATCGGCGGCGAGGACGTCGGCAAAGGCCAGCGCACGCTCGGCGCCGTCGGTGAGACGCAGCAGCCGGACCCCGGCGGCGCCCTCGTCGACAATCATGAGATAACGGTAATTCATCCGCCGGGCATAGTCGAGGCTTTCCTCCAGCCCCCGACCGATGATGTCCCGGGCGACGGACAAGCCGCGGGCGCGCAGGGCCTGGGCGAGGCGTTGGGCCGGCCCCTTGTCGGCGCCGCGCTGGAAGAGGAGGACGTCGGTGCTGGCGGCGGCGACCGCGTCGAGGCGGTGGTCGAGGGCAAAGAGGAGGTTGAGCAGGTCGAAGGCGAAGCCGGTCGCCGGCGCCGGATAGCCATAGCGGGCGGTCAACTGATCGTAGCGCCCGCCGAGACAGACCGCCCGTCCCAGACCGGGGAGGAAGCCCTGGAAGGTGACGCCGCTGTGATAATCGAGGCCACGCAGTTCACCAAGATCGACGGTGACGTGGCGCTCAACCCCGTAAACCTCGAGGATGTCGAGGACACGGGCAAGGTTGTCGAGGGCCCGCCGGGAGCGGTCGTTGCTCACCACCTGCTCGGCCCGGGCGAGAACCTCTCTGCCGCCGAAGAGGCGGGGGAGGGCGAGAATCTCTTCGCGGGCGCGGTCGGAGAGGGGCGCCGCCGCCAGCAGCTGGTTCAGCTCCGCGGAATCCTTGCGGGCAATCGCCGCCTCGATGCGCCGGGCCGCGCCGCCGCTGATGGGGAGACCATCCATGACGCCGCGGAAAAACTCGACCTGGCCGATATCGATGGTGAATTCGTCGGCGCCGCAGGCGGTCAGACACTCCACCGCCATCGCCACCATCTCGGCGTCGGCCTCGGGGCTGTCCAGGCCGATGAGTTCGACTCCGGCCTGGAAAATCTCGCGATCCTTGCCGCTCTGTTGCTCGGCGTGGCGCAGCACGCGGCCAGTGTAACAGAGGCGCAACGGCAACGGCAGCTCGCGCATGCGGGTGGCGACGATGCGCGCCACCTGCGGCGTGATGTCGGGGGGAAAGGCCACCAGCTTGCCGCTCTGGCGGTCGTCGAAGCGGAAGGTCCGCTCGCGCAGGCCCTCCCCCAGTCCCCGTTCGAGGGTGTCGAGATACTCCAGCCCCGGCGGAATGACCGGGCGGAAACCCCAGCGGGCAAAGACCGCGCTCGCCGTGCGGCTGAGGTATTCGATCTTGGCCGCCTTCAAGGGGAGAAAATCCTTGACCCCGCGAGGGAGGAGGGATTCGCCGGCGGCTTCGCTGTGCAGATTCACGGGCTGTCCTTGCGCGGGGCGTTTAGAGCTCGACCTGGATGGCGTCGAGAATATGTTCGTTGGCGCGCAGGGTTTCGAGCACGGCATCGGGGATGCGGCTGTCGACATTGATCAGGGAGATGGCCTTGCCCTGAATCTTGCGCCGCGACAGGTTCATCATGGCGATATTGACCCCGGCCTCGCTCAGGGTCTGGCCGATGAAACCGACGACGCCGGGACGGTCGGCGTTGCGCAGAACCAGAAGATGACCATGGGGATCGGCCTCGACCGGGTAATCGTCGACGCGGACGATACGATAGTCGTTCTCGGCGAAAACGGCGCCGCTCACCGAATGCTGGCCGTCGCTGCCGGTCACGGTCAGCCGGATCATGTTGGAGAAGCCCTCGCTGGCGCAGCTGCGCGTCTCGCTGACGCGAATGCCGCGAACCCGGGCGAGATGGGGAGCGTTGACGTAGTTGACGGTGGCACCGACGGCCGGCGTCAGCAGCCCCTTGAGCAGGGCCAGGGTCAACGGCTCCGTCGGATTGTCGCTGAGGGCGCCGGAATATTCGATCTCCACCCCCTGCAATCCGGCCGAACAACGCTGGGCCTGGAAAAGGCCGAGACGCTCGGCCAACTGGATATAGGGGAAGAGCTGCTTGAGCAGGTCGGCGCTGACCGCCGGCACGTTGACGGCGTTAGAGACCTCGCCGCGCTGGAGGAAGGCGACGATCTGGTGGGCCACCTGCACCGTCACGTTGATCTGGGCATCGACGGTGGAGGCGCGCAGATGCGGGGTGCAGATGACCTGGGGCAGCGCCAGCAGCGGATTGTCGGCCGCCGGCGGCTCTTTGGTAAAGACATCGACCGCCGCTCCGGCCACCCGTCCGTCGATGACCGCCTGGGCCAGGGCTTCTTCGTCGATGAGACCGCCGATGGCGCAGTTGATGATGCGGCACCCCGGCTTGACCCGCGCCAGGGTCTCGGCATTGAACAGCTTTTCGGTCTCGGCGTTGAGGGGCACGTGCATGGTAATGAAATCGGCCCGACTGAGAAGCTCGTCGAAAGTCACCGGCTCGGCCCCGACCTGGCGAATGACCTCCTCGGAAAGGTGCGGGTCATAAACGACCACCCGCAGCTTCAGGCCGATGGCGCGCTCGACCACCAGGCGGCCGATCTTGCCGGCGCCGATGACGCCGAGGGTCTTGCCGGCAATTTCGACGCCGAGAAAACGGTTTTTTTCCCAGCGCCCGGCCTTGGTCGAGGCACTCGCCTCGGGGATCTGCCGGGCCAGGGCCATGAGCATGGCGATAGTATGTTCGGCACTGGTGGTGGTGCTGCCGAAGGGGGTATTCATGACGGCGACACCGAGACGGTTGGCCTCGGCCAGGTCGATATTCTCGATGCCGATACCGGCCCGGCCGACAACTTTGAGGCGGCGGGCGGCGGCAAAGACATCGGCCCCGACCAGGGTGCCGCCGCGCACCACCAGCGCGTCGGCGTCGGCGACTTCGCGCAGCAGCTCTGCCGGCGACAGCCCGGGGAAGTAGGCGAGGGTAATCCCCGCGGCTTCCTCGAAGACCTGCAAGCCTTCCGGCGAAAATGTATCGGAGATCAGGACTTTCATGAATCTCTCAGACAGAAGAACACATGACAAGGGCGCCGGGAAATCGGCGCCGGACGCAAGAAACGGTGTACGTTAGCAATACCTCCGCCCCCTGTCAAGGTCGAAGGACCTGGTGAAGATTATGGCAAATTTTATTGCGTCTTTAGGCAGCGGGATCATTTTCCTGACGGCAGGAAAAAGATTTGTCCGGCAGTGAATTGTGCATCAGCAGGGCGGTTCGTGAACCGCCCCTACGCTGCAACCTGGAATCAGACCCGCTTGCGGGCGGTTCGATAAACTTCGTCGTTGCGGCGCGGCCCCACCGCGATAATCAGCACTTCGACAATCCCGCCATCGACCCGGTAGACAATGCGCACATCGCCGCTGCGGATGCGGCGGCAACCGGCCAGCTCCCCGGAAAGAGGCTTGCCGCTTTTCTCCGGCTCGCCGTCGCGGATGCGCTCCTCGATCGCCTTGAGCACGGCTCTGGCGGCGTAGCGACCCAGCGCCTCCAGGTCATCCGCCACCTCGTGGTGGTAGATCACCCGCCAGGTCATGCGTCACCGTCGTCGCCGAATCGTTTCAGCATCTCCTCGTGACTGACCGCCTTGCTCCTATCGAAGCTCGCCAACCGGTCCCGCGCGGTCATTTCGACGCGCAGATCGTCGAGTTCGTCCATCAGCGCCTCGTAGACCCCAACCGGCACCATGACCGCCGCCGGGGCGTTGTTGCGCATGACCACGTATTTATCCTGCCGACCGCTGCTCAGCCGGTCGAAGATGGTCTTGGCGGAACGCGACACTTCGGTGACCGAAACCGCCTGTTCCGAACGTTCGAGCAGGGCTCTCATAGCTACCTCCAAAATCAGATTTTAACATGATTATTATCTGATTTTTTAACGCAAAAAGGCAAGGAGTCATTTTCAGACGGATTGCTTAAACGCCGCATAATCCCCCTATGCCGGCTCCAGCCCGGCGAACTTGAGGAGGAGTTTTTTCACCCCGACGGTATTGAAATAGACCGTCACCTTGCAGTTGTCCCCCGCCCCCTCGATGCGCCGCACCGTGCCGACGCCGAACTTGATGTGGCGGACCCGGCTGCCGCTGCGCAGCCCCTCTTCGGCTTCGGGGACGGCCCGCACCGAATCGACGAAGCCGTCGTCGTCACCCTCATCGTCAAAGGGCGACGGCGCCAGCTGCTCGAAGAGGGAAGCGAGGTTGTGACCCGCACTTTTGTGCAGGGCCGGCGCGGCGGCGCTCCCCGCCCCATCGAGAAGCTGCGGCGGGATCTCGGCGAGGAAGCGGCTCGGCGGATTGAACTGGAAATCGCCGTAGATGCGGCGGCGGCGGGCGTGGGTCAGGTAGAGCTTCTCCATCGCCCGGGTCATGCCGACGTAGCAGAGGCGACGCTCCTCTTCGAGGTCGTCGCCGTCACCACCGGCGCTGGCGCGCGAGTGGGGAAAGAGTCCCTCTTCCATGCCGGTCATGAAGACGACGGGAAACTCCAGCCCCTTGGCGGCATGCAGGGTCATCAGCGTCACCCGGTCGAGGCTGCCGTCGTAGCTGTCGAGGTCGGTGACGAGGGCGACCTGCTCCAGATATTCGAGGAGGGTCCCTTCGCTGCCGCGGTGTTCCTCCATCCCCTTGAGGAGTTCGTCGAGGTTCTGCAACCGCTCCTTGGCTTCCTCGGTCCGCTCTTCGCGCAGCAGGGGGCCGTAGCCGCTCGCCTCGATGAGTTCGGCGGTGAGCTGGGGATAGGGGAGATGGAGGAGGCGCTGACGAAAGTCGTCGATGAGGGCGACAAAGGCTGCGACCCTGGCGGCGGCCGCCCCTTTCAGTTCCCCCCGCTGCAGCGCCAGGGCGCAAGCGGGATAGAAGCCGCCGGCCTCGTCGGACAACTGGGCGATGCGCTCCACCGTCGCCATGCCGATGCCGCGGGCGGGGACGTTGACGATGCGCCGGGCGGAAAGGGAATCGGCCGGGTTGACCAGGGTGCGCAGGTAGGCGAGGACGTCCTTGACCTCCAGGCGCGAAAAGAACTTGACCCCGCCGACCATGACGTAGGGGAGGCGTTCGCGCACCAGGGCTTCCTCAAGGGAGCGTGACTGGGCATTGGTCCGGTAGAAGACGGCGACATCACGCAGATGGCGACTCCCCCGGCGCAACCGGCCGATCTCGGCGGCGATGAAACGTGCCTCTTCGAGATCGTCGGGGAGGGTTTCGAGGGTGATCGGCTCCCCCGGCGGATTGTCGGTCCACAGGCTCTTCCCCTTGCGCCCGACATTGCGCGCCACCACGCCGCCGGCGGCATCGAGAATGGTGCGGGTCGAGCGGTAGTTCTGCTCCAGGCGGATGGTGACGCAGCCGGGAAAATCGCGCTCGAAGCCGAGGATGTTGCCGATCTCGGCGCCGCGCCAGCGGTAGATCGACTGGTCGTCGTCACCGACAACGCAGAGATTACGGTGACCGCAGGCGAGGAGGCGGATGAGGCGATACTGGATGTCGTTGGTGTCCTGGAATTCGTCGACGTGGATGTAGCGGAAGCGTTCCTGCCAGCGTTGCAGCACCTCAGGAACAGTCTCGAAAAGACGCACCGTCTGTAGCAGCAGGTCGCCGAAGTCGAGGGCGTTGGCCTGCTTCAGCCGTTCCTGGTAGCGGCGGTAGACGCGCACCGTCAGCGCCCCCATGCTGTCGTCGGCGGGGAGTTCGTCGGGAAGGAGGCCGCGGTTCTTGGCCCCGTCGATGGCAGCGGCAGCGGCCCGGGCCTTCATGGTCTTTTCGGGGACGGCGAGTTCGGCCAGAATCTCCTTGAGCAGACGCTCCTGGTCGCTGTCGTCGTAGATGGTGAAGGCGGCGGTGAAACCGAGGGCGGCGATCTCGCGCCGGAGGATACGGACGCAGGTGGCGTGGAAGGTCGCCACCCAGAGGCCGCCAGGGTCGTCGAGGAGACGCTCCAGGCGGTGGCGCATCTCGGCCGCGGCCTTGTTGGTGAAGGTGACGGCGAGGATCTGCCACGGCGCCACCCCGCGCTCGCGGATGAGCCAGGCGACCCGGTGGGTCACCGTGCGGGTCTTCCCCGAACCGGCGCCGGCGAGGATCAGCAGGGGGCCGTCGACCTGACGCACGGCGTCGCGCTGGCAGGGGTTCAAAGGGGCGAGCAGGTCAGAAGTCATCCCCGTCCTTCTCCTCCATGGAACGGGACATGAGCGCCCGGTTGTAGGCCGACACCATGTCGCGGCGGGAAATGATGCCGACGAGTTTGCGCCTGTTGTCGCCGTCGACCACCGGCAACTGCTCGATGTTGCGCAGGCCGATCTTCTTCATGACCGTATCGAGATCCTCGTCCTCGGTGACGGTGATGACATCGACCGTCGCCAGCTCCTTGACCACGACCAGATCCATGAGATCGCGTTCGAAGACCGCCCCCATGAAGTCCTGGCTCGACAGAATGCCGGTCAGTTCGCCCGCCTCGTTGACCAGGGGGAAGTTGGACTGGCGGCTGCCGGCGAGGGTCTTGGTGAACTGACGCAGAGTCATCTGCTCGGGGATCGCTTCGGGGTCACGGGTCATGACCTCACCGACGCGCAACGATTTCATGATGTTGCGTTCCTTGCCGGCTTGCAGATCGATGCCGGCGCGAACCAGCTCCTCGGTTTCGAGACTTTCCTTGTGGAAATGGCGGCTCATGGTCGTGCCGATGACGCAGGTAATCATGATCGGGATGATGACATGGTAGGAGGCGGTGATCTCGAAAAGGAGAAAGATCGCCGTCATCGGCGCATGGGTGGCGGCGGAGAGAAAGGCCCCCATGCCGATGAGGGCGTAGGTGCCGGGGGAGGAGGCCAGGGCCGGAAAGAACTCCCGGGCGAAATGGCCGAAGGCGCCGCCGGTCACGGCCCCGATGAAGAGGGCGGGAGCAAAGAGGCCGCCGGGCAAACCCGAACCGAGGGTGATGGAGGTCGCTACCGCCTTGGCCAGGATCAAGCCGGCCAAGAGCATCCAGGGTGCGTCGCCGTGCAGGACCGTTTCGAGAAATTCGTAACCGTTGCCGAAGACCTGCGGCAGACCAAGGCCAATGAGTCCGACCAACAAACCGCCGAAGACCGGCTTGGCCAGGGGGTGGAGGCGCAGGGCGGCAAAGCGATCCTTGATGTGAAAGTGCAGATTGATGAAGCCCGCGGCGAGGAAGCCGATGATGACTCCCAATACCACGTAAAGGAGAAAATCCCAGGACGAGTTCACCACATAGGGGGGGATGACAAAGGCCGGGGCATTGCCGAGGAGGGCACGGGAGACGACGGTACTCATGCCGCTGGCGATGACGATGGAGGTGAAACTGGAGATTTCAAAGGAGGAGAGGAGGACGATCTCCTGGGCGAAGAAGACTCCGGCGATGGGGGCGTTGAAGGTCGCCGCCACCCCGCCCGAGACGCCGCAGGCAACCAGGGTTTTGAGACGGTCGCCACTCATGCCGAAGAGCTGCCCGGCCTGACTGCCGATGGCGCCGCCGATCTGGGCAATCGGCCCCTCCTGCCCGGCACTGCCGCCGGTACCGAGGGTAATGGCGCTGGCAAAGCCCCGGGTAAAAATGGTCCGCGTCGGCACGCGGCCGCCGCGCAGATTGACCTGGGCCAGAAAACGCGAGAAACCGAATTTCAGATCCTTGCCGAACCAGATCCAGAAGGGGATCATGAGCAGGCCGCCGATCACCGGAAAGATGACGGCGATGACCCGCGCCATCCCCGGGTCGACGTTATGGATCGCCAGCAGCGCGCCCCCCTGCTCAACCACCAGCCAATGAAAGAATTCGATGAGCCGACGGAAAGCGTAGTTACCCAGACCGGAGATGAGCCCGATGACCACCGCGAGGATGGCCATGAAGGTATTTTCGCTGATCTGGATATTGCCGAGGGCTTTCGTCGCCCGGCGTTGCAGCCGCAGCAGCAGCTTGATCCGTCTGATCAATGGTCATCTCCAGCCGTGTTGCCCGGTTAAACGCAAGCAGCCGGCAGTGATGCCGGCAGGAGCGGATACTAGCACCGGTGTCCGGGAAAGTAAACCCGCCCCTCCGCCAGGGCGGGACGACGACCCTGGCTCTATTTGCCATTGCCGTTGAGGACATCCCGCAACTGACGGTAGGCCTCCGGCTTCAACGCTTGCAGGACGATGAGGCTGGCGTTGGTCCCGGCCTTGATCGCCATCGGCACGCCGCCGCCGTATTCGCCGTAGTGGCCGCCGACGAGGAGATGCGGCACCGGCGTCTGGTAATGGGCGATTTTTGCGCGAATATTCTTCGCCGTCGGTTTGGCCCCGGACATGGAACCCTTGGTATTGCCGGTATAACGCCAGTAGGTGATCGGAGTGGCGATTTCCTTGACCTCGATATGCTCGCGCAGGCGGGGGGCGATGGCGGCCACGACCCGATCGATAAGGGCCTCGGCAAAGGCGTCCTTGTGGCGCTGGTAGGCCGCGCCGCGGGTCAGACCCTCGCCGGTGCGCCAACGTTCGGCCGCCTCGAAACAGGCGGGGCAATGGATGGTCAGGGTCCCCTTGCCCGGGGGGGCGAGACTCGAATCGCGCAGGGACGGGGCATTGATGGCGATCATGGTGCGCGCTGGATCGCCCCCGCTCTGCTCCGCGCGGGGCACGTCGGCACGCGTGAGATGGATGGCCTCCTCGCCGAAACCGAGCTCGGCCGGAGAACAGTCAAGACCGAGATAGACGCTGAAATAGGAAGAGTAGAGATCGGCGGCGCGCAACGATTGCAGCAGCTTTTGCGGGATGACCCCCGCCGGCAGCATCTTTTCGTAGAGGGTCTGCAAGTCGCAAGCGGCGATGACGTAGGTGGCGCCGACCCGGGAGCCGTCGGCCAGGGCCACGCCGCAGGCGCGACCGCGATCGTCGAGGAGGACTTGCTCGACCCGCCGGTTGACCAGGACCTGCGAACGGTTGGCGCCGATATACTCCGCCAGCCAGTTGGCGAGGGCCGCGCTCCCCCCCGCCGGGCAGGCCTGGACATTGCCGGAGGAGGCCCAGGCAAGGGAAACCATGACCGCCATCAGCGATTCATGACTGTTGAAGATGGCCCGGGGACCGGCGCTGCGGAAGTAACGGCGCAAGCCCTTGTCGATGGGGGTGCGCACATAGCGGATGATCGGCAACGACCAGCAGAGCATCTCCAGACCCCGCACCAGTTTTTCGTGCCAGGACATGGTCACCCGCGCCATGGTCTTCTTGTCGAGGAGGCGCAGACGCTCGCCGAGACGTTCGGCGTCGCGGAAGAAGGCGCGGATCCCGACGGCATCCTCGGGAAAATCGCGGATGAGGGCGTCGCGCAGTTCCTCGGGATGATCGGTGAGGAGATAGTCGAAGGCTTCGCTCTTGAAACGACGGATGCGCCGCATCGGCGGGCAGACGGGAAAATCGCCGCCGAGATGGCGGAAGATGTTGTGGACAAAACCGCCGGGGGCACACTGGTTGAGCCACTCGACGGAGGTGTTGAAATGGAAGCCGCGACGATCGAAGCCGGCGAGGTAGCCGCCGACTTGGGCATCGGCCTCGAAAACGACGGCCTTGAGCCCGGCCTGGGCCAGCAGGGCCGCCGCCGTCAGGCCGCCGCCGCCGGCGCCGATGACGACGACATCGCAGCTGTCCGGAATCTGCCTGTCCTGTTTCTCCATCACTCAAGCCTCGCGACAATCCGCCAAAAAGGGTTCACAAAAAGGCACACGCCAGGTGCCAGCAGGGCGTTCACCCGGCACCCGAACGGCGGAGGGCTTCCCGGGCCGCGGCGGCCACCGGCGGCTGGGCGTCGCTGCAGAAGCGGCGCAGCAGACCGGGGACCTTGTCGCCGCCGATAAGGCCGAGGGCGGCCAGGGCCGCAACTTTCAGCTCCGGGCGCAAGTCGGTAGCCTTATGCCGCAACCCGAAGAGTTCCCGCTCGATCAGCAGGTCCCCGAGCAACCCGGCAAAGACCGGTCGCTGCGCCGCCGGCAGCGGCAGGAGGGCAAGGGTCTTGAGGGCCTGTTCGAGGAGCAACGGTTCGGCACTCCCGCCGCTGACGATGCGCTGCAACGTGGTCAGCATTGTGCTGTGGACGCAACCATGCCTGCCGAGGACGGCGAGGGTCCGCTGCCGCACCTCGGCGCTCGGGTCCTTGAGCAGCGGCAGCAGCAAAGGGATGGCCTCGGCGGCGGGGAGAGCGGAGAAGCCCTGCACCGCCTCGCGGCGGACGTTGGCCTCCGCATGCGAAAGGGAGCGGCGCAGCAGCTGCATGGTCTCGCCGGCGGTCGGGGCGACCCGGGTCAGGACGAGGAGGGTATTGCGCAGATAGAACCAGCCGCCGCGTCGCGGCAGGACCGCCAGCACCGGCGCCAGGACGACCGGCCCCAGGCGCTGCAACCGTTCGAGGACCCCGCGCCGCACATAGCGATTGTCGATGTCGAGGAGTTCGGCGAGGAGGGCACAACCGAAGGGGCCGAGGCCGGCCAAGAGGTCGAGGAGGGCGGTCTGCTCATCCTTGTTCCCGGCGAAACGCTGCCGCGCCGCCGCCAGGGTCGCACTGACCAGCGCTTCATCCTCGGCAAAGTCGACCACCGGTTGCAGGGTGGCCGCCGCCGCACAGAGCGCCGCCACCTCGGGCAAACGCCCGCTGCGAACCAGTTCGGGGAGTTCTTCCCGCACCGCCAGCAGCCGTTGCCGCGCCGGTTCGGGCGGCAGGGCGGCCAGCCTCGCCAGGTATTGCTGCGGATCGGCCGCAAATTGCTCGCGCAGCCGCCCTTCCGCCAGACGTTCCTGCAGCTCAGGCGGCAGATCGTCGACCCGCAGGATGCCGTCACTGACCAATTGGCCAAAGAGGTCGGCATCGAAGCGTCCCGCCGCGAGCAGTTCGCGCCCCATGCGCTGGAGGGTGCCCCGCAGATATTCCTTGCGCACCAGCAATTCGACATCCTGCAATTGCTCGAAGCTCTGCTGCAAATCCCCCATGCTCCGGGCCAGTTCGGCGGCGACGGGAGCCTTGAGTTCGGCCGGGAGGAGTTCGAGGAGCATCCCTTCGAGCTGGTCGGGCTCGAACCCGGCGAGATCGAAACCGATGAGGTCGAGGTTGAGGAAGAGCTCACTCAGCAGCTTGACGTTGCGCAACGGCCGGATGATATCGCCGAGAACCATGCGGTGGATCTCGGCAAGGCGGGTGGCGCCGAGGTTGTGGTAGAGGGGGAGGAGATTGAGGTCGCGTTTGAGCCGCGACAGGATGTTTTTGATCCGCCACGGCAGCTTGCGCCCCATGCCGACGAGATCGACATTGAAGACCGTCGAGACCATGACGATGTCGAGGCGGACGAGATCGGCCGTCAGCCGGTCGCGCGCGGCCTCCGGGGAATCCGCCGCCAGCGGCGGTTCGGTCATGAGATCGACGAAGGCTTCGAATTCACGTTGGCTGATGGCGGACTTGAGGGAGAAGGAGGCGAGACTCTTGCGCTCGAAATATTCGGCAAACTTGGGAATGAAGAGTTCGGCCATGCTCTTGAGCATCAGGCTGCTCAAGGGGATCGGATCGTTGCGCAGGCCGGCCAGGTAGATTTCGCGCCGCTCGCCATCGGCGACGATGATGAAAGTGATCTCGCTGTGGCCATCGAGATAGACCCGCACTTCATCGTAAAGCCCGGCGCGGGCGCGCTGCGTTTCCGGATGCCCGGAGGTATAGTAACCGGTCTTGAGAAAAGCCTGGATCAGCGCGAGGATGGTCTCGCCGAGGTGCCCGTCCGGCGCGGAGGCAGGGGCGGACGGCGGGCTGTTGACGGGGTCTGACACGGGCATTGCCTCCTCATGCGCTAAGGGACCTTCTTCGCGACCGGCGCCAGTATAGTGCATCCCTTGCCCTTTTTCATCTCCATAGTGCCACCTGCTCGCGCCACCACGAAAAAAGGCCGCCTGTCAAGGCGACCTTTTTCTGTGCGAGCCTCCTGCCGGGAGAAAGATCAGTCGAAGAGCAGGGCAAAATTCACGAATGCCATCGAGATCCCGCCGGAGATATCGTCGGTAAACTCTACCCCCGTATCGAGGTTTTTGACCGTCGCTTCGCCGCCGATGCCGATGAAACGCACCCCGGCGGAAGGGGCGAGGATGACCTTTTTGTTCTTGCCAATAGGAATGTTGACACCGGTGACGGCCCCGACGCCGAGTTCGAAGAGGTCGGCCTCGGTTCTGGTTCGGTCGCCAAGAAAGTAAAAGGTATCGGTCTCGCCGCTGTAGAAACCGAAACGGAGCAACGGACCGGCCCACCAGCGCAGATTCGGTTTGCGCATGATGGCAAAGCCGAAGACATTCTCCACCACCAACCCCCCCAGATTCATCTCGATGCCGAAGTCATCTTCGAGGGTTTGCGCTTCGAGGCCGACATTGAGGCGATAGTTGAAGGGCGCCGGCCCGGTCGGCGCGGTATCGAGGACAAAACCGATGGCGCCGCTTCCGGCATCGACATCCCACTCATTGGTGCTGAATCCGCCGTTATCCCAACTGTTGCCATTCGTATCCCACTCCATTTCACCGCCCCCGCCGGCGAGGTCGACATACGGGCCGATAGCGACCCCCGCCGCCGCCCCGGAAACCAGGAGCAGAAGGAACACGGCAACCAGAAACAATGTCCGTAACGATGATCTCATGATGACCTCCCCTAAGCCCGTCAGTGGGCGTGATGTGGCAATGCTAGTCTCCCCCCGGGCATTGTCAAGCCGGTCGCCCGCTCGGTGGCACCGAAGGCGGCGCGGCAATCCAGGCTTCGCTCAACGCCAGATGGCGCAAAAACTCGGCGGCGTAGAGGAAGCGTTCGCCGGCGATGGGGACATTGATCGACTCGCTACCGCGCTGCAGCGTCAGGGCGTAGCCGCTCTTGCCGGCACGACTGTAGCTCTCCAGGGTCAAACGGCTCTGCACCTCCCCCTCCGGGCCGGTGAAACTGTGGCTGAGGCTCTCCTTGCCGCCGTCTTTGTGGACCTTGCGCATACGACAGTAGAGTTCGAAGGCCTCGGCCGGCTCGACGACGAAACGCAGCCCCGACGCGCCGCCCTCGAGACGAAAAAAGCGCAGGGCGATACGCCCCTCGTCGGGACGGCCGTCGCTACGCTTGACGTATGGGGCGATCTCGACCCCGGCCTGCTTGGCGTAAATGGTAACCTGCGGTACTTTCATCTCCCCCTCCTTGTTTGTGGTGCGTTGAACTCCCTGGTTCTGCCAACAATACCGTTGCCACCCCCCGGTGGCGCTTCCCAGCTCAAATCCCGCGTTGCTTGTCGAGCTTCTTCTGCAACGAACGCTCGAAACGCTCCTTGTTCACCGTGAAGCGCTGATGCGTCGCTTCGCCGATGATCTCCACCTCGTCACGGGCGACGATCTTCCACTCGGTGCGCTGTCCCTCGACCGCGACCAAGGTGACCTCAACCGTCACCGCCATCCCCGGCGGCGTCGCCGCGCAGTGGTTGGTGTTGATCATGGTACCGACGGTGCGCTCTCCCTCCTCCAGGTATGGCCCGAGGGCCTCCATGCAGGCCCATTCCATCAGGCCGACCATGAAGGCGGTGGCAAAGACCTTGGGCATGGCCTGAAACTTGTCGGAGGTTTCGAAGACGTAGGGGACGGTCTTGTTCTCCGGCACCACGTAACGATGGGTGAAGGTCAGGCCGGGGCGCAAGCTATCTTTCATGGCGCAACTCCTTTCAGCGAGGGAAGCAGGCAGTAAATCTGATGGCATGTCGATTCATGCTGAGCGGAGGCAAGGCAAACTTGCGTGACCTACTGGGATATTCAAATTACAGACGCGATTTCTGTTCGCGATGAGTTACTTGTTATGCTTTGCTGTGTAAACCATGATTAAACCAACGAAACACAAGATGGCATATAATGGAATTACAAAAACAGCTCCCCACCAAAGCAGAAGCGCATTATTTTCTCCCAATGCATATTTCATGAACAAGGGGGCACTGGCGTACAAAATTAAACAAATATTTGAAAAACTTAAAATTGATAGACCAGTGATAAATTTCCCCACTTTATCTTTCTTTGCCTCTGAAACACTAAGTCCAATTTTTCTCCAAAGAACAGTTTGCATGATTGGCATGTGGCAACTACTGTCTTTGTTGGCAGTTGATCTTTTGATATAGGCTTTGTTAACCCACAACTTGGACATGTGATAATAATATTTGTCATCTCTTCACCTCAATATATATAAATTCTTTACAAACTAAACAATATCTTCATCGTGCCACTCGCTCGAACCTCAGCCAAGCCACGCTGCGCCTCCGCAAAACACGAAAGCCGCCCGACCGGAATAGATCCGACCACGGCGGCTCAACTTTCTTCACTCTCTCCTGTTCCCGGCCACCATCCCCACCTCCGGCAAAGTAACCATCCCCAGAAAGCGCTCTCAAACTAGCTTCCCGCGCCGCCCTTGTCAAGCGCCCGCGTTACGAGGCCAGCCGGATTGTCGCGGTGAATTCGTCCCACGGTACGCAATAGAGCCCCTGCTCATTCTTCTGCAGCAACCCCGCCTGCTCCAGCGCCTTGACGTCACTGAAGACATTTTTGTAGTGCCGATGCAGATGCTTGGCCAGGGCGTGGATGCTGACGGCTCCAAGCTTGTGCAGAGCCTGAATCAGTTCGAGACGCTTGGGGGTGCAGTAGTGATAGAAGGTTGAGAGATCGGGGAAGGAGACCCGCTCGATGGTGCGCGCTGGAACCTCGCCGCGATCAAGCCGCTCGGCCTGCTCCAGCAGGTCATCGAAGAACTCCTCCTCACTCTCGATTTTGACCTGAAAATCCTTGTCGGTCATGGAAGACCTCCCTGCCGGCGTGCCGCTCGGATGGCCGCGTAAAAATCGAACACCAACTGCCGGACCGTGCTGAAATGGTAGAGCGTTTCCGTGTTACCGATGTGCTGGTGGTCGCCCTTGCCGCGCTCGTTATCGAAGCGAATAACCTCGGCTCCGTTGGCCTGCTGGTAGTGCAGGCGATACTTGTAATCATGCGTCGAGCCGGGGAGGGGCTGAGGCAACAACCAGACAACCACCTGGATAATATCGCCGTTGGCCAGATCCCGCCGATAATGCAAAACCGGATGTGCGTCCCCCACGCCCCCTCCTTTCTATGGCTTTTTATGCCATACAATCTCCAACCTGTCAATCACCGTCTCTGAAACGCACAACGGCCGCCCGAAAGGGAGCGGCCGTTGCCATTACTATCGATTACATAAAGACCAGTCTTCCCTCTACCTTCATCCTTTTGTGATACCTTGTATCTTGCGCGGGGACCCAAGATATGGAACTCAATATAGTCCTCATAGGGTATGTCTATTATATTCCTGGAATCCTTTGAGAGGCTTCTATCCAGAGACGGCCCTGATGCCCTAATAAGCTCTTCGTAAAGGGCCTCGGAGGTGAAGAGGGATAACTTTTTGCGTATATCTGGCGCATATATATGAAAGAGGATGAGGTCAGTAAACCACCTCTTATGGTCATCATGACAGTGGGTGACGATAAGGCCATCTATCTCCTTTAATCCGTGGCCTCCAATCGTCTGAAATAAGGGTGCGCCGCAGTCTATCAGGTAACCGGAATTTCCAATGATTATCTGATATCCGATACTCTTGCCCATACGGGAAAATGGACCGAAATCGCCGTGTATCTTTACCGTTATTCCGTCAATCATCTTTCGTGCCTAAATGAAATAAATGGTAACTGTTTAGCCATTTCAGGTTTACCGGTATATTCGATTAACACACCCCTCTAATCCCGATGATAGGATGATAGATGATAGGATGGATGATAGGGAATTGCTTTTTCCCATCGGAAAGTCAATATAACAAAAACGAAGAAGATTACAAGCTTTTTTTAATTCTTTCAGCAAAATTAATTGTAAACAGGCTGTCCGAGAATGTAATTACAGCTTTTAACGTATACTACATATTGATTAAATTGTAATTAGCATTCAATATTATAGTATAGCTTTTGATCTGCAAAACAATTCTCGGACAACCTGTAAAGATTTGACCCCAGACACTCTCTCGCCTTGCTATCATCTCATCTCA
>Ga0154464_1034_pt1 | contig 27550 bp, 22 predicted proteins | sample RifGroC2_FD_105657 | JGI IMG/M metagenome (GOLD analysis project Ga0154464, IMG submission 105657) | Desulfuromonadales bacterium GWC2_61_20
ATCCCCCGCTTCGCGTGTGCCTGCGGCCGGGAAGTCCCCGTCGAACGCCCCTGGTCCCGCCCGGGGTCGAAGTTTGCGTTGGTGCAGTAGGGTGTATTGACCGGTTTTTCGGTGGCAGTTGACGAGAAAAATTAGAGCAGAGAATCATTAAAGGCACCCCCAACCGGGATGCCTTTAATGTTTATGGCAGTTTTCAATGACTCCGGCAGGTGGCTGACCCTATATTGATTTACCTTTCCCGCGTCCTTCTTGCGCCCCTCTGCCCGCCTCCATCCACGCCCAGACCGTAGCGACAATAGCATCCAACGCGGGCATCGCCGGACTCCAGCCGAGGACACTTCTCGCCTTCTCCGCCGCAGCGACGAGCTCGGGCGGATCGCCGGGGCGGCGGGCGACGACGGTAAAGGGGATGTCGCGGCCGGTGACGCGGCGGCAGGCGGCGATGACTTCGAGGACCGAGTAGCCGGCGCCGTTGCCGAGGTTGTAGACTTCGGCGCCCGTGCAGGCGCCGGCGAGGAGGCGTTCGGCGGCGAGGAGGTGGGCGCGGCAGAGGTCGTTGACGTGGATGTAGTCGCGGATGCAGGTGCCGTCCGGGGTGGGGAAATCGGCGCCGAAGACCTGCAACGGCGGGGCGGCGGTCTCCCCGGCGCACAGGCGGGCGGCGCGCTGGAGAATGAGAGGGATGAGATGGGTTTCGGGACTGTGGCGTTCGCCGAGTCCCCCAGCTGGATCGGCGCCGGCGGCGTTGAAGTAGCGCAGGGCGATGCTGCGCAGACCATAAGCGGCGGCGGCGTCGGCGAGGATCTCCTCGACCATGCGCTTGCTGCGGCCATAGGGATTGATGGGGAGGAGGGGATGCTCTTCATCCAGGGGGAGGCGCTGCGGGTTGCCGTAGACGGCGCTGGTCGAGGAGAAGACCAGGCGCCCGACCCCGGCCGCCTGCATGGCGGCGAGGAGGTTCAAGGTGCCGGCGACGTTGTTGTGGTAGTAGCGGTACGGTTCGACGACGGACTCGCCGACCAGGCTGAGGGCGGCAAAATGGAGGACGAGAGCGAAACGGCGGGGCGGGGCAAAGAGCGCGGCGAGATCGGCGGGGTGGCGCAGGTCGCCGACGACCAGAGACGCGGAGCCGACGGCATCGCGGTGGCCGCTGGTGAGGTTGTCGAAGACGGTGACGGCATAGCCCGCCTGCTGTAGCTGGCGGACCATGTGCGAGCCGATATAACCGGCGCCGCCGACGACCAGGACTGCGCCCTTCATGCGTCACCGGCGGCAGCGGTACCGCGGAAATAGGCGATGGTCCGCCGCAATCCCTCCTCCAGCGCCACCATCGGCTCCCAGCCGAGGGTCTGGCGCGCCAGGGTGATGTCGGGCTGGCGTTGGCTCGGGTCGTCGCTCGGCAGGGGCTGGAAAACCAGGGACGAGGACGACCCGGTCAGGGCGATGACGGCTTCTGCCAGCTGGCGAATGGTAAATTCCACAGGATTACCGAGGTTCATCGGCCCGGTCACCGCCGCCGGCGTCGCCATCAGCCGCATCAGCCCCTCGACCAGGTCATCGACGTAGCAGAAGGAACGGGTCTGGCGACCATCGCCGTAGAGGGTAATCGCCTCCCCCCGCAGCGCCTGGACGATGAAGTTGGAGACGACGCGGCCGTCGTTGGGGTGCATCCTCGGCCCGTAGGTGTTGAAGATGCGGGCGACCTTGATCTCCAGGCGGTGCTGGCGATGGTAGTCGAAGAAGAGGGTCTCGGCGCAGCGCTTCCCCTCGTCGTAACAGGAGCGGATGCCGATGGGATTGACGTGCCCCCAGTAGTCCTCGCGCTGGGGATGGACCTGGGGGTCGCCGTAGACCTCGCTGGTCGAAGCCTGAAGAATCCGCGCCTTGGTCCGCTTGGCCAGGCCGAGCATGTTGATGGCGCCGTGGACACTGACCTTGGTCGTCTGCACCGGATCGAACTGGTAGTGGATGGGGGAGGCGGGACAGGCGAGGTTGTAGATTTCGTCGACTTCGACATAGAGGGGGAAGCAGATGTCGTGACGCTGCACCTCGAAGAGGGGATGGGTCATGAGGTGGGCGACGTTAGCCCGCCGCCCGGTGTAGAAGTTGTCGACGCAGAGGACTTCGTGGCCGGCGGCGAGAAGCCGTTCACAGAGATGGGAGCCGAGAAAGCCGGCGCCGCCGGTGACGAGGATGCGCTTCGAACTGTCGGAGTTGCGCAAGGGGTCTCCCTCTTTAGAGATGCCGGCGGTACCAGGGGAGGGCGACATCGAGGCCGGCGTCGATATCGTGGCTCGGGCGATAGCCGAGGAGGCGGGCGGCCTTGGCGATATCGGCCTGGGAATGGAGGACATCCCCCGCGCGGAAATCGCGGTAGAGGGGCTGCACCCCCCGCAGCTGCGGCAGCTGGGGGAGGAGCTTGTCGCGCAGCAGGGCAAAGAGTTCATTGAGGCTGGTGCGGGCGTTGACGGCGACGTTGTAGACCTGATTGATCGCTTCGCCGTCGCGGGTGGTGGCGGCGAGAAGGTTGGCCTGGACGGCGTTGGCGACATAGCAGAAGTCGCGGCTGGTTTCGCCGGTGCCGTTGATCTGCACCGTCTCCCCCCGCAGCAGCGCCTTGACCCAGAGGGGGATGACGGCAGCGTAGGGACCTTCCGGATCCTGGCGCGGGCCGAAGACGTTGAAGTAGCGCAGACCGACGCTCTCAATCCCATAGGCGCGGGCGAAGACCGAGGCATAGAGTTCGTTGACATACTTGGTCACGGCGTAGGGGGAGAGGGGGCTGCCGATGACCTCCTCGACCTTGGGCAGGCCGGGGTGGTCGCCATAGGTCGAGGAGCTGGCGGCATAGACGAAGCGGCGCAGCTGGGCATCGCGGGCGGCGACGAGCATGTTGAGAGAGCCGGAGACGTTGACGGCGTTGCTGGTCAGGGGGTCTTCGAGGGAACGGGGGACCGAGCCGAGGGCCGCCTGATGGAGGACGAAGTCGACCCCGGCGCAGGCGCGGCGACAGGTTTCGAGGTCGCGGATATCCCCCTCGATGAAGGTGAATTTCGCCCAGGCGGCGGCGCCGACCAGCCCCTGGACCTCGTCGAGATTGGCCTGCTTGCCGGTGGCGAAATTATCGAGACCGACCACCGTCTGGCCGAGACGCAGCAGCTCCTCCAGCAGGTGGCTGCCGATGAAGCCGGCGCAGCCGGTCACCAGCCAGCGGCGCGGCTCCTTTGCCAATTGTTGACAGAGCTGCTCATAAGCTGTGGTCATCACAGACTCCAGTAGCGCAAACCGGCCGCCGTGATGGCGGCGGGGTCGTAAACGGCCTTGACGTCCATGACCACCCCGGGGCCGCTGCCGCCGGCGCAGAGGCTTGCCAGCTGCTGCGGGCCGAGGGCGGCGAATTCCTTGTGGGCGACGGCGAGGATGACGCCGTCGACACGGCCGACAGCGGCTAGCGCCGTCAGTTCGAGACCATATTCATGGCGGGTTTCGCCGGCGTCGGCATGGGGATCGTGAACCAGGGTCGCGACCCCGTATTCGGCCAGTTCGGCGAGGATATCGACGACCTTGCTGTTGCGGATGTCGGGGACATTCTCCTTGAAGGTCAGGCCGAGAACGAGAATCCGCGCGCCGAGGACGGCCTTGCCGGCGCGGATCAGCTCCTTGACCGTATGCTCGGCGACATACTTGCCCATGCCGTCGTTGATTTCGCGCCCGGCGAGAATGACCCGGGGATGATAGCCGATGGACTCGGCCTTGAAGGTCAGGTAGTAGGGATCGACCCCGATGCAGTGACCGCCCACCAGCCCCGGGGTGAAGGGGAGAAAGTTCCACTTGGTGCCGGCGGCGGCGAGGACATCGCGGGTGGAGATGCCGAGCTTGCCGAAGATGATGGCGAGCTCGTTCATCAGGGCGATATTGAGGTCGCGCTGGGTATTCTCGATGACCTTGGCCGCCTCCGCCACCTTGATGGTGGCGGCGCGGTGGACGCCGGCCGTGACCACCAGACTGTAAACGGCGGCGACGGTGTCAAGGGTCTCGCCATCCTGACCGGAGACGACTTTGACGATCTTGTCGACGGTGTGGACCTTGTCCCCCGGATTGATCCGCTCGGGGGAGTAGCCGACCTTGAAGTCGATCCCGCAGCGCAGACCCGAGCCCTCTTCGAGGAGAGGGACACAAAGCTCTTCGGTGACGCCGGGATAGACCGTCGATTCGTAGACGATGATGGTGCCGGGGGCGAGGTGGCGGGCGATGGCGCGGGTGGCGCCGATGACCGGCGAGAGGTCGGGTTTCTTGTGGTCGTCGATGGGGGTGGGGACGGTGACGATGATGAAGCGAGCTTCGCGCAGCCGGGCGGGATCGAGGGTGTAGTCGATGCGGGCGGCGGCGAGGTCGGCTCCGGAGAGTTCGCCGGTGGCATCGATCCCGCGGCGCAACTCCTCGATCTTCCTTTCGCTGATATCGTGGCCGATGACGTCGGCGACCTTGGCGAAGGCCGCCGCCAGGGGCAAGCCGACATAACCGAGTCCGACCATGGCGATCTTCGCCTCGCGGGCGGCGATTTGTTGCACTGTAACCACAGAATCAATCTCCTCTACGTTGGCGACGATTACTAAGGCACTCCTGCCTCCGGCTACTGCCTCGTGAAACTCTGCGCGACCTGCATTCCGGCGGCAAGAAACCCTTGCAGTGCCACCGGGTTATGCGCGTCGGAGCCAAAACAGTGATAACGGCCGGCCCGGGCCAGGACGAGAGCCCGTTGCCGCACCCCGGCCCCGTAATGGCCGGCGAAGGAGCCGAGATTCCCCTGCAGCAACACCCCTTCGTTCATGATCCGGGTGAGGAGAGAACCTTCCCCCCTCGATTTTGCCCGATGCCATCCGGAAATCTGCCGCAAACGCCCCCAGAGCTCGCCGCCCGCATCCTCTTCGTCAAGGAGGCGGCAGCGCTCGGGATGGGCGAAGAGCGGGATCAGCCCCTTGCGGGAGATAAGCAGAAGGTTCGCGCGCAGTCGCTGGGGATCGCTCTGCGACGGGGCTTCGACGAGAAGCATCCGCGTCTCCCCCAGGGGGAGGGGATCGTCCAGTTGGCGCGGGAAAAATTCATCGAGGTAGTATTCCATCCCCGGACGCAAACGCAAGGGGATGCCCTGTCCTTCGAGTTCGGTTTGCAGGGAGGTCACCGCCGCCAGCACCTGCGCCGGGGAGTGTTGGTAGACGCCATGGATGCAGTGCGGCGTGCAGTGGACCTCGACCATGCCGGCCGCGACGAGGAGCCGGGCCATGGCCAGGGACTCGTCGAGGTCGGCGGCGCCATCGTCGAAGCCCGGCAGCAAATGGCAATGGTAATCGATCACATGATGCCTCATTTGGCCGGAGAGGATTAGTACCGGTTCGGTCCCCGCAGGCGTTGGAGCCGGCGCCAGAGGCGACGCGGCAGCGCAGCGTTATCGGCAAGTTCACTGTAACTGTCGCCGTAACCATACCCGTCACCGCCATAGCCATAGTATTCAAAACCCTTGGCGGAACGGTCGTTGAGAACGAGTCCGGAAACGGTCACCTCCCCTTGCAGGAGAAGTTCGCGCATGCGCCGCGCCGCCTTGATCGGCACATAGCCGGCGGCAATGACGACGAGGAGGGCGTCGCCGTAGGCGGTCAGGACCGAGGCATCGGTCACCGCCAACAGGGGCGGCGCATCGAGGATGATGACATCGTAGCGCCCCCGCACCTCGCTCATGACCTGAGCCATCTGCTGCGAATTCAGCAGTTCGGCCGGATTTGGCGGCGTGGTGCCGGCGACGATACAGTCAAGATGGGCGATGCGCGTCGGGTGCAGGGCCTCTGCAAGTTTGGCGTCCCCGATGAGCACTTCGCTCAGACCGGGAGTGCGCGGATGATCGAACATCAGGTGCAGGGTCGGCTTGCGCAGATCGCAGCCGACCAGGAGGACCTTGACCCCGGTCTGGGCGATGGTGGCGGCGATATTGGCGGAGATGGTCGACTTTCCTTCGCCGGGAAGGGCGCTGGTGACGAGGAGAACCTGCTTTTCCCGCCCGACGCGGGCGAAATGGAGGCTGGTGCGCAGGGCGCGAAAGGCCTCGGCCGGCGCCGACTTCGGCTCCAGATGGGAGATGAGGGTGCGCCGGGTCTCCTCGCCCTGGGCTGCGAGCGGGGCTTTCCCCTCGCGACTGGCGGTGCTGCGGGGGGCAATGTAGGGGATGACCGCCAGCACCGGCCAGCCGAGAAGACGACTGGCGGTGTCGCTGTCACGGATGGTGTCGTCGAGATAATCGAGGAAAAAGGCGACGCCGACGCCGAGCATCAGTCCGACGACGAAACCGAGGAGGAGGTTTTTCTGTCGATTCGGCTTGATCGGCTGCTCGGGCCGGATCGCCTCGTCGATGACGAAGACATTGCTGATGGTGGCGGCACGGGCGATGCGCGCCTCCTCGCGTTTGGTCAGCAGGATCGTATAGATGTCGGCGTTGACCTTGCTCAGCCGCGAGAGCCGGGCGAGTTCGCGTTCGGCCTGGGGGAGTCGGCGCAGCTCGGTGTCGTATCCGTTGAGCAAAGCCGTCAGCGATTTGTCCTGACGCTGCAGTTCACTCTGGCTGAGTTGCAGCGTCTGGGTCAATTCGCGCCGCACCTGGACGATCTGCAGGGCGATCCCCTCGACCAGGGGATAGCTGTCGGTGAATTCGGTCAACAGCTCGCGCTTCTTCGCCTCGAGCCCGAGGAGCTGGTTCATCAGGGCGGCGACGGCGGGATCTTCCATAACCGCGACGGGGACATAGTAATCGCCGGCGCGGGCCTCGCGTTGCATCCCGGCGATGGCGGAATCGATCTGCCGCCGGCGCAGTTGCAGCAGGGTCCGCTCCTTCTCGATATCGCTGATCTTGGCGATGATGCGGGTGGCATCGGCGCCGAGTTCGACGACGCCGCTGTCGACCTTGTAGCTTTCGACGTTCTGCTCCGCGCCCTCGAGGGCGGTGCGCACCGAGTCGAGCTGACCTTCGATGAATTCGAGGGTCTTGCGCGCCTCTTCGGTCTTGAAGACGACGGTCTGCAGCAGATAGGTCTGGCTCAGGGCGTTGACGATATCCCGGGCCACTTCCGGGTCATGACTGGAATAGCTGATACGGATAATGCCGGTGCGATTGCCGACCTCGTTAACCCGGATCCCGCCGCGCAAGGCCTCCGCCGCCCGCAGCGACGACACCAGGGCCAGACGGAAGCTGTCCCCGGACTGCCCCCTGAGCTCGCGCAGGAGCAGGGTCACGCCGTGAGCGACAAAGAGTTCGCCCTCCCGCCCCTCCCCCAGAACCTCGCCATCGGCAGATTTGACCCGATAGCGCTTCTCCCCGGTCACTTCGACGGTAAAGCCGTTATCGATAAGCTCGGGCTCGACGGCAAGCTCGTCGACCTTGACCGCAAGCCCCTTGCTGACCTTATCCATGCGCCGGTTGAGATGGAGGTATTCGACAACCTCGCGGGCGATGGTGCGCGATTTGAGAATCTCGATTTCGGCGGCGATGGAGGTTCCGCTGTTCCCGGTGAGCTCCGAGAGGAGGGTGACATTCCCCTTGCCGTCACGGACATTGAGGGTGGCATTCGCCTCGTAGATCGGCCGGGCGGTTACGGTATAGAGGGCGACCCCGAGAAAGACGGTGCCAAAGACCGCGAAGACGGCGCGCTTGCGGCGCAGCACGACCAGCAGATAATCGTAGAAGTGGACTTCATCCGACTCGGGCGGGGGGGCAAAGGCCGATTGTTTCCGGTTGTTCTCCATCAATTCGATCCTGACTGTCCCACGGACAGGTTAATAATTGTCGGTCAGGAACATGATCTGCACAAAGGGATTGAGCATGGCGCTGACGGCATTGAGGGAGGGGAGAATTTCGCCGATCGCTTCGTTCCAGCCCCGGATGGCGCTGCGCGGGACGAAAACGACGTCACCGTCTTGCAGGATGAAGGGCAAGGTGCGCCCCTGCATCTCGGTGTCGAGATCGACCACCAGCAGCTGCCCCCGCGTCGGCGAGAGGGAACGGATGATGCGCACCAGGGTCTCCTTGCCGCCGACGATATCGAGACCGGCGGTCGCCATGGCCTGACCCAGGGTCAGGCGCCCGGCGTTCATCTTCTGCGGTCCCGGCTGCTTGACGGCACCAAAGACAAAGACCATGGCGTCGGCCTGATTGGGGATGAAGATGGTGTCGCCGCCCTGGAGAGGGGTATTCTGACTGGCATCACCCTCCCGCAGGAGGCGATGGATGTCGACCGGGAGGGTTTTGCCGCCGCGGATGAGGCGGGATCCGCCGAGATGGGCGGTCGGCTCCGGTCCCTGGCCGAGAGCGAGGCCCTGCAGCAGGGAACAGGGACCCTGCAGATAGACGACCCCGGCCTGATTGAAGCTGCCGAGAAGATTGAGGGGCTGACTGCGATATTCGCTGATCTCGATTGTAACCCACGGCTCGCGCAGAATGGCGCCGTAGCGGGCAACGAGTTCGTCCTGGATCTGGCGCAGGGTGAGCCCGACGACCGGGACGCTCCCGACCAGGGGGAGGCGGATGGCGCCACTGCCGTCGATGCGGCTGGCGGCGCTGCTCAACTCGGGTTTGCCGCCGACATTGACGACCAGGACGTCACCGGTGCCGACTTGATACTCGCGGGGCATATCCTCGGTCGCTGCGGGCGCTGGAACGGCGACATCGACCCGCTCCAGGACCGGATCGACGGCAATCTCGCGCACCGTCCCGGCCGGGAGCTCGGCATAGAGGGAGCAGCCGCAGAGCAGTCCGGCCAGGGAGAGGAAGACGACGGGGAAGCGGATGATCGACATGGCTCTCGTTTCCAGATTCGCTCCCCCGGCCAGGCCAAGAGAAGCAAAGAAGGGTAACTTGGCTGTTTCCAAGGGAAAAAGAGGTTTTCTTATAGCAGATCGAGGCCCTAAAGACAATTGCGAAATACCCCCGCTGGCGGTCGCCACGACTCACGGCGAACCATTCTCTCACCCGGTTCACCAGCGGCGGGAGAACCCGGCGGTGAAGAGCTGGCTGGTGGCGTCCTGACCGGCGACGTAGTCGACATTGGCGATGACGTCGATGGCGTAGCCGAGACGCCAGTCGAACCCGGCGGCGCTGGCCTCGATACGCAACGACGGCTGCAGATGGCGTTCGACCACCGCCCCGGAAATGCCGCGCCACTCGCCGTCGAGACTGCCGATCACGGTGGCGGCGTACTCCGGCAGGAGGAGGCGGAGCTCGCCAAAGGCATCGCGGCCGTCCCCGCCGACGTGATGGCCGAGGAAGTGTTCTTCGTAAGTATAGCCGGAACGATAGATGCCGTGACGATACCAGACGTTGCCGTTATTCCGAAAGGCGAGATTGGCGTATTCGGCGCGCAGGCTCAGGCGGCCGGCGGCATCGAGGCGGGGGAGGTAAAGCCCGGTCAGCCAGGCGGTCTTGGAGAAGCAAGCGCCGGCTTCGTCCTCGCCGCCGAGTTCGCCGTAGAGCTGGGCGCCACCCAGGGGAGCCAGACGCAGGCTGAAGTCGAGGGCGGCGAGCTGATTGCTGGTATCGTCGTCGCCGGAGAGGTTGTGGCCGCCGATGATGGCGAGAAAGTCCCCGGCATCGACCGCGGGGCGCCCTTCCCCGCCGAAGATGACGGTGCGGGCGGCGCCGAGCTCGAGCCAGGCGGCGGGCTGGATATCGAGACGAAACCCGCCGAAGTAGGGATGAGGGACGACGCGCTCCTCTTCGAGGCGGGAGACGAAGAGGTCGAAGCGGAACGGGCCGAGATAACGCAGCAGCCAGGGGAGGGTCACCGGCGCCGGATTGGTCAGGCGCACCATGTCGAGGGGGGGGGCGTTGTTGCTGAGGAGAAGGGAGCCGTGGCGCCCCGGCCCCCACCACAACGCCTGGCGGCCGACGGAGAGTTCGACCACGCCCAGGGCGACGGCGGCTCCTCCCGTCAACAGGGTCAGGTCAAGCCCCTCCCCTTCACCCGCCAGGAGCTGCGGCCGCAGGTGCAAGAGCACAACCTCCCAGCCGCGCGCCTCCCCCGCGGCGGTGAGCTGGAGGTTGTGGCGGTCCCGGTAATCGCGTCCGTCATTGTTGTAATTCAGCGCCCACTGCTGCGCCGGGGTGCCGGAATCCCTCGAGGGCTGGCCGGTCTGCAGCAGGTAGTCGAGGGTGACCGCGCGCAGCGGGACGAGCCAGCGCGATTCGTCGGCGAATTCCGCCCGCAACCGCTGCACCTGCGCGGTCGTGACGGGCGGCAGGGTGGCGGCGGCCTCAGCGGGGAGGGTCGCGAGCTGGCGCGCCACCTCCAGGCGGGTGTAGGGCCGCACCCCCTGCAGGGTCGGCGGCAGGACACCCTGCCCGACGAGTTGTTCGAGGGCCGGATAGACCCAGCTGTCGAGGGGAACCGGCGCCGAGATTTTCGGAGTGGCGGACGCCGCCCCGGCCGCAGCGGCAACAACGAGACAACTCAACAGCATCAATACGAACGAGCGGCGACTGCGCATCTTCTCCTCTGCCTCAACTGGTCACTTGACTGGCACCGATCTTCCGCCGAGCGGACATAGACATCCTCTCCCAGCGGGGGAGGATTGGGGAGGGGGCGCCTGGGTGTCACTCCTTCAGGCCTTGCGGATGCGGGGATCGGCCAGGGCATAGCCGACATCGGCGATCAGGTTGCCGACCAGGGTCAGCACCGCCCCCATGACCAGGATCCCCATGATCAGCGGATAGTCGCGCATCATGACGCCGTCGTAAAAGAGCTTGCCCATGCCGGGAATGGCGAAGATCGTCTCGAAGATGACACTGCCGCCGATGAGCCCCGGCACCGACAGCCCGAGGATGGTGATGACCGGCAGCAGGGCGTTGCGCAGGGCGTGCTTGCCGATGACCGTGCGTTCGGGGAGGCCCTTGGCCCGGGCGGTGAGGATGTAGTCCTGGCGCACGACCTCGAGCATGTTGGCGCGCATGTAGCGGGAGAAGCCGGCGAGACCGCCGAAGGCCGAAACGAAGACCGGCAGCACCAGGTGATGGGCCAGGTCGAGGAGTTGCCGCCACCAGGAGAGATAGTCGAAGCCGAGGGACTTGAGCCCGGCGATGGGAAAGAGACCGAGACGCACGCCGAAAGTATCCATGAGGAGGAGGGCCAGCCAGAAGGAGGGGGTGGCGAAGCCGATGAAGACGAAGAGGGTGGTGCCGCGATCGAAGAGGGAGTGCCGGCGGATGGCGGAGAGAATGCCCAAGGGGATGGCGATGGCGAGAATGACGGCGATGGAGAGGCAGTTGATGAGGATCGTCACCGGCAGCCGCTCGGCGATCTTGGTCGCCACCGGGCGGCGGTCCTGGGCGAAGGAGTCGCCGAAATCGAGGCGGGCCAGCCGTCCCAGCCAGCGCCCGTACTGGATATAAAGGGGGAGGTCGAGATCGTACTGGGCGCGCAGCCGTTCCTTGAGTTCGATGCTGACCTCGGGATTGAGCTGGGTCTGCAGGTCGGTCGGCTCCCCCGGGGCGAGGTGCATGACGACAAAGGAGATGAGAGTGATCCCGAGGAGCAGGGGGACCATCATCAACAGGCGCTTGGCAAGATAGATCGGCATCGCTTTCGTGCTTTCATCGGGGGGAAGCTATTTGGTAAATGACCCGGCGGTCTAACCGGGCGTTTACTGCAGATACTTCTGTTCACTTTTGGGCACATGCCAGCGAATGAAGTTGTGACTGATGCCGGCCGGGGCCGGTTCGATCCCGTGAAATCGGGCGGCGACGACGGGGAGGGCATCGGGGACATAGAGGAAGGTGTAGGGCTGTTCGTCGGCGAGAATCTCCTGCAGCCGGTCGTAGGCCTTCTTGCGCGCCCCCTGGTCGAGGGTGCGCCGCCCCTGCTCGAGGAGGGTATCGACCTCGGCATTGCGGAAACCGATGAAATTGAGTTCGCCGGGACGGGTCTTGCTCGAATGCCAGACGTTGTAGCCATCGGGATCGATGGGGACGGTCCAGCCGAGGATGGTGGCATCGAACTTCCCCGGGTTGATGAATTCCTTGAGGAACGAGGCCCACTCGACGACCCGCAGTTTGACGTCGACCCCGACCTCGCGGAAACGCCGCTGGATGATCTCGCCAGCCTTGCTGCGCTGGTCGTTCCCCTGGTTGGTGACGATGGTGAAGGCGAAGGGCTGGCCGTTCTGGTCGACGATGCCGTCGCCATCGCTGTCCTTCCAGCCGGCGGCGGCGAGGAGTTCCCGCGCCTTGGCCGGATCGTAGTCGTAGCGCCGGACCGTGGGGTTGTGCGGCCAGGTCCCCGGCTTGTAGGGGCCGGTCGCCTCCTGACCGAGGCCGAGGAGGACGCCGTCGATGATTTCGCGCTTGTCGATGGCATGGGCCAGGGCCTGCCGCACGCGCTTGTCCTGAAAGAGGGGGCGGTTGAGATTATAGCCGAGATAGGTGTAGGCAAAGGCGGGGTAGCGGTACTTGCCGAAAGCCTTGATAAATTCGGGGGACTCGGTCTGCCGCGCATACTGCAAAGGGGTCAGCCCCATCATGTCGATGCCGCCGGCCTTGAGCTCGAGAAACATGGTCGATTCGTCGGGGATGATGCGAAAGACGACGCGGTCGATATGGGGGCGCCCCTCGAAGTAGTCGGGGTTGGCGGCGAGGACGATCTTCTCCCCCCGTTTCCATTCGACGAAACGGTAGGGACCGGTGCCGACGGGGGCCGAGGCGAGAGGGCTTTTGGTGAGCACCTGACCGGCGAGGAGGTGCTTCGGCATGATACTGACCCCCCAGCTGATGAGGGCCTGGGCCAGCGGTTTCTTGTAACTGACGCGCAAGGTCAGGGGGTCAAGAATCTCGACCTTGTCGACCTGGCGGTAGTTCTCGGCATAGGCCGTCGGCACCTGCGGATCGATATAGGTCTGGTAGGTGAAGAGGACATCCTCGGCGGTGAAGGGGGCGCCGTCGTGCCATTTCACCCCTTTCCGCAGGTGAAAGGTGATAACCAGGTTGTCGGGGGAAATCTCCCACGATTCGGCAAGTTCCCCCTGGTACTGCAGGTTCTTGTCGTAACGGACGAGTCCGTTGTAGACCAGCTCATTGACCTCGGAGGAAGCACTGTCCGAAGCGAGGACCGGCAGGAAGGTCGTGGCATCGCCACTGCTCCCCTGCAGGATGGTATCGCCAGACACCGGCGTCGCCGTCACCGCGGGGAGCTGCCCCGCCGGGGCTGCCGCCTCCTGGCGGTTGCAACCAGCGAGAAGGAAGAGGGGCAAGAGCAACAGGAGTAAGCGTTTGGTCAGATACATGCATGGTCTCCAGCGACGGAACTGCTTGTGAAAACGGCAAGCCCTTAACTTTCAGGGAAAGGGAGGATTGGGGTCTGCGCCGGCACCTTGAGGAGAAAGCGCGCCTCGTCGAGGGTCCGGGTGGTATCGATCTCCGTCAGCTCCAGGTTTGCCTCGATGCCGGCCGCGGGCAGGCGCAGGGAGATCTGGCGGGGAAAAGCCTCCTCCCCGGCGTAATCGCCGTAGCGCACCTCGCAGAGAAGTTCCCCCTCGCGCCAGTAAGCCGCCCGCAACAGCTCTCCGCCGACGGCAAAGGCGAATTCCTGACGCATGCGGCCGCCATCGTCGAGGGTCAGGACAACCGCCCCGGCGCGCCAGCTGGTGGCGGCAGCGGAGTAATGAAAGCGGGGGAGCTCGAGTAAAAGAAGGCCGACGAGCTGCTCGACCGGCAACGGCAAGCCGGTGAAACGGGCCAGGTTGGCGGTCGAGGGCTCCCCGGCGTAGAAACGCCCCTCCCCGGGAATATGGACCTGCAGCCGAGAGGCGGCGGCAACCTGCAACAATGGAGAGGAAAAGGGTCCGAGGACATCGACCCGCAGCCGGTCGGGCTTGCGCACCAGCAACGCCTGCTGCAGGGTACGACTCGCGCCGTCCCGGACGATGTGCGCCCGGGCCAGGGCCGCCAGGGAATCGAAACGGCCGTCGAGGGCGGCGAGGCGCCCCAGCAGCATCGTCGGGTCGGGCAGCAGGGCGGGGGGCAAGACTTCCTGCGGGCTCCGCAGACAGGCGCCAAGAAGCAGCCCGAGCACGAGAGGGCCGATGTGGCGGACGCAAGAATGCAGCTGCCGGCGGGAAGGGTTCATCGCCGCGCAGGGAGCTTCTTGAGCTTTTGCTGCACCCCCCGATTTTCCGGAGCGAGTTCGAGACTCCGTTCGTAAGCGCTGCGGGCCCTTTTCGTCAGCTTGAGGGCGCGATAGAGGTCGCCCAGATGCTCCTGCACGATGGCATCGTCCGGCAGCAGCTGCGCCGCACTTTCGAGGGCGCTGCGGGCCTCATCGTAACGCTTGAGACGGAAACAGACCCAGCCGAGGGTGTCGAGTATATGTCCCTCCCGTTTCAGGGCGACGGCGCGGCGGGCCAGGATCAGGGCTTCGTCAAGACGGGTGCCCGCCTCGGCGTAGGAATAAGCAATAAAATTGAGGGCCTCGGCATGGTCGGGCTCGGCCTTCAGGGCGAGTTCGACCTGGGCCATGGCCTCGGCATGGAGCCCGCGCTGCTCGAGGACGACCCCTTTACGGTAGAGGAGCTCGGCGTTGTCGGGAAAACGCGCCAGGCCGCGATCGAAAACGGCGAGGACCGCCCCCGGACGATCCCCCTCCTGATAGAGGAAGGCCAGATAGACAAAGAGGTCGGGTCGCTGCACCGCCCCGGCCACCCGCGCTTCGAGCAAAGTGATGGCTTCGTCGGTCCGGCCCAGTTGCTGCAGCAGCAACGCCCGGTGCATGAGGGCATCTTCGTAGAGGGGCGACTCCGCGCCGACCGCGGCAAAGGTCGCCAGGGCCGCAGCGTTCTCAGCTTGCGCCTCCTGCGCCGTGCCGAGATAGAAACGGACCTGGTCGAGGGTCGGATCGGCCTCGAGGATGGTGCTGAAGGTGGTGACGGCATCGTCCCAGCGTTGCTGTTCGAGGGCAATGAGGCCGAGCTTGCGCCGGGCCTCGAGATCGTCGGGGTTGTCGGCAACGATGGCGTCCAGTTCGCGACGGGCGGCTTCGACCTCGCCCTGGGCCAGAAGGAGTCGCGCCAGTCGATGGCGGACCGCCAGGTTGCCGGGATTGATAATGCTCGCCTGACGGTAGAAACCGAGAGCTTCGGGGATCTCCCCCCGGGACTCGAAGAGCGCGCCAAGTTCGAGGGCGGCGACATCCATGTCGGGATGCTGCGCCAAGAGCTGGCGGAAGGTGGCCTCGGCCGCGTCGTTCCGTCCCGTTTCCCGATAGAGCCGACCGAGGGTGAGCTGGGCCAGAACGGCTTCCGGATGACGCTGCAGCAGTTCGTTGAGGATCTGTGTCGCCTCTTCGTTGGCGCCGCTTTTAGCCAGGGAAATGGCCAGATGGAGATAGGCGCTTTCCCGATCGGGGGCGCGAGCGATGGCCTGGCGATAATACCGGATGGCGTCGGCATGATCTTCGCGACGGAAGTAGAGGTTGCCGAGAAAGAGTGCGGCCTCGACGGAAGCGGGATTCACCACCAGGGTCTCCTCGACGGTCCGGATCGCCAGCGCCTCTTCGCCAAGCCTGAGATAAACCTCGGCCAGGGTCAGGCGCAGATAGGCCGAGGTGGGGTCAAGAGCAACCGCTTCCCGCAGCTGCACGGCGGCAGCGGCATACTCGTCTTCATCGAGAAGCAGGCGGGCGCGCGTGAAGGCATAGGCGGCCTTGGCCGCCGGCGGCGGCGTGCCATCGACGGGGATCAACGTTTCGTCGGCATAACCACTCCCTGTCGGCGACAGCGGCAGTCCGCCGCAACCGGTCAGGACAAAGAGCGGCACTAGCAGCAGCAAACGTAAGGGCATCCGCCTCTCCATTGATCCTCCAAATAAGGGAAGTTGACCGCGCGCGCCAAGGTTGCGGGAACCGTCGCGCCAGACGCGGCCGCTTTCGGCAAACGTTGTCAAGCTACCACACGCGCTTGGGAAGCGTCAAATTCTTTGCCGCCCCCTTCCCGCACCTTTACAGTGTCCCTCGGCCTGCTAAAGTTTAAATAAAATCGTAGCCTTAACCAGGAGCCGTCATGCCCGCCCGCGCTCTGCACCAGGCCCTGCTCCAACCTTCCTTCTATCCGCACCAGCCGGCGACGGTCGGCTTCCGCGAGACCCACGTTTCACGCCTCTACTTCGCCGGCAACTATGTCTACAAGGTGAAAAAACCGGTCGCTTTCGGCTTTCTCGACTTCACCACCCTCTCCCGCCGCGCCTTTTTCTGCCGTGAGGAGCTGCGGCTCAACCAGCGCTTTGCCCCGGATACCTATCTGCGTGTGGCGAAAATCAGACACGACGCCGGCGGCTTCAACCTCGATGGCCGCGGAGAGACCGTCGAATACGCCGTGGTCATGCGCCTCCTGCCGGAGGAGCGGCTGCTGCCGCAACTGCTGGCCAAGAACGATGCGGCTCTCCCCCGGCTCATGGTCGAGCTCGCCCGCCGCCTCGCCGAACTGCACCGGCAATCGCTCATTTGCCGCGACGGCGGCCGCCACCTGGCCCGGGTGCAGCGCAACTGGGCAGAGAATTTCAGCCAGACCCGCCATCTCGTCGGCGTCACCCTCGACGCCGCGACCCTGGCCTGGTGCGAGGCTTTCGTCAGGGATTTCTGTACCCGCCGGCAGCCCCTTTTCCGGCAGCGGGAAGAAGCGGGAAAGGTGCGGGACGGCCACGGCGACCTCCATGCCGAGCACATCTGCTGCACCGAACCGCTCCGTATCTTCGACTGTATCGAGTTCAACCGCCGCTTCCGCCAGAGCGATATCGTCGCCGATATCGCCTTTCTCCTCATGGACCTCGACTTTCGCGGGCGCAGCGATCTGGCGATCCTGTTGCGGGACGAGTGGTGTCGCCAACTGGCCGAGGACCCGGGAACGATTGCCCCGCTCCTCGGTTTCTTCCAGCTCTACCGCGCCTTCGTCCGGGGCAAGGTCGATTCCTTTCTCGCCGAAGACCCGGCCGCCCCGGCCGCAACGCGGGCAGCGGCGGCCACGGATGCCCGGCGCTATTTCGCCCTGGCCCTCGGCTATCTTGCCCCCCCTGCCCTCTTTCTGACCTGCGGCCTCATGGGGGTCGGCAAAAGCACCCTTGCGCGCCGTCTCGCCGCCGCCTGTCGCGGCCGACAGTTGCGCTCCGACGTCGTCCGTAAGGAGCTTGCCGGGGTGGACGCGACAACGGCCGTCCACGAGGACTTCGCCACCGGGCTTTACGCCCCGCAGCACGATCGCGCCACCTACGCCCGCCTGCTGGACCTCGCCCGGACGGAGCTGGCGGCGGGGAAGAGCGTCGTGGTCGATGCCGCCTTCGCCCGCCGCGCCGATCGCGACGCCTTCCGGCAACTCGCCGCCAGCCTGCACCGCCCCTGCGTCCTGCTCCATCTCCGGTGTGACGCGGCAACCCTGCGCGCCCGCCTCGATCAACGGCAGGCACGCGGCGATGATCCCTCGGACGGACGCCGCGCCCTGCTCACCGCGCAGCGGCGATCATTCGCCCCCCCGGCCGTTGAAGAAGGGGCGCTCCAACTCGACACTAGCCTCGCTGCCCCCGATCATGTAGAGTTTGTCCTGGGCCATCTCCTGCACCATCATGGATTTTTGCGACAATGAAAAGACCTGACTCCCAACAATTGCGTGAGGCCTGGCTGCTCTTTTTCATCCTCGGCATCGTCATGCTCAATTTCCCCTTCCTGGAAATCTTCAACAAAACCTCGACAATTCTCGGCATCCCGGTTCTCTTTCTCTATTTCTTCGTCGGCTGGCCCAGTTCCATCCTGGTCATTTTTCTTTTCTGCTACTGGATCGAGCGGGAAGACTCGGGCAGTGGTGACGGAGGCGGCCCAACATGATTCCCATCTGGTCCGTCACCACCGTCACCTCGCTGTATATCGTCATGCTCTTCGGCATTGCCTACTACGCCGACAAGCGCCGCGAAGCGGGACACAGTGTCATCTCCAATTCCTATATCTACTCCCTGTCCCTGGCCGTCTACTTCACCTCGTGGACCTATTACGGCAGTGTCGGCCGCGCGGCGACCAGCGGCCTCGATTTTCTCCCCATCTATCTCGGTCCGACCCTCATCGCCTTTACCTGGTGGTTCGTCCTGCGCAAGATGGTGCGCATCAGCAAGGAACAGAACATCGTCAGCATCGCCGACTTCATCTCCAGCCGCTATGGCAAATCGGCCCTCCTCGGGGCCGTCGTCACCATTTTCGCCGTCCTCGGCATCATGCCGTACATCGCCCTGCAGCTCAAGGCGGTCGCCTATACCTTCGATCTCCTTACCGCCCATACCCAGCATGAAGCCGGCGCCCTCTACGGTCTCGGTCCCTGGCTCCCCGATTTCGTCGACACCGCCTTCATCATCGCCCTCCTCCTCGGCACCTTCGGCGTCCTTTTCGGAGCCCGGCACCTCGATGCCAGCGAACGTCACGAAGGGCTGGTGGCCGCCGTCGCCGTCGAATCGCTGGTCAAGCTGGTGGCGTTTCTGGCGGTCGGCCTCTTTATCACCTACGGCCTCTTCGACGGTTTCGCCGACATCTTCACCCGTTTCCGTCAGACCTTTCCCGAACGCAGCGGTCTGACCATGGTCAATACCGCCCAGGCTCCCTATTCCATGTGGTTCACCCTGACCTTCATTTCGATGATGGCGGTCATGTTCCTCCCCCGGCAATTTCATATCATGGTCATCGAGAATTCCGACGAGGAGCACATTCGCAAGGCGATGTGGCGCTTCCCCGCCTACATGTTCCTCCTCAACCTCTTTGTCGTTCCCGTCGCCCTGGCCGGTCTTCTCCTCAATGGCGGCGAAACCTCGGGCGCCGACTATTTTCTCCTCAGCATCCCCCTGGAGAGTGGACACCTGTGGCTGGCCCTGATCGTCTTTGTCGGCGGTTTCTCGGCCTCGGCGGGAATGGTCATGGTCGAATCGGTCGCCCTTGCCACCATGATCCTCAACCATCTGGTCATGCCACTCCTCCTCGAATTCGCCCTCAAGGGGAAGGACCTCTCCCGCCTCCTCATCAACATCAAGCGTCTGGCGATCATGGCCGTCGTCCTCCTCGGCTACGTTTTCTACCGGATGATCGGCGACTCCTACGCCCTGGTCAATATCGGCCTCATCTCCTTTATCGCCGCCAGCCAATTCGCTCCGGCCATGTTTGGTGCCCTCTACTGGAAACGGGCCAACCGCCGGGGGGCCCTGGCCGGCCTGATTCTCGGCTTCGTCGTCTGGTTCTACACCCTCCTTGTCCCTTCCTTCGCCCGTTCCGGCTGGTTCGATGCCCGGATCCTCGACCAGGGGCCCTTTGGTCTGCAACTGCTGCGCCCCCTGGAACTCTTCGGCCTTTCCGGCTTCGACATGTGGACCCACTCCCTCTTCTGGAGTCTCTTCTTCAACATCGGCGCTTTTCTCGTTTACTCCCTGATGTCCAGCGCCAGCCGCCGCGAGGAGGAGCAGGCGGTCAAGTTCGTCGATGTCTTCGAGCCGCCCCGCGAGCAGGCGACCCGGACCCGTATCAGCAAGGCGCCGACGATCATCGAATTCGTCGAACTGATGGGGAAATTCATCGGCGAGAAACAGGCCTCCCTGGCCATCTCCGAATACCTCGGCAACCGTGAAATCGACGCCAAGGGAAGCCTGCACGAATACGAAATCCCCGGATTGAAACGTTTTACCGAACGGACCCTGGCCGGCTCCGTCGGCGCCGCCCCGGCCCGCATCATCATCGAGAACTATCTTTCCGCCCGCGGCAGCCGCATGGAGGATGTCTTCGACATCTTCGGCTCCGTCACCTTGAGCCGCTCCAACAGCCGCGAACAGCTCAGCGTCCTCTACGAAGCAGCCCGCGCCGTCAGCAGCGGCGCCCAGTTGCAGACGATCCTCGACAACATCCTCGACCTGCTGCACCAGCAGTTCAAGTTCGACCTCTGCGTCATCCGCTTTCTCGACGAGAGCAAGCAGGCACTGGTCGTGCGCAGCCAGAAGGGGATGAGTTCGGCCCACCTCGGGGAATCGGAGCGCAATCTCTCCACCGACACCTACATCGGGGCCGCCTTTCTGACCAATGCCACGACCGTGGTCAACGATACCGACTTCATGGACAAACCGGCATCATCCGCCATCGTCCACCGAGAAGGGATCACTTCCTTCGCCCACGCCCCGATCACCATCGAGGGGGAACCGGTCGGCATGCTGTCGGCCTTTTCCCGCGGCGCCAAGGGGATCTTTACCGCCGAATTCGTCGAACTCTTCTCCAGTCTCGCCCGCCAGATCGGCATTGCCTGGCGCAACGCCCGCCAGACTGAAGAACTCATCGAGGCCCGCGAGCAGGAAAAGGAACTCGCCATCGCCAAACAGATTCAAACCGGTCTCCTCCCCGATCGCACCCCCGACGTCCTCGGCATTTCCCTCGCCGGGATCTGCGTGCCGGCGCGTCAGGTCGGCGGCGACTACTACGACTATCTCGCCCTCGACCGCACGCATCTCGACCTGATTATCGCCGATGTCTCCGGGCATAACACCGGAGCCGCCCTGCTCATGGCCGAGGCACGGACCTTCATTCAGGCGACGGTGCGGAATCAAGGCGACGTCGCCAGCATCATGAAAGGGGTCAATCGCTTCCTCTATTCCGACCTCAGCCGGGCCGAACTCTTCATCACCATGTTTTACGCCCGCTACGATGTCGCCGCCGGCATCCTCACCTACGCCAGCGCCGGGCATAACCCGCCCCTGCTCTGGCGCCGGAAACCGGGCATCTGCGAACGGCTCGATGCCGAGGGGCTGATTCTCGGGATTCAGCCGCAGGTGGAATTCGAAGAACGCCAGGTTCTCCTCGCCAGTGGCGATGTCCTGCTCCTCTACACCGATGGCGTCACCGAAGCCGAGGAACCGGGCAATGGCTTCTTCGGCGAAGAGCGGCTCGCCCAGCTGTTGCAGGAACATTGCCGGCAGGACCCGGAGCAGCTCATCGCCACGATCCTTCATCAACTGCGCATCTTTACCGGCAGTCACTCGTTTCGCGATGACGTGTCGATGGTGGTGATGAAGATCGGCTGACTAGCGCCGAGGGGGGGGCGGCCACTCATGGCTGGCAGAGGGGGGGAGAGTATGCTAGACTCGGGCCAAAGGCCGGTTGTCGGCGGGGAATCATCCATCCAAGAGGGAGAAGATTGTCATGCAGCTGCAGATCGAGGAGAAAGCAAAGGTGGTACTGATCGCCATCAAGGAAAACCGTCTCGACGCCCATAACAGCGGCGAGTTGAAGAGCCAGTTACTGGCCCTCTTCGAACAGGGGAAGAACAATCTGCTGATCGACCTGCAGGAGGTCCGCTTCGTCGACTCCTCGGGGCTGGGGGCTCTGGTTTCCGGCTTCAAGAATGCCAGCGCCCGCAGCGGCAGCCTCAAACTGTGCGGGCTGCAGCCGCAGGTCAAATCGATGTTCGAGCTGACTCGCCTGCATCGGGTTTTTGAGATATTTGCTTCCGAACAGGACGCTCTCACCAGCTTTTGACCGATGGCGGTCACAGGGCAATCATGGAAGAGAAGATCGAGGTTGACATCCGCGTCCCCAACCAGACCCGTTATCTGAGCCTGATCGGCAAGATCGGCGAGGATATGGCGCGCACCCTCAAACGCTACCGCGGGGACCGCGAAGAGCTGGCCTACCACATCAATCTGGTCCTGACCGAGGCAATGGCCAATGTCATCGTCCACGCCAACCAGAGCGATCCGGAGCGGGAAGTCCATATCACCATCGCCATCGTCGAGGGGGTCCTGACCATCCGGGTCTTCGACGAAGGCTGCGGCTTCGTCCCCTGCCTCGATGACACCCTCGACAACGGCAATCTCCGGGAACACGGCCGCGGCGTCTACATCATCCGTTCCCTCATGGACAGCGTCACTTACCAGCGCCTTGACGGCGGCCATGTTCTGGAAATGATCAAGCTCCTCAACTGATCTCCCCCGCCCGCCCCCCCTCCAGCAACCGCAGCAAATGGCGATGGCTCGCCACCGAAACCTCGCCCAGGCCGTCGTTGCGATAGGCGACGAAGGCGACGCCGGCCTCTCGGGCCGCCTCCCGGTCGAGCTCCGAATCCCCGATAAAGAGCAATTCCCCCTCCTGCAGCCCGAGACGGCGCGCGGCGAGGTGAATCATGTCGGGATGCGGTTTGGGACGGAGGACATCGCGGCTGGTGACCACCGATTGAAAGTAATGCGCCAGATCGAAATGGACCAGGATCTCGTGCATGCTGTTCCCCCGATTGGTGGCAACGGCCAAGGGGAAACGGATCGCCAGGGCCGCCAGGGTTTCGGCCAGAAAGGGTTCGGGGAGCATGTCCGGAATGAAGCGGCGAAAGTCCATGCGGGCGGCCAGGGCCAGCGCTTCCGCGCTCCGCTCCGCCCCGAGGAGGGTGGCGAAGACCTGGGGGCTCGCCGCGGTGTGACAGAGATGGGCGCGCGCGCGTTCCTGCGGCAACACCGGCGGCTCGCCAAACTCGGCGAGGACCGCATTGTAATAGGCCAGGTTGGCGGCCCGGCTTTCGAACAAGACCCCGTCGCAGTCGAACACAATCCCCCTAATCCCCTGCATCTTCCCTCCTGCGCATGACCCAGTACACACCACCGAGACCGACGACGATCATCGGCAGAGACAGCAATTGTCCCATGCTCGCCCCCCCCCAGAGATAGCCGAGATGGGCATCGGGCTGACGGAAAAATTCGACGCAGAAACGGATAGTTCCGTAGAGGACAAAAAAAACGAAGAAAGGAACACCGGGTTTCGCCTGGCGCCGATGCAGCAGGAGCAGAGCCCCCAGCAACAGCGGCCCCTCCAGCAGTCCCTCATAGAGCTGGCTGGGGTGCCGCGGCAGCGGACCGCCCCCGGGAAAGATCACTCCCCAGGGGACATTCGTCGTCCGCCCCCACAACTCGGCGTTGATGAAATTCCCCACCCGGCCCAGACCGAGGCCAACCGTCGAGGCCGTCGCAACGATATCGGCCGTGAGGAGGAGGGATACCCGGCGGCGGCGGCAGAAGATCGTGCCGGCAATAATCACCCCGAGGAAGCCGCCGTGAAAGCTCATTCCCCCTTCCCAGACGGATAAAATCTGCAGGGGGTGCTGGAGATAGAAAGCGGGCTGATAAAAGCAGACATAGCCGAGGCGGCCACCGAGGACCACGCCGAGGACCGCATAGAAGAGGAGATCGGAGATGCCGTCGGCATCGAGGGGGAGCCGACGTTGTCGCGCCAGGGCGCGGATAATGAAGTAGCCCGAGAGAAAGCCGAGCAGGTACATGAGCCCGTACCAGCGCACCGCCAGCGGGCCGAGACGAAAAATGACCGGGTCGAATGCGGGAAAATTCAGCATGCTGTGTCCTTGGTGCCGCTGGCAGGTTGCGGCGGCTGTAAGCGTTGCAGGCAGGCGAGAAAGTCGGCGGGGAGGGGCGCTTCCAGCACCAACGGCTTTCCGCCCACCGGATGCTGCAGGGCGAGGGAGGCGCTGTGCAGCATCTGGCGCGGCACCGTTTCGCCCCGGAGTTCGGCCCAGCCGCCATAACGGATATCACCGAGGAGTGGATGCCCGGCCTCGGAGAGATGGGCGCGAATCTGATGGGAACGGCCGGTCAGCAGCTCGATTTCGAGGAGCGCTGCGTCGGCGAAGGTCTCAACCACCCGGTAGCGGGTTAGCGCCTCCTTGCCGCCACGGGGAACGGAACGCACCCGGTTGTCGCGACCCCGCGCCAGGTGCGAACGGATCTCGCCCTGCGCCTCTGCGGGCACACCGGAGACCAGGGCCAGGTAGATCTTGCGCGCCGAACGTTCGCTGAAGATTTTGGTCAGGCCGGCATGAGCACGGGGATGGATGGAGAAGAGGATAACCCCGGAGGTGTCGCGGTCGAGACGCTGCACCATCCCCAGTTCGGTTTTTCTGGCCGAGTGCCGGGGGTCACGCAGATACTCGAGGAGGGCCGCGTAAAGGGTCCCCTTGTAGCGGGCCGGCGTCGGCTGGGTCTCGATACCGGCCGGCTTGTCGAGGGCGAGGAGATAGTCGTCGCGGTAAAGGATATCCGCTGGCGTCAGCACGTACAGATCGAGAGATAGTCCATCGATGAAGAGTTCGACCGTTTCGCCGCAAACGGCGCCGCGCGAACACTGACTGACGCGGCGGCCTCCGGCATGGAGACCGCCGAGATCGATGAGACGCCGGGCCAGGGTCCGGGAAATGTCGGGGCACTGCGCCGCGACGAACTGGTCGAGGCGCAAGCCGGCAGCGGCGGGAGTGACCGTCAGGTTGTAGTGGGTTGGCTTCATCGAGACATCGCCTGGCTGCTGGCACCTACGAGACGTGAAAACAATAGCTTGGCGCGAAGGCACGCCCCCGCACGGCAAAGGCCCCGTCCGGACAGCGGCGGGGCCTTATTGACATCGGAAAGACACGTCAGTTCCTGATTTTGGCGCCGACGCAAGAGAGACACGATGTGGCGTCCGATCGACCCCGGAGGTCATCCCCGGAGCTAGAGGACGTTGACGCGCTCGCGCAATTCCTTGCCGGTCTTGAAGAAAGGGGTCCTCTTGGCCGGGATCCTGACGACTTCCCCGCTTTTCGGATTGCGCGCCTCGCGGGCGTCGCGCTCACGCACGGTGAAGGAACCGAAGCCGCGAATCTCCACACGACCACCGCCGGCAAGGGTATCGCCGATGCTGGCGAAAATGGTGTTGACAATCAGTTCGGCCTCCCGCTTGTTGAGAGCGCCATTCTCGAAAGTCAGGCGATCGATCAATTCACTCTTGGTCATAAAGCCTTCTCCTGTTGTTCTATTGAATAGCGGACCAAAGGTAGCGCAAACCACCGCCCCTCACACTCTCCTGTAACCCTTTGCGCAAGCCGCTGGCAGCCTCCTGCATCAGATAATCGATGAGGCGGGGGCGCGCTTCCGGCGGGTAGACCACATCGGGTTCGCCTTCGATTTCGGCAAGTTTGCCGGCAACGGCGATGGCATCCTGCAGGTTGCCGAGTTCGTCGACCAGGCCGGCGGCGAGGGCCTGGCGCCCGGAAAAGATCCGGCCATCCGCCATCGCCCTGACCTTGGCGACTTCAAGCTGACGCCCTGCGGCCACCGCCGTCACAAACTGATCGTGGACATCGTCGATCATCGCCTGCAGGATCCGACGGTCGGCGGCGGACATCGGTCTTAAGGGGGAACCGATATCCTTGTGCGTGCCGCTTTTGACCACTTCGCTGTGCAGACCGATCTTGTCGAGCAACTGTTGCAGGTTGGTAAACTCCATGATGACGCCGATGGACCCGGTGATCGTGCCGGGATTGGCAACGATATGCTGGGCCGGCACGGCGATGTAATAGCCGCCCGAAGCCGCCACCGAACCCATGGAGACGACGACCGGCTTGATGGCGGCGAACTTGCCGACCTCTTCGTGCAACTCCTGGGACGGGGCGACGCCGCCGCCGGGGGAGTCGATGCGCAGAACCAGGGCCTTGATCGCATCGTTGTCGCGAAATTCGACTAACTGTTCGATAATTTCACGGGAGGAGTCAATGACCCCGGCCACCTCGATCACCCCGACCTTTGCCCCCAATGTCAGAGTCGACCCCTGCTTCAGCCCATGGGAGAGGACCAGGGTCAGCAGGAGAAAAAAAATAAAGATGGCGCCGAGTGTAAGCAGGGCCATCAGCATGGGTCGTTTATTCATGGCGGATATCAAGCGAATCCGGCCCGGCGTCGCCAGGCGACGCCGGGCCGGTCCGACTCTCAGGCATGACTACTCGCTATCGCTGCTGGCCTTCTCCCGGGCACCCTGCAACAGGGCACCGAGGTTGGACGTAGCGTTTTTCTGGGCGCCGATGAACTCGTCGACCTCGGCCTTTTCCTTGCGCTCGGCCAGATGTTTCATCGACAGGGCGATCTTGCGATCGGCGGTGTCGACATTGAGGACGACAGCTTCGAGTTCGTCGCCGAGCTTGGCGACGCTCTTGGGCGAATCGACTTTTTCCTTGCTGATTTCGGAAACATGGATCAGGCCCTCGATCCCCTCCTCGACTTCGAGGAAGATCCCGAAATCGGTCACCGAGGTCACGCACCCCTTGATGATCGTTCCCGGGGCATAGCGGGTCGGAATCGACTGCCAGGGATCGGGGGTGAGCTGCTTGAGGCCGAGGGAGAAACGCTCGTTGTCGCGGTCGATATTGAGGACGACCGCCTTGACCAGATCGCCCTTCTTGAAGAGTTCCGAAGGGTGCTTGATGCGCTTGATCCAGGAGAGGTCGGAGATGTGCACCAGTCCGTCGATCCCTTCGTCAACCCCGATGAAGATGCCGAAGTCGGTGATGTTCTTGACCTGGCCCTCGATGATGGTGCCGATGGGGAACTTCTCGCCGATGAGATCCCAGGGATTGGGCTCGACCTGCTTGAGACCGAGGGAGATGCGGCGATTGGCGGTATCGAGGGCGAGAACCAGGGCCTCGACTTCGTCGCCGATGTTGAGGATCTTGTTGGGGTGCTTGACCCGCTTGGTCCAGCTCATTTCGGAGACGTGGATGAGACCCTCGACCCCTTCTTCCAACTCGACGAAGGCGCCGTAGTCGGTGAGGCTGACGACCTTGCCGCGAACCCGCATGTTGACCGGATAACGGGCTTCGACTTCGGTCCAGGGATCGGGCGCGATCTGCTTCATGCCGAGGGAGACGCGCTGTTTCTCGCGGTCGTATTTGAGGACCTTGACCTGAATCTTGTCGCCGACGTTGAGGATGTCGGAGGGATGGTTGACCCGGCCCCAGGACATGTCGGTGATATGGAGAAGGCCGTCGATGCCACCGAGGTCGATGAAGGCCCCGTAGTCGGTGAGATTTTTGACGATACCCTCGGCGACCTGGCCTTCGCCAAGGGTCTTGAGGGTTTCGGAGCGCATGCTGTCGCGCTGCTCTTCGAGAAGAACGCGGCGGGAAAGAACGATATTGCCGCGACGCTTGTTGAGTTTGATGATCTTGAACTGGTAAACCTCGCCAATCATCTTGTCGAGATTGCGCACCGGCCGCAGGTCGACCTGGGACCCGGGGAGGAAGGCATTGACCCCGATATCGACGGAGAGACCGCCCTTGATGCGGGAGAGGATGCGACCTTCGACCACGGCGTCTTCTTCGAGAGCATTCCAGACCTTCTGCCGGTCGGCCTTCTCCTTGGAGAGGGTGATGAGGCCGTTTTCGTTTTCCGGACGTTCGAAGAGGACATCGATCTCGTCGCCGACCTTGACGGCCGTCTGCCCTTTTTCGTCGACAAATTCGCTCAGGGAGATAATCCCCTCGGATTTGTAGCCGACATCGACAACGACCGAGTCGGGATTGATCTGCACGATCGTCCCGCGCACGACATCGCCGACATTGAGTTCCTGCAGGCTCTTTTCGAAAAGGGCCTCGAAACTCTGCTCCGAATCACCAACTTCGTTTTCGTCGTCCATGAAGTCGACTGCGTTCTTCTTACCTTTGTTCTGCG
>Ga0154464_1072_pt2 | contig 27533 bp, 23 predicted proteins | sample RifGroC2_FD_105657 | JGI IMG/M metagenome (GOLD analysis project Ga0154464, IMG submission 105657) | Desulfuromonadales bacterium GWC2_61_20
GGGCGCTGACGGTAGCCGACTTCGGCGCTTCTCCCCGCCTATTGCACCTTGATTTTTAATAATCCCTCGCTCTATAGTGACGTTCCTGCGGCGCCTGATCAGTCTGGCCGCTGGCGCGCGTTCGGTGGGGGTCTCTGGCATGCATGAACTCGGCATTACCCAAAGCATTATCGATATCGCCGGGCGCAATGCCGCGGCCCAGGGGGCGACCCGGGTGCTGTCGGTGACGGTGGAAATCGGCCTTCTCTCCGGCATCGTTCCCGATGCGGTGGAGTTCTGTTACGACGCCTGCGCTGCCGGCACCCTCCTGGCGGGGAGTCGCCTGATTGTCCGCGCCATTCCCGGCCGCGGCCGCTGCGGCGACTGTGGCGGCGAGTGCCCTCTCGATCCCTATACCTTCGCCTGTCCCGCCTGCGGCGCCCTGACTCTGGAACGCCTCGCCGGCGAGGAACTGCGCGTCATCGAACTGGAGATACCCTAAAGCGATGTGCACCGACTGCGGCTGTCCCCCCCCCGAACAGCATCATCACGGTCATCAACACGACCCCAAGCACGGCTCCCGCCACCACGACCATGACCATCTGGATCGTGGCAACGTCGGGGCGGATACGCGCACAGTGCGCATCGAAGAGGACCTCCTCGCCAAGAACAACCGGCTCGCCGCCGCCAACCGCGAGCTCTTCCGCCGTCACCAGCTCCTCGTCCTCAACCTGGTCAGCTCCCCCGGCTCGGGCAAGACCTCGATTCTGGAACGAACCCTGGCCGACCTCAAGGAGGACCTCGCTTTTGCCGTCCTCGAAGGGGATCAGCAGACCGCCCACGATGCCGAACGCATCGCCGCCACCGGCGTGCCGGTCCAGCAGATCAACACCGGCGCCGGCTGTCATCTCGATGCCCACATGGTCGGCCATGGCGTCGAGCATTTCGATCTGGCGCACACCGCCGTCCTCTTTATCGAGAACGTCGGCAATCTTGTCTGCCCCGCCGCCTTCGATCTCGGTGAAGAGTGCAAGGTCGCCGTCCTCTCGGTGACCGAAGGCGAGGACAAACCGGTCAAATACCCGCAGATGTTCCGTGCCGCCGAGGTGCTCCTCATCAACAAGATCGACCTGCTGCCGCACCTCCGTTTCGACCTGGAAAAATGCAAGGCCTACGCCCGACAGGTCCATCCCGGCATCCGCATCTTCGAGCTCTCCTGCCACAGCGGCGCAGGGATGGCGGCATGGTACGACTGGCTGCGGGAGGGTGTGCAGAAGAAAAAGATCTAGAGGCTTTTACCACGGAGACACGGGACACGGAGAAAGGCAAGTTGGTCTTTAGGGTTTAAACCAGCAGCTTGAGATAAGCCGGGTTTGCCTTTCCTCCGTGGCTCCAGCGAGCGAAGCGGGCGGGTGGTTGAATTCTGCGTCAAGGAGTCAAACGACATGTGTCTCGGCGTACCGATGCGGGTGATGAGTATCGAAGGTGATCTGGCGCTGTGTGAGGTCGACGGAGTGCGGCGCGAGGCGAGTCTGATGATGGTCGACGGGGTCGAAACCGGAGATTACGTCATCATCCACGCCGGCTTCGCCATCTCCAAGCTCGATGAGGATGACGCCGAGGAGACTTTGCGCGTCTTCCGCGAACTGCTCGCTGCCGGGGTGGTTCCGGAATGAGGTACAGCAGCGAATTCCGCGACCCCGGCGTGGCGCGGTGCCTCCTCGACGAAATCGCGGCAACGGTGCAGGGTGCAGACCAAACCATGACCCTGATGGAGGTCTGCGGCACCCACACCATGGCCATCTACCAGCACGGTATCCGCGCCCTGCTGCCGCCGGCGATCCGCCTGGTGTCCGGCCCCGGCTGCCCGGTCTGCGTCACCCCCATCGGCTACGTCGACCACGCCGTCGCCCTCGCGCGCCGCCCCAACACCATTCTCGCCACCTTCGGCGACATGCTCCGCGTCCCCGGCTCCTCCAGCAGCCTGCTGCGCGAGAAGGCGCAAGGGGCCGATATCCGCATCGTTTATTCCCCCCTCGACGCCGTCGCCCTGGCGGCAAAGCATCCGCAGCAGACGGTAGTCTTTCTCGGCGTCGGCTTCGAAACCACGGCGCCGACCGTCGCCGGCTCTATCGTCACGGCGCAGTCCCGCGGCCTGCACAACTATTTCGTCCTCACCGCCCACAAGACCATGCCGGCGCCGATGGCGGCCCTCACCGCCGACCCCGAGCTGCAGGTCGACGGCTACCTCTGCCCGGCCCATGTCTCCGCGGTCATCGGCGCCACCCCTTATGAAGAGTTGGCGGCCAAGCACGGCGTCCCCTGCGTCATCACCGGCTTCGAACCCCTCGATATGCTCCAGGGCATCCTCCTCCTCGCCCGCCAGGTCGTCGCCGGCGAAGCCCGGGTCGAAATCCAGTACAGCCGCGTCGTCCGCCCCGAGGGGAACAAGAAGGCCCTGGCCCTCCTTGCCGAGGTCTTCACCCCTTGCGCCGCCGACTGGCGCGGCATTGGAGTGATCCCCGGTTCCGGCCTCGCCTTGCGCAGCGACTGGCGCGCCTTCGACGCCGCCATGCAACTTCCCGTCAACGTCGAACCGGCGCAGGAACACCCCGGCTGCCGCTGCGGCGAAATCCTCAAGGGGCAGATCGGTCCCCGCGACTGTCCCCTCTTTCGCACCGTTTGCACTCCCGAAGAGCCCGTCGGCGCCTGCATGGTCTCTAGCGAAGGGACCTGCGCGGCAGAGTACAAGTACGGCAGTTGAATCTTCAGCCCGAAAGGGGTGCATCCTTCGTGAAATCCGACGTCATCCTCCTCGGCCATGGCAGCGGCGGCAGCCTCAGCCACCAGCTCCTCGACGAGGTCATCGTTCCGGCCCTCTCCGGCCTCGCCCCGCGCGAGCAGAACGACGCCGCCCTCCTCGCCGCTGTTGACGGGCGCCTCGCCTTCACCACCGACAGCTACGTCGTCGATCCCCTCTTCTTCCCCGGCGGCAACATCGGCGACCTTGCCGTCAACGGCACGGTCAACGACCTCGCCATGGTCGGCGCCCGCCCCCTCGCCCTGAGCGTCGGCCTCATCCTCGAAGAGGGTTTCCCCCTCGCCGATCTGCGCCGCATTCTTGTCGCCATGCGCGCCGCCGCCGATCAGGCCGGCGTCGCTATCGTCACCGGCGACACCAAGGTCGTTCCCCGCGGCAAGGCCGACCGCATCTTCATCAACACCTCGGGCGTCGGTGTCTGCGACCACGACTTCGACATTCGCGGCAGCCGTGCCCGCCCCGGCGACAAGATTCTCATCAACGGCAGCATCGGCGATCACGGCATGGCGGTCCTCGCCAGCCGCGAAGGGTTGGAACTGGAAAGCGATATCCGCAGCGACAGCGCCCCCCTCAATGCTCTTGTCGCGGCGCTGCTGACCGCCGTCGGGGCGGAGATCCATGCCTTGCGCGATCCGACCCGCGGCGGCGTCGCCACCACCCTCAAAGAGATCGCCCTGCAGTCGGGGGTCGATATCGTCCTCGACGAAAGCGCCCTGCCGATCACCCCGGCCGTCGCCGCCGCCTGTGCCATCCTCGGCCTCGACCCCCTCTATGTTGCCAACGAAGGGAAGTGCCTCGTCATTGTCGCGCCGGAGGCGGCTAACGCCGCCCTCACCGCCCTGCTCCGTCACCCCGAAGGCCGCGGCACCGCCATCATCGGCGAAGTCGGTCCCGCCTCCAGCGGCCGCCTGCTGCTGCGCACCGCCATCGGCGGTCTGCGTGCCATGGAGATGCTCGCCGGCGAACAGCTGCCACGCATCTGCTGATGCGACAGCCCGATCTCACCCCCCTGGTGACGGCCGCACAGCAGCGCCTCGATCAGGCCCTTGCCGCCTGGCTTCCCCCCGCCGACAGCCGTATTTACTGCGGGCGCGGTTGTGCCAACTGCTGCACCCTCAATGTCGCGACCACCTTCGCCGAGGCACAACTTCTCGTAGCCCACCTCGACGCCGGGCAACGCCGGCGAGTCGCGGCACGAGTGGCCGAGCTGCAAGAATTGCTGCCGCAGACTCCCGACCTCAAAGGTTTCCTGCGCGCCCACCGCAACCGGCCGACCCCCTGCCCTCTCCTCGCCGCTGACGGGGTCTGTTCCGTCTATCCTCTGCGACCCCTCGCCTGCCGCGCCCTTCTCTCGACCCGCGACAGCGCTTGGTGCGCCGTTGATTTCGCCACCCTCCACCCGCAGGAACGCGAAGCCTTCTTGAGCAGCCTCGACCCCGCCATCGTCGCCTTTCCCACCCATTATGCCCGTTTCCCCCGGGAAGTTGGCGCGGCAGCTGAGGACGCAGTCCTCGCCAGGATGCGGGAGCACTTCGGCTTCGCCCTCTCCGGTCACCTCTGCGTCCTGCTCCTGGCCGAAAGCGAACACCAGCTCGGCAGCGCCCTGGCGACCGGGCGGGAGGCGACGGCGCAATGCTTGGCCGCGGCTGGACTCAACCATCCCTTTCTCGTCACTTTCCACGACTGATTTTGTCGCAGCCACGAAAAAAGGCGCCAACCCCCGGGGGTCGACGCCTTTACTTCCCCAACACAATCACTCCCCTGGTCAGGTGTTCTTCTCCTCAATCGTCAGGCCTTGTTCCAAAGCATCGAAGGCCTTCCCTCCGCCTTCGCCACTAAAGCCGCTGAGGGCGACGAGGAAGGTTTCCCCTTCGTGGCGACTGATCCCGACAGCCCGGTAGGGGATGGTGAAGGCGGCAAGCAGGGCGATCACCAGGGTGATGCAACCGAACCAGACCAACGGCTCGCCGGGGTCACGGGAAAGCTGGAAGCCGGCGGCCCAGAAACCGAATTTGTCGCGAGTATAGGCGGTCTGGTAGATCTTGATTCCCCGATAGGTGAGGGGGGAGTTGACTTCGATCACCCCGCGCTGGACCACCCGCTCGCCCTCGAGGATGGCGACTTCGCTGTGCAGCTGACGGATGATCGGATCCCGAAAAGCCGCCGGACGGAGTTCGAAGCCGGGATCGAAGGTATTGCGCAACAGCTGCTGGCCGCCGAGAGCATGATATTCGCCGAGGTAGCTGTCGCGCCGGTAAAGGCCGAGAACGAGGTCCTCCTCGAAGGGGAAGAAGCGCATGACTTTGGCCCGCAACTCCCCCCCCGGCAACAGGACCGTTTCTCCCTCGCGGGCGGTCAGGGTGGCGATGACCTGTCGGCTGGCCGGGTCGATGGCAACAAACTGCACCGCGATGGGATAGTACTGTGGTTCAAAGGCATCGAGGCGGAAGGTAAAACCGAGGGGCTGCTCGTCCTGCTTGCTCCAGTCGAAGTATTTGTCGGTCTGGTCGTTGACGTAGAGGTTCAGCGTCCCGACAAACCCCAGCTGAGCCAGCAGGGCGCCCAGCATGATGAGCAGAACAGAGAGATGGACCAGCGTCGAGCCCCAGCGTCCGGCCATGCCGCGCCGCGCCAGCAACTGGCCTCCCGTCCCGGTTTCGACCCGGTAACCGGCCCGTCTCAGCCCGCTGGCGAAGGAATCGAGGGGGCGCTCGTGGGGGAGGAGGTAGCGCAACGGCTGGGCGAAAAGTTGCTCCGACGAGAGGACTTCCAGGTGGCGCCGGCGGTCTTCCAGGTTGCGGCGGATCGTCTTGAGGGTACAGACCGCCAGATTGAGGGCGAGCAGCCCGAGACCCAGACGAAACCAGAGACTCTGGTAATAAAGATCGTAGCGCCCCTCGATCTGGGGAGCAACGGTGCCGCCACTGGCCAGGAGGGCCAGGCCGAGGAGGACGGCGAGGGTGAGCTTGAGGGAACTGAAAAAATTCAGCATGCAAATGATCCTTGGTCGCGTTCTTGATCGGATCGGCGGATTCTAGCACCTGACGGGGGCAAAGCTCAAGGCGAGACGTTCCGCCACCCTTTTTTCTCGCCGTTTCCAGGCGAATTGCCTATAATCTGGCGTCACTCCTTGACTGCAGTCCTGCTCTTGTCTTTCACAGGGGATCTCCCATGTTGCGACACCTCCTCGCCCTCTCCGCCCTGCTCCTCTTCACCCTGTGCGCCTGCAGCAAAGAGGAGACGCCGGTGCCGCCCGCGACCGCTCCTGCGACCGTCCCGGCCGACGCGGCGGAAGCGACCGCCCCCGGTCCGCCGGTGCGGGAAACGTTCGACGGCGAGCCGCAGCTCTCCCTCTTTCCCCGGACCGGATCCTACCGCCCCGAGGATGATGACAAGGACGGCAGCAGCTACTGGATCGCCTTCATCGATCATATCCTGCGGACCTCGGGGATGCGCCCGGGCGCCGGGCGCGATGGCAGCAAGGGGTGGGAGATTCACGGCATCAAGGGGCTCGAGTCCGTCGCTTTTTTCGCCCCTCTCGGGGTCAAGCCGGCGACGACCTACCGCATCTCCTTCGATTTTCAGGGAGAACTGCCCAAAGGTGCGAGTGCGGGGCTCGGCGCCCTGGAGTTCGATAAATTTCTCTGGATCGGGGATCAATTTCCCAAGTCCCTGGTCGAACAGCATCAGACCGCGCACTATCCCGGGGTTACCCTCAAGGGAAAGAACCCCTGGAAGAGTCATGCCTTCACCGTGACGACCAGCGCCAGGGGGGCCATGCTCCATCTCATCCTCTTTCGGGACGGTCCCATGGATCGGCAGAAACCGGTCTTTTTCGACAACATCGTCATCGAGGAGGCGGTGGCGGCGGCGACCCCTCCGGTCACGCAGAAGGGCTAGCCATGGAGATTACTTTTCCCGGCGGTGTCGCCGTCGCCGCCCGCTACAACAATTTCACCATCCTGACCGATCAACCGGCGAGTTCCGGCGGGACCAACGGCGCGCCCTCTCCCTTTGATCTTTTCCTCGCCTCCCTCGGCACCTGTGCCGGCTTTTATGCCCTGCGTTTCTGCCAGCAGCGCGCCCTCGACACCGCCGGCCTGCGCCTGACCCTGACGACGGAACGCGACGAAGCCGCCCATCGCCTGACCCTGGTGCGAATCGTCCTCTATCTCCCCTCCGCTTTCCCCGAGAAGTACCATGCCGCCATCCTCAAGGCGACGGATCAGTGCGCGGTCAAGCGCGCCCTCGACAATCCCCCCCGCTTCCAGGTCGTCATCGGCTGAAAGTACGTCACCCCGCTTATTCCTGCCCCTTCACCTTTTTCCGCCCCGACCAGTCGCGGATGCTCCAGCCGAGCTGGTCCCAGAGGCTCCGCAAGAGGTTGAACTCGCGGCGGTCGAGAGCGGCCTTGCGGTGGATGCGGCGCAGGCGGTTCATGCGCAGGTCGGGACGCACCGGGTGAAGAAAGGCGATACGCGTGAGGATCGTCTCCATCTGTGCGAAGAGTTCTTCGAGTTCCCCCTGGGTCGGGCGCTCCCCGCTGGCGGCCATCCCGACCGCCTCGCCCTCGCGGGAGAGTTCATAGAGGGTGATGGCAACGGCCTGGGCGAGGTTGAGGGAGGCGAAATCGGGGTCGGTGGGGATGGTGACGGCGCCGGTGCAGGCGGCAACTTCGTCGCTGGTCAGGCCGCTATCCTCGCGACCGAAGACCAGACCGACCTGCTCTCCGGGGGCGCGGCGACTCACCCGCCCGGGGAGGTCGGCCAAGGTCAGGGGGACTTCGCGATGGGCGCCGCTGCGCCGGGTGGTGGCGATGGTGAGGTGCAGGTCATGAAGGGCGGCCGGGAGATCAGGGAAAAGAGTCGCTGCCTCCAGCAGCGGCGCAGCGTGCAGGGCGAACTTGCGGGCCTCGCCGGCGAGGTGGTCGCAGGGATTGACCAGGCGCAATTCCCGGGCGCCAAAGTTGGCCATGGCGCGGGCGACCATGCCGAGGTTGCCGGAGTGCTGCGGTTCGACGAGGACGATGACGGGAAGAAGCGGTGCAATCACGGTGTACTCCGGAAACGGTTTGCGCATCATTACCAGCTCACGCCGGCGCCGCCGGCAGTTCCAGGTTGCGCTCCTGCTCCTGCTCCGCGCCGTCGAGGCTGAAACAGAAGCGGGCCCCGTGACCCGGAGTCGCGCTGACGTGGATGTTCCCGCCGTGGCGCAGAACGATGCGCTTGACCGTGGTCAGGCCGATGCCGACACCGGGAAAGGCGCGCCCGCCGCTGAGACGTCCGAAGGGGCGGAAGAGCCGTTCGGCTTCGGCCATGTCGAAGCCGATGCCGTTGTCGGCGACACAGAAGAAGCGCTGCCCTCCTTCGACCTGACCGCTGAAATCGATGCGGGCCGGGTGGGCGTCGCGACTGTATTTCCAGGCATTGGCCAAGAGGTTTTGCAGAGCGATGCGCAACAGTCCTGGGTCCCCGTGGGCGATCAAGCCGGGGGTAATGGTAAAGACGACGTCACGTTCCGCTGCCGTCTGCTGCAACTCCACGGCAATCGCCCCGGCCAGGGTCGAAAGGTCGACCGATTCCCGATGCAGTTCACGATGGGAAATCCGGGAGAGGACCATGATCGATTCGATGAGCTGTTCCATGCCATCGCTGGCGGCGGTGATGGTTTCGACACAGAAGCGGCCGTTGGCGCCGAGCACCTTGCTGTCAAGCTGCTGCAGTACTTCGGTCGCGGTGGCGATGCGGGCGAGGAAGGAGCGGATATCGTGGGCCAGGGTCGAGCCGAAAGCTTCGAGTTCGGCGTTGGCGGCAGAGAGCTCACGCGTCCGCCCCTCGAGGTCGGTGCTGATGCGGCGGATAGTCGCCTCGGCGCGCTTGCGTTCGGTGATGTCGCGCACCGCTTCGATCCCGGCGAAGATCCTCCCCCCGGCATCGCGTAGCGGGGTCGAGACGACTTCAACATCAATGTGCCCCTTGACCGCATGCTCGCTGGCGGTCTCGCGCCGGTGGACCTGGCCATCGCGAAACGCTGCGGCGACATGGCAACCGGGACAGATATCGGCGCGCTTCTGGTAGGCGGTGAAACAATACTCGCCGCGATGATCCCCCATCATTTCGCGGTGTTTGGCATTCTGGTAAATCACGCGCAGGTCGAGATCCTGGATGCTGATGCCGTCGCCGAAGGCCTCGAGGATGGCCTCGCTGCGCGCCTTCTCCAGGGCCGTCTGCTGCAAGGCGCCGGCCAGGGCCGTCTCCAATGCCTCGCGCCGCGTGAACAGGACCAGGATATAAACGATAAAGGCGAGTTGCGTGCCGAGAAAGGCCAGGCGGAGGGCCAGTTCATCCGGGTCGGGAGAAAAGAGCTGCCGGGAGAACGCGGAGGGCACGAAGCGGGCATCGACGATGGCGTCGAAGAGCCACGACAGACTCATCAGTGCCAGCCCGAAGAGGATGACGCGCGTCGTGCTATTGCGCCTCTTGCGTTCGATCTCAGTCAAGTCGTGCCCCGATTATTGCCGTTCTTGCGGCCGGACTGTCACTGGCGTCCGGACTGTCACTGGCGTCCAGCCTGACCTCAGGCGCCGGCGGAGACGCTGATGAAAACCAGCCCTTCGTCGCCGTTGTTGTCGATGCCGTGGGCTTGTCCCTGGGGTGCCACCAGCACTGTCCCCGGGGTGACCCGGCGCGGCCCGCCATCGCCGAGGAAGGTGGCGACCCCTTCGAGGATGACCCAGATATGGTCGCCTTCGTGGACATGGGCGTGGATATGCTGCCCGGGGAGGAGGCACCAGAGGGTGGTGCGGGAATGGGGGGTTTCGGAGAGGACGACCTTGTCCGCCTTCTCCTTGTTGAACGCCACCTTGTCTTTGTAGTCCCAGAATGCGGTCGTCATCGTCTGCTCCTTGTAAAGAAAAGGCGCTCCGGAATCCGGAGCGCCTGTACGTTTATGCGGGTCAAATTGCCGTCATCAGACCTTGGCTGCGGTGACCGGAGCGACATTGGTCCCGGCAGGGAGCAATTGTTGCACATTGAGGTCGGGACAATGGAAGGGCACGAAAACGACGCCGGCCGGGGTGGTCGCGTCGAGCCGGGCCGTCCCCTCAATGCTGCCGAGGGTAGTGCCGAGTCGCACCCGCCCCCCGTCGGCGAGGCCCCAACTCTGCGCATCGGCCGGGTTCACCGCGACGTAGCCGGACGGAACCACCGCCCGGGCATTGGCCGAAACGATATTCACGGCGGCGGCGTAATAGAGATCTTTGCCGGCCAGCAGCAGCGGTGCTGACGGTACCTCGAAGGACAGCTGCGGTGACGCGCGCAGAGCCCCGGGAGCCGGGGCGAAGGGGGCCTTTTGCGAACAGCGCTGGACTTCGGCGGCAACGGCCTCCGTGGTCAAAAGAGCCGGGGGGGCGATGCGGGCCAACAGGTCGGCGAGGATAGCCGCGTCGGCGCGGGCCGCGCCGAGGGGGGGGATGGCGGCGGCGAGGGGGCTGAGGCGCTGGCCGCTGGAGGTCACCGTACCGTTCTTCTCGGCAAAGGAGACCCCGGGCAGGACCACATGCGCCAAGGCGGTAAGCTCGGAAGCGAGAAGATCCTGCACCACCAGGAATTCGACCTTCTCCAAAGCCTTGCGCCAGCGGGCGCTGTCGGCGAAGAGGAGCGGATTGGCTCCGGCGAGATAGAGCGCCTTGATCTCACCCTGTTCGATGCCGACGAGGATGCCGTTCAGGTCGCGGCCCGGAGCGGGATGGCGCTCTCCCCCGGGAAGGAGATCGCAGGCGACCCCCATGTCGAGCAGCCCCTGGGTGTTGCCGCCGGCACCGATGGGGAAGATGCCGCCCGCGTCGCCGGCCAGGGCGCCACTGACCAGGGCCAGGTTGGCGACCGCGGCCAGAGCCGCGCCGGCGGCCTGGTTGCGGTAGAGATCGCCACCCATGACGATGGCCACCGACTTCGCCGCGCCAAGCTGCCGTGCCGCTTCGGCGATCAGCTCCGGCGCAACGCCACACGTCGCGGCGGCGGCAGCGAGATCGACGCTCGCCAGCTGGGCGCGGAGTTCGTCGACATTGCCGACCTGGCGTTGCAGCCAGGCCTGATCGGCCAACCCCAGGTCGAGAATCTGCCGGGCGAGGGCCAGGGCCAGCACCCCTTCGCTGCCGGGACGGCAGAGGAGCGGCACGTTGGCCTGACGCAGCAGCTTGATGCGGCGGGCGTTGCCAACCACCAGCTTGGCATCCCCTTTGCGCGCCGCCACCTGCACCTGCCAGTCGACCGCGGGGGCCTCGGCGGTGGGGTCGGCGCCGAGGACCAGCACCGCTTCGGCGACACCGACCCGGCCCAGATTGGCCGTGCCTCCGGCCATGCCGAACTGGCTGGAGAGGAGGGCGTAAACCCGCTGCATACCGAAGCGCGCCTCGCTGTCGAGGTGATTGCTCCCCAGGCCGTTACGCAGCAGGGCCTGGAAGAGAAAGCCTTCTTCGTTGGTCAGGCGGTTGCCGGCAATGCCCGCGGTGGCAGACCCCGCGCGGCGCAAACCGTCGACGGCCGCCGTCAATGCCGCGTCCCAGCTCGCGACCTGGGTTTTGCCGTCGCGGCGCAGCTGCGGCTGCAGCAGACGCTGCGGGGCATGGATATAGTCGTAGCCGAAAAAACCATTGAAGCAGAGGGTGCCGTTGTTGATCGTCGTATCGTCATCCGAGGTGACCCGGTAGACCTGCCCGTTCTTGACGTTCAGGTCGATCTGGCACTGGCTGCCGCAACTGGTACAGGTGGAGGCGACCTTGGTCAGGTCCCAGCAACGCGCCTTGAACTTGAAGGGCTTGGAAATCATCGTCCCCGTCGGGCAGACGGCGACGCAGTTGCCGCAGAACTCGCACTTGGCGAGGTCCTTGTCGATAAAGGCGCGGTCCCCCTTGTTGTTGACAAAGAGGGCGCTGGAACCGACCACCTCGTGGCAGACCTTGACGCATTTCTCGCAGAGGATGCAGCGGTTCGGCACCTGCTGGATCAGGGGCCAGCCGTCGATGACCGGGGGATTGACATCCTCGGCGGCAAAGGGTTGCCGGGTCACATCCTGGCTATAGCAGATATTCTGCAGCTCGCATTCGCCGCCGGCGTCGCAGACCGGGCAGTCGAGAGGGTGGTTGACCAGCAGGAGCTCGACGACCTGGCGGCGAATGACCTGCAGGCGCGGCGACTCGGTGGTGATTTCCATCCCTTCCGTCGCCGGGGTATTGCAGGCGGTCATCGGTTTGTCGGCGCCGGCGACATCGACCGCGCAAATGCGGCAGGCCCCGGTCGGGGAGACCTTCTTGAGGAAACAGAGGGTGGGAATGACGATGCCGAGCTTGGCGGCGGCCGCCAGAATCGTGGCCCCCTTTTCGATCTGCACCACTTTGCCGTCAATCTTCAACTTGACCATGAACGCATCACCCTTCGACATATTCGCAGCAGCCGCCCGAAGCGGCCGGTTGGCAACCCTAATTGACCGCCACCATCGCCACCCGGTAGCAGCGCAGACAACGTTCGGCTTCACGCACCGCCTGGCTCTCCGGCATGGCCAGTTCGATCTCTTCATAGTTCTGCGCCCGCGCGGACCCGGCGATTTTCGGCTGGTGCTCGCGGTGGAGGCCGCCGGCGATGCCGACCTGCTCGTTCTCGTCGAAGGCGCCGAAGCGGTTGATCAGATCCTCCATGGCCTCGTCGTCGTTGAGATAGGCCTTGCCTTCGGTCAGGTAGCGATGCATGGCGCTGGCGGCGCGACGGCCGTGGCCGACGGCGACGACGACGGTCATCGCCCCGTACTCGCAGTCGCCCCCGGCGAAGACGCCGGCATTGTCGGTCATCATCGTCCCGTTCTTGGTCAGGATGCTGTTCCAGCGGGTCTGATTGATGCCGTAGTCGCCATCTTCGAGATAGGAGAGATCGGGATCCTGGCCGATGGCCGGGATGACCAGGTCGCAGGGGATGATGTACTCGCTCCCCGCCTGCGGCTCGGGGCGGCGGCGACCGGAGGCGTCGGGCTCGCCGAGGACCATCTTGACGACTTCGACGCCGACGATCTTGTTGTTCTCGGCGATGAGGCGGGTCGGGTTGACGAGGAACTCGAAGCGGACATGCTCTTCCTCGGCGTCATCGACCTCGTATGGCTCGGCCGGCATCTCCTTGCGCGAACGGCGGTAGACCAGGATCGACTCTGCGGCCCCCTCGCGCAGGGCGACGCGGACGCAGTCGATGGCGGTGTTGCCGCCGCCGACGACGATGACCCGTTTTGGGGTTACGATCGGTTCACCGAGAGCGACGGCGCGCAGATAGTTGATGCCGCCGGTGGAGAATCCCTCGTAGCCGGCGTCCTCGCCCTCGACCCCCATCGGCTTCGACTTGAAGGCGCCGGTGCCGAGAAAGACCGCGTCGTACTGTTCCTTGAGCTGACGCAGGGAAACATCGCGGCCGAGCTTGACGCCGTATGCGATCTCGACGCCGAGGGCGGCGATGATATCGGCCTCGCGCTGCAACAGCGGGCGCGGCATGCGGTAGTCGGGGATGCCGACGGCGACGGTCCCCCCCGGCTCGCTGAGCATGTCGATGATCTTGACCTTGTGCCCTTCGAGGGCGAGATAATAAGCGCAGGTCAGGCCGGCCGGGCCGGCACCGACGACCATGACTTTTTTCCCGGTCGGGGCCTTGGGGCGCATCGGCGGCAGCAGGTGGTGCATCCATTCATGATCGGCGGCGACGCGCTTGAGCACCATGATGCTGATCGGTTCATCGACCAGGGCGCGGCGGCAGGCCTTTTCGCAGGGATGTGGACAGACCCGGCCGCAAACCGCCGGGATCGGCATGTTGCGGCGAATGGCGGCGAGGGCTTCGTCGGCCCGGTAATCCTTGATCCCCTCGACGTAGGCGGGAATATCGATGTGGGCCGGGCAGCGATCCATGCACGGCGCCGTCAGTTTCTCCCTGTAGGCTTTGGCCGGGGCCGGCCGGCGCTCGCCGCGAATGTAGGCGAGGTAGTCGTCGCGGAAGTGCTTGACCGTATCGAGGACCGGCACGACCGAGGTCATGCACAGGGTACACTTGCAACTCTGCAGCAGGTCGGCAAGTCCTTCGATGGTGACGAGGTCGCTTTCCTGTCCTTTGCCGGCGACGATGCGCCCGAGGGTGTCCATGAGCACCCGCGTCCCCTTCTTGCCGGGGGAGCATCTGGCGCAGCAATAATTCTCCTGGACCCGCTTCATATATTCGGCGGCCATGGCGACGACGTCGGTAGCACGATCGAGAACGACGATGCCGTCCCAGCCGAAGAACGCTCCGACTTTCCCCTGATCGAGGTAGGTGTCGGCAAGCTTGAGCTTGAGCGAAGCCAGATCGGCCTCGCCCCCGGCACGGTTATCGACCACCTGTCTTCCCCAGCTGGAAAAAACGACCTGAGACAATGCAACCTCCCGTCAGCGCCCCCCGGCGGCGCAAGCCGCGACGGAGGGAGACCACTCTGGAAAAAGGAGAGAGCCTTTCCGGCGGTCCGGAACAGACCCTCTCCATTTTGTATACAGTATGCAGCTAAATACCATAAAGAGAAAGGCCAAATCAAGGGGAATTTTCCCCGAGAAAGAGCCGGCCACGACTATAAAGGGGGCGAAAAAACGGGAGAAATGAACTTATCCCCGCCGCCGCGGGGCATGGTCAGGGAAGGGGCGGAAAGGGGGAGACGATGCGCCAGCCCTCCGGCATCCCCTTGCCCGTCTCCCGATAGGCCCATTGCAGCCGCACCGTGGCGTGGCGGATGGTTGCCGAGGGGAGACGGAAATAGTCGAGGGTCATGACCGTCGCGACTTTCTGTTCGCCGTCGCCGGGAGTCCACGCGTCGAGTTTGACCTCGACGATCTGCAGGCGCTCGCGCGTTTCGGTCTGAGCCCGCAACGAAGCCTGCTGCTCCTCGGCAAAGAAAGCGGCGGCGGCTTCATATTCGCCCCATCGCAGCTGCTTGAGGAAATCGTTGCCGATGGCAGGCCAGTCTCCCCCCGGGTGCAAGAGGGTCATGCAGGCACAGAGGTAGAGGAGGGAGACATGAACCAGGAGCAAGCGAAGCGATTTCATGGGTATTCCCTTTAGCGCAACGGGGCAGGAGACGTGGCGCGGATGCTCGCCATCAGTTCGCAGGCGAGATCGATCTTGCCGAAGGGGGGCATGAGGTACCAGCCGCCGACCTGGCCCCTGCCGGCCTCAATCAGCTCGCGGGCAATGGCCATCCCCTCGCTGACCCCGGCGGCGCCGTGCTTGCCGCGCATCCGTGCGCGCACCGCCGGCGGCAGGGTGATCCCCGGCACCTCGTTATGGAGGAACTCGGCATTGCGCTCGCTGACCAGGGGGAGGAGGCCGACGAGGACCGGTATCCCCAGAGGGGCGGTCCGCGTCACCAGTTCTTCGAGAATGGCGACATCGTAGACCGGCTGAGTCTGGACGAAGCGAGCGCCGGCGGCGATTTTTTTCTGCAGGCGGCGCAACTGTCCGTCCATGCTCGGCAGGTTGGGGTTGAAAGCGGCGCCGCAAAGGAACGACGTCGCCCCGTCGAGCTCGGCGCCGAGAAGGTTGTGCCCGCCATTGAGGGCGGCGAGGAGTTGGAGGATGCCGACGGAGTTGAGGTCGAAGACGCTGCTCGCCCCCGATTCCCCCCCCACGGCCACCGGGTCGCCGGTGACGGCGAGGATGTTGCGGAGTCCGAGGAGATGGGCACCCATGAGGTCGGAATGGAGACCGATGAGATTGCGGTCGCGCCCGGTGATGTGGACGATGGTGGCACAGCCGACTTCGTCATGCAGGGTGCGGGCGGCGGCGATGTTGCCGAGGCGGATGCGCGCCAGGGGATTCTCCGCCAGACTGATGGCGTCGGCGCCGGCCGCGGTCAGGGCGCGGGCGCCGACGATGAGTTTGCGGCAATCGAGACCGCGCGGCGGGTCGAGTTCGACGGTGACGACGGTCCGCTTGCCCCAGGAGGCGAGGAAAGTCCCGGCCAGCTCCGGGGGTGCGGTCGCAGTGGCCGCCGGGACAACGGCCGATGGCACTGGTCGCGGACGGGGGGCGGGGCGGCTGCCGGCGAGGGCGGCGCTGAGGGCGCGGATATGCTCGGGAGTGGTGCCGCAGCAGCCGCCGATGAGGGTCGCCCCGGCGGCGACCATGTCGCGGGCGACGGCGCTGAAATATTCCGGGGTGGCGAGGTAGATATAGCGGCCGTCGTGATATTCGGGAAAGCCCGAATTGGGAAAGGCCGAGAGGGGGAGGGCAGTGACCCGGGCCATCCGTTCCAGCACCCGCAGCAATTCGCGCGGGCCGCCGCCGCAGTTGGCGCCGAGACCGGCGGCGCCGGCGGCGCTGAGACGCCGCACGGCGGCTTCGGCGCTGACACCGGCGCGGGTGCGCCCCTCTTCGAGAAAAGCCATCTGCGCCAGGGCCGGCAGTCCGAGGGTGGCGCTCACCGCCAGGGCCAGTTCGAGATCCTCCAGGGAGGTGAAGGTTTCGAGGAGAAAAAGATCGACACCCCCCTCGGCGAGGGCACTCATCTGCTGCGTGAAGATTTCGCTTTTTGCTTCCGGGGTCAGTTCCGTCGTCTCGCCGCGGGGGGGGAGGAGCGGCCCGACCGCACCGGCGACGAACCCGTCTGCACCGGCGGCTTCGCGGGCGAGGCGAGCCCCGGCACCATTGATGGCCGCGACCTTCTTCTCCAGGCCGATGGCGCCGAGGCGCAGGGCATTGGCGCCGAAGGTATTGGTTTCGAGGAGGCGGGCGCCGGCGGCGGCATAATCGGCATGAACCTGCCGCACCAGTTCGGGGCGGACGAGATTGAGGTGTTCGAAATTGCCGTCGAGGGGGATGCCGCGGCTGTAGAGGAGGGTCCCCATGGCGCCATCGCCGATGATGACCCGTTCCTGCAACTGTGCGAGAAAGGCCTGACTGCGGCCGGGAAAGGTCGACATGGCGGGCTTTATCCTTTGCTGCGGGGCGCTGGCCGAAAGAGCTGTACGGTTATGCCACAAATTGCCGGAGAAAGAAAGAAGGGGCGGATTGTCTCCGCCCCTCTTGGCCTTCCGGGTGCCGACGCCTCAACTCGTTTCGCGCAGAATCGCCGTATAGAAGCGGTGGCCATCCGATTCGGCGGCGGAGAGGGAGAGTTCGAGGCGCAGCCGGGTTCCGTCCCGCCGCCGGCCGGCGAGAGGCGTCCCCGGTGCCGGCAGGGTCTCTCCGGCGCCGGCCAGAAATGCCTCGACCGAGCGACCAGCCAGTTCATGGCAGTCAGGGTGGATCAGGGCATCGACGCGCAGACCGATAGCGTCGGTACGACTGTAGCCGAAGAGCCGTACCGCCTGGACATTGAAGAGGATGATCTGGCCATTGGCGAGGAAACAGACGATGGCGTCGCGAGCGGTGTCGGTGAGGAGGTGGAAGCGGCGTTCCGATTCCTCCAGCTGTTCGACACTCGCTTGCAGCTTGTCCATCATGCGGTTGAATCCGGTGGTGAGGGTGCCGATTTCGTCGGAACCGCGGGGGGGGAGGCGCTGATCGAGACGGCCGGTCGCCTCGACTTCGCCAATGGCGGTACCGAGCCGCCCGAGGGGGCGGGTGACCACGGTGCGCATGAGGAGCCCGAGGCAGGCCACCAGGGCGAGGAAGACTGCCGCGGTTTGCAGCGCGTCGTCACGCAGGTTGGCCAGGATCTGGCGGTCGAGGCTGGCGACGGAGATGCGCACCGAGGCCGCACCGATGATCTCGCCCAGGCGGTAATGATAGGCCCGGTCGCGCTCCGGCGGGTAGGCGGCGCGGATGAAGGCGGGAGCGGCGGCCGGCTCGCCGTGACATTCGAGGCAACTGCCGTCGGCGCGGAAGGGCTGCAGATAGCGGAAGACCCGCTCGCCGGCAGTGTCATCGAAGCCGTACGCTTCCTTGAGTTCGGGATGGGAAACAAACTTGATGAGGGTAGCTGTCTCAAAGGGGTCGGGGGCATTACGCGGATTGCGGAAACGGCTTGACACCTGGCGGACGCCATAGCCGAGGTCGTCGCCGATGCGGGCGATGATGCGGTCGGCGGCGACGACGGGAATGAGGCCGAAGCGCCGGTCGGAGAGGGTGACGTCGCCGCGCAGGAGTTCGGCCGAAAGATACTCCCGGGCGTGAATGGCGCCGGCGGCGAGGAGGCGCGCCTTGGCCACCGATTCGGCAATGATCACCTCTTGCTGGCGCCGGTAATCGAGAGCGAGGGTCAAGAGAAAAAAGAGCAAGAGGATGGCGGCGACAACGAGATTGACGCGGCTGACGAGCTTGAAATTACGGAATGGCGACATAAGTGGTTGCCCCCTTCGCGGCACGGACGAGTTCGCTAATTGTACCCGGCGCCGGCGACACGGCAAGGCCTCAACCCGGCAGGCGGTCGATCCGCTGCAAAAACTGGCGGAGGATGGCAGCGGTCAGTCCCCAGATCTGATGCCCATCGACGGTGCAAAAATAGACGGTTTCCAGCAACCCGCGGTGGCGCCAGTTTTCCCGGTGCCAGCGCGCCGGCTCGCACAGACGCGCCAGGGGGAGTTCGATGACGGCGGCGATCTCGGCGGGATCGGGATGCAGTTGCGGCGGTTCGGTGAGCAGGCCGACATAGGGAGTGACGTGGTAAGCGTGGACCGAAACGAAATCGTCAAGGCGGCCGAGGAGGGTGACGGCGCCGGCCGGGATGCCGACTTCTTCCTCGGTTTCGCGCAGGGCGGTGGCGGCGAGATCGTCATCCATCGCCTCCGCCGCCCCGCCGGGGAAGGCGATCTCGCCGCGATGGTGGCGCAACGTCGCGGTGCGCCGGGTGAAGAGGAGGAGATCCTCGCCGGCACGGCTGTAGAGGGGGAGCAGCACCGCCGCCGGACGCAGCAGCCCGTGTTCGATACGTCGCGGCGGCACGGCGGCGAGACAGGTGCGCAGGGCGACGGGATCGAGCATCAGGCGCGCTGCGCGGCGTTGGCCTTGAGTTTGGCGATAGTCGCCGCATAATCGGGAGTATTGAAGACGGCGCTGCCGGCGACAAAGACGTCGGCGCCGGCGGCGGCGATAGCGGCGATGTTGTCGGTCTTGACCCCGCCGTCGACTTCGAGTTCGATGGCGCGGCCGCTCAGATCGATGCGCCGGCGCAGTTCGGCGATCTTGCCGAGGCCCGTAGGGATGAAACTCTGGCCGCCGAAGCCGGGGTTGACGGTCATGACCAGAACGAGATCGAGGTCGTCGAGGATGACATCGAGGGTCGAGACAGGTGTTGCCGGGTTGAGGGAGACCCCGGCCTTCTTGCCGAGGCTCTTGATCAGCTGCACGGTGCGGTGCAGGTGTGGCACCGCTTCCTGGTGGACGGTGATGAGGTCGGCGCCGGCCCTGGCAAAGTCGGGGATGTAGCGGTCGGCATGCTCGATCATCAGATGGACATCGAGGGGGAGCCTGGTCACCTTGCGCACCGCTTCCACCACCAGCGGGCCGATGGTGATGTTGGGGACGAAGTGACCGTCCATGACGTCGATATGGACATAGTCGGCGCCGCCGGCTTCGATGGCGCGGATTTCGTCGCCGAGGCGGGCAAAGTCGGCGGAGAGGATGGAGGGGGCGATCTTGGTCATGCAAAGACTCCTTCGTGGTACGTGAGAGGCAATTTACAACCAATATTCCCTTTCAGGGCGACGGCCTAATTCTTTTCAGGACTATCGAATTTTTTCCATGGTAATCAGCATAGCTGCGATTGATCCAGTCCATATCCACAAAATAGATATCGGAGAAAAAGAGACTGGCCGGCAGATTCTGCAATATTTCAACTTCGCAGACAGGTGCCGGGTTGGCCTTGATCCGGGCATTTCGCAGTTGTAGTTCCTGGTCGTAGCGGTAACTCTTGCCACTGAGCAGATCCCCGGTGACGGTGACAAGATTCGAGTTCCCCAGGGCCAGGAGAACAACGCCGTAAAGGATGAACGGCGGAGCAACAAATTTGATCGGTATCCGGCTGATGAAGCCCAGATTCTCGGGGTTGATGCGGGCCGTGCAGACAACGACATTGAGGAGCCAACCGACGAGAAACAACAGGTAGATCAGATTCACCACGCGGTAAGGAGGGTGTATGCCCATCCCCCAGTACGGTGGGAAATAGCAGGCAAAGAGGAATACCAAAAGCAGTAATGATGACACCCCCGGGTGGATGCCCTTGACCAGATCTTGCAGGCGCTGATTGCGTCGTGTGTAGCAAACTACCAGGAGCGTCAAGGTGAGCAGGTGGGGGGTGCCGACCCAGAGCAGGAGTGACGAATAGGTGGCGGTAATGGCCTGCAACCCCGCCGCCAGGGTGTCGCGACTCCCGGCATAACTCCCCAGTCGCAGAGTATTTCCCGGCGCCAGCAGCTCTAGCCCGCTACCGACCACGACGGCGGCAATGATCCACAGCAGGCGTCGGTCGAGTCTTCGCCCGTGCAGATGGTCGTACAGAAAAAAGAGGAGGAGGGCGGGGGAAAGGATGGCCAGGATAACTTCATTGGTCCCCGGCAGGCAGAGACCGAGAAGGATACCAACCACGACGAGACCTCTTCTTTCCCCAGCCTCTGTTCTGGTCCGCAGGCGGAGGATTACGGCAGAGAGAAGGAACAGGAGAACGGCTCCGGCCAGATAGGTAAAGGTCCCTGGTACCCAGTACAGACCGGAGCGGAGGTCGGGCATCTGGTCGAAATAGACGAAGACCAGCGCCAGGGCGAGGATGATTTTCCCCCGCACCGAAAGATTCTCTTGCGTGATCTCCGCAATGAGAAAGAGCAACGCACCGAAGAGGGCCAATGAGAGGAGCACCGGGAGGAGTTTGTATGCCCAGAGCTGCCCGAAAACCATGGGACTGATCAACATCAGACTGACGGAAAAATAACGTCCGGTGATCTGGGTGTACCAGTAGTGCAGGGAATCGACAAAACCTTTCTCCCGTGCTATTGCGGCGAAGGCAAAATCATCGGTCCAAGGATGGGCAAAGGCCGCATTCACCAGAAAGGGGAGAATCCCCCCGCAGAGAAGGATGATGATGACCGTCTCGATCTTCACCGTGGCGAGGCTCAGCTTTACTGTCGCCCCCCATCTTACCACTAGGCTCACAGGAGATCCTCTTCGTAGTACAACTCTCCGCCGACCACTTTTGTCGTTGCCACGCGCGCACCCATGAGAAGATCCAGGGTATGGGGGTAAGGAAAGAATTGCAGATGCAGATCGAAGGTGTAGCGGTAGGGACGCTGGCGGGGGACGACGATGATCAGCCGCCGGCCGGTAACGCGGCGCAGCTCACGAATCACCACCTGCGGCTCGACCGTGTGTTCGAGGGTATGTGCGCAGATCACCGTATCGAAGAATTTATCGGCAAAAGGGAGGCTGTCGGCCCGGCCGCAGCAGTACCGGGGGGCACCCTTCTCCGAACTTCCCCATGGCGGCAAAATGTCGAGCCCGACAACTTCGACCTGAAGTTCCTTGGATAGTCGGCGGGCCAGATAACCGCGACCACAGCCGACATCGAGAACCGTAGGGCCCTGGACTCTCTGTAAAACGAGCTCGATACTGGCGGGATGAAGATCTGTTGCCCGTTGCAGATGGCTGCCGGCGAGACGCTTGTAGGTGGCCTCCAACTCCGGCGCCGACAGGGCCAAGGCACGCTCCTTGAAGCCGGCGAACTCCCGCCATTGTTTTCCGAGCACCAAGCGTAGCAACGGCCCCATAACCAGAAGATTGTCACGCAACGCCGGGGGGAGTAAATGATCGAGCCCCCAATTCAGCCAGATCGTTACTTGGCGATCAAGAAGGGCCATGAGCGCTCTTTTCTAGGCACGATTCGACAACATAGATAGGCCGCCGCTTCACTTCTTCAAAGATGAAACCGAGATATTCCCCGATTATGCCGAGGACGAAAAATTGTACCGCGAAGAGAAAAGAAATCAGGACAACTATCGTTGTGTAGCCGGAGATGACATTGCCGAGCATCATTTTCATTATCAGGGAATAAATTCCCACCCCGATGGAGAATAAACCGCAGATCACCCCGAGGAGGAGGGCCAGGCGCAACGGTAGCCGGGAAAAGGTGGCCAGGGCCGAAATGGATAAATTGCACAATTGCAGGAAAGAATATTTGCTGTTTCCGGCCGCCCGGCGCGGGGCAACAAAGGATATGGAGCTTTTGCTGAATCCAACGGTCTGGATGATACCCCGCAAAAACCTGGCCCGTTCCCGGTACTCTTGCCGCAATACCTCGCAGACGCGGCGATCAAGGAGAAAGAAATCCGAGGCATTGGCGACAAAACCCTCGGGGGATAGGCCATTGAGCACGACATAAAAGAGGCGGGATTTCAGCTGCTGGCTCCAGCTTCGTTCGACACTGTCTTCCCTGACCATGTGAACGATGCGCTTGCCGGCACGATGTTGTGCCAGCATCTCGGGGATCAGCGCCGGCGGGTGCTGCAGATCGGCGTCGAGGCAGATCACGGCGTTACCCCGACAGTGGTCAATACCGGCCAGCATCGCCGCTTCATGTCCGAAGTTGCGCGACAGGTTGACGATACGCACCCGTTCTTTCCCGGCGGCGATCTCCGCGAGCAACTCGCCGCTTCCGTCACTGCTGCCGTCATTGACAAAGACCACCTCCCACGAACCTGGTAATCCTTGCAGGATGCTCCAGGTCTCGGCCCAGAATAACGGGAGCATCTCTGCTTCGTTGAAGACGGAAACGACCAGCGACAGCTCGACCTGCTTCATCCTCGGCTCCCTGAGCTCTTCTGCCCGCAGCGGTCTTTGTACTCCGTCATCCGCCGACAATTTGCCTCCCTGAAAGGTCCGTCTGAGGGTCGCGCCGCCGCTCCCCTTGCGCAGAGGGCGCAAGCGCCAGCCAGTCTGCTCCAGATTGCGTTCATCCTTTGCTCAATTGGTCAGCATGATTCGCACCATCGAGACCAGGCGCTGCTTGTCGGCTTTGGAGATATAGGCGGCGCAGCCGTGCGCCCGCGCTTCCTCCTTGCTGATCTTCTCCGAGGTCAGCAGGATCACCGGGGTGAATTTGTTCACCCGGTTGCGCTTGCGCACATAGGCCGCGAGTTCGAAGCCGTTCATCCCCGGCATGTTGAGGTCGGTGACGATGAGATCGAACATGTTGCTGAAGCAGACCGAATCGCGCATCGGATCCTCGAGGATCTCCACCGCCATCTCCCCCGACTCGGCGGTGACGACCTCGTACTCGCTGCTGAACGCGTCGGAGAGCTGGGCGAGAACGACCGGGCTGTCATCGACAATGAGAATTCTGCGCATCGGTTCCTTCCCCTCTCCCGCCATTGTCTCTGGTCCGGACTGTGTCGCAGGCGCGTAAGCCATTTTCGCCGAGATGATATTTTTTTCAACTGAATTCGCCCTTATCCCTAGCATTGACATGAAACGAGGCCGCAAAGCCCTGATCTTCCGCTCGCCCATTGTTCGCGACTTTGCACCCTAAAAAAACACTTGACAATGTACCATCAAGGAAATAGCGTCGGTTTCTGTTAAATTGGTTAGGGCCTATTTAGAATAAAGAGAAGGAGGGGGGATGTTCGAGGGGGGACGTCTTGCAGACCGGCTATTTGCGGCGCGTTGTTGCGCCGTGGCGGCCGGTTTTCTGTTTTGTGGAATGGCATAGCCGGTTATTAGGCTGAAGAATCGCGCCGAGGTTTTTTAAGGAGGGGTACGTGGTGAAAAAGTTTGTCTCCGCCCTGGTTGTCCTATCATCAGTTTTTCTTGGTGCCGGCTCGGCATATTCCGGCAATGCGGAGCTTGAGAAAGATTTGGCCAGCTCCCTTCGGAGAAGCCAGAAGGTCGTCGCACAGATCCAAAGGAAACGGGGTGAAGGGCAACCGATCAGGGCGGAAATGGCCGAATTGCAGGCGGAAGCAGAAGGGCTCCGCGCATCGAAAATGCTTCTGGAGGAACGCTTTCGCGGTCGTGGCCAGCATGCCCGGGACCTTGGGGGCAAGGCCCGGCAGCGACAGGAAGTGATGGAGATCCGCTATCACGAGGTTCTTGGGCAGCTCCAGCCCCTCCTCGATGAAATCGCCCGGGAAGGGACGCCCCCCGCGGCAACCCTGGACGCGCTGCAGGGGTTGTTCAAGCAAATTGGCCCGGAAAAGAATACCCCCATTCTCGGCAGCCTTCCCTACAGCCACCTGAACGATGCTGTGCGCGCACCGGTGGCGGCGCCGCTGCTGGTTCCGGCTTATCGGGGCGGGAACAGCGCCGTCGGCGCCGCCGATACCCAGGGCAGCACCGACGCGCCGATTACTCCGGAAATCGCCGTGCTGGCCCAATCCCTCGACTGGAACCCGGTCCGCATCCATGAATGGGTGCAGCTGAATATCGCGACCGAGTGGTACTGGGGTTCGATGAAGGGCGCTGAGGAGACCCTGCGCCAGAGAAGCGGCAATGATGCGGACCAGGCGGCCCTGCTCATCGCCCTGCTGCGTTCGGCCGGATTTCCGGCCCGCTACGTGCGCGGCACCATCGAGTTCTTCCCCGGGATCGAGCAGGCCCAGCGGCTTACCGGCCTTGACGATCCGCTGCAGATCGCCGCTTTCCTCCAGAAAGCCGGCATCCCCTTTGTGCCGATCATCGCCGGCGGCAAGATCGCCAACTTCCGCGTCGAGCACGTCTGGGTCGAAACCAGGGTCCCGTACGCCAATTACCGCGGAGCCCTCCTCGATAACATGGGTAAAACCTGGGTCGCCCTCGATACCCACATGAAGCCCCCCGGTTATCGGTGGAATACCCCCAGCGATTTCGGTGCCGATTTCAATCTGGCGGCACTGCGCGACGAATACCTTTTTCAGCCCCGCACCGAATCACCCCGAGAATATCTGCGCAGCGCCTTCGACCAGTACCTGAGCGAAAATTTTGTCCCGGCAACCTTTGCGGACCATCTGCGCGGCAGAACCCTGATCGCCGAACCTCTGGGCCTGCTGCCGGCCAGCCTGCAGTTCAGCCCGACGGCCGTGACCGGAGAATACAGCGAACTCCCTGCCGATCTGCGGCACCAGGTGACGCTGACCGCCACCACCCTCGACGGCGACGAACTCTTCACTCTTTCCTTCGCTGCCTCCGCGCTTTCCAACCGTAACGTCACCCTCTCCTACGAGCCAGAGACGGTGGAGGACCAGCAGATTATCCACTCCTATGGCGGCCTCGACAACACCCCAGCCTACCTGGTCCAGCTCCGACCGGTCCTCATGGTCGACGGCGAGCGCCAGGTGGTGGGTCGGGACGGTCTCCCCATGGGGACCACCTACCGCCTCACCATCGGCCTCACCGCGCCAAACGGGCGGCACGAAGTCGTCAGTCAACAGGTCATCGGCAATCTCTCCTCCCTCGCCATCGTCGCGCAAAAGGTGGTGCCGCCGCCGAACCTTCCCGCGGAGGAAAAGACCGCCGAGCGACTGCTGCATGAGGCGGCCCTGTCGTATGTTGAACGCTGGAACGCGGCCGAAGAGGAATTGGCGGCTTTTCTCAAGGTGACGATCGTCCGCCCGCTGCCGACGGTCGTTACAGTTGGCGGAGTCATCGATGTCAGCGAGCTGTTCGGCATTCCCCAGGGTTTCGAGTGGAAAGGGGTCTTCATCGATGCGGGCTTTCGCCGCATTGAAACCGTGGCCGCACCCGGGCAGGAAGAGCGGGCGGGGGAGTTCATGCGCCTGTCGGCCCTGGAAGGTTCAATCCTCGAAAACCGCATCTTCGAGGACGACTTCGGCGTTGCCTCCATTTCCACCGCCAAGCTCCTGGCGCTGACGAGGCAAAGTCCAACCCCCCTGCTGACCCTCGACGGGGCCAATGTCGATGCCCTCCTGCCGACCCTCGCTATCGGCGAAAACGTTAAAACCGACATCGGGAATGCCGTCCATCAGGGGCTCACTGTCACCTTGCCGGAAGCAGAAAGCGGTTACAAGAGCTGGACGGGGATTGGCTATGTCAAGGAAAACCCGGTCACCGGCGAGGCCGGGTACATGCTTTCGGGGATGATCGCCGGGGGGATGACGGCCGAGGAGTGGGCCGACGAGGCCCTGCGCCAGCGCTTCGAAAACGCCTATGCGGAGCCGGCCAACCTGAATCCGGCCGCGGCCGCCCGGATCTTCATGATCCCCGTCAGTGATCGTCAAAACGGTATCGTCGGACAAAAGGTCCAAGAGCCACTGGCGGTTCTGGTGGTCGATCTTGAAGGCCGGCCGGTGGTCGGCGCGGAAGTGATCTTCACCGCCCTCGCGGGCGGGGCTCATTTCGATGGTTCGGCAACCGTGAGTGTACCTACCGCGAGCAACGGCATCGCCAAAAGCCGGCCGACACTCGGCACCGGAACCAAAGATAAACCTTCCTATCAGCGGGCCAACCAGGGGGACGCCTATCTCACCCAGATCGGCGTCAATCTCTTCAGTGCCTCGGTGTCCGGACAATACGGGCCGCTTTCCCTGGCCAAACCTTTTGAAGTCTATGGCCGCCCTGACGTCCCGGTCGGCATGGTCAAACTGCTCGGGGACGGCAACGGGGCGCAGGCCAATAATCCGGTGGGAACCTTGAGTCTTCTCGTGGTCGATCAATACCAAAACCCGGTCTCCAATGTGCCGGTGACCTTCCTGGCCGAAAGTGCGGTGTCGCGGGACGCCAGTGTTGTCCTCCCCCCAGGCTACCGCGGCATCACCTTCTATGGCCGGGACAGCTGCCCCAGCGCATACCCCCTCTTTGGCGAATGCGCCAGCTCTCCCAGCCTCACCCGGTTGAGCGCCCATTTCGGCGTGGGGGTCAATGCGATCCTCGGCAACACGGTCAATACCCGCTATGTGGTCTCGGCCAAAACGCCGGCCGGCCCGGGCGAGACCTTCACGGTGTACAGCAGTGGTTCCGCGAAGCAGGACGACTACCTGCCGCCCCAGCTCTATATCCGCCATCTCGATCGCGTCAACAACCGGGGCGAGCGGGTCAATGCCGCCAAAGCCGGTGAAGCGTTGAAAGCGCCCCTGGCCGCCACCCTGTTCCTGATGACCAGCGATTACACCATGGTGGGGCCGACGACCTGCACCAAATACGATTCCAAGGGTCAACCGTACCTGACCGATTGCTGGAGCATTAAAGGGAGCGGCCTGGTCAAGACCGCGCGCATCAACGCCGGCACCGTTTTGTTTACCCCCGTTGCGGGCGGCGGAGCGGCCGGTGTGACCGAGGATCAAGGGGATGGCAACTACCAGACGGGCTATACCACCGGGCCCCTTCCCAGCCTGAACCGGATCGCAGCCCTCGGCGAAGCCGCCGTGAGCGTTCCCCTGGTCTATGGCAACTCCTATGGGGTGCCGATTCAAGGGGGGTATACGAGCGCAACCCTGCCGATGCGCACCCTGACCTTAAAGAGCGGACAAAAGGGATTATTCAACCAGACGTCGAAAGAACTCCTTGCGCAGACCCCGCAAACGACGGAATACGAGGTTTACGGGGTCAACGTGACCTCCCAGATCAGCCCCAAGGTGCTGAATCTCGGCGAGGGGAATATGGCTCGGGACGACCTCACGGTGACCTACACGATTTGGCCTAACGGGACGCCTCCGGCCGGGTATGTTGCCCTCGGCGCCGAGGTGGATCTCGCCACCGTGACCCTGTCCGGAGGGACGCAATGGGCGGGGCGCCTGATCGGCAGTGCCGTCCAGGGGGCCGGCTCTGCG
>Ga0154464_1080_pt1 | contig 25859 bp, 20 predicted proteins | sample RifGroC2_FD_105657 | JGI IMG/M metagenome (GOLD analysis project Ga0154464, IMG submission 105657) | Desulfuromonadales bacterium GWC2_61_20
CACCGGTTTGCAGGTGGCCAAGGACCCCGGCGTCTGGGTCGTCTGGCTCGGTTGCGCCCTGATGGTGGTCGGCTCGATGAGCGCCTTTTTCCTCTCGCACCGGCGCCTCTGGGTCGCCATCACCCCGGTCGGCGACAAGACCGGCGTCAAGATCGGCGGCAGCGCCCACCGCAACCAGCCGGGCTTTGAAATCGCGTTCGACGAACTGAAGAAGAAACTCAAGACCGATCTTGCTTCCTAACAGCAGCGACGGAGGAAAATCCATATGACCAGTTCCATGCTGTCCAATATCGTCACCTTCGCCTATTTTGCCGCGATGGTCCTCTTCATCGCCTATCTGGCGACGCGCAGCCGCCATGTCGTCCTTCTCGCCCGGCTCTGCGCCTGGGTCGGCTTTACCCTGCAGACGGTCGCCATCGGCCTGCGCTGGTACGAATCGTACCAGCTCCTCGGCGGCGACGGCCGCGCTCCCCTCTCCAACCTTTACGAGTCCATCGTCTTTTTCGCCTGGAGCATCCTTCTCGTCTACCTCCTGGTCGATCTCAAGTACAAGCAGCCGGCCATCGGCGCTTTCGTCATCCCCTTCGCCTTTCTCGGCATGACCTGGGCCCAGCTCGGTCTCGACTCCGCCATCGACCCGCTGGTGCCGGCGCTGCAGAGTAACTGGCTGACCTACCACGTCATCACCTGCTTCCTCGGCTATGCCGCCTTCGCCGTCGCCTGCGGCGTCTCCATCATGTACCTGATCAAGGCCGGCAAGGAAGAACAGGCCGGTCCCAACGCCCCCGTCGGCGGTATCGTCGGCCTCTTCCCCTCGACCAAGATCCTCGACGACATCAACTACAAGGCGATCATGATCGGCTTCCCCCTCCTCTCCCTCGGCATCATCACCGGGGCCGCCTGGGCCAACTACGCCTGGGGGACCTACTGGAGCTGGGACCCGAAGGAGACCTGGAGTCTCATCGTCTGGTTCGTCTACGCCGCCTTCCTCCACGCCCGCTTCACTCGCGGCTGGGTCGGCAAGCGCGCCGCCTGGCTCTCCATCGCCGGCTTTGCCGCCACCATCTTCTGCTACCTCGGGGTCAATCTCGTCCTCTCGGGGCTGCATTCCTACGGCGGCGGCTGATATTTGATCGCTTTTGTGGTCTCCTCGTTATTGAAATGGTGAAACTGCATGAAACAGCCCGCCCTGGTCCTTGCCGTCCTCTGTGCCCTCTTTACCGGGGTAGGTTCCGCAGCTGCGGCTGAAAGTTGCGTTAGCGCCAGTTGCCATACCATTCTCGGCAAGGCCAGGTTTGTTCATGCGCCGGTGGCCGATGGCGGCTGCGACAGCTGTCATAACGCGACCGGCAAGAAACATCCGGGGCAAAAGGGGGCGTTTACCCTGACGGCCGAGGGGGCTGCCCTCTGCGAGCAGTGCCATGACAGCAAGAGTGCGGGCAAAGCAGGTCTCCACCCCGCCCTGGCCGATGGTTGTACCGGCTGCCACAGCCCCCATCAAAGCAACACCCCCAAGTTTCTGCTGCAACCGGCGGATAAACTCTGTTTCATCTGCCACGACAATCCGGCCAAGGGGATGCAATCGGTGCATCCCGCCCTCGAAGCGGGGTGTACCAGCTGTCACGACCCCCACGCCGGCACGTTCAAGAAGATGCTTAACGCGCAAGGGGCGGCCCTTTGCGAGGAATGTCACGACAGCAAGACCAAAGGGAAAAAATTCGCCCATACCCCGGTCAAGGATGGCGACTGCACCGGCTGTCATAGCCCCCACGCCGGCAAGAGCAAGGGGATGTTGCCGGCGAGCGGCGCCGCCCTCTGCGAGGGGTGTCACGACAAGAAAGCCGTCGGCGCCAACGTCCACGGTCCGGTCGCGGCCGGTGACTGTAGCTCCTGTCACGACCCCCATGCCGCCGACGCCAAAAATCAGCTGACCGCCCCCGGCAACGACCTCTGCTACATGTGTCATGACCAGAAAGAGGGGCTGAAAAAACTGCAGAACGTGCATACCATCGTCGCCGACGGTTGCACCAACTGCCACAACCCCCACAACGGGCCGCAAAAGTACATGCTCGCCGCCAAGGGGGATGCTCTCTGTGCCGGCTGCCATGACGCGCTCTTCAAGCTGGCAGCCGAGGCCCCGTCGAAACATGCCGCCGTGGCCGACGGCGGCTGCAGCGCCTGTCATGACCCGCACGGGACCCCGCAACCGAAGCTGTTGACCGCTCCGGCCAAGGAGGTCTGTCTCTCCTGCCACGATGCCATGCAACAAAAAATCGCCGCCAATAAATCGCAGCACGAGCCGGTCATCTCCGGCGACTGCGCCGCCTGCCATAATCCCCACGGGTCGGCAATCAAGCCCTTGCTCAAAGCCTATTACCCCGCTTCCTTCTATCTCGGCTACAGCGCCGAGAATTACGCCCTCTGTTTCGGCTGTCACGATCAGGGACTGGCCGAGTTCGAGCGGACGACAACGGCGACCGGTTTCCGTAACGGCGATGTCAATATCCACCGCCTGCATATCAACAAGCCCGACAAAGGGCGGACCTGCAAGGCCTGCCACGACGTCCACGGTTCCGATCAGGCGCGCCTGGTGAAGAGCCGCGTTCCCGGCTTCGGGCGCTGGGAGATTCCCGTCAACCTCACCGTGACCAGCACCGGCGGCACTTGTGTCGTCGGCTGTCATAAGCCGAAATCGTACGATCGGGTCAAGCCGGTCAAAAACCCCTGACCTCCCGCGGGAAAGAAGGGCCGAAGTCAATGCATGCTCACGGAGTATCTGCGCTGTTCCGAAACGCCGGTATTGGCGGTCTCCTCTTTGCGCTTGTCGCTTGCGCCCCGGCGCGGGTCGAGAGACAGCGCTTCTTCTGGCCGCCGGGGCAGGACGACGCAAAGATCGAATACATTAATTTCTATCAGGTCGATCAGGACTTGCGCCGGGATGAGAATCGCTGGCTCGATGAGATGATTTTCGGCCGTGAAGAGGCGACCGCCAGCTTCAAGCAGCCGCAGGCGATTGCCGCCGCCGCGGCTGGCCGCATCTTTGTCTCCGATGTCGGTCTCTCCCGGGTGCTTGTGTACGACATGGCGCAACGCAAAGTACGCAAGTTGACGCGCAGGGAAGGGGGGGATTCCCTCGACTTCGACCGGTCGGTGTCGGGGCTGGCGGTGACTGCGAACGGTTCGATCCTGGCGTCCCTTGCCACGGGCGGGGAGATCGGCCTTTTCGGGCCGGATGAGGTTTTGCAGCGCACCTTCGGCAAGGGCCAGTTGCAACGCCCCGTCGGCCTCGCCGTCGACGAAACGCGCCGGCGCATCTATGTCGCCGACTCGGGAGCGCATCGCCTCGTGCTCTTTGATCTCGATGGGGAGTTCGTCGGCTACTGGGGGGAGCGCGGGGGTGAAAACGGAAGATTCAACTTTCCCCTCGATGTCGATGTCGACGAGCGCGGTCAGGTTTTTGTCCTCGATGCCATGAATGCCCGGATTCAGGTTTTCGATGCGCAGGGAACGTTCCTTCGGTCCTTTGGCGAACGCGGCACCGCCGTCGGCTCGTTCATGATTCCGAAGTCTCTTGCCGTCAGTCCCCAGGGACATGTCTACGTGACCGATTCCCTTGGCCACAAGGTCGTCGTTTTCGACCGGGAGGGACAATTTCTTCTGGCGTTCGGCGGGCGTGCCGCCGCCGTCGAGGGTGTGCAGCCCGGTGGATTCTCCCTCCCCGAGGGGATTGCCGTCGATGGAAGCAGCACCATCTGGGTCGTCGATTCCTTCAATCGCATGTTTCACCAGTTTCAGTATCTCGATGCCGCCTATTTGGCGAAAAACCCGATTCTTCCCGGGCAGGCCTTTATCCCGCCGCAACTATTGCCGGGGCAAGGAAGTCCGGGGCCGGCAATTTCCCCCTCGGACGATGCGTCGGCCCGATGAATCTACATGTGCGGAGGAAAAAATGAGACAGGGATTGTTAACCGCCGTCATCTGCTGCGCCCTGCTCGGTTTCGGCGCCGTCGCCGTGCCGGCGCTGGAGATCGTCTATCCCTCGCACGGGGTCTTTGTCGCGCGCTCCGACTTTCTCATCATCCGGGGGGGGAAAGCGCCCGTTCTGGAGGCGATGACGGTGACCATCAACGGGGCCAAAAGCGAGCTCCTCGACCTCTCCAGTCCCGAATATCGCGCCGCTTTCGCCGACTTTCTCATCCTGCAGCCGGAGTGGGATAAGGGGAAAAATGCCATCTCCGTCGACGCTTATATCGGTGGCAAGGTTGTGGCCAACGCCGTCGCCGACATCTACTTCCTCGGTAACGACCCGACGGCAACCACACCTAAGGGTTACAAGCCCTTTGTCATGCATACACCGGAGAAAGAGGGGCTCTGTCAGCCCTGCCATAACATGAAGCCGGACAAGGTCCAGCTCAGCGCCGAGTCGGCCGACAAAAACCCTTGCGCCTCCTGTCACAAACGTTTGATCGACGCTCCTTACGTTCACGGCCCGGCTGGGGTTTTTCAATGTGTCGCTTGCCATGATCCGGCGAGCAAGCCGGCGCGCTACCAGATCAGCAAGAGCCCGGCCGAGCTTTGCGCCGAATGTCATTTCGACAAGGTCGAGGCCTATAAGAAGAATAAATTTGTCCATGGCCCCGTCGGCGTCGGCCTCTGCCTTCTCTGTCACGACCCCCACGCCTCCAGTCAGCCGGCGCAGTTGCTGGCGCCGACCAATACCCTTTGTGCCGGTTGTCATGACACCGTCGTCAAGAAAGGTGACCATGTCGTTCGTGGGATCTTCGGGCAGGGGCACCCCCTGGCTGCGGCCGTTGATCCGTCCGATCCGGGGAAAAGCCTCACCTGCGGCAGCTGCCATGACCCCCATGGCGGCCAGGGTCAGGCCCTCTTCCGGCGCGGATTGACCTCGCGCATGCAGCTCTGCAGCATCTGCCATAAAAAATAGTCGTGCCCCGGGTGAAAAACCTGCTTATTAGTCCTAGCTTTGAGGATGTTCAAGCGATGAAAAAAAATCTTCTTGCTCCCCTGTTGCTGCTGCTGGTTGTCCTGACAGGCTGTGCCGCTCCGCCGCAACCGCGGATCTTCTGGCCGCCACCGCCAGGAGAGATGGCCCTCGAATTTGTCGGGCTGTACTATTCCGATGCCGATTTTGATAAAACGGCCGGGCAGCTCTTCCTGGAAAAAATCCTTGGCCGTTCCGTCGGTGATTCTTTTCTGCGCCCCGTCGGCATTGCCAGTGATGGTCAGGGCCGGGTCTATGTTGCCGACCAGCTCCTTAAGGTCGTACGCATCTTTGATTTCAATGCGCGGCAGATGCACCTCTTGAGCGAGGAAAACCTCTTCACGCGACCGGCAGGGCTGGCCATCGACAGTCAGAAACGGCTCTACGTGGTCGATGCCGGCGCGCGCAAGGTGGCGGTCTTTGCCCCGGACGACAAGTTTCTCTACTCCTTCGGCAGTGGCGACCTCTTCGATAACCCCAACTACCTGGCCATCAACGAGCGCCTCGGGCGCATCTACGTCTCCGATGGCAAAGGGCACAAGGTTGTCGTCTTTGATCTTGAGGGCAAATATCTTTTCTCCTTTGGCCAGCGCGGCATGGCGCCGGGCGAACTCTATGGCCCGCAGGGCATGGCCATCGATAGCAACAATCAACTCTATGTTGCCGATCAGTTCAATGCCCGCATCCAGGTTTTTGCCGCCGACGGCGCCTATCTGCGCCACTTCGGCGAGCGGGGGGACGGTCCCGGGCAGATGGAGATGCCGAAGGATCTGGCCTTTGACAGCGCCGGGCATCTCTATGTGGTCGATGCGCGCAAAGGCTCCCTCACCGTCTTCACCGCCGCAGGTGAGCCCTACATGCATCTCAGCGGCAAGGGGTGGCGCCCCCTGTCCCTCGGTAATCCGAGTTTTATCCACATCGACGGCGCCGACCGTATCCATATCAGCGACATGATCAACCTGCGCTTTGTCATCTGGCAGTATCTCAATCCCGCCTATCTCCAGGCACATCCTATTAGTGAAGACGACCTGCGCCGACTCGAGGAGATCAAGTTGAAGCCGGAGGACGCTGCGCCGGATGCAGCTCTTCCTTCCGGCGGCAGCCCAGGGGGCAGCGTGAAATGACGGAAGAGGCCGGGGGCGGAAAACGCCATTTCCCGACTCCAGGCGCTGAAGGTTTGCTGCACCAGGCTGCCGAATGACGTTGGACGCCGTCTTTGGTTTTTGGCACATGATATGCTTTCAGGGTCAGGGTTGGGGCCGATCGAGAAGACCGCCGCAACGAGCGTGCAAAGTGTAGAGTTTAAAAGTGTGTAGCCCTGGCCGACATGTGGGATGTCGGCCGATCATTCAGCGGGGAGCCCAGCTCCCCACCATCAGGAGGTAACATCATGAAGAAGGTTCTGGTTCTCGTAGCTGCGATGCTCCTTGTCGCATCCACTGCCATGGCGAGCAGTGTCGTCCTGTCCAAACACAATCTGCAGTCGACGTTCATGACCGGCACCAACGACGAAGTCTGCGTCTTCTGCCACACCCCGCACAGAGCCGATATCACCGTCGCCAATGCGCCGTTGTGGAACCGTGCCAACACCGACCCGACCAGCTACTACAACAGCCTCTCCCTCTCCGCCGCCAGCAAGCCGGGCCTCGTCTCCAGCTCCATCCTCAATTCCGACGCCCCCTTGTGCCTCTCCTGCCACGACGGCGCTTCGCTGACCGACCCTCTGGTCAATCCGCCGAACCAGGGCACCGTCACCTGGGCTGGCGCCATGAACGCCAACGCCAACATCGGCACGGCGCTGAACAACGACCATCCGATCGGCATGATCTACGCCGACGTCAACACCGCCAAGGACCTCAGCTTCGTCGACACGCCGACCAGCGGCATCAATGCCCGTCTCAAGGGCGGCGTCATGTGGTGCTCGACTTGCCACAACGTCCATGACGATGCCTACTACCCCTTCCTGGCCACCAGCAACTCCGGCTCGGACCTCTGCCTCGATTGCCACATCAAGTAAGGTTTTACAGGTTTATACCTGGCTGTTTCAGGGCGGAAGCGCAAGCTTCCGCCCTGTTTTATTTTGTGCCGGCGCACAAGTGTGCTTAAGCGCAGTGTCCACTGCGGGTTGCAGCTGCTCCTCCCCATCGTCGCCGGCGCTTAAGGCAATCGGCGGGATTGTCTGCGGCGAATAGGCGGGATAGGGCCAGGTGCCGGCAGCCAAGATCGGATAGACGCGGCCGGCGGCCAGTTGTCTGCCAAGGGAATGAAAATTGCAGACCTGAAGTCTGCTTTGCCGCCCATGCCCTGGTTGTCCCTTTTTACGGGGGGCTCACGACGTTAAATTTCAGGTGAATCGATGCGCCGTACTATCCTCCACATCCTTCTGCTCTCGCTGCTCCTTGCCCCCTTGTCGGCGGCGGCGGTGGGAGTTGTCGATGAAAGGGGGGTCAGCGGCCGCCTCAGCTGGCGCTATGGCGATTTTCAGGCCGATGGGGGGGGGGGCGAGGATGTTGACGCCAGCAGCTTCTCGCAGAATTATTCCCTGCTCTATCGCGATTACGGGACCCTCAACGGCGGCCGCGGCGGTTCCTACAGCTATCTCCTCGGCGGGGAGTTCACCGCCATCGACAACAGCATCAACGGCGTCGACGACTCTCTTTCCACCATCAAGCCCCTTTATGAGGGAAAACTCCTTATCGCCCCCGGCGGGCTCCCTTTCCGCCTGCGCCTCTACTGTGGTGATACCCACACCACGACCCTCACCGAAGACGAGATCCCGTCGTTGCGCAATACTTTGCTGACCCCGGGGATCGCCACCGATTTCAGTAACGGTACCCATCGGGAGATCGGCGCCACCCTCGCCGTCGGCATCAAAAACGGCTCCTATCTCGGCAACTATCGCGAGACCCTCTCGCAGTGGCCGCGCCTGCTCATGGATTACCGCTCCCTCGAAGTCGAGAGCTATCATTCGAAGACGCCGCAGGACTATCGGCAGCGCGATCTCGCCTTTGTCTCGTTGAATAAAAAAGACAACTGGTTTCATTATCGTTACCGGGATTTTCAGGATTTTTTGCAACCCGACAAGAAGAATGACTACGTTTCGCAAAGTTACATCCTCGGCACCATCGATCCCAACTTGCAGCGGACCTGGGTCAGTATGACCAACTGGATCAAGATCTCGGCCGATGGCTCTTACAACCAATTACGCGAACCGCGAATTTCCTCCAGGCCGACCGAGACCTATGATGCCAACTTTTTTGCCATCGGCGCACGGGAAGGTTTTCGCTCCACGGTCTTTTCCCAATTCCAGCGCCAGCGTGATGATAAAACCTTGCGGCGGGAGCTTTCCATCCCCCTGAGCGTGCGCAAAAAAGTCGATCGCGATACGAGTTGGCAGTTCAATGCCAGCGTCGACCGGGTACTCGATGAAGGCTTGATCGTTTACGAACAAGACGACGTCGTTTATCTCGGCCTGCGTCTCGATACCTGGCAGAGCCGCCCCTACACCCTGTCGCCGGAAGTCCAGGTTGAGGTTTTCGACGGCCTCTACCGCAGCGGCTCGGCCCTTGAAGTCGGCCTCGAAGTCATGAGTAACCGGGGCTATCGCGAGAAGGTCGACAGCAGTGTGGCCCTCTACCTGAGGCGCTTCAGTGGCGAAGGTCAGGGGGGAAGCAGTGTCGACTATCTCGAAGAAGAGTTGGTTGCGCGTTACGCCCGGCGCTACAGTTCCTGGCGCCTCGGGGCCGAGGAAAACCTGCTCTTCGGTAACGGCACCATGACCAATAATTTCGGCCACCGTATTTTTGCTCGGACCACGGGCGCGCAAACCTATACCCGCAGCAACGGCAGCGACCGCGATGGCTCGACCGTGCACAGTATTACCAAATTCTATGGTGAGAATGGCATCGGCCGGCCCCTGACCAACCGCCTGCAGCTCCTCTTCGATTATCTCAGTACCGATGCCGGCGCCAATCTCCAGTCGGGACTCACCCACGATCTGACTTACACCGCTAGTCGTTCCCTGCGGTATCGCATGACCAACGCAGTGATCCTGGGCGAAGACCAGACGGCCAACGACGGCGCCATCGCCGGGGGGGAATTGTCGTCGGCTTCGCGCACCGACTTTACCCGGACCTTCAGCCACACCAGCGCTCTCGAATATACCCCGAACCGGAGTTTCCTCGCCGCGGCCAGTCTCGAGCTGAAATCTCTCAACGGCGACACGGGGCGGTCGCTGCACTATCGCGGCAAACAGAATTGCCGCTATACCTATTTCCGCATCAACGGGGTTGTGCGTCCCCTTGTTGTTCTGAGCGAGGATCTCTCCTACGAGGAATCGAGTTTCCGTAACTACGAGAGTAACCGGACTGAATTGATTCTGCGGGCAGATTATTTTCCCACCAGACACTTCACCCTTGGCGCCTACGGTGATTTTACGAATTCTGCCTCGGGAACCTGGGACGAGGATACGGCTGTCGGTTCCCTCTCGGCCGGCTGGACCTACCCGATGCTGGCCCTGCGCATGATTTACAGTCAGGGGCTGCGCACCAATGATTTCGGTGAGCGCGAGGAGCGGGGGATCAGGGTGCAGCTCGATAAAACCTTTTAGATGGCAGATGAACAACGCGATTCATTAACAAACGCCCAGTTCCTCCCCCTGAAAGAGTTCTGCGTAATGAAGCTGTCGCTGGTCGTCCCGGTCTACAATGAAGAAGAGAATCTGCCGGCGCTTTACGCCGAGGTTGTTGCCGGCCTCGGCGTTCTCGACTGGGAGCTGATCCTGGTCGATGACGGCAGCCGCGATGGCTCGTGGCCGCTGCTGGCCGCCCTGGCCGAAAGCGACAGCCGGGTGCGGGCGATCCGCCTGCGCCGCAATTTCGGTCAGACCGCCGCCATGGCCGCCGGTTTCGACGCCGCCCGCGGCGACGTTGTCGTCCCCCTCGATGCCGATCTGCAAAACGACCCTGCCGACATTCCGCGGCTGCTGGAAAAACTCGCCGAGGGCTACGATGTCGTCTCGGGGTGGCGCAAGGAGCGCAAGGACAAGCTGCTGCTGCGCCGCCTCCCCTCCCTCATCGCCAACGGCCTCATCTCGCGCATGACCGGGGTCCATCTCCATGACTACGGCTGCACCCTCAAAGCTTACCGCCGCGACGTCCTGCAGCAGGTCAACCTCTATGGCGAGCTGCACCGCTTTGTCCCGGCCCTGGCGAGCATGGTCGGCGCCCGCGTTACCGAGCTGCCGGTCCATCACCGACCCCGTCTGGCCGGGGTCAGCAAGTATGGCATCGATCGCACTTTGCGGGTGATACTCGATCTCATCACCGTCAAGTTCCTCCTCAAATACGCCACTCGGCCGATGCAGCTCTTCGGCAAGTGGGGGGCGGTCGCCTTCATCGGCGGTGCCATTTGCGGCGCTACCACCCTCTACATGAAGCTCTTCGAGGGGCTGGCGATGAATCGCAATCCCCTCCTCATTCTCACCGCCTTTCTCCTCTTCTCCGGGGTCAACTTTCTCGCCCTCGGTCTCCTCGGCGAACTGGTGACCCGCACCTACCATGAGGTCCAGAACAAGCCGATCTACACCATTCGCGAAAGCCGTAATCTCGATTGATGGGAAATCAAGGCTTAAGACGATCATTCTTCATCCGCAGATGACGCAGATGAGCGCAGATGCGGGCCTAAGCCGGAAAACCGGTTTTCTTGCCTGCTGCGAACATCTGCTTTTGTCTGTGGCACAGTGTTGTCTTTCCTGTTGAGTGTGAATCAGGGTGTTTCATGTTGAACTGGGCCACAATTCGGTTTCCCCTCTTTCTCCTCGGCAGCCTCGTCGTCCTTCTCGGCCTCGCGACAACACCGGTGCGGGAAAACGATATCTTCTGGCAGCTGCAATCCGGGAAATATCTCTGGCAGAGCGGCGCCTTTCTCTACACCGACACCTTCACCCTGGCCGCCAGCGCACCGCGCTGGGAGCATTGCTGGCTGAACGACCTCGTTTTCTGGGCGGCCTATCTCATGGGTGGCTATGCCGGCATCAGTCTGCTCAAAGGGTTGCTGGTCGCCCTGACCGGCGCGGTGGTGCTGTGGGCGGCGCGCCGCCGCGGGGGGGACATCTCCGTCCTTCTCCTGCTCTCCCTGCCGCTGCTTTTGCTCTGCCATACCTTCTGGCAGGAGCGGCCGCAACTCTGGTCCTACCTCTGTTTCGCCCTCCTTCTCTGGCTCCTCAACGATGATCGCGAGCATGGCGGTCGGCAGCTCTGGCTGGTGGTACCTCTGGTTGCAGTCTGGGCCAATCTCCATGCCGGCGCCATCATCGCGCTGCCGGTCCTGGCCGCGTTTCTTGTCGGCGGCTGGGCCGAGGACCGCCTCTCGCACGGGACAAAAGCCGGGCGTCGCCGCGGCGTCGTGACCGCGCTGAGTGTGGTGGCCCTGCTGGCGACCCCCTATGGCCTGCAACCGTTTCTCGCCCTCCTCCCTGCCGCGCGACTCGAACAGACGAACAGTGCCCTGGCCTTTTTCAATGTCGACTGGCAACCGATGAGCTACGCGCTGAACCCGTGGTTCTATTATGCCCTGCCGATAGCGGCTTTGCTATTGGCGACAAGCTGGCGTCGACCGGCGTGGATCGATCTGTTGCTGCTGGTTGGAACGGCGGTCATGGCCTTCCGCCTTGCCCGCCATGCGCCATTCTTTTTCATCGGCGCAGCTGTTGTCTTGCCCCGTCATGCCCAGGTTTTGCAGGGTCTCATTACTTCGGCCGGTTGGTTGCGGTTGACCTGGGGCGGGGCAATGCTGACGGGGTTGATCCTTTCCCTCCTCCTGGCCGGGGAGATCGGCACGGCTCGGGGGTTTTTCCAGCCTGGTCTTATCCCGGAGCGCTATCCTGTGCGTGCCGCTGCGTTCATCCGCCAGGAAGGGCTGCCGCGCAATCTTTACAATACCTACACCCTTGGCGGTTTTGTCGCCTGGCAACTCTACCCCGACTATCTGGCGTTTTTTGACAGTCGGCAGGATTCTCCGGAGATGTTCGTCAATGGTCTGATGGTCTCCAGCGGCAATTACAAGTGGGAAGCGATCCTCGATCAGTATCAGGTTGCCACCATCCTGACGGAAATCTGCAATGTCGTGCAAGGCTACCGCTACCCCCTCGTCGATCGTTTGCAGGGGAGCAGCGAGTGGGTAGCAGTTTTCGCCGACGATACCTCCCTGGTCTATGTCAGACGCAAAGCCCTGCCGGAGGCCTGGATCAACGCACATACCCTGACGCAGACAGAGATCGATGCGGCGATTCTGCGGGCTGCCGACATGTGTATCCGGGAAAATCCCCAGGGCTCCGACGCCTACTGGGTGCGCGGAGAAATTTTGTTGAAACAGGGGGCGCTCGATGCGGCCTACGTCGCCATCGACCGTTATCTGCGCTCGGCACAGTATCCCCATGCCGATGCGGTCCGCGCTCATCAACAATTGCGCCAATGGTTTGACCGCCGGGGCTCGGTGCGATGAAACGGTTTGAATTTGTCCCGCTCTGTGCGTGCCTCCTGCTCTTTCTCGGTTTGACCAGCAGTCGCGTCCACGATTTCGACCTCTTCTGGCAACTGCAGTCGGGGAAGTACCTCTGGCAAAGCGGCACCTTCATCTATCACGACCTCTTCTCCCTCGCCGCCGAGGCGCCGCGCTGGGAGCATTGCTGGCTGCACGACCTCATCGTCTATGGTGTCTATAATCTGGCCGGATATGCCGGGATCAGTCTCTGGAAGGGGCTGCTCCTGACGATCACGGCCGGACTCCTCGCCGTTGTCGCCCGCCGACGCGGCGCTTCCTGGACGATCATCCTCAGCTGTGCCCCGATCCTCTGGCTGATGACCCGTCTCGGCTGGGCCGAGCGCCCCCAGCTCTGGTCCTACCTTTTCTTCGCGCTCTTTCTGCTGATTCTCGAGGAGTACCGGCAAAGACCGACGCGGCTGGTCTGGTTACTGGTCCCCCTGGCCATCCTCTGGGCCAACCTTCACGCCGGGTCAATCCTGGCCTTTCCTCTGGTCCTGGCTTATGTCGCCGGGGTCGGCTTCGACATCGTCCGGCAACGCCCGCCGACCCTGACGGGGCGGGACTGGCGCCGGTTGCTCCTCGTCTTCACCGCCTTGATCCCGGCCTCCCTGCTCACCCCCTATGGCCTGAGCACCTTGCGGGCGCTGCTGACATCGTCGTCCCTCGGGGTCGATTCGGGGGAGCTCATGCAGCTCTACAATATGGACTGGGCGCCGACGACCTATGTCGCCATGCCGTGGTTTTTTTATGCCCTGGCGGTGGTGGTGGCGGTCTGTCTGCTCAACGGGCGGCGGGCGGCGGCGAGTGATCTCTTCCTCCTCGGCGGACTGGCATTCATGGGGTTCAAGCTGGTCCGCCATACCCCCTTCTTCTTCTTCGCCGTCGCCGCCCTCCTCCCCCTTCTCATCGACAATGTCTACCGGCAGTGGGTTGGTCCCAGATCGTCGGTGACGCGAGGGATCATTGTCGCCACCGCGCTGGCCCTGCTCCTCTATCCGTATGCCCGCCTCGCCCTGCCCGAATTAAAGGCTTCGGGGTGGTTCGACCGGGGCTTGCGGGTCTGGCACTTCCCCGTCGCGGCCGCCGACTTTGTGCGTAGCGAAAAGCTTCCCGGCAATCTCTGGAATACCTACGACTGGGGGGGGTATCTCATGTGGACCCTCTATCCCGATTATCGCGTCTTCTGGGATGGGCGTCAGGACTCGAAGGAGATGTTTACGGCCGGGCTGGCGGTGATGCGCGGCGATCCCGGTTGGGAAGCGCTTCTCGACCGCTATCAGGTTCGCACCGTTGTAACTAAGGCCTGTACCGTCGATACCGGCGAGCACTATCCCCTCCTTGACCGCCTGCAGGGCAACCCCGACTGGGCGCTGGTCTTTGCCGACGTCTCGGCCCTGATCTTTGTCCGTCGTACTGACGTTCCCGCGGAGTGGCTGCAACAGCAGGAACTCCCGGCGGCGCGTATCGATGACACCATCCTCAGCGAGGCCGGCCTCTTGGTCAAGGCCGGACCGGGACGCTACATGGCCTGGTGGGAGATGGCCCGGTTTCACCTGGCCCGCAACGATTACCGCAGGGCCTTTCCTCTCCTCGAGCGCCATCTGCAGACAGCTCCGCCGGGTCGGCAGGTCGCCGAGGCGGAGAACTACTACCGCATTCTCTATCCGTTGATGCAACGATGATGGCTGTAACCGGCCACTTGTCTCAGGGACTTTGACCGATGGGTAACAAAACCGCACTCGTGTTTCTCGGCGTTTTCTTCCTTCTGCTCTTTGGTCTGGCGGCGACGCGGGTCAGCGACTGGGATATCTTCTGGCAGTTGCAGAGCGGAAAATACATCTGGCAGACCCAGAGTATGATCCGCACCGACACCTTTACCCTGGCGGCGGCGACCCCGCGCTGGGAACACTGCTGGCTGCACGATCTCATCTTTTATGCGGTCTGGTCAGTCGGCGGCTATACCGCCATGAGTCTGCTCAAGGGAGCGCTGATCGCGGCGACGGCGGTGGTCCTCGCCGCGGTTGCCAAACGGCGCGGCACATCGCTGCCGGCACTGTTGCTGGTGCTGCCGCTGGCGGTCTTGCTCACCTTCGGATTTTGGCGCGACCGGCCCCAGCTCTGGAGTTATCTCGGTTTTGCCGTTCTTTTGTGGTTGCTGGAGGATTTTCAGGAGCGGGGAGGGCGACGCATATTTTTGCTCGTACCGCTGGTGATTCTCTGGGTCAACCTCCATGCCGGGGTCCTCATTGTCTTTCCGGTGTTGCTGGCGTATCTGGCGGCCGCTGCGGTGGAGGACTGGCGCAAGGAACGGTCGCAAAACAGGGGGCGGGTGGGGATACTTTCTCTCCTCTTCCCGCTTTTGGCCGGGGCGCTGCTCCTTACCCCATACGGAATGGCGGATTTTGCTGTCGCGGTCAAAGGCGCCGCTCTCGGGGTCGCCTCCGGATCAACCACGCAGGTCTTGAACTATGACTGGCTTCCCTGGAGCTGGCAGGCGAACCCTTTCTACCTCTTTGCCGTGGTTGCCACTGCCCTGATCCTCTTGCTGGGTCGATCGACACTGTCCCTGCGCGACCTGCTCCTTCTCGGCGGTTTGGCGCTGATGGGCTTCCGGCTGAATCGACACACCCCATTTTTTCTTCTCGCCATCGCGGCCTTCTTGCCACTTTACGTCACAGCGATTGGCCGGCGCATGACTGAGCGCTGGCCACAGTGTAATGGCGTTCCGGCCCGGTGGGCTGTCTTCGGTCTGGTTCTATTACTGTTATTGTTGCCGGCAAAGGGGATCGGCGATGAATCCGGCTTTTTCAATGTTGGTTTGAGCGAGGGGCACGTCCCCGTCGCTGCCGCCGAATTTCTCCGCGCAGAAAAACTGCCGGGACGCATCTTCAACGAATATGTCTGGGGCGGCTACCTCGAATGGCAGCTCTTCCCCGCTTACCGGGTCTACTGGGATGCCCGCCAGAGCGATCGGCAAATTTTCGCCGAAGGCATCCGGCTCATGGCCGCCGATCCCGATTGGCCGGCGGTGCGGGCGATCCTCGACCGGGACCAGATCGACGTCATCGTCCTCCCCCCCGTCCATTATGTCGCCGGCTATCGCCAGGGGCGCTTTCTCGATCCCTTGCGGAATGAGCCCGACTGGGCTCTGGTCTTTGCCGGCGGACCGGCAGTCGTCTTTGTCCGGGTCGCTGCCGTTGATGCCTCCTGGCTGGCCGCACATCGCCTTCCGGATAACCGGATCGAAGACGTCATTATGGAATTGACGGAATTTCTCCTTAGCCAAAATCCTCAGCTCTACCGCGCCAATGGCGAGCGGGCGCGGATCTTTCTGGACCGTCGCGATTACCCCCGCGCCCTGGCCGAGCTTGAGCGCTACATGGCCCTCTGCCCCCCCGAGCGTCGTGATGCCGGAGCGGTCAGGACCTACCAAGCCTTGCGGGTGCGGCAATGAAAGAAACCCCGACACTTTTGCCCACACCGTGCGAAGCAAGAGTTGGTCTCGGCGAGCTTGCCCGGGTGGCCGCCGTCATGGTCCTTCTCGCCCTCGCCCTCTATCTGCGAACTTTTGGCGCCGACTGGACCTATGACGATTGGGAATTCATCGTCAATAATCCCGATACCCAATCCCTTGCCGGATTTTTCGCCGACCGCATTCCCGGCCGGCCGCTGCGCGATCTGAGCGTGCTCCTCGATCACACCCTCTTCGGACTCAAGCCGGCAGCTTGGCACGGGCAGAATATCCTTTGGCATGCGTTCTGCGTCGTCTTGAGCTGGCTTCTCGTCATACGTCTTGGCGCCGGGCGTCTCGTCGCCTGGGGAACCGCTCTCCTTTTTTTGGTTCATCCACTGAATGTCGAAGTCGTCGCCAGCATTGCCCATCGCAAGGACAGTCTCGCCCTGGCTTTTTCCCTCCTTGCCCTTTTGTCCTGGCTGCACAGTTACACCGTGGGCAAGGGTCAGTGGAGCTGGCGTCTCGGGGCGCTGCTCTTTTGGCTGGTGGCGCTGCAGGCCAAGCAACACGTCGTGGTGCTGCCATTGTTGGCGGCAGTCTGGGAGATTTGTGCCCTCCCTGCCGAGAAGCGCTGGCTGTTGCGTTGGCCGCGCGTCTGCGGGTTTGCCATCGTTACCTCGATAGCGGGTTTTCTCGGCTGGTTCAGCTTTGGTGGCGGACACATTCGCTATGCCGAGACAACGCGACTCTTTCTTACCCGCTGGCACGAATACAGTCCCGACAGTGCTGGCTATTACCCCTGGATGGTCCTCAAATCGACGGCCTTCATGGTGTCGCGACTGGTTTGGCCAACACCCTTGGCCGTCGAATACAACTATCCGGTGCCCCATTCATTCTTTGATCCTTGGGTCATGGCGGGGGCCGCCTTGTTTTCAACTTTTTGCGGGCTGCTAGTGATTGTCTGGAGGCAGGACCGGCGCTACTTCTTTGGCCTGGCCTGGTTCGCCATCCTCTGGTTGCCGACGAGCAATCTCTGGCCTTTGGCCTATTTCGCCGCCGACCGTTATTTCTATACCCCGGCGCTGGGACTCTTTTTCTGTGCCGCCCTGCTCGTTGCATCGATCCCCGGTACAGCGGGGCGGCGCCGGGGAGTTCTCGCCCTCCTGATTGTTCCGCTGGTCCTCCTCAGTTGGCAGCAGGTTCGTATCTGGGACAACGATGAAACCCTCTACCTTCATGCCCTGGAGGTCAGTCCCAAATCAGCCTACGTCTGTAACGAGTTGGGGAAGCTGTACGATAAACGCGGTGAGTTCCAGAGAGCATTTGACTATTACAGTCGGGGACAGCAGAATAACCCCCGCGAAGCGTCCATCCCCTATAATCTGGGGATGCTTTTCGAGCGGCGGGGGATGTATGACAAGGCTCTGGGGTATTATCGTCTTTTTTTCTTTTTGACTGTCGACCACACTGGGGCCTATGCCGAGGCGGCCAGGGATTTGCGCCAGCGGCTGCAGAAGACTTATGGCGTCAGTTATTAAGCTTGAACAGGGGGAGGCCTAAAGCCCTGGACAGTTCGCAAGGACTGAGAAATACAGTTGGAGTGAAACAATCCCCGGGTGAGTTGTTGTGAAAGTTCTCTTCCTCAATTACGAGTATCCTCCCATTGGTGGTGGTGGCGCCAATGCCAATGCCTATCTCTTCCGCGAGTTCGCGCGGATGCCGGAGCTGCGCATCGACTGCGTCACCAGCACCATGGGGGCTGTCGACGAGGTCGTCGCCATGGCCGACAATATCACTCTCTATCGTCTCGCTGTCGGCAAGAAGCAACTCCACTACTGGACCCAGGGAGAAGTGCTGCGCTGGCTCTGGCGCGCCCGCCGCCAGGTGGGCAGTTTGCAGCGTGATCATTCCTACGACCTCTGCCACGCCTTCTTTGCTTTTCCCTCGGGGGCGATTGCCTGGGAGGCGCGCGATCATTGCCCCTATCTTGTTTCCCTGCGTGGTTCCGATGTGCCCGGCTTCAATCCCCGCTTCGCCGCCCAGTATGTCGTGCTCAAACCCCTCTTCCGGCGCATCTGGCGGCAGGCGCAGGCCGTGGTCGCCAACAGCGAGGGGCTGCGGCAGCTGGCCGCGCGCCTGACCCCCGAATTGCCGTTCAAGGTGATCCCCAACGGGATCGATACTGAGGAGTTCTTTCCCGCTCCCCCTGCCGAACTGGCCGCGCCGCGGCTCCTCTGTGTCTCACGGCTGGTTGACCGTAAAGGGGTGCAGCACCTCATCGAGGCTTTCCCTGCCGTATTGCAGGCGGTGCCGCAGGCACAACTGACCGTCGTCGGCGAAGGCAATCTTCTCGAACCGCTGCGCCGGCGGGTGGCCGCATTGGGGCTCACGAAGGCGGTGGCGTTTGCCGGCCATGTGCCCCACGCCGAACTCCCGGATTACTACCGGCAGGCCGGGCTCTTCGTCCTCCCCTCCTACTATGAAGGGATGAGCAATACTGTCCTTGAGGCGATGGCGAGTGGGCTGCCGATTGTCGCCAGCGGAGAAGGGGGGCGGGAAGAATTGCTGCGCGAGAATGCCGCGACGGTGCCGTTTGCCGACCCGTCCGCCCTTGCCGCCACATTGATCGAACTCCTCAACGATCCGGCACGACGTGCGGTCATGGGCGCGGCATCACGGATTATCGCCGAGGAGTTTTCCTGGGCGGCAGTGGCGCAGCGCTATGTCGAGATTTATCGCGAGATCGCACGAAAGGACGCGCCATGTGCGGTATAGCCGGATTCATCGGACCGGGGAATGCCGCAACCCTTGCGGCCATGTCCCAAGCCATTCGCCATCGCGGACCCGATGATGACGGGCTGTGGCTGGGGGAGGGGGTCGGCCTGGCCCACCGCCGCCTGGCGATCATCGACCTGAGCCCTGGCGGGCATCAGCCGATGTTTTCGCCGCAAGGAGATGTCCTCGTCTTCAATGGCGAGATCTACAACTTTCAGGAGTTACGGCGAGAGCTCGAAGTCCTGGGTCATCGTTTTGTCAGCCAGAGTGACAGCGAGGTCATCCTCCAGGCCTGGCGGCAGTGGGGGGAGGATTGTGTTAAACGGTTGCGCGGGATGTTCGCCTTTGCCCTCTGGGACGCCGGCAAACGCCAACTCTTTGCCGCCCGCGACCGGGTCGGGATCAAACCCTTCTACTACCTCGAACATGGCGGGGTCTTCTACTTTGCTTCGGAGGTCAAGGCACTGCTGCAGATTCCGGGCTACGTCCCCCGCCTGAATTCGCGCCTCCTCCCCCTGTACCTGACCTTTCGTTACACCCCCGGCGACGAGACCCTCTTTGCCGGGGTGAAGAAACTGCCCCCGGCCCACACCCTGACCCTTAGTGCTGGTGGGCGGGCGCAACTTTCCCGCTATTGGGAGCTGATCTTCGAGCCCGACGACGAGCCGAGCGAAGCGCAGTGGCGGGAACGTTTCTGGGGTGTCTTCGAGGAAGCGGTGCAGCAGCACATGCTTGCGGATGTCCCCCTCGGCGCCTACCTCTCCGGCGGTCTCGATTCGAGCCTTATTGTTGCGGCCATGGCCGCGAATTCGGCTCGTCCGGTCGATGCCTTTTCCGTCGGCTTTCGCGATGAAAAGGCCAACGAGCTTCCCTATGCCCGGCAGGTCGCCCAGCATTTCGCCTGTCGCCACCATATCCTGCATGCCGAGGATGAGGCTGCCGCCGTCCTCGACCCGGTGATTTATCATCTCGATGAACCTCTCGCCGATCTTGCCACCATCCCGACGTACCTCATGGCTCGCGCGACCAAACCGCATGTGACTGTGGTCCTTTCCGGCGAAGGGGCAGATGAAATACTTGCCGGATATGCCAAATATCGCGCCTTTCTCTTCGGCCGCAAGACTGCCGGCTTTTTACCGGCCCCCCTGTGGGGCCTGGCTTCGCGCCAGGTCGGGAATTTATCCCTGCAAAGGGCTCTGGCGTCCCAGGCCGAGAGCGATCCGGCCCGGGCCTATCTGAATCTGGCTGCAGTTTTTTCAAGGACCGAACTGAAAACGCTGCTGACTCCCGCAGCGGCTCGTGCGATGATGCCGGCGGATGAAATCGAGGCGCTGGTGCGCCACCACCTGACCGGGCAGCCCGATCTGCTCAGCGGACTCCTGGCCCTTGATTTCCATACGTGGCTCCCTGACGATCTGTTACTGAAAAACGACCGTATGACCATGGCTCATGCCGTCGAGGCCCGCGTCCCCTATCTTGACCACCAGCTCATCGAGCTGTGCGCGCGGATTCCCTCCCGCTTCAAGCTGCGCTGGAATCAAGAGAAGGTGTTGTTGCGCAAGGTCATGGCCGGACGCTTGCCGGAGAATATTTGCCGGCGCAAGAAGGCGGGCTTTACCGTCCCCCTTGCCGACTGGTGCCAGGGCGAATTCAAGGCGCGACTCAATGGCGTTTTTGCCGCGGAGCGAAAACGTCAGGGCGAGCAGTTGTTTTCTCCTCGCGAGATGGAAAAACTGCAAGCGAAGCCGTTGCAGCATCCTTATTACCGCCGCCAGTTCTGGTCCGTGGCGACGCTGGAGCTGTGGCGGCAACGTTTCGGGATCGAGAACTGATAGGAAAACGTCATGCAATTTGATTTTGGACAGAACTGGCAAGAGTTTTCCGAAAAGCGGCTCTCCTCTGAGAAGGTCGCCCAGGCCCGTGCGCACTTTGACGAGCTGATGGCCGAAGTTCCCCTGGCGGATAAAACATTCCTCGATATCGGTTTCGGCCAGGGTTTGAGCCTGCTTCTGGCCCATCAAGCAGGGGCGCGGGTGACCGGGATCGATATCAATCCCAAGTGCGCCGAAGTCGTTGCCCGCAACAGGGCAGTCGTTGGCGTGCGCGAGCCGATTGAAGCCGTGGTCGGTTCGATTCTTGATCCGGAGGGTCTGGCCCGACTTGCCGGCCGGACCTTCGACGTCGTACACTCGTGGGGCGTACTCCATCACACCGGGCGAATGTACCAGGCCATCGATAACGCCTGCGATCTGGTTGTCGCTGACGGGACATTGGTGCTGGCCATCTATAACCGGCACTGGAGCTCACGGCCATGGCTGGCGATCAAGTGGACTTACTGCGTCCTGCCGGCTTTTTTGCAGAAGTTGATGATTGCTGCTTTCTATCCGGTGATCATGGTTGCCAAGTTTCTCGTGACCGGGAAGAACCCTTTCGGAATGACGCGGGGGATGGATTTTTACTACAATGTCGTCGACTGGGTCGGCGGTTACCCCTATGAATATGCCTCCATGCACGAAATGGAAACTTATCTGAGCGGCAAGGGGTTTCAGCTGCACAAGGCGATCCCGGCGCGGGTGCCGACTGGATGTAATGAGTTTGTTTTTGTCCGGCAACGTGTTTTAGCTGGTGAGGAATTGCATGTATAAATCCCTCAAGGAGCGCGGCCGAGCGGCATCGGACTATTATGCCGGGCGGGAGGACTATTTTTACCTCTCGCCGGCCGGGCTGACCCTGCTGCGTGGGCTGGAACCCCTGGTGAGGGATTATTGCCGGGGACGTGTTCTTGACGCCGGCGCCGGACGGGGAGCCTACCGTGACCTGTTATTGCGCCATGCCGACACTTATGTCGGGATGGACATCGGCGGCAGCAGCGCGACGACTGTCGTCGGCGATGCCCAGCGTCTCCCCTTTGCCGATGCTTCCTTTGACACGGTCTTCTGCTCGCAGGTTCTGGAACATGTGCCGGAACCGTGGCTGGCCCTGGCCGAGTTTCGGCGGGTGCTGCGACCGGGGGGGAAGTTGATTCTCTCGGTGCCGCATATTTCGTGGTTGCACAATGAACCGCACGATTATTATCGCTATACCAGACATGGGTTGTCTTTTTTGCTGGGGCGCTCAGGATTTACGGTCGCATCCATCAACCCCGCCGGAGGGCTGTTTTCGTTGCTAGGGCACATTTTGTCAAGCGTAGTCGTAAACGGTACTTTCGGCTTCCCCCTCGCCCGCAGGGTGTTTTTTGTGCTGAATAAGCTGCTGGTCAAGGGACTTGCCATGATCGACGGAAAAGTTGAGAAGAATAAGGTTTTTGCCCTTAATTACGTAGTGCTGGCGGAATGAATGTGATGAAAAAACTAGTGAAATTCGCGATGTCCTTTCTTGTCCCCAGAATTATCAAGAATATGTATTTGATGGCCAGGTATAGTTGCGTCATCCATCCATCAGCCGATATAAAATTTATTAAAAATATCATTATCGGCAAGGGGGCGATTCTTGGAAGGGTCTATATCACGGCACAGGGGCCGATCAGGATAGGGAGTAAATCGTTTATTAATGATAATGTTATATTGAATTCTAAAACGGGATACATCCATATCGGAAGTGAAACGAGTATTAATCACAACAGTGTTGTTTTTGGCAATGGTGGTGTCGAAATTGGGAATAGGTGCGCCATTGGCCTGAATGTGCAAATAGTAAAAAATCATCGGATACCGGAACGATTGAGCGACCCTTACGACGAAATAACGCCGGGCAAAACCATCGTCGGGGACAATGTCTGGCTCTGCTCAAATGTTGTGATAGTTGATGGTGTGATCGTCGGCAGCTATTCGGTTGTCGGTTCCAATTCTTTAGTGTCGCGGGACATTCCAGAGGCAGTCATTGCTGGAGGGATACCGGCAAAAGTGCTGAAAGGACGAGAGTGAGCAAGCGTCTCAGGCCATTAGCTGACACCTGCCGGAAGCGGCAACGGGCGATAAGGTGAGTGCGCGTTTGACGCAAGTCCTTAAGTGGGGCTTCAGCATCGGCCTGCTGTTGTTACTGTTCAGTTGGGTCGACTGGCGGTCCGGCTTGCAGCTTCTACGGCAAGTCCGGGCGGAATATCTGCTGCTGAATTTTATCTTGTTTCCTGTCGCGCTCGCCGTCGCAGCGCGGCGTTGGTTGGTATTGTTGCGTCCGCACGGAATCTCCCTATCCTTGCTGGAGGGGGTAAAAATCTACTGGATCGGAATTTATCTAAGCAATTTTTTACCATCCAATATAGGTGGGGATATTTCTCGCGTCGGATTGATGTCCCGGTTCAACAAGACGGCGCAAATAGCCGCAAGTGTCGTTGTTGAAAGATTTCTTGGGTTGCTTGCCCTGCTTCTCTTTGCTTCGGTGGCAGCAGTGATTCGCCCATCGTTATTTGTGTGGCATGGTGGGGTTTATGCGTATTGGGCAGGGGTTGGTTTGCTGGTTGTGGCAGTCCTTATGTGCGTGAATTTTTCTCAAGAAATTTCAGGACGATTCATCGGGGCAGAAGGGGCCGGGCTCTACCATTCAGTGCAGAAAAAAATCGGCAAATTGTTGATTTCCGTTGAGCGATACCGAGACTGGAGATTGTGCCTGCAAGTTGTCGGCTGGTCGGGGCTCTATTATCTAGTCGGCTTTGTGGCCCATTTCTCTGTCGCCAAAGCCCTGGGGCTGGATATAGATTTTCATTCCATCGTTTTGATTGCCCCCCTGATCCTGCTGATATCCATGATTCCGGTAAGTGTAAATGCCATTGGTCTGGCAGAAGGCGCTTTCGTTGTTTTTTATTCCCATGTTGGCCTGGAAAAGCATGAAGCTCTTGCCTTTGCGTTGTTGTTGCGTTTCCTACAGTTGTTGTGCTCCGGTGTTGGCGGGATTTTGCTCCTTTCAGTGAAGCGGGAACTTTCCGTTAAAGGACAAGAAAAACGATGAAAGCATTTCGCTACCTGTCTGTTGGTATGCAGAACATTGTCCGCCCTGCTCGAGCGTGGGCGGGGCCTCTGCACGTACAGGTTGAGGTGACGACCTTTTGCAATCTTGACTGCGTCATGTGCTCACATGGGACCTTGATTAAGCATCCGAGGCACATGGGGCTGGGAAGTTTTATCGAGATTTGTGAGAAGTTGATGCCGTACAAGGTGTCCATGAACGGTATCGGAGAGCCATTCCTCAATCCAGAGATGCTGCCAATGGTCGAGTTCGCGCGGGATCACGGGATAGAGACGATAACCACCTCGAATCTGACCTTGCTTTCGCCGGAGCTTGCCGAACATATCGTTCATAGCGGATTAGGCTTGCTGAAGGGGTCAATCGATAGTGTTGACCCGCAAACATATCTGGCAATCCGTCGCCGTGACATGCATGGCCGGGTCCTTGAGGGCCTGCGCAATGTTCGGGATGCGAAGAGGCGACTCGGCTCACGCTTGCCGTATGTCCGACTCCAGTTCGTCATGCAGCGCGCCAACTACAGGGAAATTCCGGATGTCCTGGATTTATGTCAGGAATACGGCGTGGATGCGATCTATTTTCAGCCACTTGATCTGATCAACGATAATTATGTCACCGATGCAATGGTGAGTGAACTGATCGGGGATATGGATCCTGTATCTTTTCGTCAGGTGCTGGAACGAGCTGCGCAGAAGTCGGAGCACGGAAAAATTGCCACCAACTTGCCGGCACTTTTTCGCGATTTCGATGCCGTTTGGGAAAAATACCGGATGATCAAGGCGCCAGATCCAGAAACTGCAGTCTGCATGATGCCGTGGACCTCGTTGTACGTTTCCGTTGACGGGGATGTGCGCCTATGTTGTGTCTTTGCGTCAAGCCCGGAGGAGAACCTCGGGAACATTTTCAAGCAGGATTTTGGCGCGATCTGGAATGGCGAGGCGTATCGAAACTATAGAAAAGGGTTTTCCAAGGGGGAGCGCCCCAACAAGCTGTGTCGAAATTGCATGGCGCCTACGCTCGGGGGCATGATGAAATCGTTCAAGCATTCAAAGTACATGCTCAAATAAGTAATTGGGGAAAACGAAATGGCTAAATCTCGCCGCGAAATACCTTGTCCCTCCTGCACCTATGTTGGTGCTCGACATGGTCGCGTTATTCACGGCTATGATATTTATATCTGTGAAGAATGTGGCCTGGCTTTTACTTATCCCCGGCCGTCAGAGGAAGCTGTTGCCGAGTTCTATCATTCTCTTGCTCTAGGCGAAGACCTGTATGGTGGGCAGAGCCCCACAAAACGGGCGTTTTTCGAACTTTGTCATCGAGAAATCGAAAGATATTTGAAGTCAGGAAAAGTACTTGATTTTGGTTGTGGAGATTGTTGTTTTTTAAATGAAGGGGATAGTTCGATGTTTTCCCTTTACGGGGCCGACTTACATCCGGGGATTGAAAAAATATCGCACAAAAATAGAATACAATTCTTAATAGGGAATACTCTTAATGCGGATATATACGAAAATTATTTCGACGTAATTTTTACGTCTGCAACATATGAACATTTTATCGAACCAGTCTCAATGACAGATAAGTTTATTAAGTTATTAAAGCCAGGAGGAATAATTTTTATAGTCTCAGTGCCAAGTTACAATTCTTTCAACATCAAACTTCATGTAGAAGATTGGTTGATAAATAGACCTCCAGCACATATTAATTTCTTTACCATAAGAAGTTTGACCAAGCATCTAGTCAATGCCGGATTCATTATCGAAAAGAGCTGGACATACGGATTCAATCTCGAGCCAGTCAAGCGCAGGCTGAAAGGATTGTCTGCCGAAACTTCGCTGAAGTCTTTAGTCGAGAGCGGAGCCACTGCCAAGTCGGGATCAGTTAAGCCTGTAGGGCTGCTGCATAAGATTGCAGCCACGATTTATTTTCATTTCCCTTATCTGGGAATGGGTGACAAGTTGGCTTTTGTTGCCCGAAAGCCAGAGGCTCGATGAGGGAACAATGATCGTTTTGCGGTTTCTTGACCTTAGCCGACGACCAAATTAGTTTGCTGCATCTGGCCAATATGGAGCATCCATGCAACAAAATCTGAAAGAGCCGTCGCTCCCTTTGTGGTTCATCATG
>Ga0154464_1063_pt1 | contig 23946 bp, 20 predicted proteins | sample RifGroC2_FD_105657 | JGI IMG/M metagenome (GOLD analysis project Ga0154464, IMG submission 105657) | Desulfuromonadales bacterium GWC2_61_20
AGGGCATCGACCGCCGGGCGGCAGCTATTGAGCGGCGGCGCCGAGGTCAGGGCAATTCGTTCGTCCCGCACTTCCATGTGCTGACCATTGGGCGCGACCAATGCCACTCCCCGTTCCAACGTCATGCCGTCCTTGGCGATGCGTACGCTATAACCGCTTTCGCGATCGAGCCACTCGGCAAAACCGGGAGCAAAACCAGTGGCAATGTGCTGCACGATGACGACACGGGCATCAAGATCCGACGGAAGTTCCCTCATCAGACGCATGACGACCTTGGGCCCCCCGGTCGAGGCACCGATGGCGAGAATCCTGCGGACGCCCTTGAAGGCTGGAGCGGGGGCAACCGGTTGCGGTGCGCGCCGGCGGTAGTGGTGAATGACCTTGACCCGCGCCAAGGCCTTGACCCGGTCGATGAGACTCCCCCCAACCAGGGAGTAGCCATCGGCAAGGACACCAACCGGTTTTTCCATGACATCGAGGGCGCCGAGCCGGATGGCATTGAAGGCACTACGACAGTCCTGCGGATCGACGTTCCCGGAGAGGACCAGAATCGGGGTCGGGCAAGTTGCCATGATCTCCATGACGGCATCAAGGCCGTCCATAACCGGCATGACGATATCCATGATGACAAGATCAGGCCGCAGACGGCAGGTCTCGGCCACCGCTCGGTGCCCATCCGCAACCTCGGCGACAACCTCGATATCAGGGTCTCGCGCCAGCAGGTCACGCAACACTGTCCGTACCAGCTCGGAATCATCAGCAATCAGAACGCGAACCATGCACCCTGTTCCCCTCAGCCGATGAGTGTCTGTACCGTTTCCAGCAGCGTCCCCTGATCGAAGCTCCCCTTGACGATATACGCCTGGGCCCCAACCTCCAGCCCTTTGCGGCGATGCTCGTCGAGGGCCAGAGAAGAGACGATAATCACCGGTATATCGCGTGTCCCTTCCATCTGTCTTAGTTTGGCCGTCAGTTCAAACCCCGTGATTCCCGGCATTTCGACATCGCTGACCACCAGATCATATGCGGCGGCGGCGACCTTGAGTAACGCGTCTTCCCCGGATATGGCAATGGTGACCGTATAGCCCTGGGTTTCGAGAATATTCTTCTCCATGGTGCGGGTGGTGATGGAATCATCGACCACGAGGATGCGGCCTTTTTTCTCCCCCGCCTTGCGCTCGGCAAATTCCTGACGCAACTGGGTGCCGCGTCCGACAAGGCTGGCGCCGAAAAGATCGGGAACCGAAAGGATAAGCGCCGGAGAGCCGTCGCCGAGGATGGTAACGCCGGAAAAATATTCGACACTCTTGAGCTGTTTCCCCATCCCCTTGACCACCAGTTCCTGGACGCCGCGAATGCGGCCGACCAGGCAGGCGACCCGCTGTTCGCGGAAAGTCAGAACCAGCGCCGTGATCTTCCCACCCCCCGTACCAACCCCACCGCAAGTCCCGAGACCGAGAATGTCTCCGAGAGAGACGAGGGGCAGAGTGGCGCCGTGCACCCGCACCACTTCGCGCCCCCCTTCGCTATGGATATCCCCTTCGCTCAGGCGCAGAATCTCCGAAAGATAGTGCAACGGGAGGGCAAAGACCTCCCTCTCGCACTCGATGAGCATACCGGTGATGACCGCCAGCGTCAGAGGAAGCTGCAGTTGCATTTCGCACCCGACCCCCGGGGTGGAATGGATGACGAGATTCCCCTTGACCCGGTCGATATTGGTTTTGACGACGTCCATGCCGACGCCGCGGCCGGAGACGTCGGTGATGAATTCGCGGGTTGAAAAACCGGGACGCAGAATCAGGTAGACCGCCTCCTCGTCGCTCAGGCAGGCGGCCTCCTCGACACTGAGGAGGCTTTTTCGCACCGCCACTTCGCGAATCCGCACCGGGTCGATGCCGCGACCGTCGTCGCTCAGGCGCAAACGGACGAATCCGGCTTCGTAGCGCGCCACCAGATCGATGCGACCGACCGCGGTCTTGCCCGTGCGCTGACGCTCTTCCGGCGTTTCGATGCCGTGATCGACGGAATTACGCAGCATATGCAGCAGCATCGGCTTGAGCGCTTCGAGGAGCAGACGGTCGAGTTCGACATTACCGCCGCTGATGGTCAGGTTGATTTCCTTCCCCTGCTCTCGGGCCAGGTTCCGCACCATCCGGGCGAGATCTTCGGTAATGGTCGAAAATGGCAACATGCGCAATTCCATGGCGCCATGATGCATTTCCTGAGTCAGGTAACTGAGGTTCTGGATATCGGCTTCAAGATCGCTGGCCAGGCGGGAAAATCCGGCCTGCATCTGGCGCAGCTGCTTGACATTTTCCGCCTTGCGCAGACGCCGGACGAAATCTTCCATCTCCGCCATCAACCCACCGAGCTGGCGCCGCCGCTCCTCCAGCATGCGGCGACTGATGAGCATCTCGCCGAGGAGATTGACCAGATCGTCAAGCTTGGCGACACTGGTGCGCACGGTTGTCAGTTCGGCTTTATCCGCCTCGATGGCCAACGCCGCCGGGGCATCCGCCAGCACCCCGGTACGCAGGCCCTCGACGATGTTGTCGATATTGAAGGTGACCTCGCCCCCGGTCTGTGCCTGTCCGACCAAACCTTCGAGGATATCGGTCGCCGCCAGGAGCAGGTCGGTGATCGCCGGCGTCAACGCCCGCGCGCCATTTTCCATCTCCTTGAGGAGATCCTCCATGGCGTGACCGACCTGACCGATCGCCGTCAAATCGAGCATCCGCGCCGAGCCCTTGAGGGTATGGGCACTGCGCAGCAGGACGTGCACCCGCTCGGCCGAGAACCCCTCTTTTTCCAGGGCAAGAAGACCCTGCCGCAACAGTTGCAGGTGCTCCTCGGCCTCCCGGGCGAAGATGTCGATGTACTTGCGCGAACTCACTTAACCCTCTTCCTCGACCAGTTCCTTGAGCCGTTCCGCCAGCCCGGTCAGTTCGGAAATTGCCTGGGTTGTCTCCTGCGCACTCGACGCTACCTGCGCCGCCACATCTCTGACCTCGACGATGGTCGAAGCCATCTCCTCGCTGGCGCTGGTCTGCTGCTGCGTGGAAAACTTGATTTCTCGCGCCGCCGCCGTCGTCTCCTGAATCAGCTGCATGATCTCGCGCAACGAGACCGAGACGCGACCGACCAGATCATTGGCCGCATCGGCCCCCTTGGTCCCCTCTTCGGTGAGCATGATTGTTGCGTTGGTCGCCTTTTGAATCTCTTCGATGAGATGTTTGATCTGCGCCGTCGCTTCGACGGTCCGTTCCGCCAGGCGTTTGACCTCGTTGGCGACCACCGCGAAACGCTTGCCGGCCTCGCCGGCTCCGGCCGCCTCGATGGTTGCGTTCAAGGCCAGCAGGTTGGTCTGATCGGAAATTTCGTCGATAATATCGACGATGCCGCCGACCTTCTGCGAATTTTCTCCGAGCTGCAACATCGCCTCGGCAACCGACTGAATCTTCCCTTTGAGGATACCCATCCCCTCCATGGCATTGTCCACGGCCCGGCTGCCGTTCTTGCCGGCGGCGTTGGCTCGTTCAGCCTGGGTCTCAACCTGAATGGCATTCTGCGCCACCTGTTTTGCCGTCACCGCGATCTCTTCCGAAGTTGTCGTCGCCTGTTGCACCGCCGTCGCCTGCTCGGTCGCCCCAGCGGACTGTTCCGCGGAAATCGCCACGATTTCGTTGGCGCTGGTCGAGAGCTGCTGTATCGCCGCCTTGATGTTGGTCATGAGGCGAGCGCTCTTTTCCACTTCGGTCTTGAGGTTCTTGACGATGACCTGGGTCATGCGGTTGAAGGCGGCCGCCAGCTTGCCGATTTCGTCGTTGCTGCGGATGTCGATACTTTCGTCGAAACCGCCGGCGGCAATGCGCTCCGCCACCCCGGTCAGCTCCTTGAGTGGACGGATGATCCGCGTCACCACCACGGCAATGGTCGCCCCGGCAATGAGGAGAACAACGAGCATCGACAAGACGATACTGTTACGCAGCTCATTGACCGCGACCTCGACTTCCTGCATGGACAGGCCGATGCGGAACCCTCCCCAGTGCTTGCCCTTGACGTAGACCGGAGCAGAAACATCCCACATCGTCTCACCGGTATCCCGGCGGTAAACCTGCTTCAGTATCTTGTTGCCGTCTTTGCCATCGTACTTGGCCGCGGCAATCCCCGTCGGATCGTTAAAGAGACGTTTCGTCCGATTTCCGACCTTGTCTTTCTCGGCATCCCCCGTCAGCGGCTTCGAATAGCGGCTGTTATGTACCGGCAGGTAGCCATTGACGTCGACCAGAACGGCAAAGACCACCATACTGTCCTCATCGACAAAAGCATCCTCGATCTTAAGAATCTCCTGATCGAGAAAGGTGTCGTAGGACGTATGGTATTTCGGAATCGCCGAACGGGCCAAAGGCCCCTCCTTGATTTCGCGGTAGTCGGTATCGAAGACCTCTTCCTGGCTTAGCCGACCGCTGTCGATGGCCTCCTCCAACACCTGCTCCATCGCCTTCGACCCCGTCACCGCCAGTGTCCGGGCCTTGGTCAGCATCGACTCTTCCATGGCACGCGAGCGCTGGTCGACGAGAAAAACCGTGAACCCGGCGAGAATAACCAGCAGGACCAGTATGAGCGAGACGACAATCTTCAGGGCGATGCGATCGGTGACCCAGCGAAACATGGCGCGTCCTTCCTCTCGAACTTCGTGTGGCGGTTGACATGCGGCCGAAGATAGACCAAGACGTTTTCCTACATCGTATAGCCGATGCGAAAACCGCCCCAGTGGCGACCGTTGATATAGACGGGGGCGGAGATATCCCAGATCCTTTCCCCGGTGTCGCGATTATAGACCTGGACCAGCAGCTCCTCTTCATTCCGCGCCGCCGCCAGCCCGACCTTGTCGTCGAACATGCGCTTGGTCCGGTTTCCCTTGAGATCCCGGTCGTAATCGCCGGTCAGGGGCTGGGTATAGCGGCTGTTGTGGGTCGGCAGGTAGCCGTGACGATCGATGAGAACGGCGAAAGCGACCTGAACGTCGTTGAGAAAATCGTCTTGCTTGGCGGTAATATGGGCATCACAGTAGGCGTCGAAGCGGGTAGTGAATTTTTGTGGGTCGGTTCCCGGAATCGGGATGTAGTTTTCATCGAAAAGATCTGCTTCGGTAAGCGCCCCGCTGGTGAGAGCCTGATGCAGAATACGCGACATCAAACGGGCACCGGCCAAGGCCTTGGCTTTCCCTTTGGTTTGCAGTTCATCCTCCATCAGATCTTTGAGGCGCTCGGCCAGACCTGTCAGTTCGGCAATAGCCTGGGTCGTCTCCTGGGCGCCCGAGGCGACTTGTGTTGCCACATCCCGGACCTCGACGATGGTAGAAGCCATTTCTTCGCTGGCGCTGGTCTGCTGTTGCGTCGAAAAGTTGATTTCCTTCGCCGCGGCGTTGGTCTCCTGAATCAGTTGCAGGATTTCCTGCAGGGCTTCGGCCACGCGCGTCACCAGAATGTTGGCGGCATCGACCCCCTTGGTCCCGTTTTCCGTCAGCATGATCGTCGCGTTGGTCGCCTTCTGGATCGCCTCGATAAGAGACTTGATCTGCCCGGTCGCTTCCGCCGTGCGCTGGGAGAGGCGCTTGACTTCGTTGGCAACAACGGCAAAGCGTTTCCCCGCTTCGCCGGCGCCGGCCGCTTCAATCGTCGCGTTGAGGGCGAGAAGATTGGTCTGATCTGAAATTTCATCGATGATATCGACGATACCACCGATTTTCTGGGAATTTTCCCCGAGCTGCAGCATCGCCTCCGCTACCGCCAGCATCTGACTTCTCAGTTCGCCCATCCCCGACAGAGCGTTCGCCACCGCCGTGCCGCCATGGCTCCCCGCCGCGTTGGCGCGTTCCGCCTGGGTCTCGACCTGCACCGCGTTTTGCGCCACCTGCCGCGCCGTGACGGCCATTTCCTCGGCGGTCGTCATCGCTTCCTGCACCGCCGTTGCCTGCTGCGTCGCTCCCGCCGACTGCTGTGCCGAGATGGCCATGATCTCGTTGGCGCTGGTGGAGAGCTGCTGGATGGTCTCCTTGATATTGGCAACCATGCGATTGGTTTTGGCGATTTCCTCCTGCATGCCCTTGAAGACCACTGAAGTCATGGTATTGAAGCTTTCGGCCAGCACCCCGATTTCATCACGGCTCTCCACCGGCACCTGCACATCGAGATCACCCTCGGCGACACTGCGGACCGCGCTGGTCAGACGGTTCAGCGTCCGCAGCGAACGCCGCACCAGATAGACGGCGAGAAGCGTAAAGATGCTGACATTGATGAGGGCAACCGCGATGAGCTTGCGGCTCAGCAGGTCATAGGCTGAGAAAAACTCGCTCCTCTTGGTTCCGACATAAAGGACCCCGATCACCTCCCCCTTGGCGTTCTTGATCGGATCGTAGGCAGTGAAATAGGGGATGTCGAGAATCGTGGTTTCGCCACGATAGGAGCGCCCCTCACGAAAGATGGCGTCATAGGCCTTTCCCGTCAGCCTGGTGCCGACGGCACGACTGCCGTCTTCCTTGAGGACATTGGTACTGACCCGGGTGTCGCCCATGAATATTGTTGCGGTACCGCCAAAGAGCTTCTGGACCAAGTCGGGGAGTTCGAAATTGCCGTTGGCGACATAGCTGCCGACCATGAGCTTGCCATCGATGACAGCAAAAACGTCGCCCTTGCTGCGCAAGAGCTGCCAGAAGGTATTGATCCTCCCCTCCTGGGCCACTGTCGCCTGACGCTCGGCTTCGCTGCGAACCTCGTAGAGGACAAAGAGCGTGGCCGCGACTGCGGCCGTCAGGCTGATTGCCAGAAGAAAGGCAAACTTGCGACTCAAGCTCATAACGCCCTCTTGACCCGCGGCAATTTCGGCAAAGGATGACCCGGCATGACCGTCTACTCCCCCTTCTGGTTGATGGTGAATTCGGTCCGGCCGAGAATGTGTTCGAGGCTGAGCAGGACCAGCAACCCCTGCTCCGTGACGACATGCCCCTCGGCGGCATCGCGCGGAAAACCGGCCAGCCCCTCGGTGATCGGCTCGATCTCGGCGACGGGGATGGAACGAATCCCCTCAACCCCCTCCGTGACCAGCGCCGTCGTAATCGCGGCCGCCTCGACGACAATCAGCTGCGAGCGGGCGGAGAGTGCGGTCGTAGGCAAACCGAGGAGTGGGCGCAGATCGGTGACCGCCTGGATTTGTCCCCGCAGGTTGACGATCCCGCAGATATGTGCCGGCAAGCGGGGGACCTTGACCAGTCGCGGCAAGCGCAGCACTTCCCGGGCAAAACCGGTGGGGATGCCGAAGCGTTCGCTACCGAGGCGAAAGACCACGTAGTCTCTGGTTTCGACGGCACCCGACTCCGCCGACTGCTCGATCCCCTCCCAATAGGCTTCGCGCATTTCCTGCAGAATGGCCCGGGTATCGTAGGAACGGTTTTCCTCTATGGCCATGTTGGCCTCCCTCAAAAAGACCTCTAGAGATGACGGTGCAAGCCGGCGGAACGGGACATATCTTCTCGGCAAACCTCAAGAAAGACGGCTCGGGAGAGGCCTCCGGAATAAGGGATCTGAGTTTCTCCCGGAGTCCTTTCGAGCAGGCGTTTGGTGTTGTTCAATTCCCTGCGGGCATCGTCTATGCGTGCTTGCCGCCAGAATATCTTGCTCAGGTTGTAGTGCGCCATGATCAAGCCCGGCTCCAGAAGGAGGGCTTTGCGATACTCAACCAGGGCCGCATCAAGATCACCCTGATGATCGAAGATCAGTCCTCGCAAAAAATAGGCGCCGGCACAAAGATCATCCGCATGCAATGCCCGTTCACAACAGGCAAGGGCGGCCGGATAATCCTCCTGGTTGGCATGGATAAAGCCTTGGCCGAGAAGAGCAGCAGCGTGTTGCGGATTAATTTCGAGGAGCATAGCATATTTTTGAGACGCTGTTTTATAATTTTCTTGAGCAAAAGCCAATTCCCCTTCGCGCAGCAGAACGTCCGGGTCTGCCGGCACATCCCGTCCGGCTGCCGCCGATGGGGGGGCTACGGCACCCTGCTCGGCCACGGGCGCTTCTGCTTTCGTCACAAAGGGCAACTCAGGCCGCTCGCGGATGCTCGCGCCGCCGGTCGCGGCGACTTCCTTGCGGCGATAATAGAATCCCCCCTTGTGCTGCAGACGGACAAACTGCTCCGAAATGTTGGACATGGTTTCGGCATGTCCCATGAAAAAATAGCCGTGCGGCCGCAGACAGCGACTGAAACGCTCGACCAGGGTTCGCGTCGTCGCCAGACGGAAATAAATCATGACATTGCGACAGAAGATGAGGTCGTGATCGTTCGTTCCGTTCTCAATGGCGGGAAAGAGGCCGGTCTGCAGGTTCAGATAAGCAAAGTGCACCATGCCGCGCACCCGGGAGTCGAGCATGAACCCTCCGGCGGTCTGGCGGAAATAACGCGCGATATAGTTGGGAGGGGTCAAGCGCAGGGCACGGCCGCTGTAATGTCCTTCTCGTGCCCGGGAAAGCGCCCGCTTGTTGATGTCGGTCGCCAGGATGACAATGTCCCAGCCGGCGATTTCCGGGAAATGTTCCAGAAGCAACATGGCCAGAGAGTACGGTTCCTCCCCCGTGGAACAGCCGGCTGACCAGAAGCGCAGGCGCTTCGACTTGCGGTTACGCTCGATCAGTTCGGGGATGACCCGTTCTATAAGCGCCTCATAATGGGCGTAGTAGCGGAAGAAATAGGTTTCGCCGATGGTCAGGAGCCCGAGAAGCTTCTTGAGTTCCTGGCGACTCTCCTGATAGGTCGTGAGATAGGTATAGTAGGTGCGATGGTCGACGATGCCGAGGGCGCGCATGCGGTGCGTCAAGCCGCGCTCAAGGATTTTGAGGTTGCGGACGTCGAAATGAAGTCCGCTCTGATGGTGGAGAAAGTCCTGGAATGTCGCCAGCTCGGTCCCGTCCAACACGGCGAAGGGGGACAACTCATGACCCAGGGCGCGGCTTGTCAGGAGCCGCACATCCTCCAGGAGGCGACGGGAATTAAGGGGTTTGACAAGAAAATCGAAAACCTCGAGCAGTTCGTACTCGAGCTCGGCCTGACCGGAGGTCACAATGATGGGGATCTTACGGGTTTGTCGCTGATTTTCCAGGCGTCGCACCAGATCGAGACCGCGACGGTCGGGGAGGGAAACGTCGATGATGATGAGATCCGGCGCCAGATCTCGCACCACTTGCGCCATTTTATCCGACAGGGGCAGGCACTGAACCCGGCAGCCACTTTCTCGCAGAACCTGCGGGACCAATTCGCAGAGTTCCCGGTCCTCGTCAATGACGAGGGCCAGAAAATTTTCCCTGTTTATACTGGGATCGCTTTGCACCTTGGGACCCTTTCACATGCGGTCGGAAGAAGGACTGAGGTGCGCAGACCAGGGTTCAGTCAACTATCTTTCTGTCAGGCCGGAGACTGTCCTCCCTTGCCCCAGGAATCACGCAGGGTGACGGTTCGGTTGAAAACCGGAGCGCCCGGGTGCGAATCGTGGCGATCCGCGCAAAAATAACCCAGACGCTCGAACTGGAAGCGATCCTCGGGAGCGGCCCCCGCCAGCCCCGGCTCCAGGACGGCCGCGATCACCTCGACCGAGCGGGTATTCAGGGCTGCCTTCCAGTCGTCGCCCGTCGAACTTGCGGTTGTCAGCAGGCGATCATACAGTCGCACCTCGGCGGTCACGCCATGTCGGGCCGAGACCCAATGGATGGTCCCCTTGACCTTGCGGCCGTCGGTGGCACTGCCTCCGCGGGTTGCCGGATCATAGTTGCAGCGCAGTTCGACAATCTCGCCACCGGCATCCCTGACAATTTCTTCACAACGGATGAAATAAGCACAGCGCAGCCGCACCTCGCGGCCGGGAGCGAGCCGGAAAAAACCCTTGGCCGGAAACTCTTCGAAATCGTCACGCTCGATATAGATTTCCCGGCCAAAGGGAACCTTGCGCGACCCCATCTCCGGATGCCCGGGGTGATTGGGCACCTCCAACTCCTCGACCTGTTCCGGCGGATAGTTGTCGATCACCACCTTCAACGGCTTGAGAACAGCGAGAGCCCTGGGGGCCTTCTCGTTAAGGTCTTCGCGGACGCAATCCTCAAGCACACTGAGATCGATCCAGCTATCACTCCGCCCGACGCCGATGCGCTCACAAAAAAGGCGGATCGCGGCCGGGGTGTAGCCGCGCCGGCGCAGGCCGTCGAGGGTCGGCATCCGCGGATCATCCCAGCCGCCAACGTCCCCATCCTTGACCAGTTGCAGCAGTTTGCGCTTGCTCATGACGGTATAGCCGAGATTCAGGCGCGCGAATTCGTATTGGCGGGGGTGTCCCGGGACCGGCAAGTTCTCCAGAAGCCAGTTGTACAGTGGCCGATGATCCTCGAATTCCAGGGTACAGATGGAGTGAGTGATCCCCTCGATCGCGTCTGACTGTCCATGGGCAAAATCGTACATCGGATAAATACACCAACGCGCGCCGACGTGGGGGTGCGGTGCATGAAGAATGCGATAGAGGACCGGGTCCCGCAGATTGAGATTGGGGGAAGACATGTCGATTTTCGCCCGCAGGACCTTGCTCCCGTCGGGGAACTCCCCCCCGCGCATGCGCCGGAAGAGGGCCAGATTGTCCTCAACACTGCGCTCGCGCCAGGGACTCGCCTTCCCCGGTTCTGTCAGGGAACCGCGGTAGCCACGAATTTCCTCGGCGCTCAGGTCGTCTACGTAGGCCTTGCCCGCCACAATCAGGACTTCGGCCCAGGTGTAAAGCTGCTCAAAATAATCGGAGGCGTAGTAAAGATTTTCACCCCAGTCAAAACCGAGCCAGCGGACACTCGCTTTGATCGACTCGATGTATTCCATCTCCTCCTTGACCGGATTGGTATCATCAAAACGGAGGTGGCAGGTACCGCCAAACTCCTGGGCCAAGCCAAAGTTGAGACAGATCGATTTGGCATGTCCGATGTGAAGGTAGCCGTTCGGTTCCGGCGGGAAGCGGGTCACGACCTTTTGGCACCTGCCGCTCTGCAGATCCCCGGCAACCATGGAGCGCAGAAAATTGGATGTTGTCGGGTTCTCACTCATGATCGATTTCAAAACTCCGGAAAATGGGTGTTTGCTTTCCGTTGCAGCAAAAGACTCTTCCACCTAATGTTTCTGCCTGTTTTTTTCAGCCGGATTTCCCGTGCCGCGCCAGCAAGACCACGGCATGACTCGATATCCCCTCGCAACGGCCTTCAAAGCCGAGAGTTTCTGTCGTCGTCGCCTTGACGTTGATACGGGCGGATTCCGTAGCACACTGTTGGGCGATATTCTCGCGCATCGCTTCGATAAAGGGCGAAAGTCGCGGCTTCTGGGCAATGATGGTCGCATCGATGTTCGTCACGGCGTAACCTCGCGTGCGGACCAGAGTCATCACCTCCCGCAGAAGTTTGAGACTGGAGATCCCCCGATAGGCCGGGTGGGTGTCGGGAAAGTGTCGACCGATATCGCCGGCACCCAGGGCGCCCAAAAGGGCATCGCAGATGGCGTGGACCAGAACATCGGCATCCGAATGTCCCAGCAGCCCAAGCTCGTGGGGAATAGTAACCCCGCCGAGGACCAGCTCCCGCCCGGCAACGAGTCGATGAGCGTCAAATCCGTGGCCGATTCGCATCATCCCTGGATTGCCCCTGAGTCAACAATAAAGGCCCGAGCCAGAACCATGTCTTCGGGCGTCGTGATCTTGATATTACGATAATTGCCTTCGAGGACAACCACGGGAAGACCCATGCGCTCCAGCAGCGATGCGTCATCGGTCCCCCGAAATCCCGCAAGAAGGGCGGCTTCATGGGCCTTGCGCAGTGGGCCCAGCAAAAACCCCTGGGGGGTTTGCGCCTGCCACAGCGACTTGCGGTCTGGCGTCGAAACGATTTTCCCTTCTTCAACCTGTTTTATCGTATCTTTCACCGGTACCGCCACGATACACGCACCCTCTTTACGAACCCGGGCGACAAGTTCGGGCAGGAGACTGCCACAAAAAAAAGGCCGTACGCCATCGTGGACCAGAACCACGGTCGCATCATCCCCCGGGCAAGCCAACAGCCCCAATCGTACCGAATCCTGTCGTTCGTCGCCGCCGGCCACAACAGCGACAACCTTGGTGAAACCGAAACGCTCGACAATCTCGGTGCAACACGCGTCTACCTCACTCGCGGCAGTGACCAGAACAATATGATCGATGAGGTGATGCCGCTCAAAGAGGTCAATGGTGTGGGCCAGCACCGGTCTCCCATCGAGCAGGAGATTCTGCTTGTTGACCGTACTCCGCATGCGTCTGCCAAAACCGGCGGCAGGGATGATGACACTTACACTCATAGTTTAGGACTCGGGAGTTGAAGCATCGGCAGAAACGCAAAACCGGCGCCACAACTGCTATTGGCGCCGGTTTTTAACAACTTGCGCACGGGACGATCCATCCCGGCGGGAACAATCCTGGTCGATCAGTTGAGAAATATCTTTTCCAGTCGCTCGTAGACCAGAACTTCCTCGGCCCCTTCGGCCAGGGCGATTTCCTTGACCAGCAGCTTTCGCGCCAGCTCGAGAACCTTTTTCTCGCCGTAGGAAAGCTCTTTCCCCTCGCGAATCTGGTAAAGCTCGCGCAGCACCTCGGCGACCCCATGGAGGTCACCGGACTTGATTTTCTCGTTATACTCGCGCTGGCGTCGGCTCCAGGAGACCATGGGCTGCCGGAATTTAGGGGTCTCCTCGAGCAGTTCGAAAATCGCCGGGATGTGTTCCGGCTCGATCGGGCTGCGCAGTCCGACTTGGCGGGCATTACCCACAGGGACCAGGATGGTCATGTCGCTGTCGACGATTTTCAGCACGTAAAAGTCATGGCGCTGTCCGGAAAATTCCTTGACCTCGATGGACTCGATCACCCCGATTCCCTGCGTCGGGTAAACTGCCAAATCGCCAACTTTGTACATATACGTTTTTGCCTCCGTTTTCAACGCCAAATTACAATGTACTGCATATTGCCAGACAAGGTCAAGCCTCATGGCCCACCCCCCCTTTCTGTTTCCAATTTGCCTGCCCCGGAGGCTGTGCTATAGTTACCGGCACAAACGACGGAAAGGCCCGACATGCCCATGAAGAAGTCCTTATTGCTCTATTTCCTGCTGTTGACTGGTTGCGCCATGTTCAATTCCTGGCGCTCCATCCCTCCACCGGGGGGGTGCGACCAATGCCATCAAGTCCCGATTGCCACCAACTGGCAATTTGTTTATCAGCCTGCGACGTTGCCCGACGAACAGGGGCGTCTTGGCCTGCAAATACCCGAGGCACAGTTGCCACCCCCCGAATCGATACTGCAGGAACAAAAACTCACCGAGGAACGCTGCTTCCGCTGTCACAGCGGACCGGACGCGTCACATGCCGAATTCAAGGGCCGCTACCACCATTGACGTTCTTCTCTTGCCCAAACGCTCGACCCAAGCCTCCCCCCATCCTCTCGCGGTCAAACCGTTGAACATGGCCTCTCCGGCAAGGAGCCTTCCTGATGTTTCGCCGCACCAAAATTGTTGCCACACTCGGGCCTGCGAGTTCCAGTAGGGAACAGCTGAATGCCCTCATGGATGGGGGGGCTGACGTTTTCCGGCTGAATTTTTCCCACGGCGAGCAGCAGGACAAGTCTGAGCTCATTCACCGGATTCGCGACATTTCGACCCAACGGCGTCAGGCGGTGGCGATTCTCGGCGATCTGCAGGGACCAAAAATCCGCACCGGTCTGATGCAGAGCGGCGGCGTCGAATTGCGGGCGGGGGCCGAAGTCACTATCACGACCCGTGACGTGCGCGGCATGGAGACGCTGATTCCAACAACCTACACTCAGCTTCCCGGCGACGTCCGTCGTGGCGACCATATCCTCCTCGATGACGGTCTGCTGGAGTTGGAGGTTGTCGCCATAGACGACGATGATGTCCGCTGCCGGGTCATCGTCGGCGGCCGCCTCAAGGATCGCAAGGGGATCAATCTGCCGGGGGTCGCCGTCTCCGTCCCGGCATTGACCGAAAAGGATCGCCTTGACCTCGCGTTCTGCATCCGTGAAGGGGTCGACTGGGTGGCCCTTTCCTTCGTCCGCTCGGCGGCCGACATCATCGAACTCAAAGATCTGATCGTTCAGCTCAAGTCCGACATCCGGGTCATTGCCAAAATCGAGAAGCCCCAGGCAGTCGCCGACTTTGATGCCATTCTTGAGGCCACCGACGGGGTTATGGTCGCTCGCGGCGACCTCGGTGTCGAGATGCGCCCGGAAAAAGTCCCCCTGATTCAGAAGATGATCATCCGCAAATGCAACGAAGCCGGCAAACCGGTCATTACCGCGACCCAGATGCTGGAGAGCATGATTGAACACCCGCGGCCGACGCGCGCGGAAGTCTCGGATGTGGCCAATGCCATCCTCGACGGCACCGACGCCGTCATGCTTTCGGCCGAAACGGCTTCAGGGAAGTATCCGGTCGAAGCGGTGAAGCTCATGGCGCGGGTCGCCCTCGACGTCGAAAGCGATCCGGACCTGAAGGAGAAGGTCTTTCGCACCATTCCCGAAGCACGCGGCTATCGGCGCTTGCCCGAGGCCATCAGTCAGGCGGCCTGCCGGGTTGCCGAGAACGTCGATGCCAAGGCGATCCTTGCCTTCACCCAGACCGGCACCTCGGCGGCCCTCGTCTGCAAGTACCGGCCGCCCATGCCGATCTTTGCCGTGACCCCGTCCCAGGCCGTACGCCGCCGCCTCGTCCTCTACGCCGGCGTCCGTTCGCTTCGCGTCGACATTGAAGGGGATACCGAAGCCCAGATCCGCTCGGTCGAAGCCGCGGTGCTCGAGGCCGGTGTGCTGCAACGCGGCGACATCGTCGTCATCACCATGGGCAGCCCCGTCTCCGCCCCCGGCACGACCAATCTGATGAAGGTCCATCGCCTCGGCACCGGCGATTTCTACGAAGTCCATTAAAGCCGCCCCTCTCCGTATCTAAAGAGCAAAACGCGGCGACGCCTGACAGGCGCCGCCGCGCCGTTCACCCCGCAGCAGGAAGGTTGCCGTCATGCCGAAAAAAGCCGTCGTCCTCTACAGCGGAGGACTCGATTCGACCACCTGTATGGCCATCGCCAGGGAAGAAGGTTTCGCACCGTATGCCATAAGTTTCTCCTATGGCCAGCGCCACAGCGTCGAGATCGAGAAAGCCCGGTTGCACGCGCCCCGACTCGGCGCCATCGAGCATCTCGTCGTCGACTTCGACTACCGCCTGATCGGCGGCAGTGCCCTGACCGCCGACATTGCTGTTCCCAAAGCAGGCGTGGGGACCGACATCCCCGTTACCTACGTCCCGGCGCGCAATACCGTTTTCCTCTCCTTCGCCCTCGGTTGGGCCGAGGTCCTCGGCGCCTTCGATATTTTCATCGGCGTCAATGCCCTCGACTATTCCGGCTATCCGGATTGCCGTCCCGAATATATCGCCGCCTTCGAGACCATGGCCAACCTCGCCACTCGTGCGTCGACCGAAGGCCGCGGCTCATTTCATATCCGCACCCCGCTCATCAATCTGACCAAGGCCGAAATCATCCATCAAGGCATGGACCTCGGCGTTGACTACGGTCTGACCCATTCCTGTTACGATCCGGGGGCGGACGGACTTGCTTGTGGCGTCTGCGACTCCTGCCGGCTGCGCCTCAAGGGCTTCGCCGAGGCCGGGGTCAGCGATCCGATCCCTTATGCCGTCACCGGGGGGACCCCATGAAACAGATGCCGGATCTGCAGAAGAGCCTTGATGGCCGCAACATCGCTATCGACAAAGTCGGAGTCAAGGATATCCGTTATCCCATCGTCGTCCTCGACAAACAGCGCAGCCAACAGCACACCGTTGCCCGCGTCAACATGTATGTGGACCTGCCCCACCACTTCAAGGGGACCCACATGAGCCGCTTCATCGAAATCCTCAATCACTACCACGGCGAGATCAGCATCGACCGTATGGATGCCATCCTGCAAGCGATGAAGGATCGCCTCGAAGCGAGCCGCGCCCACCTCGAGTTCGATTTCCCCTATTTCATTGAAAAGCGCGCCCCGGTTTCCGGAGCGCGCAGCCTGATGGAGTACCAGTGTCAGATGGTTGGTACCCTCGGCTCCGAGCGTGATTTCATCCTCGGCGTCACCGTGCCGGCCACTTCCCTCTGTCCCTGTTCGCGGGAGATCAGCGAACGAGGAGCCCACAATCAGCGCAGCCTGATTTCAGTGCAGATTCGTTATCAGGGGCATGTCTGGATCGAGGATCTGGTCACCTGGATTGAAGAGTGTGCCAGTTCACCGGTCTATGCCCTCCTCAAACGGGAAGACGAAAAGGCCGTAACCGAAAACGCCTACGATAACCCCATGTTTGTCGAGGACATGGTGCGCGCCGTGACGGAAAAACTCGCAGCCGTCCCCGAAATCACCTGGTTCCGGGTCGAATGCGAAAATTTCGAGTCGATTCACAACCATTCGGCCTATGCTCTGGTGGAATCGCCGCGTTAATGCCACACCCCACCCTCCAGTCAAAGCGTCCCCCCTCCTTCCCCGGCAATCACCCCTGGGCCCTCGGCGTTTTCGCCAAGGAGCCGTGTCCCGGACTGGTCAAGACCAGACTGACACCACCCCTCTCTCCTGAAGCGGCAGCGTACGTTTATGAGTGCAGCCTTGGCGAAACCGTTTCCAATATGGCGGCAGCACCGTGGGACTGCGTCCTCTTTTACTCCGGCGCTGAAAGTTACTTTCGCCAGAATTTTCCGGGCCTCCCTTGCGCTCCTCAGTCTCCCGGCGACCTCGGTACCCGCCTCGACCACGCCCTCGCGACCCTCCTCGCGGCAGGCTATCAGGCCGCCGCCCTCATCGGCAGTGACAGCCCCGACCTTCCCCGGGAAATGATCACCAACGCCTTTCTGTCCCTCTCGGCAGCGTCTGCCGTCACCATACCGGCCCGGGACGGCGGCTATGTCCTTATCGGCGAGGGACAACACTACCCCGTTCTCTTCCGTGACATCCCCTGGAGCAGCAGCAACGTCATGGCCGTCACACGAAATCGAGCGGAGCAGTCCGGCGTCGTCTTGCATGAAATCGGGCTCTGGGAGGATTTCGATGACGCAATGTCGCTTAAGCGACTACTGGCTCGCTCCCCACACTCCGCCACGGCACGCCTGGTTCTGCGCGATTATGTCCATCTGCTGGATCGTGAAACTACATTGCCCGATCGAGCAATAAGCGTTGCGGGAGAAGATCGGCCAACCGACTGAACAGGGTCTCCCCCGCGATATCATCCTCGACCAGATGCACCCACCCCCCGATATGAAGCAGGTGCTGCTCCGGGCTTGTCCCGAGGTAGCGGCGGATCGCCGTCGCCATGAACAGATCGCGGGGGCCAATCCCTTCGGCCCCGCGCTTTCCTGCCAGGAAAGCGTGCCGCAGACTTGCGGCCGTCTCTGCGCCAAGCAGTGCCCGCGCCACCTCATAGCCTTCCCCTGGCTCACCTGACGATTCGACGGGGAGGGCGGTCAGCGTTTTCAGATTTCGCAGGGTAATCAGCTCGCGTTCGATCTGTGCCACTTTACGCATGGCGACATCGGATCGGTCGATGAGCAGCAAGGGGACATTATGGCACCGGGCATAGGTCGAAGCGGCTCGATATTCAAAGGGATAGCCAAGGAGCTGGCGAATTTGGGCAACCGCCGGGTGCTCCTCAAGTTGAGCGACTGAAATGCCGCGGTCTGCGGCAATACTTTCGAGGATGCGCTCAAGTTTGCGCAAGTGCATCTTGCCCCGGTCGCGACGAAAGCGCAGGGATTCTTCACTCAGTTCGAGCGTGATAACTCTTGGAGATAACTGCGCCAGCAGACAGTCTAGGCGCTTCTCGCCCTGACTGTCCCGATGAACCGTCCCCACCAGAGTCAGCAATGCATGTCCTTTCTCCGCAGGAGGTCGGTTTTCATAAGTAGAGCCAAAGGTAGCTGCTCCCCGACACGGGAGCCCATTCTAACATCTGCAGGTCGAGTTGCCAGTCCCTTGCGACCGTCGCCGGGAATCGCCTTGACAACCCTTCCCGCGGTTTGCCAGAATGGCGCGGCGTTCTCAATTGCCCTACCCACCCACGGAACACTCCCGACCTCACCATAATTTCGCTTTCTACGCGCTTGCGAGGGATTCATGGCCAAGATCGATGCCCTGTTCAAACTGCTCAAACAGCAGGGCGCCAGCGACCTGCATATATCCACCGGCGCCCCCCCCATCTTTCGCTTGCACGGCGAGATGGAGAAGTTGCATTACCCCCCCCTGACGGATGAACAGTCCCGCTCCCTGATCTATGAAATCCTGACGCCGGAGCAACGGCAGATTTTTGAGGAGCGTGGCGATCTCGACCTGGCCTATCCTCTCGCCGACGTCGCCCGCTTTCGCGGGAACATCCTCGAAACTCACCGCGGCATCGCCGCCGTCTTTCGCATCATCCCGAGCAAGATCCTCAGTGCTGACGATCTTAAACTCCCTGAAGGTGTACGCAAGCTGACCCGCCTGAAAAAAGGCCTCGTTCTTGTCACCGGCCCCACCGGCAGTGGCAAGTCGACAACACTGGCGGCCATGATCGACCTGATCAACTGCACGCGCAAGGAACATATCCTGACCCTGGAGGATCCTCTCGAGTTCGTCCATGAAAACAAGATGTCCCTGCTCAATCAGCGCCAGATCGGCACCCACTCGCAATCCTTCGCCAACGCCTTGCGTGCCGCCCTGCGCGAGGATCCGGACGTCATCCTCGTCGGTGAAATGCGCGACCTCGAAACGATCTCCATGGCCTTGACCGCCGCAGAGACCGGACACCTCGTCTTTGGCACGCTGCATACCAATTCCGCCGCCAAGACCATCGATCGCATCATCGACGCCTTTCCCAAGGATGCTCAGGAGCAGGTTCGCACCATGCTCGGGGAGAGTCTTAAAGGGGTCATCTGTCAGCAACTGCTCAAAACCGCCGATGGCAAAGGCCGTGCCGCCGCCCTGGAAATCCTCATCGGCAACTCGGCCATCAGTAACCTTATCCGGGAAGGAAAAACCTTCCAGATTCCTTCTATTATGCAGACCGCCAAAGGCGAAGGGATGCAGCTCATGGACCAGCACATCCTCGATCTGCTAAAAGCCAAAAAAATCACCGGCGAAGAAGCCCTGCGCTGCTCCCTCGACAAACGCGCTTTCGAAGCCCTCCTGCCGAAAAATGCTCCCTGAAAGACGTACCTGCACGAACAGCTGCTGTTGCCTGCATCCGCCTGCCAGTGCTACAGTGGCCAAATAGCTACATTAATCCCCAGACGGTATCCCTTGTGAAAGACACCTACGGCCGCACCATCAATTATTTGCGCCTCTCGGTCACCGACCGCTGCAACTTGCGTTGTGGCTATTGCATGCCGGAAGAGGGGGTCGCGGCGCTGCGTCACGAGGAAGTCCTCACCTACGAAGAACTTCTTGCTGTCGCCACCGCCGCCGTCAGCCTCGGCGTTTCGAAGATTCGCGTCACCGGAGGTGAGCCGCTGGTACGCCGCGGTATTGTCGATTTTATTGCGCGTCTTGCCGCCTTGCCGGGGTCTCCCGAAATCGTCCTGACCACCAACGGTCTCCTCCTCGCCGAACAAGCTCCGGCACTGAAAGCCGCCGGACTGGCGCGCGTCAATGTCAGCCTCGATACCCTCCGCTCCGAGCGCTTTCTGGCTATCACTCGCCGCGAAGGTCTGGAGCAGGTTCTTGCCGGCATTGAAGCGGCCGAAAAAGCCGGTTTAGTGCCCCTCAAAATCAATGTGGTCCCCCTTCTCGGGGTCAATAGTGACGAGATTGCCGACTTTGCCCGGCTCACCCTGGCGCACCCCTGGGAGATTCGTTTCATCGAATACATGCCGGTCAGCAGCGGTCTTGCCTACTCCCCGGAGCGACGCATGCCGGCGCCCGCGATCTACGCTGAACTGGGCCGGGTCGGCCCGCTCGTGCCCCTGAATCGAGACCACGATAACGGACCGGCACAGCTCTTCCGCTATCCTGACAGCCATGGGCGCATCGGTCTAATCCCTGCCGTATCGAGCCATTTCTGCGACGAATGTAATCGCCTGCGCGTCACCGCTGACGGCCGCGTCCGGCCCTGCCTCCTTTCCGATCAGGAAATCGACCTCCGCCAGCATCTGCGTTCCGGGGCCTCGGTTGAAACGGTTGCCACCATCCTGGCCGAAGCCATTCTCGGCAAACCCGCGGGACATCGCATCGGCGCTGACGATTTTGTTCCCGGCCGGCGGCGCATGCACGGCATCGGCGGCTGACTTCCCCTACGCCCCCCCTAAGGTCCTGCCATATCGTCGCTTTTTTGTTTGACATATCACATGGAATAATTTCTTATTCGTAAGGTATTTTTATTTGGGTCCGAGGGGTTTTACGTCTGGGAGAAGGGCCAAGGGATGACGTCGCAGGTCCGTAAAATGCAGTTTGAACCACCCCCTTGTCGCTACGGTATGGGGCGAACGTTCGATGAAGTACTTCCTTCTGTTGCGGAACGGCTAAATGTCCTCCTGGGAAGTCATGGATTCCAGGTCGCCTTTCGTCTCGACTACGAGGAAAAATTCAACGCGGCGGGTGCGGGTTCGTTTTCCCCCTACCAAATCTGGGGCGTCTGCCATCTCAAGAGCATGTACCGTGCCCTGGCAGCGGAACCCACCGCCGGCCTCCTTTTCCCCTACCATATCATTCTTTTCCGCAATGCCACGGGCGGGACTATTGTCATGGTCAAGGACCCTACGCGTATCATGGATCTCTTGCGCCACCCGGTTGCCATTGAAGTCGCCATTGAGATCGGGAATATGCTCGAACACCTTCTTGATGAACTCTGACCTGGCCGAACCGACAAAAAAAGCGGGACGCCATTTATGGCCGTCCCGCTTTTTTTGTTGGTGAAAAAGTGTCTTATCCGGTCGTCAACTTCCCCTCTCCCTCCGGCAGAGCTGCGACCAGCAACTCCAGCAGGTGCACAACCCGAGCCGGCCCCTGAGCATGATTGACGCCGTCCTGGAGCTGCATAATGCAGCCCGGGCAATCGGTGGCAACGAGTTCGGCACCACTGGCGGCAATATAGCCGGCCTTCTTGGCCCCGATCTTTTTGCTGGTGTCATAGTGGTAGACCGAGTAGGTGCCGCCGAGACCGCAGCAGATCCCGGCATTCTGCATTTCGACGAAGTCGATCTGGGGCAGGTTCTTGAGAATCAGGCGCGGCTCCTTGGTAATGCCGCGGGTGCGCAGATGACAGGGGTCGTGCCAGGTGACGCGGGTGCGCTTCTCCGCTTTCGGCAGGGCCGCCAGTTTTTCGGCAAGCCCAAGTTCGATCAGAAGAACAAAGATGTCCTTGACCTGGGTGCTTAGGGGGGCAAACTCAGCGCCCATCTCTGGGTAAATCTTGCCAAGCCCGCCATAGCAGGAGGCACAAGCGGTGACAATGTAGTCGTAACGATAGCGGGAAAAGACCGCTAGATTCTGCTCCGCCAGCCCCTCCACCGTTGCCGCCGCCCCGGCACTCACCGCCGGCAGACCACAGCAAGCCTGATCCTTGGGAATGATGATGGTGGCGCCAAGAAACTGCAGAGCCTTGAGGAACGCTTCGCCAACCGCCGGGTACATGTAGTTGATGCCACAACCGGTGAAGAAAAGGACGGTCGGTTTGCCCGGCGCTCCCTCGATCCGCTCCGGCACCCGCTCGCGAAAGGGCTTGGCGGTCAGCGGCGGCAGAGTGCGCCCAGCTTCCAGATAAGGGGCGGGGAAGCGCAGGCGCAGGCCGCTGTTCTCCGGCAATTTCTCGAAGAAGAGGGGGGAGAGTGCCCCGCCGCTCTTGGCCAAAAAATTCATCAGCTTCGGCCGCCCCAGCACCGCCGCCACCCCTTTGCCGAAGCTGGAGAGGCCGCGCTCCTCGGCAATGCGCCGGCGCGCCGCGGCGACGATCTCATCGGTCGGCACCTTGTTCGGGCATTGGGCTTCACAGCTGCCACAGAGGAGGCACTGGGAGAGGTCCTCCAGCACCTTGCCCTCAAGGTCGAGCTTCCCCTCGATGAGTGACTGGCACATCGCCACCTTGCCCCGCGCCACCCGTCCTTCACGCCGCTCGGCACCGAAGACCGGACAATGGGCCCGGCAGGCGCCGCACTTGACGCACTGGTCGATCTGTTCGCGATATTCTTCGAGTTCTTTGAGTTTGGCCATGGTCAGTTATCCAGAAAAATCTTCCCCGGGTTGAGGATGTTGTTGGGATCAAGGGCCTTCTTCACCGCCTTCATGTAGGCGGCGGTCTGCGGGGTGATCTCCAGGGGGATGTAGGGGGCCTTGGCGAGGCCGACGCCATGCTCACCACTCATGGTGCCGCCGAGGGCGAGGGCTTCCTTGAAGACCTCTTCGATGGCATGCTCGGCCTTCTCGGCCTCGCCGGGGATCTTCTTGTCGATCATGATGTTGACGTGAATGTTGCCGTCGCCGGCATGGCCGAAGTTGACGATGGCGAGGCCGTACTTTTCGCTGATGGCGTCGATGCGACGGATCATTACCGGCACCTTGCTGCGCGGCACGCAGATATCCTCGTTGAACTTGTCGGGATTGACCTTGCGCAGGGAGGCCGAGACCGAGCGGCGGATCTGCCACAGCGCCTCGCTTTCCGCCGGCGTTGTGGCGATGCGGGTCTCGACCACGCCGAGGGGGCGGATGATCTCGGCGATCCGGTTGGCCTGCTTGTCGAGAAACTCACGGTCGCCATCGACCTCGATGATCAGGACCGCCCGCGCCGCGTCCGGGACTTGCAGCCCGGTCGCCTGTTTGACGCAGTCGAGGGTGCGGCCGTCCATGAATTCGAGGGTGGTGGGGATGATCTTGTGCTTGATAATGCTGGAGACCGCCTGAGCCGCACCATCGATGGAGTCGAAGAGCACCAGCATGGTCTTCTTCGCTTCCGGCAGGGGGAGGAGCTTGATGACGATCTTGGTGATGATACCGAGGGTCCCCTCCGAGCCACAGAGGAGCTTGGTCAGGTCGTAGCCGACCACCCCCTTCATGGTCGGACCGCCGGTGACGATGATGTCCCCCGTCGGGGTGACGACCTCGAGGCCGAGGATGTAATCCTTGGTCACCCCGTATTTGACACAGCGCGGACCGCCGGCACATTCGGCGACGTTGCCGCCAAGGGAAGAGAACTTGAGCGAGGCCGGGTCGGGGGGATAGAAGAGCCCGACTGCCTCGACCGCGATCTGGAACTGCTCGGTGACCACCCCCGGTTCAACCGTGGCGATGAGGTTCTCCTGGTCGATTTCGAGAATCTTGTCCATGCGCTCGGTGGTCAGGACGATCCCCCCCTTGGTCGGCAGGGCGCCACCGCTGAAGCCGCTGCCGGCGCCGCGCGGGAAGACCGGGATCAACTCGCGGTTGGCCAGTTGCATGATGGCGGCAATCTGCTTGGCGGCGGCAGGATGCACGACGACCTCGGGGAGGAACGACTGCTGGGTGGCGTCGTAGGAGTAGCAGAGGAGGTCGGAGGGTTCGGTGGTGAGGTTTGCGCTGCCGACGATGCCGGTCAGTTCCTTGAGAATGCGCGGTGCAAGCATGTGCTGGTCATCTCCCGTCAATCGAAAGGATGATCGCCGCGAGTAGCGGACAAAGTTCGTTATATTAGCACGAGGAGCGCGATCGTTGGAAGAGCAAGGGTCCCCTTTCTTCGCGTTGACATGCACCGGCGGGCAACATACACTGCCGGCCATGAAACAAAAAACTTTTTTTACCTGCCAGCAGTGCGGCTTTCAATCCCCCAAATGGCTCGGCAAGTGCTCCGACTGCGGCACCTGGAACAGTTT
>Ga0154464_1134_pt1 | contig 22801 bp, 23 predicted proteins | sample RifGroC2_FD_105657 | JGI IMG/M metagenome (GOLD analysis project Ga0154464, IMG submission 105657) | Desulfuromonadales bacterium GWC2_61_20
ACGCAAACATTACTGGTTGGCCTGCGGACAAACCCATGCAGAAAATCATCGCTCTGGAAATAGCGGCGCAATCGCACTACCATCCCAGATAAAGTCCCGAACATTTTTCGCAACAAAAAGGCCCGGAAAGCAGATGCTTTCCGGGCCTTTTTGCATCCTACCCCTTGATCACCGCCAGCGGCTTGAGCCGGGCGACGATGCGGCCGATGCCGGCGCCCTCGACGACGGCGACGACTTCGGCGACATCCTTGTAGGCTTCCGGCACTTCCTCGGCGACGGTGGCCCGGCCGGCGGCGCGCACCAGCACCCCGCGGGCCGCCATCTCGGCGACGGGGTTGCGGCCGCGGGTCGCCTTGAGGGCGGCCTGGCGCGAGAGGCGGCGGCCGGCGCCGTGGCAGGTGGAGCCGTAGGTTTCGTCGTAGGCGGCGGCGGTGCCGACGAGGACATAGGAGTAGCGCCCCATGTCGCCGGGGATGAGGACCGGCTGGCCGCAGTCGCGATAGGCGGCGGGGGTCTCCGGGTGTCCCGGCGGATAGGCGCGGGTGGCGCCCTTGCGGTGGACGCAGAGGGTGCGCTCACGGCCGCCGACGCTGTGACTTTCGAGTTTGGCGACGTTGTGGCAGACATCGTAGATCAGCGCCATGCCGAGATCGTCCGGACCTCTGCGCAGGACTTCGGCGAAGCTGTCGCGGACCGCGGCGGTGATGAGCTGGCGGTTGGCGAAGGCGAAGTTGGCGGCGCCGGCCATGGCGGCGAGGTACTGCTGCCCTTCCGGACTCCGTACCGGGGCGCAGCAGAGCTGGCGGTCGGGGAGGACGATGCCGTACTTGCGGCTGGCCTGGTGCAATAGCCGCAGGTAATCGTCGCAGACCTGGTAACCGAGGCCGCGGCTGCCGGTGTGGATGGAGACGGTGACCTGGCCGGGAAAGAGGCCGAGGGCTGCCGCCGCCATCTCGTCGTGGATCCTTTCGACCTGCTGGATCTCGACGAAATGGTTGCCGCTCCCCAGGGTGCCGAGCTGATCGTGACCGCGCTCCTGCGCCCGCGGCGAGACGCCGTCGGGATCGGCGCCGGGGAGGGCGCCACCGGCCTCGATGTGGTCGAGGTCGGCGGCGTTGCCGAAGCCCTGCGCCACCGCCCAGCGCGCCCCCTGCAGCAGGACCTGGTGCATCTCCTTTGCCGAGAGTTTGCGGTCGCGGCGGCGTGAGCCGACTCCGCAGGGGATATGGCGAAAGAGGGTGTCGGCGAGGCGGGCCAGATGCGGACGGATCTCGGCGACGGTAAGGCGGCTGCGCAGCAGGCGCACGCCGCAATTGATGTCGTAGCCGACGCCGCCGGGGGAGACCACTCCGGTGTCGGGATCGAAGGCGGCAACGCCGCCGATGGGAAAACCGTAGCCCCAGTGGATATCGGGCATGGCGATGGACGGGCCGACGATCCCCGGCAGGCAAGCGACGTTGACGACCTGCTCGAGGGACTTGTCCTGGCGCAACTCCGCCATCATGGCCGCACTGGCGAAGACCAGGCCGTCACTGTGCATCGTGCCGCTTTGGGGAATGCGCCAGCGCCAGGGATCGAGTTGTTCTAGTTGCATGGCAATCTCCTCGCAGGGCAGAATGCTTAAGATGCTGCTGAAAAACGCCCATCTGCGGCGTTGCCCTCATCCTGCGTCAACGACGTACCTTGGGGTACGCCTTATTCCTCAGGCTTGCGGGCGCCTTGCACCTGGGCATTTTTGATCAGCCTCAATGGTGGAGTTTTTCAGTAACGCCGTTAAAGGTCGATGAAAATCCGGGCGCTCCAACGGCCTTCGCTCTCGACCAATTGCAGATTGTGGTAGGTCGCCGCCTTGGCCATGCGGGCAAAGCTGTGGCGTTTCGGGTCGAGGGACTCGCCGCGAAGTTCGGCGACGAGGCGGGTCGGCGACGCTTCGAGAATCCGCACGGCGCCGGGCAAGAACCGGCGGGTTTCGAGCAGGAAGAGGATTTCATTGAGCCAGCTGACCAGCAACTCTTCGCCGTCGCTGGCGAAGAGGGTCACCGTGCGGCTCTCAGTGAGGTTGGCGGCCGGCTCGCCGCCGAGAAGTTGCAGCAGCCCGTCCGCGGCGGCGTGGAAGAGTTCGGCGAGGGAGGCGCCATCAGCGTCGATGCCGATGTCGGCTGTATGTTCGAAAAGGCGAAAAGGGGCCATGTCTTCAACGATAGCCGCTCGCGGATGGGCTGTAAAGGGCGCGGCAATAGTTGCTGCCGCCTCGGTTGCGAATCCGGCGGCGGCGATTATGCTTGAAGGCGTTGATTCGCCTTCCTTCCAGAAGTAGGCATGATGGGGGTTCATATATCGTAATTTGCATGTCGTATCCGATAATTATTGGCCTTGACATGGCCGGGCGAAGCCGTTATTAACAGTGTTATATTTTTGCCAATCTACGATGGTGGAATCGTAGACAATCGCGCCACAGAACGAAGTCAATGACGTTTTGCCAATGTTTTAAGCCGCTGAAAGGAGGCATGCTGATGAACAGCGAGCAGATTCCGGAGCCGATCTCCATCCCCGAGGAGATTCTGCAGAAGTGGGAAGCCAAGGGGGTCAGCCGGCGCGACTTCATGAAGTTCTGCACCGCCGTGACCGCCACCCTCGCCCTTCCCGTCAGCTTCATCCCCCAGGTCGCCGCGGCCATGGACGACCAGCGCCTGCCGGTGATCTGGGTCGAGTACCAGAGTTGCAGCGGCGATTCGGAAGCCTTTTTGCGCGCCAATCAGCCGACCGCCGCGGAGATCATCCTCGATGTCATCTCCCTGGAATACGCCGAGGTGGTCATGGCCGCCGCCGGGCACCAGGCGGAGCAGGCCAAGTGGGCCGCCATGGAGAAGTATAAAGGCAAATACCTCCTCATCGTCGAAGGCTCGATCCCCACCGGCGCCGGCGGCGCCTACTGCACCGTCGGCGGCGAAAGCGCCGTCGACAGCGCGAAAAAGCTCATCCAGAACGCCGCCGCGACCATCACCGTCGGCACCTGCGCCTCCTTCGGCGGCATTCCCGCCGCCGCCCCCAACCCGACCGGCGCCGTCTCGGTCCGCGAGCTGGTGCCGGGAGCGGCCATCGTCAATCTCCCCGGCTGCCCGGTCAACGCCGAGAACCTGACAGCGACCATCGTCCACTTTCTCACCTTCGGCAAACTGCCGGCGGTCGATGCCCTCGGCCGGCCCAAATTCGCCTATGGCAAGCGCATCCACGACAACTGCGAGCGCCGCGCCCACTTCGATGCCGGCCAGTATGCGGAAGACTTCGGCGATGCCGCCCAGCGCCAGGGGCACTGTCTCTACAAGCTCGGCTGCAAGGGGCCGGAGACCTTCCACAACTGTCCGACAATCCGCTACAACGAAGGGACGAGCTGGCCGATCATGGCCGGACACGGCTGCATCGGCTGTTCTGAGCCGGGCTTCTGGGACACCATGACCCCTTTCTATCGGCGGCTGCCGCAGGTTCCCGGTTTCGGCATCGAGGCGACGGCCGACAAGATCGGTCTCGGCCTGGTCGCAGCGACGGCGGCGGCTTTTGCCGCCCACGGCATCGCCAGTGCCTGCCGCAAGGGGGATGCCATGGAATCCGACAAGCTGAAAAGGGAGGAATAAATCATGTCCAAACGTATTGCGGTTGATCCGATTACGCGCATCGAGGGGCATCTGCGCATCGAGGCCCAGATCGAGGGGGGGAAGATCACCAATGCCTGGAGCTCCTCCACCGCCTTTCGCGGCATCGAGGCGATCCTCAAAGGGCGTGACCCCCGCGACGCCCATCACTTCACCCAGCGTTTCTGCGGCGTCTGCACCACCGTCCATTCGATGGCGAGCATCCGCGCCGTCGAGGACGCCCTGAAGATCCAGATTCCCGACAACGCCCGGCTGATTCGTAATCTGATCATGGGGATCCAGAACGTCCAGGACCACGTCATCCATTTCTATCATTTGCATGCCCTCGACTGGGTCGACATCGTCAGCGCTCTCTCGGCCGATCCGGCCAAGACCTCACAATTGGCCCAGTCGATTTCCGACTGGCCGAAGTCGAGCACCACCTATTTCAAAGCGGTGCAGGGGAGAATCCAGGCCTTCGTCAACACCGGCCGCCTCGGTCCCTTCCAGAACGCCTACTGGGGGCATTCGGCCTACAGGCTCCCGGCCGAGGCCAACCTCATGGCCGTCGCCCATTACCTCGAGGCGCTGGAGTGGCAGAAAGAGGTCATCAAGATCCACGCCATCCTCGGCTCGAAGAACCCCCATCCGCAGACCTTCCTCGTCGGCGGCATGGCGATTCCCGTCGATCCCGACAGCCAGAACGCCCTCAACGCCGACAAGATCGCCTATATCGGCAAACTCCTCAAGCAGGCCCGTCTCTTCGTCGAACAGGTCTATATCCCCGATCTGCTGGCGGTGGCCTCCTTCTACAAGGACTGGGCCGCCATCGGCGGCGGGGTCGGCAATTACCTCTCCTACGGTGACTTCCCCATGGATAATTCGGGGAGCGTCAGCAGCCTTTACTTCCCCCGCGGCATCATCATGGGGAAAGATCTCGCCAACCTCATGACCGTCGACGAAAGCAAGATCACCGAGTATGTCACCAACTCCTGGTACAGCTACGCCGGCGGCGACAACAAGGGGCTCCACCCCTACGACGGCGAGACGACGCCAAACTACAACGGGCCGAAACCGCCTTACGAATTTCTCGACACCAACGGCAAGTACTCCTGGGTCAAATCGCCGCGTTACAACGACCAGCCGATGGAAGTCGGACCCCTCGCCCGTATCCTCGTCGCTTATGTCGGCGGCAACCCGGATGTCAAGGGGGTGGTCGATTTCGTCCTCGGCAAGCTCGGGGTCGGCGCCGGCGCCCTCTTCTCCACCCTCGGCCGCACCGCCGCCCGCGGCGTCGATGCCCTGATCATGGCGCGCAAGAACGAGGTCTGGCTGCAGCAGCTCGCCGACAACATGGGGCGCGGCATCTACGAGACCTTCAACAAGGAGAAATGGGACCCCGCCACCTGGCCCAAGGAAGCCCGCGGTTTCGGCTTTCACGAAGCGCCACGCGGGGCGCTGGGGCACTGGATCCGCATTGAAAACCAGAAAATCGCCAACTACCAGGCGGTGGTCCCGTCGACCTGGAACGCCGGCCCCCGCGATCCGAAAGGGCAGCTCGGTCCCTACGAGTCGGCCCTGGTCGGCACCCCCATCGCCGACGAGCAGAAGCCGCTGGAGATCTTGCGCACCATCCACTCCTTTGATCCCTGTCTGGCCTGTGCCGTCCATGTTCTCGACGGCCAGGGGACGGAGATCATCCGGATCAAGGCCCTTTAAGGGAAGGAGATCGTCGCCATGCTGGAAATCCGCTACGTCTGGGAGTGGCCGGTGCGCATCACCCACTGGGTCAATGCCCTCTGCGTTGTCGTCCTCGCCCTGACCGGTTTTGCCATCGGTACTCCCATTCTAGTCGCCGGGGATGGCAGCTACGTCATGGGCTGGGTCCGTTTCGTCCACTACGTTGCCGCCTACGCCTTTACCGTCTCGGTCCTGGCCCGCTTTTACTGGATGTTCGCCGGCAACCACCACGCCTCGTGGCGCGCCTTCATCCCCTGGACCACGGCCGTCGGCCGGCGTAACTTCGTCAAGATGCTGCGCTACTACACCTTTACCGGCAAGCAGATCTCCTACGAGGTCGGCCACAATCCGGTGGCGGCCCTGGCTTACGCCGGCATCTTCGCCCTCTTCGTCTTCCAGATCGTCAGCGGCTTTGCCCTCTACAGTCAATACAACCCCGGCGGCTTCATGGCCGGGCTCTTCGCCCCGCTCCTCAACCTGGTTGGCAACCAATGGCTGCGCCTCGGCCACCACGGCGTCATGTGGCTCCTTCTCGGCTTCTTCATCAACCATGTCTACAGTGGCTGGCTCATGGATGTGAAGGAGCGTAACGGCACCATGAGCGGGATTGTCAGCGGCTACCGTTTCATCGAACCGCGGGATCTTTGATGTCGATTCTTGTTCTTGGTCTCGGCAATGCCCTGATGAATGACGATGCCGTCGGTGTTCGGGCCATCGAGGAGTTGCGCTTGCGTTTCGCCTTTTCCGCCGAGGTGCAACTGGTCGATGGGGGCACCCTCGGGCTCGACCTCCTCCCCTTTCTTGAAGGGGTGGAACGTTTGTTGATCATCGATGCCATCGACATGGGGGGGGCTCCCGGCGACCTCTTTCGCCTTGAAGGGGACGAGGTGCCGCGAGCCTTCGCCAGCAAGCTTTCGGTGCACCAGATGGGGGTTCAGGATCTCCTCGCCGTGGCCGAACTGCAGGGGCACGTGCCGCGCGAGCTGGTGGTGCATGGCGTGCAGCCGGCCTCCATCGAGATGGAGATGCAACTCTCGCCGGCGGTGACGACGGCCATGGAGCCACTCCTGGCGGGGATCGTCGCGGAACTGGAGAGGTGGGGTGTGCGCAGGCAGCAGGCGGCTTAAAGCAATGGAAAGGAGGAGGCGGGGCTGCCGGTGCGGCCCCGTTTCTTTTGCGGGAGGAAAGGGATGCGGAAAGTGTGCTGGCAGACGTTGTTGTCCTGCGGAGTGGTGGCGCTGCTCCTTCACGCCTGCGGCGGGGAGCTGCCGGATTACCCGGCGCGGACGCCACCGGCGGGGCTGCTCGAAAATCCGGCGACGGCGGTGGCGGGCGCGGAACTCTTCCACCGGCATTGCGCCGTTTGTCACGGCCGGGTTGAGGAGGGTCGCTCGTCGCGGGCCGACTTCTTCCAGCCGCCGGCCCCCGATTTTCGCGAAGGACGCTACCGGCTTCTGCCGGCCGACTACCTTTACTGGCGCATCGCCACCGGCAAGACCGTCGAGCCCTTCGCCTCGCGCGGCTCGGTGATGCCACCCTGGGAGGCAACTTTGCGCGAAGCGGAGATCTGGCAGCTGGTCGCCTACCTGCGCAGCCGCGGCACACATTGAGCCTCTCTCGCGAGGAACCCGCACAAACAAGAGGGGCCGGAGAAATCCGGCCCCTCTTGTTTGTGCGGTGCGGCAGTGGTGCAGCTATTCGTTCCACCCTTCCGGATGGACGTCGGCGATCTGCTCCCAGTGCTCCGGCGAGCGCCAGAGGCTGGAGGTGATGAGCTGGCGCATGTGCAAAAACTCCTTGGGCAGGCGATCGTACAGCTTGACGAAAAGTTCCTCGTGGGCGACGAGCTCGTTCTGCCAGACGTCGCGGTCGACGGAAGTCAGCTCGTTGAACTTCTCGCGCGACATATCGAGACCCTCCCAGTCCATATCCTCGTAGCGCGGCATCCAGCCCAAGGGCGATTCGACCGCGGCGGCCTTGCCCTGGACACGCTCGACGATCCACTTGAGGACGCGCATGTTCTCGCCGTAGCCGGGCCACATGAACTTGCCGTTGGCATCCTTGCGGAACCAGTTGACGCTGAAGATGCGCGGCGGTTTCGGTACCGCGCGACCGAACTGCAGCCAGTGGCTGAAGTAGTCGGCCATGTGGTAGCCGCAGAAGGGAAGCATGGCAAAGGGGTCGCGGCGGACGTTGCCGGTGGCGCCGACGGCGGCGGCGGTGGTCTCCGAACCAAGGGTCGAAGCCATGTAAACGCCAAAGTTCCAGTTGAAGGCCTGGTAGACCAGGGGGACGGTATCCTTGCGCCGGCCGCCGAAGATGAAGGCGCTCATCGGCACCCCCTTGGGGTTTTCCCAGTCGGGGTCGATGGAGGGGCACTGCGAGGCCGGGGCGGTGAAGCGGGAGTTGGGGTGGGCGGCGGGGCGGCCGCAACCGGGGGTCCAATCCTGCCCTTGCCAGTCGATGAGTCTGGCCGGTTCCTGGTCGGTCATCCCTTCCCACCAGACATCCCCTTCCGGGGTCAGGGCGACGTTGGTAAAGATGGTGTTGCTGGCGCAGGAGGCCATGGCATTGGGGTTGGTCTTGACATTGGTGCCGGGGGCGACGCCGAAGTAACCGTACTCGGGGTTGATGGCGTAAACCTGGCCGTCGGGGCCGGGTTTGATCCAGGCGATGTCGTCACCGAGGGTGGTGACCTCCCACCCTTTGGCCTGCAGCGGCTTGGGCGGAATCAGCATGGCGAAGTTGGTCTTGCCGCAGGCGCTGGGGAAGGCGGCGCCGACGTAGGTCTTCTCGCCGGTCGGCGACTTGACGCCGAGGATAAGCATATGCTCGGCCAGCCATCCTTCGTCTTTCCCCTGTTTGGAGGCGATGCGCAGGGCCAGACATTTTTTGCCGAGGAGGGCGTTACCGCCGTAGCCGGAGCCGTAGGACCAGATCGCCCGCTCCTCGGGGAAGTGAACGATATACTTTTCCTTGTTGCACGGCCAGGCCGAATCTTTCTGCCCCGGCGCCAACGGGGCACCGACGGAGTGCAGGCAGGGAACGAACTCGCCGTGACCGAGGGTTTCGAGAACCTTCCGGCCCATGCGGGTCATGATCTTCATGTTGACGGCGACGTAGGGGGAATCGGAGATCTCCACCCCGATCTTGGCGATGGGCGAACCCAAGGGGCCCATGCTGAAGGGGATGACGTACATGGTGCGCCCCTTCATACAGCCTTTGAAGAGTCCGTGAAGCTTATTCTTCATCTCCTGCGGCTGCATCCAGTTATTGGTCGGGCCGGCGTCCTGCTTGGAAAGACTGCAGATGAAGGTGCGGTCTTCGACGCGCGCCACATCGATGGGGTCGGAACAGGCAAGATAGCTGTTGGGCCGGAGCTTGTCGTTGAGTTTGCGGAAGGTGCCGCTCTGGACCAGGTGATGGCAGAGCTGGTCGTACTCCTTCTGCGAGCCGTCGCACCAGTGAATCCGTTCCGGTTCGCACAGTTCCGCGACTTCTTCCACCCATTTCAGCAGCTTATCGTTCTTCGGTACGTCGTAGCTCATGCCTGTTGCCTCCCCGTTGAGTGATCCTGTTTGACCAGGTCGAACATCGATTACGCCAGTATTTCTTGAAGGAATTTTCTGCAAAATTAAAAAATTTACTATACATAAAACATATTTTCTTTCCAAGGGAAAATTGCCCTGATTAGTCGAGTTTCACGCCGCACCTGAGTGTATTCCCTGCCAGATGTGTCGACCATCCCAGTGGGGAGGGAGTGCTGCCGCGATGGTTCTCCTCCCCGCCAGTCTGGTCCCTTTCTGTTATGATTGCGACGGAGGCAGCTGCCATGTGTCTGATCGTTTTCGCTTATGACATGCACCCGGATTACCGGTTGATTCTCGCCGCCAATCGCGACGAATTTTTCGACCGGCCGGCCACCCCGGCCCACTGGTGGGACGAGCCTGAAATTCTCGCCGGCCGCGACCTCCAGCGGGGCGGAAGCTGGCTGGGTCTTGATCGCCGCGGTCGGCTGGCGGCGGTCACCAACGTGCGCAATCCGCAGGATATTCTCCCCGATCGTCACTCCCGCGGCGAACTGGTGCCGGGCTTTCTCCGTCACCGGCGGGCTGCCGCCGATTTTGTCTCATCTCTCGACAACGCGGGTTATGCCGGCTACAACCTCCTTCTCGCTGACGGGCATGGAGTCCACTGGAGCTCCAACCGCCTCAGTCCCGCAAAACTACTTCCACCCGGTCTTTACGCCCTGAGCAATGCCGCTCTCGATACCCCCTGGCCGAAGGTACGCCGGGCCAAACTCCTCCTCGCCAATCATTTGGCGGAGAGAGCGATTGACCCGGCAGCGCTCTTTGCCCTGCTCGCCGATGGGCAGCGACCGGACGATGCCGCACTCCCGGATACCGGTGTCGGGCGCGACTGGGAGCGGCAGCTGGCGCCGATTTTTATTCAGGGGGCCGAGTATGGAACCCGATGTTCAAGTGTCCTGCTGCAACACCGCAAAGGCCAGGTGACGTTCATCGAAAGAACGTTCGATCAGCGTCACGGGGGCGTTGCCGAGGTTCGTTTCACCTACGCCGTGACGCCATTCTCCGGCCCGTCTGTCGCGGCTTCGGCTGACAATTAGCGGCTGGACATTGCTCTGGAATTTCTGTATGTTTCGACTACATGGGGTGCGCGCCGCCGGCTTTTTTGCCGCAGCGCAACGGACAACCCCGCATTCCACCGAATATCCGATTTCGGAGTTGTTCCGGCCCTCACGGAATCTTCCGGATCGTGGAGGCCTGATTGGGAACATTGATCGATCATAAAGAGCTGAGCCTCCCTGCCACTCTTCCGCTTCTTCCCGTCCGGGATGTCGTTATCTTCCCCTACATGATCCTGCCGCTCTTTGTCGGGCGTGAAAAATCGATTGCCGCCGTCGATGCCGCTCTCGCCACCGATCGCATGATTCTGTTGGCGGCCCAGCGCGATGTCGGCCAGGAAGAACCGGCCGCGGCCGATATCTACCGGGTCGGGACGGCGGCGATGATCATGCGCATGCTCAAACTCCCCGATGGGCGGGTCAAGATTCTCGTGCAGGGGGTGGCCAAGGCACGTCTTCTCGCCATCAACGAAGACGGTCCCTACCTCTCCGCCACCATTGAGCACATGGTCGAACCCGGCCCGGGGGAAATTCCCCTTGAGGTCGAGGCCCTCATGCGCATGGTCCGGGAACAGTTGGCCCAGTTGCTCGACCTCGGCAAGGTGCTGCCACCGGAGGTCCCCGGCGTCCTGGAGAATCTCGAAGACCCGGGGGCCCTGGCCGATCTCGTTGCCAGCAATGTCGGACTCAAGGTCGGCGAGGGGCAGGAACTGCTTGAGCTGCTCGATCCTCTCGAACGGCTGCGCCGAGTCAAGGATCTGCTGGCCAAGGAGATGGAACTGCTGAGCATGCAGAACCGTATCCAGAACCAGGCCAAGGAGGAGATGGGCAAGTCGCAGCGGGAATATTTCCTGCGCGAGCAGCTGCGGGCGATCCAGGCCGAGCTCGGCGAAAGCGATGTCCGCGCCGAGGATGTCGCCGAATTGCGGCAGAAAATGGAAGAGGCGGGGATGCCGGCCGAGGCCAGGAGTGAGAGTGAAAAACAGCTGCGCCGGCTGGAGACGATGCACCCCGAGGCGGCCGAATATTCCATGCTGCGCAGTTACCTCGACTGGCTGGTGGAGATCCCCTGGAGCCGGACGACCAAGGATAACCTCGATCTGCGCAAGGGGCGCAAGGTCCTCGATGAGGACCACTACAATCTGGAGAAGATCAAGGAGCGTATCCTTGAATTTCTTGCCGTGCGCAAGTTGAAAAAGGAGTTGAAAGGACCGGTTCTCTGTTTCGTCGGTCCCCCCGGCGTCGGCAAGACCAGTCTCGGCAAGTCCATCGCCCGGGCTCTCGGGCGCAAGTTCGTCCGCATCTCCCTCGGCGGGGTCCGCGATGAAGCGGAGATTCGCGGCCACCGCCGGACCTACGTCGGCGCCCTGCCGGGGCGCATCATCCAGGGGATGAAGCAGGCCGGGACCTGTAATCCGGTCTTCATGCTCGACGAACTCGACAAGGTCGGGGCCGATTTTCGCGGCGACCCTTCGGCGGCCCTCCTCGAACTCCTCGACCCCGAGCAGAACCACGCCTTTTCCGATCATTACATCAATCTTCCCTTCGATCTGTCCAACGTCCTGTTCATCGCCACCGCCAACGTTCTCGACACGGTCCCATCGGCCCTGCGCGACCGCCTCGAAGTCATTCGTCTCTCCGGCTACAGCGCCGAGGAAAAGCTCTCCATTACCGAACGCTACCTGGTCCCCCGGCAACGCGAGGCCAACGGCCTCAGGCCAAAGGACGTGGCCTTTTCGCGCCAAGCCCTGCTCAAGGTCATCACCGAGTACACGGCCGAGGCCGGGTTGCGGAATCTCGAACGGGAACTTGGCAGCATCTGCCGCAAAGTCGCCCGGCGTTTCGCCGAAGGGAAGAAACATCCGGTGCGGGTCACCGGGACGACCGTCGCCCGTTTCCTCGGTCCGCCCCGCTTTCTCCCCGAAGATGAGCTGCGTACCAGCGAAGTTGGCGTGGCGACAGGGTTAGCCTGGACCGAGACCGGGGGGGAAGTCCTCTATGTCGAAGTCAGTGTCATGAAGGGGAAGGGGGAGCTGACCTTGACCGGGCAGCTCGGGGACGTCATGAAGGAAAGTGCCCAGGCGGCCCTCTCCTATGCCCGTGCCCATGCCGCGGAACTTGGCATCGATCCCGACTTTCTCGAGGGCCGGGCGGTCCATGTCCACGTTCCTGCCGGCGCCATTCCCAAGGATGGGCCGAGTGCCGGGGTGACCATGGCCACGGCCCTGATCTCGGCCCTTTCCGGACGCCGGGTGAGCAAGGATGTGGCCATGACCGGTGAAATCACCTTGCGCGGCCATGTCCTTCCCATCGGCGGACTCAAGGAGAAGGCACTGGCGGCGGTGCGCGCCCATGTCAAAACCATCATCATCCCCAAGCGCAACCTCAAGGATCTTGAGGAGATACCGCCGCACCTGCGCAAAAAAGTCCGCTTCGTTCCTGCCGCCACCATGGACGATGTCCTGGCGACGGCACTGGAAGCCAGGGAATGAAGCTCGCCGAGCTCGGGGAGTTCGGTTTCATTGCCCGTATCCGGGCCGCCGCGCCCCCGGGCCCGGGATTGCGTCTCGGCATCGGCGACGACTGCGCGGTCAGCGAGGTGACGGCGGGTGAACTTCTCCTGACCACCACCGACATGCTGCTGGAAGATGTCCATTTTTGTCGGGACTGGACCAGCCCCCGACTCCTTGGGCGTAAGTGCGTGGCGGTCAACGTCAGCGACATCGCCGCCATGGGCGGGACGGTCCGCCACCTCTATCTCGGTCTTGGCATCCCCGCCGATATGGCGGTGGCCGAACTCGACGAACTGCTGGCCGGGGTGCTGGAGGCAGCCGCCGACTACGGTGCGGATCTCGCCGGCGGCGACACCTGTGCGTCTTCAGGGCCTCTGGTCCTTTCGCTCACGGCCGAGGGGACGATTGCCGACGGCGATGTGGTCGGGCGCGGCGGTGCCTGCCCGGGGGATGCCGTCTATGTCTCCGGAAGTCTCGGCGACAGCGCTCTGGCGCTGCGCGAACTGCGGGCCGGGAGGAGGCCTTCGGCGTTTCTCGCATCCCGGCATCATGATCCGACGGCCCGAGCCGCCCTCGGTCAACGGCTTGCCCGGGAGCATCTGGCGACGGCGATGATCGATGTCTCCGACGGTCTTCTGGCCGACCTCGGCCACCTCCTGCGAGCCTCGACCTGCGGCGCCAGAATCGATGGAGCGGCGCTTCCGCTCTCGGCGGACTTTGCCGCGGCCCTGGCAGTGGAGCCCGGGCTTTTCCCTTTGGCCCTGAGTGGCGGCGAAGACTATGAACTCCTTTTTACCGTCCCTCCCGCAGCAATAGCCTCTCTTGCTCGGGTCGCCGAGACAGAGACGATTCCCCTGAGTCGCATCGGCACTGTGGTTGCGGGCGCGCAGGGAGTCATTGTCACCGACCGCAATGGCGGCGTGGTGGCGAGTCCGCCTAGCGGGCATGATCACTTCCGGAGAGGTGTATGAGGCGGGACATTGCATTGTGCGGGAGGAAGCCTTGCCCGCCTCGCCAAAAGGTCGTGCCATGGTGACTGATCCGTCGAATTTTCGCCGGCCTTCACTTTTTGTCGGGGGCGATTTCAGCGATGCCAACTACGCCGCCATCCGTGCTATCCTGCTGGCGCGGCGTGGGTTCGATCTCGGCATGTACAAGGACCGCTGTATCAAGCGGCGAATTGCGGCACGGATTCGCGGACTTGGCTACAGCGACCCGCTCCCCTACCTCGACCGGCTGCGCGAGGACGAGGCAGAAGTCGACCTGCTCCTGGGCGCCTTGTCGATTCACGTGTCCCAGTTTTTCCGAAATCCGTCGACCTTCTTCAGCCTCGAGCGGCAGGTCCTCCCCGAATTGATCCAGCGGGTGCGAGCCTTGGGGCGTTCCGAGTTGCGACTCTGGAGTGCCGGTTGTGCCGGCGGCGAGGAGGCCTATTCTCTGGCGTTGCTTATGGCCGAACTTGTTCCGGTGGGGATGAGAGTGGCGATTCTCGGCAGTGATGTCAGTGAAGGTGTTCTCGCCCAGGCGCGGCAAGGGCTCTTTCCGCCGGCGCGTTTGACGGAAGTCCCGCCGCACCTGCTCGATCGCTATTTTCGCGCCGAAGGGGGCCAGTACCGCCTGGCGGACGAGGTTCGCCGAACCGTGACCTTTCAGCGACACGATCTCCTGGCCGCAGGCGACTATCCGCCGGCCGATCTGATCCTCTGTCGCAATGTATTGATCTATTTTTCGCGGGAGGAGCAGGAGCTGATTCTTGCCCGGTTTGCTGCGGCACTGACCCCGGGGGGGGTGCTGGTCCTCGGTCGGGCCGAAACTTTGCTCGGTGATAACCGGCGTATTTTTCAGGCCGAATGGCCGACGGAGCGGATTTACCGGTGTCTGCCGGACGGGCATGGCTAATTTTTGCGCCGCCCCTGCCGGGGTGATGGCCAATCGTAACTTGTGGCAAAAGGAGCAGATGGATGCGCGTCGATATCAGCTACAAATTCATCATGGGATTCATCCTGGTCGTGGCCTCGAACGTTCTGCTGAACCTGCTGGTACCTTCGCTGGGGCTGGGTGATATCTACCTGCAGCAGTACGTCATCGTCGGTGGGGCGATTACCAGCGGCCTCGTTCTCGGACTGATCTTTTCCAAGGCCTTTACCGCCAATATCCGCCGGGTGCGGGAAGGTGCCGATCGTCTCAGCCGCGGCGATCTGACCCGGGAAGTGCAGCTGCGCCGGCCCCTGTTTCCTGACGAGACCGTCGATCTCGCCGATTCCCTCAACGAAGTCACAACCAGCCTGCGCGAACTGGTCGGGGCGATTCGCAGTTCGGCGTCACGGGTGACAACCGCCGCCCAAGGGCTCTCGGCCACGTCACATGAAATGACCGCCTCGTCGCACGAGGTGGCCAACACCATCGAGCAAGTTACCCTCGGGGCCGAACGTCAGGCCGAGATGGTGGAGAAAGCGTCGCGTCTGATCAAGGAGATGGCTGTCTCCATCGACCTCGTCGCGGCTTCGGCCAAGAAGTTGTCGCAGTCGGCCAGCGATACCGCCGGCACGGCGCAGCGCGGCGGACAGATGGCGCGTGAGACCATGGACAAGATGCGGCAGGTGCTGCTCGAGGTGGAAGCGAATGGCAAGCGCATGACCTCCTTCAGTACCCAGGTGCAGAAGATCGGCAAAATCGTCGATGTCATCACCGGGATCGCCGGCAAGACCAACCTCCTCGCCCTCAATGCCACTATCGAGGCGGCGCGGGCCGGAGAATACGGTCGCGGTTTTGCTGTCGTCGCCGAGGAAGTTCGCAAGCTTGCCGATTCCACCGGCGATTCCGCCGGCGAGATTACGCGACTGGTCGAGACGATCCGCGAAGAAGGGCAGGCGATGCAGGTATCGACGGCCGAAACGGCGGTGCGCATGGTCGAGGGCAAGACGGCCCTCGATCTGACCGGCAAGGCGTTCGAGGAAATCATCCAGAATGTCATCACCACCCAGACCAAAGCGACCAGCATCGCCGAACTGGCTGATCAGCAAACTACCGGCGCCCGGGGTATGGTCACCGCCATCGATGAGATTTCACGCGTGGTGACGGACAATGCTGCGGCCACCGAGGAGGTCTCGGCGACGACAGAAGAACAGACCGCCTCGATGGAGGAAATGGCCCTTGCGGCGCAAAATCTGACCGAGTTGTCGGCACGACTGCTTGAAATGGTCAGTCGCTTCCAGCTTGAGGCGGAGGTGGATGCCCTCCCGCAAATCTTCCCGGAAGCTCTCCCCGAGCCGGGGAAGGGGTAGCCGGGGCATGGAGCAGATGCTGGTATTCGGCCTCGGCGATGAGTTGTATGGTCTGGATGTCATCCATATTCAGGAGATCGTCGAGCGTCCCGTTATCCACTATATTCCTCGCGCACCGGCGCGGTTGCTGGGGGCCGTCAATTTCCATGGCAGTATCATCCCGGTCCTCGATCTTGCGGCCTTTCTCGGCTTTCCACCGGGAGAGATCTCCCCGCGGGTGGTGGTGCTGCCGTTTCACCTCTGTTCCCTGGCGCTGGCAGTTCATTCGACGCAACGCATTGTGCCGATTGATGTCGACGCCCTGATGCCGATCGATCAGGAGCGGCAGGAAGAGAACTGTATCCGGGCCGCGATAAGCTGCAAAGGTGAGATTATCAACATTCTCGACGTGCCAAGTCTGCTGGCGCGGCTAGAAAAGCAACCCTAAGCGGGTAGAGGAGGTAAACAATGGGGCTGAGAATTCTCGTGGTGGACGATGCCCTGTTCATGCGCAATATGCTCAAGGATATCTTCGCCCGCGCCGGATACGATGTCGTTGGTGAGGCCGGCAACGGGGCCGAGGCGGTGGAGCGCTGCTGGGAACTGCGGCCGGACCTGGTGACGATGGATATTGTCATGCCCCTGAAAAGCGGAATTGACGCCTTGCAGGAAATCACGGCCAGGCAGCCCGATGTGCGGGTCGTCATGTGCAGCGCTCTCGGTCAGGAATCCCTCGTCATCGAGGCGGTCCAGGCCGGGGCCAAGGATTTTATCGTCAAGCCCTTCAAGGAAGAACGCGTACTGGAAGTGGTCAGGCGGGTTTGCGCTCCAGGTCACTGACGCGGCCAAGGGGACGGGTCGACGCATGGATATGTCAAAATATCGCGGGATGTTCCTGGCCGAGTCGGCGGAACATCTCAAAAACATGAACCGCTTGGTGGTGACCCTTGAGGGGGAACCGGGTAATCGCGAGGTGATCGACAGCCTCTTTCGCGAGGCCCACTCCATCAAGGGGATGGCTGCGTCCATGGGTTATGACCGAACTGCCGAGTTGGCTCATCATCTTGAAGACCTCATGGACGGGTTCCGCAAGACCGGCCTCGTCCCGCCTCCGGTGGTTGATCGTCTGCTGGCGGGAGTCGATCTTTTGGAGGGACTGCTGGCCGATATCGAAGGGGAAGACCCGGAGCGTGAAATCGCCCCTTTTCTCGGTGCGGCACCCCAGGCAGTGAGCACCTCGGCAGCGCCCCCTGTTGTTGCGCTTACGCCGACGCTGGCGCCGGAAAAGGTTGTCGAGATAGCGGTAACCGAACCGGCTGCTGGTTTACGTCTGCTGCAGATTCGTATCGAGCTGGCTGTCGATGCTGCCGCGCCGGCCGCCCGGGCGCTATTGGCTCTGCGCGAACTGGGTCGACTCGGCCTGGTGCAGGGGTGTCAGCCGGAAGAAGCGCTGCTGCGGCAGGGGCTGCCGGTGCAAAAACTGGAGGTGCGTTTCGAGTCGGCGGCCGCGGTCGAGGAGGTGCAGAAGACCTTGGCGGCCATGGCCGATATCCATCGCGTCACCGTTGACGAGGTTGGCGACCGCGCGACCGAAGGCGCCGGCTCCCGGCGTGACGACGGTGGCCGCACCGTCAGGGTCCGTACGGAACTTCTGGATCGCTTCATTAATCTGACCGGCGAGTTGATTACGACCCGTTATATGCTCCAGGCGGCAGCGCGGGAAGAACGCTGGAGCGACACCCGTGCAGGGTTAGATCTGCTGGCCCGGCTGATCAGCGACCTGCATGGTCATGTTCTGCAGGTGCGGATGACGCCTCTGGAGAGTATCACCGGCCGACTGCCGCGGTTGGTGCGTGATCTTGCCCGCAAGTCCGGCAAAGAGGTGCGTCTGCGCATCGAGGGGGAAGAGCTCGAACTGGACCGGGCCATCCTCGAGGAGCTCTCCGATCCCCTGGTGCATATGGTCCGCAATGCCATTGACCACGGCATAGAACGCGCCGGCGAGGTTCTGGTCCGGGCCTGGCGCGAAAAAGATCTGGCTGTGGTCGAAATTGCCGACAATGGTCGCGGTATGGATCCCGACCGTATCCGCCGCAAGGCTCTGGAGAAGGGTCTGGTCTCTTCGGCCCAGCTCAAGCTGATGCGTGACCGGGATCTCTTCCAACTCGTCTGTCTTCCCGGATTTTCCACGGCGGAAACCGTCACCGAAACCTCCGGTCGTGGCGTCGGCATGGATGTCGTCAAATCGGCGGTGGAGAGTCTTGGTGGGACCCTGGAGATCTTGTCCGAAGCCGGTGCGGGAACGCGATTCCAGCTCAAGCTCCCCCTCTCGGTGGCGATTATTAAGGTCCTGCTGGTCCGTTGTGCCGGCCGGAACATGGGCTTGCCGATTACCCGCGTTGTCCGTGCTCTCGAGGTGGCGAAAGAGGAGGTCAAATCCTCCGGCCATCAGCAGGTTATCGCTCTCGGGGAAGAGATGGTTCCTCTGGTTGAACTAGGCCAATTCCTTGGCTTGCCGGTGGGGGAGCCGCGGATCACCCTCCCCACCGTCGTGACCGAAGTTCACGGCCGCAAGGTTGGTCTCCTTGTGGACAGTCTGGCCGGCCAGCGTGAGGTTTTTATCAAGACCCTGGCGTTTCCCCTCAATCGCATCAGTGGCCTCTCCGGGGCGACGGTCTTGGGGGACGGTAGCGTCATCTTTATTATTGATCCCCAGACTTTGCTTTCCCCCGGGGCTGAAATGTCGGCAAAACTGAAGGACGGAGTGTAGCTATGCCCTTTACCCACCTTACTTCCCGGCAGTTTGATGCCTTGCGTGAAATCAGCAGTATCGGAATGGGCCACGCCGGCACCGCTCTTTCCCAGCTGCTGGATGATCCCATCACGTTGCATGTGCCACGGGTCAGTGTCACCGATATCGCCGATGTCCCTGACCTCCTCGGTGGGGCGGAAAATCTGGTCGTCGGTGTGACCCTGCAGGTTCTTGGGGACGCTCGCGGGCATATTCTCCTCGTCTTTCCCAGTGACAGCGCGCATCGGCTCATTTCACGCCTGTTGCGGCAGGACCCGGCGGGGCTGCTGCAAGACGAGCTCGGTGTTTCGACCCTCAAGGAAGTCGGCAACATTCTTGCCTCGGCTTATCTCAACGCCCTCGGCGCCTTAATGCACATGACCCTGATTCCCTCGGTGCCGATGATTTCCTACGACATGGCCGGGGCGGTGGTTGATTTTCTTCTCATAGAACTGAGTGAAAGTGGCGACAAGGCGCTCACCGTCGAAACGGAATTTCGTGGCTCGGATATCGATCCGGAGCCAATCCGCGGACATTTTTTCCTCCTGCCCGATCCGGCGTCGCTGAGCGTCATTCTCGAGTCGGTCGGAGGGGGACGATGACCCAGCGGGAACGGGTCAGCATTTCCGAATTCCGTCTGGCGACAGCACCGGTCGTACTTGTCAGTTACGGTCTTGGCTCCTGTCTGGCCATTGCCCTCTGGGACGGGCAACGCCAGCAGGGGGGACTGGCTCATACCCTGCTGCCGACCTTGCGCGCGGTCCCCGGCGAACGTCAAACCAAATACGTCGATGCCGCGATCCGTCTGATGTTCGCGGCGTTGCTGGAGAAAGGGAGCGATACTGCGAACTTGTGCGCAAAACTTGCCGGTGGGGCGAACATGTTTGCTTTGAGCCAGAACGGTCATGGTGGTATCGGTGCGCGCAATATTGCCGCTGCCCGTGTTGCCCTCGCCGATATCGGCATCGACGTAGCGGCGGAGGACGTCGGCGGTGATTTTGGCCGAACCGTCGAGTTCGATCTTGCCAGCGGCGCCTTGACCGTGCGGGCCGCGCGTGGCCGCGAAGATCGGGTGCTGTAATTAACCCAGGACGGGAGATCTCCATGAAAAGTTGGTTGCTGTCGATACTCTTGTTGTTCCCCTCTGCGGTCTTGGCGGCATCGCCAGTCGGGATCAACGACGTCATCCAGACCCTTGAAACGCCTTTTCGCACCGATGCCCCTGTCGCCGTGGCAATCGTCGATTTCCAGGCCGACTTCTTTCAGGAGTCACATATTGCCGCCCTCGATAAAAAACAGCGCGGCGAGGGGACGGTTGCAGTCAAGTTCGTTCCCGGCATCGCCGGGCGGGTGCCACAGGTCATGTTCCGCTGGGAATACCGGTTGCCGAACGAGCAGGAGATTGTCTCGGATGGCCAGACCATGTGGGTCTACCTACCGGAAAACCGCCAGGTCATCGAGTCCGATATCAGTGCCGTTTCTCGCGCCCGATCCAACGATCCGCTAACCTTTCTGTCGGGGCTGGGGAATTTGTCGCGCGACTTTACCATCACCTGGGCCATGCCGAATCAGGACCGGGTCGGCAATTATGTACTCGATCTGCAACCCCGCCGGGCCTCCAGTCTCATTCGACAGCTGCTGGTCGTCGTGGATCGCGATGCGGTGGCAACACATCAACGCAATCAATCCAACCCTCGAATCTTCCCTATTCTTTCAACAACCACAATTGACCCCAGTGACAACCGCACGATCATCGAGTTCAGTAATGTGCGGACCAATGTCAATCTGGCGGAAATGGTCTTTCGTTTTAATATGCCGCCTGGGGTTGACGTGGTGCGGCCGAGCGGGGCGGAGATGGGGTACTAGGATGCGGATTTTTCGTCTGCTAAGACGGGGTTACCGGTTTCGCATGTGCAAACAGACAGATCAGGCAATCAAACCAGAAAAGGCGACCGAATGCGGCCGCCTTTTCTGGTTGTAACAGGTTATTCTAAGGGCGCTAGTTAGCGCCCCGGGATGGTGATGCAGAGACATTCCCCCTCGGCATAAACCGTCAGGCCGCTGCAGATACGGCCATGAACCATGACCTTGCGTCCGGCAACGGAGACGATGTCGGTTTCGACTGTCACCACCTGCTGCAACGGCAACAGGCTGCGGAAGCCGACGTTGAGATTGCCGACGACAATGGCATGTCCGGCATTCCAGGCAGCAAGTCCCAGGACTTCGTCAAGGACCGCGGCGATGGCGCCCCCGTGGGCATGACCCGGGGGGCCCTCGGTCTCGGGGCCGAACCAGACGCGGGCGCGCAGTTGTAGTAATGTATCGCGGAAGTAACGGACGCGAAAACGGTTCCCCTCGGGCTCGCCCGAGACGAAACGCAGAGATTCTCCGACCAGAGCCGGAGCATCAAAGGGGACCCAGCTGGAATCGCCGGCAAGGTCGACAGAAGGAGCGGGTAGCTTAGAAGGGGGAAGTTGTCCAGCGCGGGTCACGGCAGATCTCCTAGAGTGGATTGAAGGAAGAATTGCTACGATATCAGAATAAAATGAGTCAGGGAACCTTGGTGTGCATACCTTGGTGTGCATAACTGGCCGGTAATGTGCCCAGGTTTGCCGGTCTGGACCAACGGAACGGCTTGCAGCGACCACATGCACAAGAGGGGTGGTGTGCGTCTGTTGCACACAATCGGCACCGCTTGACAATTACCACCACTGCCGCTATCTTCCGTCAGCTCACCCCGACCAGAAAATTTTCATATCGCTAAAAAATATGAAATGTGCCGTAATTGCCGTTTTTGCACGCCTAACTTATAGATAGAGGGATGTTGCATGAATCGGTTGTTCAAAGGGTATATGAAGTTCCGGCGTGAGGATTTTGCCAGCCACCGCGAACTCTTCCGTCAGCTGAGCCGTAGCCACGACCCACACACCCTTTTCATCGGCTGCTCCGATTCGCGTGTGGTGCCGAATCTGATCACCCATACCCACCCCGGCGAACTCTTCATTGTCCGCAACGTTGCCAATATCGTCCCCCCCTACCGCAAGACAGAGGAATACGTTTCCACGACTTCGGCAATCGAATATGCGGTGCTGGTGCTTAAAGTCGATACTATCGTCGTCTGCGGGCACTCGAACTGTGGTGGTTGTGCGGCGATGAACCTGTCGCCTGAGGAGCTGGAGCATATCCCGCATGTGCGCAAATGGCTGGAGCTCTCCAAGGAGGTCAAGGGTCGAGTTGACCGCCTGGTGACCGAAGATACTCCGGAGGAGCGGGAGTGGCTGACCGAACAGGTCAATATTCTGGTACAGATGCGCAACCTGCTCACCTATCCTTATGTCAAGGAGAAATATGGGCGTGGCGAGCTAAATATCTATGGTTGGCACTACATTATTGAAACCGGCGAGATCTTCAATTTCAACGATGATCTCCAGGAGTTCCAGCTGCTCGGATGAGATTGGGCGGTAATGCCGACAGACTCAATGTTTTAGGAGAAACGACGTGGTTGTAGAAGAGATCATAACCCTTGACTGCCCCTGTTGCCAGACGGCGATCAGTCAACCGCTGAGTTGGTTCAAAAAGACCTATTCCACCTGCCCGCACTGCGGTGGCGGGTTGGCCGCCAGCCAGTTTGCCGCGCAGCTTGTCGCCATCGAAGAGGCCCTCGATACGGCAGTGGACGAGATGGTGCGGGGCGTTCCATCCTCCGGCGGATGTTGCCGGGAGAAATGATGACAGACTTAAGAGAAATTTGCCCCCTGACGTAAGGCAACTGACAAGGAGAAAGTCCATGCTGAAACATGTGGTGCTGTTCAAGTTCAAGCCGGAAGCCCAAACCGGGCGGATCGAGGATCTTGCTGTGGGTCTCGGCGCCCTTCCCGACAGCATTCCCGAAATTCGCGAATTCGTCTTTGGCCATGATGTTTTGCATACGGAGCGTTCTTACGATTTCGCTCTGGTTTCCCTCTTCGACGACCAGGCGGCGCTGCAACGCTATCAGGTCCATCCCGATCATCAGGCGGTAGTGGCGATCGTCAAGGAGATCTGTTCGTCTGTTGTTGCCGCCGATTTCACCTGTTGATAGCCGCTGGAAACTGGGTTACCGCCTTCGTGCGCAACTTTTGAAAGCACTTTACCTGACTCCGTGACGCTACATACAGAAAATTGCTCCAAGTAGCTTCTAACATATCGAAGTTATTTGATAATTATGCTATTCTGCCAGC
>Ga0154464_1100_pt1 | contig 22161 bp, 20 predicted proteins | sample RifGroC2_FD_105657 | JGI IMG/M metagenome (GOLD analysis project Ga0154464, IMG submission 105657) | Desulfuromonadales bacterium GWC2_61_20
TGAGGTGACTGGCCTGGCTCTTTTTGCCGAGACGTGCCTTCTTGGTCTCGACAAAATTGCCGATCTTGTTCTCCCCGAGGAGAACCGTCCCTGGGCGCAAGTGCGCCATCGGCCCGATAGCGCAATCGGCACCAATAGTCGAGCCCTCAAGGATCGAGCCGGACTTGACGTGGACCCGGTCGGCGAGGGTGCAGTCGCTGAGCATCGCCCCCGGCTCGATTTCGCAATCGCGGCCGAGCACCGTCGCCCCGCACAGATGGACGCCGGGATGAATCAGGGTATCGGGACCGATGGTGACCCCCGGTTCGATGTAGGTCGTCGCCGGATCGAGGAGGGTGACGCCGGCGCGCATGTGCTCGGCGTTGAGACGCTGGCGAAGAATGGTCGCGGCCTCGGCGAGCTGGACCCGGTCGTTGATCCCCATGGCTTCGCTGGCATCGGCGGTGATGACGGCGCAGACGCGATGGCCTTCGGTGCGGGCAAGTCCGACGATGTCGGTGAGGTAGTATTCCCCCTGGGCGTTGTTGCATCCGACCCGGCGCAGGGCGGCAAAGACCCAGGGTGCGGCCAGAGCGTAAATGCCGGTATTGATTTCGCGGATGGCCTTCTCCGCTGGCGCCGCATCCTTTTCCTCGACGATGCGGGCGACATCGCCCTGTTCGCGAACAATGCGGCCGTAGCCGTGTGGATCGGCGATTTCGGCGGTGAGGACGGTCACGGCGGCGGCGGCGGCATGGTGGGCGGTGAGGAGACGTTCGAGGGTGTCGCGACGCAACAGCGGAACATCGCCGCAGAGGAGCAGAAGGGTCCCGGAAAATCCGCTCAGGGCCGCTTCGGCGCAGAGCAGGGCATGCCCGGTGCCGAGCTGCTCCGTCTGCTCGGCAAAAACCAGTCCCTCCCCGCCGAGAGCCGCGCCAACCGCCTCGGCGCCATGCCCGACGACCAGGGCTACCGGCGCGCAGCCCAGAATCTTTGCCAATCGCGCCGGGTACGCGGCCAATGGCCTACCTGCCAGGGGATGGAGGACCTTGGGCCGCTGCGATTTCATCCGCGTCCCCTTCCCCGCCGCCAGGATAACCGCCGCCACTTTTTCGCTGGTGAAGTTCATAGGATCCTTTCCCGGATGAATGGCCCGTCATTATCCTGAAAAGCCCCGGTCTAGTCAAGAAATCTGCCGTGACAAAGAGCCCTTGGCGCCATCTTTTCCTTTTGCAAAGAAGCGCCGGATTCCGTATGATCGAATACTTGACGGAGGGTCTATGGACGACAGAAAAGATCTGGGTGCCGAACTCGACCAGATCGAACTGAAAATGCGCGAGCTGATCCTTTCCTACGAACAGTACTTCATGGGAACCGACAAGCGCAAACGCGAACCGATCAAGGACCGCGAAGAACTGGCCAAGTTCTTGCGCCGTTTCGCCAATCGCCGCATCATCCAGACCGACATGCGCTTTCGCTACCAGAACATGGCGACCAAATTCCACAGTTATCAGGGCTACTGGGACCGCATCCTGCGCCTCATGGACGAGGGGCGCTACGTCCGCCAGAGTCACGTCTCCCGCAGCGACGCCACCAGCAACCAGCCGAAACCTGCCGTAGCCACCGCTCCTCCCCCGCCGAGCGAGTCAGACCATCTCTACGAACAACTGCTACAAGCCCACCGCCATTGCAACCTCGACAGCAGCGGTCTCAACCGCCAACAGGTTGCTTCCCTCCTCGACAAACAGCGCGAGGCGATCCAGCAGAAGTTTGGCGATCGCCCGGTCGAATTCGTCGTGGTGACCGATGACGGCAAGCCCAAGATCAAGGTCCGGGCCAAACCCTAGGAGCAGGGACCGATGCCAGCCGCCAGAAACAAAACAGCCCTGGTACTTGCCGGCGGCGGGATCATGGGGGCGGCTTACGAAATCGGCTGCCTCGCCGCTCTCGACCGTCTTTTCGCTCCCGGTTTTTCCACCCGCCGTTTCGACATGTACGTCGGTATCAGCGCCGGCTCGGTCATCGCCACTCTCGTGGCCAACCGTATCGCTCCGCAAACCATTTATGACAGTGTCATCAACGACGAACGCCGGGTCTTCAACTGGCGGCGCTCGGACATCTACCAGCTTAACGGCTGGGAAATCCTCGCCTCCTCCTGGCGGGTGCTGCGCAATACCCTGCGCATCCTGCGCAAATACCGGCGCAATCGCTGGAGCTACTCCCTTTCGGACATCTACTACATTCTGCAGGAACAGTTTCCCGCCGGCATCTTCTCCCTGGAACCGATGGAAAACTACCTGCGGCAGTCATTTGCCCAGGAAGGGATCATCGACGATTTCGACCTGCTCAAGACCGAGCTCTACATTCCCGCCTACGACCTCGACGACGGCCGTCGCGTCGTTTTCGGCAGTGAGGGGCACCGCGACCTACGCATCTGCCAGGCCATCACCGCCTCCTGTGCCATTCCCTACTTCTTCCGCCCGCACAAGATCGGTGAGCGCTATTATGTCGACGGCTCCGTCGGTCAAGTCTCCCATCTCGATATCGCCATCAAACAGGGGGCCAAACTCATCGTCGTTGTCAATCCCCGCGTGCCGATGGACAACGACCGCGAACTGACCTGCCTCCCCTCCCTCTCCGAAGGGCGCTGCAGCAGCGTCGCCGAACTTGGTATCGCCATCGCGCGGGAACAGTCGTTGCGCATTGAAACGCGGGAAAATCTGGCCCTGGCCCTCGATCTCCACCGCACTCGGCACCCCGAGGTCGACATTGTCCTCATCGAACCGGGGAGTGAAGAAACCCTCCTCTTTTTTCAGAGCCCCATGAGTCAGACCGCCCGCACCCACGTCATGAACTACGGCCTGCAACTGACCCTCGGTCAACTGCAGGAGCGCTATGTCGAATTGAGTTCGGTTTTCGGCCGACACGGCATCCGCACCACCTCCGACCTCTTCGCGCCACCCGGCGCGGCAGTCGCCGGCGACGAATAGAAACGGGGACGCAAACTGCTGCGCCCCCGCCGAACGAACCTGCCCTGCCTCACCCCCCCTACTTGAGCAGCAAATCCATAACCCCCTTGTAGGTTTCCCGCTTGCGTTCCGACTGTTCGTAAAGGGTCGAGGAAAAGAGCGCCGTCACGGCGTGTTCGGCCATCATGGAAAAAAGCTGGAAGTCGACGGGCTGGAAGGCCTCCTTCTGAATGAAGAGGCGATAGATGGCAAGGATCCCCATGGTCGTATCATGAATCTTGAGGGGGACCGCCGCGATTGGTTGCAGGGGATCGTCCGACCCTTGCGCGACGGAACCTTCCTGAAAGTAGGCCGACTCGCTGGCGGCGACTTCGGCAAAGATGCCGCTCTCCGGGCGAAAGGGGGGAAATTCCCCAGGCTCAAAGCCCTCGCCGACCTCGAAGTGGAGTTCCCCCGTCGTCTTATGAAAGAGGAGGACGGCAAACTTTTCGGCGCCGACAAAATTGATGATGACCTCGCGGATAATCTCGAGAACCTCACCCCGGTTCAGCACCGAGTGGAGGCGCGAGGAGGCGATGTAAAGGTTGGTCAGATTGTTGTTGACCTCCTCGGTATGAATGACCTGGCGGGCAAAGGTCAGATTTTCCTCCTCCAGCTCAAGGACGCGCTGGCGCAAAGCGTCCAGTTCCCCCGCACGCGCCGAATTCGCCCGCTCCCCGCGGCCGAGGGTAGCGCCGTCACCTTCTTCGAGCACCAACTCGAACATCGGACCTTCGTCCTCTTCCGTGGCACGCATGAGTTCCTGGATCGCCCGCAGCCCCCGCCCCTGGGGATGGATGAGATAGATCCCCATCCCCTGATCGGGAGCCTGCTTGATCCGCGCCACCTTCCCCAGCATCTGCACCTCGACCCCGTCGGGGAGACTCAGGGCGAGTTCGACTGCTGCCCCTTCATCGAGAAGCAGCGGGCTTTTAACAAAAATTCCGTTACTCGACAGGTCAAGGGCTTTGGCGATCTGCTCCTTCCCCTCGCCCCGGACAAGGACGCGCAATGCCGTCTGCGTCCGCCGCGCGGTACGTCCATGCACATGGCCGAGGAGCCGGTTGACCTTCTCCAGCAGATCGGTCTTGTTGATCGGCTTGGTGACATAATCGTCGCAGCCGGCAGCGAGACATTGACGAATCTGCTCTTCCTTGCCGGCGGCGGTCACCATGATTACCGGGAGCTCTCGCCAGCGCTCGGCCGCCCGCAGCCGGCGGCACAACTCGTCACCATCCATGCCGGGCATGAACAGATCCGTCAGGACAAGATCGGGAACAACGTCATCCAGCATCGCCCACGCCGCCTCCCCGGAGCTCGCCGTGACCAGACGATGCCCGGTTCCGTCAAGGAGGGAGGTTTCCAGCGCCAGGAAAAGATCGACATCATCGACCAGGAGGAGGGTAGCCATGGAGGAATTCTCATCGGGAAAGAGTGCTGTTAACGCCTGACGTTACCGCAGACCCCGGCAATTGTAAAGAGCTGCAAAAAGCCAAAGGAAAGGCCCCGCAACTGAAGTTACGGGGCCTTTCCTTTTTCGACCTTCCGACTTGGCTCAAGCCACCTTGGCAAGGCGTTTGAAGTAACGCGGGCGCTCCGCCAGAATACTCATGATCTCCCGCTCCTCGGGGATACGCCCGGCAATGCGCACGGCATCGTCCACCAGAAGGGCCGGCGAAACATAGACCCGATTATCAATCATTTTGCGCCGGTCGCGAAAGAGATGAACCTCGGCCTCGACGCCGGCATGGTCCAGAGCCGACTTGACAACCTCCACCATCTCTTCGCAACGCCTGCTGCTTTCCGGTCTGCACAGTATATCGATTCGCATGACGTCCTCCCTTGCCCTCAGCATCTATTACTTTAACGGTCACATTTTATCACGGCCACCGACGAATGCAACAATAATTTCCGACGACATCTGTCAACTATTCCGTCGCACCCATGCCGCTGCCGTTTCCTGACCGGACACAACTGGCGCTGTCCTCCTGCCGCCCTTGCCCCGTTATTGCGGGGGGGCGGCTACATCGCCATAATAGATGCGCAGCGCCCGCTTGACCCGCGCCACCAGGCGCAGCGGGTTAATCGGCTTGGCGATAAAATCGAAAAAACCGAGATCGAGGAGTTTTGCCTCATCTTCCGGCGTCGTCCGTGAGGAAAGGGCGATGACCGGGATCGTGCGCAATTGCGGCTGGCGTTTGAGGGCAGCGAACATCTCATAGCCATCCATGCGCGGCATGACCGTATCGGTAATGATCAGATGTGGCGCCCTATTGACTGCCACCTTGAGCCCTTCGGCTCCATTAACCGCTTCGGTCACATTAAATCCCTGACGCTTGAGGGCGGCCATGGTCGCGGCTCGCGCCAACTCCTGGTCGTCTACAATGAGGATATGCCACCAATCCTGTGCCACCTGTTCTTTTTTCCCTTGGCGCAGATAGTGCCGCGCGACCGCCTCCTGAATTTCGCTCGGGGTGGTGACGCAGGGGGTAATGCGCAAGCGGGTACGAAAACTGATGCCATTGATGGTATCGCTGTCGAGGGGGTTGACCATGGCCAGAAAGAGGTTGCCATTTTCGAGTTTGACCGGGAAGACCAGCTGCTTGAGGGCCGTCTCGCCGGTAAAGAGGGCAAGGAGTTCGGGGGGGAAAGTATACTTGGCGATATCCTTGACCGTTTTGAAGCCAAACTGTCGGGCAACGGCGACGGCGATATCGGTTTCGGTAAGAACCCCCATCTCCTCCAGAACCTGACCGAGACGCCGCCCGCTCCCCTTCTGGAGGATTAATGCCTGCTTCATGATCAACTCGTCGACGACCCGGGCTTCGACGAGAATTTCCCCGAATTTTTTGCGTCTGGTCATGCTTGCTGCTCCAACCGTCAAAATCATTCTTTTTTTGTTGTAAAGGAATCGACCTCCATACACAAGGGAAAACTGTCAAATGACCAAAATTGACTGACAATTATTGGCACATGCATGGCCCTGCCAGCCGGCGACGCCAATCAGCGGGACGAAACGCACGCCACAGAGCTCTGCGCTGGTAATCCTGTTCGGATATCCGGCGGACGCGGACGAGGATTTGCCGGTAGTAACCTTCCACTGTCCTCTCGCCGCCTCCCACCAGTCTAGCAAGGGAATAATCACGGTCAAATCAACCGGCATCCCCGGCTGCGGCCGCTGCCTGCCCTCCTCCTGGTTGGCTGTGTCGGTGTAGAATGAATCAGACGGAAGAGAAAGGAGGTGCGACCATGGTACGTTATTATGACGCCGCTGACCGCAAGGATTTGCTGTGCGCGGAGAGAACGTTGAGCGCAGCCGGCATCGAGTACGCCGAGACGCCACCCCTGCCGGGGAGCGGTCTTTCGGGCGCGATCGGCATCGCCGAAGAGGATCTTCCCCGCGCCGCGGAAGTGCTCGATTCCGCACGGGCGCGCGCCCGTCACTGACCCTGAAACATTCCGCCCGCCCCCAAAACGGGGCGGGGCGAGCCGCCCGCCGCACCGAGGCGCATCGATCAAGAACCCTCCTCGCACCGGCGATTGACACCGCGCCGCCCCTTGTTATCATGAAACTGAAGGCCCCTGGCGGCCTCTTTCCCTTGCCGTTCGGAGTTTGCCGGCCCATGACGAGAAATCCCCTCCCCGAGATTCTCCCGGTCTATCCGCTACGCGAACAGGTCGTCTTCCCCCACATGGTCTTGCCCCTCTTCGTCTCTCCGACCGGGATGGCGACCATCGACACCGTCCTGCGCAGCGATAGCCACCTCTTCGGCGTTTCGTGGTGCAGCGCCCCCTCCGAGCCGATCTTCTTCGAAGATCTGGCGACTGTCGGCACGCTCTGCCGCATCAACCAGATCATTCGGTTTCCCGACGGCGGCTGCAAGGTCATCATCGAGGGGGTCCAGCGCATTCGCCTGCTCGCCCCGACCCAGATGACCCCGGCGATTCTCGCCCGTGTCAATGAAATCGCCGAGGAGAATGGCAGCGGCCTCGTTGCCGAAGCCTTGGCCCAGAGTGTCAACGCCCTGCTCAAGATCGCGCTCGCTTACGGTCGCCCTCTCCCCGGCGACGTCCTCAAAATGATCGACCAGCTCGAAGACCCGGGACGCCTCGCCGATCTGGTCGCGGTCTACCTCAACCTCCCCCTCAAGGAGCAGCAGCGCCTCCTTGAACTCCTCAATCCGATTGAGCGCCTCAAGGAGGTCTACCTTCTCCTCACCAGCGAGGTACAGAAGATCCAGGTGCGCGGCGAGGTGCAGATCGATATGGCCAAGCGACTCGGCCGTACCCAGAAGGAGTTTCTTCTGCGCGAGCAGCTCAAGCAGATTCAGGAAGAACTCGGCGACGAGGACCCGCGTCAGAGCGAGATGGCTGAACTGCGCCGGCGCATCGCCGCCGCCAACATGCCTGAGGAGGTCGCCAAGGTGGCGGAGAAGGAACTCGCCCGCCTCGAGCGCATCAATCCGGCGTCTCCAGAATACACCGTGGCCCGCACCTACCTCGACTATCTATGCAACATGCCGTGGCAGCGGAGCAGCGAGGAGCTTCACGATCTCCCCTTCGCCCAGCGCGTCCTCGACGAGGACCACTACGATCTCAAGGAGGTCAAGGAGCGCATCCTCGAACATCTCGCTGTGCGCTCCCTGCGCCCGCAGAGCCGCGGACCGATCCTCTGCTTCGTCGGTCCGCCCGGGGTCGGCAAGACCTCCCTCGGCCGCTCCATCGCCCGCGCCATGGGGCGCAAGTTCATCCGCATCTCCCTCGGCGGCATGCGCGACGAGGCCGAAATTCGCGGCCATCGCCGTACCTATATTGGCGCCCTCCCAGGACGAATCGTCCAGGAAATCGTCCGCGCCGACAGCAACAACCCGGTTTTCATGCTCGACGAGGTCGACAAGATCGGCCAGGACTTCCGCGGCGACCCGGCCTCGGCCCTTCTCGAAGTCCTCGACCCCGAACAGAACAACACCTTTACCGACCATTACCTCGATCTTCCCTTCGATCTCTCCAGGGTCATGTTCATCACCACCGCCAACCTCCTCGACCCGGTCCCCCACCCCCTCAAGGATCGCATGGAGGTCATCTCCCTGGCCGGTTACGGCGACGAAGAGAAGGAACAGATCGCCTTTACCTACCTCATCCCCAAACAGATCGAAGAGACCGGCCTCGCTGACGCGGCGCCGGAGTTCACCCCGGCAGCGGTCGCCCACCTGATTCGCGACTACACCCGCGAGGCCGGGGTCCGCGGGCTCGAGCGACAGATCGCCTCGATCTGCCGCAAGCTCGCCAAGGAAAGGACTCTCGGCAGCAACACTCGCCACAGTATCACCCCCGAAACGGTGGAGGAACTCCTCGGGCCGCGCAAGTACTTCGCCGATGTCGCCGCCGAGGTTGACCGCGTCGGGGTGGTCACCGGGCTGGCCTGGACCGAGACCGGCGGTGACATCATCTTCGTCGAAGCCTCGCGCATGGCGGGAAAGAAGGAACTCCTCCTGACCGGCAGCCTCGGCGAAGTCATGCAAGAGTCGGCCAAGGCCGCCCTCTCTTACGTCCGCGCCCACACCGCCGACTTTGCCATCGACCCGGCGATCTTCGAGAACAGCGACATCCACATCCATGTCCCCTCCGGCGCCACCCCCAAGGATGGCCCGTCGGCGGGGATCACCATCGCCGTCGCCCTCATTTCCCTCCTCAGCCAGCGCCCGGCCCGGCGCAATGTCGCCATGACCGGCGAACTCACCCTCTCCGGCCGTATCCTCCCCATCGGCGGGGTCAAGGAGAAGATTCTCGCCGCCCGCCGTGCCGGCGTGACGACGGTCATCCTTCCCGAGCACAACCGCGAGCAACTGCGCGATCTCGACCCCCAACTCCTCACCGGGCTCGACCTGCGCTGCGTCACCACCGTGGCCGAAGCGGTAGAGGCGGCGCTGCTGCCCGCAACGGAAACTTAGCCGGGAATATGAATACAAAAATGCCTGCACTTTGTGCAGGCATTTTTGTGTCTCCTTACCTCCATCGACCGGCTTCTGTTCAGCAGACCGGGTTGTCACGTGTCTCGGCATCGAAAATAGCTATCATCGTTTCTGCCGAGTAGGGCAGAACATCGACGCGCATGCCGTCCACTTCAAGATGACGCCACTCGATCATGTCACCACTCTGCGACTTGCGGTAGCGGGACACCCGCTCACCCGTGATCCGTTTCAGTTCGTCCCACATCTCCTGCATGGTAAGCAACTCGAAGCCGCCGAACTCCTCGCCACTGCCGAGCGTGCTGCGAAACCGCTCCACCAGATCGTAATCGCAGAAGTCGTTTTCGGGACGCCACCAGCGCACAAACGGATGGTTGACAAGCGCCGTGTTTTGCAGTTCCTTCAGGATTTCCAGTCCGCGCATGGCTACCTCCTCCTCTGGCGATGCCCGCATCGGACAACCTTAGCGTCCGACGCCAGAGTCGTTGTTTTATCCGGCCTTCCTCCGGCTCGCGCCGCTGCGGCCACCTGCTAATAATATAGCACCAAAATGCCCCCGGATACCGCTGGCCCCTTCAGGGCAAACGCTGGTGGCGAGCAGTCTCGATCTGCGCACCCCTCGCTGCCTGAAGATAACAGGTCAATTTCATTGATTTTCTCCCCCGGTGTGTTTTAATTGGAAACCTCACGGAACTTAAATCGCTGGCGGAGGTATCTTAAATGACGGTCGAAGTCGATCTATTCAAAGGTGTGTTGCTGGTCCTGGCAGTTGTCGTCGTCGCCGTCTTGGTACCGCTGCTGCGGCAACTGCTGCGCACGCTGCGTTTGCTCGAAACGACGCTCGGCGAAACCCGCCAGGAACTGCTTCCCCTCTTGCGCAATCTCCGGGAAAGCTCGGAGCGGTTCAACCGCGCGACTGCCGGAATTGAGTCCGGCGTCGAGCAGTTACAGGGGGTCTTTGCCGCGGTCGGGGAAGTGCGCAAAGGGATTCAGGGGCTCGCCGACTCGTTGCAGCACGGCTTCGGTCGCAACATCGGCCAAGCCCTCGGTCTCTGGTTTGGCCTGCGCACGGCAAAATCCGACGAACACGAACCGACATGAGGCTAGTCATGGCAGAAGAATGCATCACTCCGCCGATCTGGCCGCGGGTTGTACGTTAGATACGTTAACGCCGTCGGAATCAGCGGTAGCTGACCGACGGCGTATTTTGTCAAGGGCTGGGGAGGGAGACAAACAGAGGGGGTCGCTACGGCGTGGTCAAGCGGTAGACATTGCTCTGGGCGCCACCGGGGTTGACGACCTGCAGTTCCAATTCGCGGGCTTCACGGGCCACGGGACGACGAATATAGACCAGGGTGGTGCAGTCGAGGTAACGCACGGTATCGCGGTTTGGATCTCTGACCATATTCATGGGATCCTCCCGGCCAACGGCACCGCCGTTGCGGAGAACCTGCGCGTTGTAGGCAAAGTTCTTGCCGTAAATGAGGAGTTCATACTCGACGACCCGGTCGGCGCCGAGAGCGATGTCGCTGATCTCCGGCGTGTTGCTGACGATGAAGCCGTGGGGGAGGGACTTCTGGTGGTCGGGATTGGCGACCTGCACTTGGTGCAGGCCGGGTGTCACCTGGGGCAGGGTGAAGACGATCTCGCTCGGCCCGAGGTTGTCGATGACCACGGCCGCATTGTCGAAAAGGAGTGTGGCACCGGGGCTGAAGTTGCTGCCGCTGACCGTCACCGCGCGGTTATCGGCACTGCCGCAGGTGTCGAGGGTGGTCGGGGCGAGATTGAGAATGCGGGGCGGGGGCTGCACCACGCGCAAGATGAAGGGGCCGCGCGAGCGCACTCCGTTCTGTTCGACCGCGAGGAGGTATTCGCCCGAGGCGACGGTTGGGACGATAAAGGTAAGACGGCTGCCCGTGACGTCGTTGGCGCCCACCTTCAGCTCGCCGACCATCACCGTCGCTCCGTCGGCGAAGGGGCCGCCGGCGAGGGTGACGCGGGTGCCGGGGAAGGCGGTGGAGGGAGAAACGGCGGTGAGCTCCAGCGCCGCCGCCGGCAAAGCACAGCAGAAGAGCAAGAGGCTGGTGGAGATGAGGAGGCGCATCGATGTTCTCCTTTGCAGAGCGTTGGCGACTATTCTCATTGTAGCAGAGCCCGGCGCCTTTGCCTGACCGGCGCAGCCGCTCCACCCCTTCATCGCCCAGCCGCCCTCACAATCACCCCACCCCACCCCCCCGCTAAAAGCACAACTCAATCCGCGGAAACTCCTCGCGATCCTCGCGCAGGCAGCGCCGCGCCGCGGCGATCAGCGCCGCCACGTCGATGCCGAGATAGACCCCTGCGACCCGCGCCAGCTTCGCGCAACCGTGCTCGGTGAGGGATTGCGCCCCGACCGGTTCATGGATGAAGCGCTTGAGCTGGGCGCCGGCCAGCTGGATCAACCCCTGGACGAAGGTGCCGCAGCGGGTCGATCTCTGCCCCGCCGCCAGCCACACCGTCTCCCAGGCTTCGTGCGCCTCCCACCAGTAGCCGTGGTTGAAGAGGTCGATGCCGTAGAGATAGATCTCGCAGGTCGCCCAGTCGTCGGGGGTAAAGCCGGGCAGGTACTCCTCATCCTGGCCATAGGAGTGGCCAGCCCGGTCGACGCGCGGATGGGGCTGGGCGACAGCATCCGCCACGGGGAGATAGCGGTAGGGGGGAAGGGGCCGCTGGCTGTAACGCGGCAGGTCGGGTTTGATGAAAAGCGGTTCCATGCACGGCTCCAAAGTCATTCGTCACCCTCTTTACTTTAGCAAAAAATCGCCCCCCGCGCCGTCGACCCCGAGCCTTGTTGGCCCCGGCCCTTGCATCTGCCCACTCTCCTGCTAAACTCCTGCCATCCGTCACATCATTTCCAGCATCAGGAGGTTTCACATGAAGGGCAACGACAAGATCATCGAATCGCTCAACGACCGGCTTTCCGAAGAGTTGACCGCCATCAACCAGTACATGGTCCATGCGGAGATGTGCGACAACTGGGGGTATGCCAGGCTGCACAAGATGATCGAGAAGCGCGCCATTGACGAGATGAAGCACGCCGAGAAGCTCATCGCCCGCGTCCTCTTCCTCGACGGCCGGCCGATGGTGAGCAAGCTCAACAAGGTCTACATCGGCGCCGAAGTGGAGAAGATGCACAAGAACGATACCGTTGCCGAGACCGACGCGATCAAGAACTACAACGAGTCGATCCGGCTGGCGGTGGAGGTGGGGGACAACGGTACCCGGGAACTGCTGGAGAGTATCCTCCACGAAGAGGAAATGCATATCGACGAGCTGGAGGCGCAGCTCGACCAGATCAAGCAGATGGGCATCCAGAACTACCTGGTGGAGCAGCTCGGCTGAGGTCGCCGACTCCTCTCCCCGTGCCGGCGTACCACCTTAGTCCGGGCATCTGGCACTTTGATCCAAACACGAGGGGCAGGCCGAATGGCCTGCCCCTCTCTGTGTTCCGGCATCAGCGAGTTCGCACTCGCCTCGCACCGGCAAAACACTCTCCCCTCCCACTGCCCAGGCAGTGGCTCCAACTCCAGTTTCCGCGTTGAATTGGCTCGGTTCTCAAGTACAGTTAAGACAAGGTTCCGCCTCCCGACAGGCATAGCCGGAGGCAAGGGAAAGGAGAAGGAAATGAGAGACGCCGAACGGATCGTCGCCGCAGTGGCCGCGGCGCTGGAACGGGAAACGCTGGTCAATCTTCACGAATTTCCGCTGCAGCTGGAGATCGACACCGGGGTGCTGACCATGGAAGGGGAGGTGGAGCACATCATGGCGAAAAAACGGGCGCTGGAAGTCGCCGCGGCGATTCATGGCGTCTCCGGCATCGTCGACCGCCTGCGCCTGGTCCCGGCACGGCCGATGGGGGATGGCGAAATCCGCGACCATATCTGCCGCGCCCTGCTGGCCGAAACGCTCCTCGGCGGCTGTACCATCCGGGCCATCGTCAAGGAACAACCCGAGGTGCTGCGCGCAGCAACACAGCCGGAGGACGGTCGCATCGATGTCGAGGTGCGGGAGGGGATCGTCGTCCTCGACGGCGCGGTGTCGAGCCTGTCCGCCAAGCGGTTGGCGGGGGTGTTCGCCTGGTGGGTGCCGGGAAGCCGGGACGTCATCAACGGCATCGATACTGCGACCGCGGACGACAACGACGATGAAGTAGTGGACGCGCTGCGCCTGGTGCTGGAGAAAGACCCCTTTGTCGACCCATCCCGCATCCACGTCGGCTGCCGCAACTGTTGGATCACCCTCGACGGGGTCGTGCAGAGCGCGGCCGAGCGGCACGCCGCCGAGGCCGACGCCTGGTTCGTCTTCCGTGTCGACGGGGTCACCAACCGGCTGCTGGTCAAGGAGTAGCACCATGTCAGCTTGCCGGAACGCCCTGTTTTGCCTGTTACTGTTGCCGGCAGTCTGTTGACCTCTGGCTCGACGGCGGGCAGAAGCCGACCAAGGCCGAGCTGGAACAGGCGATGAAAGGCCATATCCTCGCCCAGACCGCCCTGGTCGGAACCTATCAGAAAGAACCCTAAAGCCGCGGCTGCTGCCGCCGCGCCGGCAGGGGGAGCCATGAAACAACGCCCGCGCCAGTCCTGCCCCCCCGTCAGTGGAGACTATGCGACTCCTGTCCAAGTAATTTCCCGATCACTTCCAGACTCTTTTTGAAGTTGAATGGTTTGGAAATATAGGCATCCATCCCGGCAGCCAGACACCGCGCTTGGTCCTCTTCAAAGGCGTGGGCCGTCAGGGCGATAATGGGAGTGTGGCCGCCACGCGCCAGCTCCTTCTCTCGAATAACATGGGTCGCGGCAAAGCCGTCGAGACGCGGCATCTGGATATCCATCAACACCAGGGCATATCGCCCTCTTTCCCACATTTCCACCGCCTGCTCGCCATCCTCGGCAAAATCGAGTTGATAGTTGGCACGCGTCAGCAGCACGGTCAGCAGCTGGCGATTGATCGGGTCATCTTCCACCAACAGAAGATGGGGGGGGATCGCCATTTTTGCTGAAGTGGAAAGAATCCTGGTCGTAAAGCGGGCGGAGTTCTCCGTGCTGGCCTCTCGCAAGGGGAGGGTGAAGGAGAACGTACTCCCCGCCCCTTCCCGGCTGTTGCAGGAAATCGTCCCCCCCATGCGCTCGACAAGTTCGCGGCTGATGGCCAGCCCCAGGCCTGTACCGCTGAACGTACGACTGTGCGCGGCATCGGCCTGACTGAACGCGCGGAAGAGTCGGTCTTTTTTGTTTTCGGGGATGCCGATGCCACTGTCGGTGACAGAAAAGGTGAATTCCCGCTTGCCGTCGGCAGTCATCCCCCCGACGCTGACACCGACCGCCACTCTCCCATTTTCAGTGAACTTGATGGCATTACTGATGAGGTTGATGAAGATCTGCCGCAGGCGCAACGGGTCGCCGACCACCGTAGCCGTCATCTCCGCCGCCTCCGGGACGACGAAATCGAGGCCCTTACGCCGCGCTTCTGCCGTGAAGATGTCGACAGCTTCCCGCAGACACGCCGCCAGGGAAAACGGTTTCTCTTCAAAAGTCAGTTTTCCCGCCGTGCACTTGGCCAGATCGAGGATATCGTCGAGCATCCGCAAGAGCGAATGGGCGGAGCCGACGGCTGTTTCCACATGCCCTCGCGGTACCGGGGGGCAGCCTTCTTCGAGGGCGAGTTCAAGCATGCCAAGGATGCCGGTCATCTGTGTACGCAGTTCATGGCTCATATTGGCGAGAAACCGGTTCTTGCCCCGGGCGAACGTTTCGGCTTCCCTCTTTGCCTGACGCAAGGCCACAACCTCATCCCGCAAACGTCGAAGCTCGACGTTCTGCATCTTGACGTCGAGCTGACTCATCTCGATGTAGCGCAGGAGCTGGGATGGCTCAGCCTCCCCGCCGACCTGCAGCGACATTCTTCTTTCTTCTCCGGGGCCTTCTCCCGCCCGGCGCCGCGGGACGGGACCATCCCCCACACTGTCGCTTTTTTTCATCATGCCAAAAGCTCCTTTCGGCGAAGCCAGAACCTGCACGCCCTCGAGCGTGACTTGGCCAACAGCGTGGATAAACATTTCTCTCGCCCGCCGGCGTGGCCCGATACTTTCGTTGGAAGAAGAGGTCTCAACCGTACGATTTTTTATAAACTTATGTATTAATTTCGATATGTTATGATGTTTTTTCTTTCCCAACAAGACATCTAACAGATAACGCCAGAATTTCAATAGCAGCAGCCCCCGGAGACGACAAAAAGGGGGCGGCTGATTAGCAGCCGGCCCCCTTTGTCGTGGCATCTTCGTGCAGACACCTTTACCCCGTCGCCACCGTCAGCCCCCCTGCATCGACCCCGACCGTCACCGTCATCCCCTCGCCGATCGTCCCGGCCAGGAGCGCCCGGCCGATCTTCGTCTCCAACTGGTGTTGCAGATAGCGCTTCAAGGGGCGGGCGCCGTAGACCGGATCGTAGGCGGTTTTGGCGATGAAGTCGCGGGCGGCGTCGGTGAGTTCGAGGTCGATGTGGCGATCGACCAGGCGCTTGCGCAGATCGATGACGAGGAGCTCGATGATCGTCTTGATCTCGCTGCGCGAGAGGGGTTTGAAGAGGACGACATCGTCGACACGATTGAGGAATTCGGGGCGGAACTCGCGACGCAGCTCGGCCATGACCGCCGCTCGCGCCCCTTCGGTGATCACCCCCTCGGCGGTGACGCCATCGAGGAGATGGGGGGAGCCGATGTTGCTGGTCATGATGATGACGGTGTTCTTGAAGTCGACGGTGCGCCCCTGGGCGTCGGTGACGCGGCCGTCGTCGAGGATCTGCAGGAGGACGTTGAAGACGTCGCGATGGGCCTTTTCGATCTCGTCGAAGAGGATGACACTGTAGGGCTTGCGCCGCACCGCCTCGGTGAGCTGACCCCCCTCCTCGTAGCCGACGTAGCCGGGGGGAGCGCCGATGAGGCGGCTGACGGTGTGCTTCTCCATGTACTCGGACATGTCGATGCGGATCATGTTCTCTTCACTGTCGAAGAGGGCTTCGGCCAGGGTGCGGGCGAGCTCGGTCTTGCCGACCCCGGTCGGCCCAAGGAAAATGAAGGAGCCGATGGGGCGGCGCGGGTCCTTGATCCCGGCGCGGGCGCGGATGACGGCATCGGCGACGAGCTGCACCGCCTCGTCCTGGCCGACGACACGGCGGTGGAGAATCTCGTCGAGCTTGAGGAGCTTCTCCCGCTCCCCCTCGACCAGCCGCGTCACCGGAATCCCGGTCCAGCGGCTGACGATATCGGCGATCTCCTCCTCGGTGACCTCCTCGCGCAGCAGGCGCGGGCCCTGCTGGGCCGCGGCGGTCTGCGCTTCGAGCGCCTTGAGTTCCCCCTCCAGTTGCGGCAGGGTGCCGTGCTTGAGCTCGGCCGCCTTGTTCAGATCGTAGTTGCGTTCGGCCACCTCGATCTGCTGGCGCAGCTGTTCGATCTGCTCGCGCAGACTTTGTACCTTCTTGATCCCTTCCTTCTCCGCGTCCCACTGGGCGCGCAGGGTGTCGGCGACGTGCCGGACCTCGGCCATCTCCTTGCGCAGGGCGGCGAGGCGCTCCTGGCTGGCGCGGTCCTTCTCCTTTTTCAGCGCCGCCTCCTCGATCTCCAGCTGCATCACCCGCCGCGCCGCCTCGTCGAGCTCCGTCGGCAAGGAATCGATCTCGGTGCGGATCATGGCGCAGGCCTCGTCGACCAGGTCGATGGCCTTGTCGGGGAGGAAGCGGTCGGAGATGTAGCGATGGGAGAGGGTGGCGGCGGCGACGAGGGCGCCGTCCTGGATGCGCACGCCGTGGTGGACCTCGTAACGTTCTTTCAGCCCGCGCAGGATGGAGACGGTGTCCTCCACCGTCGGCTGCTCGACCATGACCGGCTGAAAACGCCTCTCCAGGGCCGCGTCCTTCTCGATGTACTTGCGGTACTCATCCAGCGTCGTCGCCCCGATGCAGTGCAGCTCGCCCCGCGCCAAGAGGGGTTTAAGCATGTTGCCGGCATCCATGGCGCCCTCGGCCTTGCCGGCGCCGACGATGGTATGGAGCTCGTCGATGAAGAGGAGGATGCGCCCCGCGCTCTGCTTGATCTCGCTCAGGACCGCCTTCAAGCGCTCCTCGAACTCGCCGCGATACTTGGCTCCGGCGATGAGCGCCCCCATGTCGAGGGCGAAGACGCTCTTGTCCTTCAAACCTTCGGGGACGTCGCCGCGGACGATGCGCTGGGCCAGCCCTTCGGCGATGGCGGTCTTGCCGACCCCCGGCTCGCCGATGAGGACCGGATTGTTCTTGGTCTTGCGCGAAAGGATGCGGATGACCCGGCGGATCTCGGCGTCGCGGCCGATGACCGGATCGAGCTTGCCATCTTTGGCGGCCTGGACCAGGTCGCGCCCGTACTTCGCCAGGGCCTCGTAGGTCTGCTCCGGTTCGGGGGAGGTGACGCGCTGATGGCCGCGCACCTCGGTCAGGGCGGCGAGGAGGCGGTCACGGGAGAGGCCGAACTCCTTGAACAGCTTGCCGATGGCGCTGCTCCCCCCCTCGTCGCAGCAGGCGAGGAGAAGATGCTCGACGCTGACGTAGTCATCCTTGAGGCGTTTCGCCTCGCTCTCGGCCTGATCGAGCAGCTTGTTCAGCCGCGTCGAGACGTAGATCTTGCCGGCCTCGGCGCCGGGGCCGGAGACGGCGGGACGCCGGTCGAGGGCGCCGCGCAGACTGGCGGCGAGGTTCTCCGGCGGCACCGCCAGCTTCTGCAGCAGGCGCGGCACCAGTCCCCCCTCCTGTTCGAGGAGGGCGAGGAGAAGATGCTCGCTGTCGACTTCCTGGTGCCCGCGGCGCTGGGCGACGGTCTGGGCTCCCTGCATCGCTTCCTGCGACTTGACGGTGAGTTTGTTCATGTCCATGACGTGATCGTCTCCCTGGGTTCTTGTTTGCGAGTATAGCAGGCCATGCGGTGACGGCGGGGATGGCCGCTACCTTGCCTGACAAGCCGCAAGAGAATCTAATCATCGCCCGCACCGATTTCAAGGCCGCAAAAAACAGCGACGCCCCGTTTCCTGAGGCTGGAAACGGGGCGTCGCTGCAATGTGCACCTATCGGCCTTACTTGACTTCGACCGACTTGGCCTTCATCTGGTATTGAATCGTCACCTTGGCCCCCGGCTTGAGATCGCCCTTGGACTTGGTTTCCTTGTCGATGGCGATTTCCCATTTTTCGCCGTCCTTGTTCTGGACGACGATGATGTCTCCCTTGCTCTCAAGGATCGGACCGGTAACCTGATAGGTCTTGGGCTGGGCGGCAAAGGCGGTGGCGGCAAAGGCAAGGAGAACGAGGGTCAGCAGAATCCGTTTCATGGTGTACCTCCAAAATGGGGAAATGGGGCCTGACGCCCGACTTGCTATTATACCGACGGCGGACGATTGTCAATCCCGTCGTGCAACAACCTGTCGGGGCGATGGTTTTCCGTGCGAAGAGAGGTACCGTTCAGTTTTGGTCAAGCCACGCGCAGATGACATTCGTGAACAAAAACGCCATAATCCTTCGCGGTCGCCAGACGCCAGTGATTGCGGTCAAAAGCGGGGAAATAGCGATCGCCGGCATAATTACCGGAGATCCAGGAGATCCGCAGAAGCTCGGCCCGCTCCAGGGCCAGCCGATAGATCTCGCGTCCGCCGATGTAATACACCTTCCCCCCCATCTGCGCCGCCGCTGCCACCGCGCCGGGAAAATCGCGGCAGAGCGTGATCCCCGGCGTCTCGCTCAAGGTGGTGCTGACAACGATATTGCGCCGCTGATCCAGGGGGCGGCCGAGACTTTCGAAGGTTTTGCGCCCCATGACCACGGTCCCGCCAAGGGTGAGGCGGCGGAAGAGCCTGAGCTCCTGCGGCACGTGCCAGGGAATGCGATTTCCGGCGCCGATGAGCCCCTCACGGGTCATGGCAACCAGAATGATTTCCCGGGCGAGGTCCAGCGCTCCTGTCATCTCCGGTACGATTTTCATGGCGGTAGCATCGCCCTTCATCCCGCCTTTGTCAACCCTCGTCACCCCCCTCTATTACCGGCCGGATACACTCGACAAATGTGCGTTTGACAGACTCCTGTCGTCCATTATAGTTTAAGCAGAATTGTCCGGGCTCATTACTCTTTAACCACAAAGGAGCAATATCATGCCGCAGGAAATGAAGATGCAGGAAGCGATCAAATTCGCCATCCAGACCGAAAAGAATGTCATGGATTTCTACAAGCGGGCGGCGGCTATCACCAACAACCCCCGCGGCAAAAAGGTTTTCGATCTGCTGGCGGGAGAGGAGCGCGAGCACGCCGGGCATTTCTTCCACCTTTACAAGGGGACCGACCTCGGCACCTTCGACCAGTTCATGGCCCGTCCCCCCCATGCCGACACGGCCATGCTCAAGGAACTGGAAAAGGCCCTCGACGCCAACGTCCATGAGCGCCGGGCGATGGAACTGGCCTTGCGTGAAGAGGAGGACCTGGCCAAAAGCCTGACCATGACCGCCAGCCACATGGTCGACCCGGTGGTGCGGACGGTCTTTGAGCGCATGGCCAAGGAGACCCTGGATCATTATGCCCTCATCGAGTCGGAATATGCCCATCTGATGAAAATGGTGCACGAAACCGACATCGATATCTATGTGCGGGAGTAGATATGCGGCGTTTTGCCCTTTTACTATCGTCGGGACCCTTGCTCCTGGCCCTGGCCGGTGCCGCCCTGGCGGTCACCACCCCCGAGGCGCCGCAAGCGCCGGCCGGCATCGAGCAGGTTCTTGACAGCCGTTGCGGGGGGTGCCACACCCGTGAACGCATCGACGCGGCCCGGGCTCGCGGCGAGGCGATTTTGCCGATTACCCAGCGCATGGAGGAGCGCGGTGTCCGCCTGACCTCGGAAGAGCGAGCGACCATCATGACCTTCTGGGGCTCGCCACACAAGACCACCCCCCCCGCTCCCGCCGCGGCCAAATCTTCGACGGAAGCGGCCGAGGCGGTCATCAACTCCCGTTGCCTGCAGTGCCACACCCGTGAACGCATCGATCAGGCCATCGCCGCGCAGCTCCCGTTTGCGACGATGGAAGCGATCATGTTGAAACGGGGCGTGGTTCTGGAAGAAAAGGAATCGCAGGTGCTGAAGATCTTCTGGGGCTCACCGACCGCCAAATAGCCTCACCCACCGGGGCCGGCCTTGCCGGCCCCGGTTCGTTTCACCGTATCGCGACAATATCCAGCATTTTTCCGGGAGGGGGAAATGACTCGTATCAAGGATTGGCCGGCGGCCGAACGGCCGCGGGAGAAGCTATTGCAACGCGGGGCCGCCGCCCTCAGCGAGGCAGAGCTGTTGGCCCTGATCCTGCGTACCGGCGACGCCGCCAGCGGCACCAGCGCCCTCGATCAGGCGCGGGGACTGCTCAGCTCTTTCGGCTCTCTCGCCGAGCTCGGCCGCGCCACCACCGCCGAACTTTCCCGGCAACGCGGCATCGGCCCGGCCAAGGCAGCGGAAGTGCAGGCCGTCTTCGAACTCGCCCGCCGCTTTGCCAGCACCCCCCTCCTCCCCGGCGACCGCTTCGGTTCGGCGGCAGAGGTCTTCCACCACTTTCACCAACGCCTGCGCGACCACAAGAAAGAACTCTTCCTCGCCCTTCTCCTCGACAACAAGAACCGCATCCTGCGCGAGGTGCAAATCTCCGAAGGGAGTCTCACCGCCAGCATCGTCCACCCCCGCGAAGTCTTTGCCCCGGTGGTGCGCGAATCGGCGGCGGCGGTCCTCTTCATCCACAACCATCCCTCCGGCGATCCCACGCCGAGTCGCGAAGACCTCGACATCACCGCCCGCCTGCGTCAGGCCGGCGAGCTCATGGGGGTCAAGGTTCTCGACCACATCATCATCGGCCGGGATGCCTATGTCAGCCTCGCCGACCGCGGCTTGTTGCCCTAAAGAGGCTGAGCAAAAACGCCCATCTGCGGCGTTGCCCTCAGCCTTTGTCAACGACGTACCTTGGGGTACGCCTTTTGCCAAAGGCTTTCGGGGCGCCTTGCATATGGGCGTTTTTGCTCAGCCTTATTGCTGTGGCGTTCGACAACCAACCAAACCTTTCAGGAAACCCCGGCATATTCTAGGTAGCTCTTGGGCGGGCGGAAGACCGGCTGCGCCGCCAGGGTCTCGGTGACTTTGATCGGATCGAGATAGTGCCCCTGCTGCGAGGAGTTGCGTTCCATCAGCCAGCCGAACTGGGGGATGACGGTATTGAGGCGGATGGAATGATCGAGGGTGAGCCCGGCAATGACCAGGACGTTGCGGTTCTTGCCGCTGAAAGCGTCGGTGAGATAGCCGGCGAGGCGGTGAAACTGACGCCAGGTATTGACGTTGGCCAGGCGGCGGTGGGGATTGGGTGAGGTGACGATGTCGGAGAGGAAATCGAAAATCGCCACTTCCAGCATCGTCCGCGGATCGAGACTGTCGGGGTTGAGGGCCTTGCTAAAGGTGAAGAGCCCCGGTCCCAACAGCGTTCCGATGGGCCTCGGTTCAACGGTGACGCTGGCGAGGTCGGCGGCATGTTGCTCGACCAGGGCCGGATGGAGTTGGTAGACCTTGCCGAGATGTGAATCGTAGAGGGGTTCGCCGGCGGTGAGGCGACTGAGGCTGATCTGGATACGGGCGCTGGCGCCGGCCGGCTTGCGGAAGAGGTACTTGTAGGGAATTTCGATATGCAGCCCTTCGGGCGCCCGCAGCAGGCGGATGAAGTCGGCCGCCCGCTGGTAGACCTCAAGGTACTCCTGCAGCACCCGGCAGAGGAGGCCGCAGCAGGGGGAAACCTGGCCGTGCACCCGCTCGATGTAGCCGATCCCCCCTTCCTCGCGCGCCCCGAGGTGGCTGCCGCCGAAGATGACCAGATCGTGACCGTGGTGCGCCGCCGTCGCCAGTCGGGTCGGATCGAGGAGGGCGCCGACGCGGCCGAGATTGAAGGAGGGACAGTCGAAGGCGTAACCGAAGAGGGCGCGCTTGATCCCCTGGCTTTCATCGGAACACTGCCAGATGACCGGCAGCGTCCCGCTGAAGCCGCGCTCGATGGTCAGGGCCCGCATCCGCCCGAAGAGTTCCATCGGTTCCATGGCCGGCTGGGCGAAGAGTTCTTCGGACGGGGGCTGAATCGGCATGGGGA
>Ga0154464_1139_pt1 | contig 21714 bp, 21 predicted proteins | sample RifGroC2_FD_105657 | JGI IMG/M metagenome (GOLD analysis project Ga0154464, IMG submission 105657) | Desulfuromonadales bacterium GWC2_61_20
GATCATGTTCTTGACGTAGTCGGCATGACCGGGGCAGTCGACGTGGGCGTAGTGACGCTTCTCCGTCGAGTACTCGACGTGGGCGGTGGCGATGGTGATGCCGCGCTCACGCTCTTCCGGAGCCTTGTCGATGGCGTCGAAGGCCTTGAACTCGGCCAGTCCGCGGGAGGACATGACCTTGGTGATGGCAGCGGTCAGAGTCGTCTTGCCGTGGTCAACATGGCCAATCGTCCCGATGTTGACATGAGGTTTTGTTCTTTCGAATTTCGCCTTGGCCATGGTCTTGATCCTCCCTGTTGTTCCAGTCGAACTGGTTTTCGTTGCAAAGCGCTGGCGCTGCAAACAAATGAGCGCCGATCTAGGTGTCGCAAACTTGTTGTGTGTGGTGAAACGTAAAAGCCATCCCAGAGAAACTGCGCTGGAGCCCACAACCGGAATCGAACCGGTGACCTCTTCCTTACCAAGGAAGTGCTCTACCGACTGAGCTATGTGGGCGTAACAACACGGTCGACCTGCGAAAGCACAGCTTTGTTTTGGAGCGGGAAACGGGACTCGAACCCGCGACCCTCAGCTTGGAAGGCTGATGCTCTAGCCAACTGAGCTACTCCCGCCCAAAGCCAAAACCGTTTTATCTGCAGCTGGTTGGACCCATCATCTCATCGTCGCTCCCAGTACTGACGGCTAGTAAGCCTCCTGGGGGGCGCCGGCGGGATTTCGTCCGGCAAGCATTCTAAGTGGTGGAGGGGGGAGGATTCGAACCTCCGAAGTCTACGACGACAGATTTACAGTCTGTTCCCTTTGGCCGCTCGGGAACCCCTCCAGGGGAAGCGTCAAATTTTCAGGGGCTCAAAAAAAAAGCCCGGTAGCCCGATTGGAGCTGGCGACAGGAATTGAACCCGCAACCTGCTGATTACAAGTCAGCTGCTCTACCTATTGAGCTACGCCAGCACAAGGCGTGGATATATACATCAGCGTTTAGCGAAAAGCAAGGGGATTTTTCCTTCCCCTTTCATGCCCGTGAACGAAGCAGGACTTATAACCGATTGGTCCGGAGCTGTCAACGGATTTTCTGCTGGCGGGATGTTTTTTTGGGTTAGCCGAGCGGGCGATACGAGACTTACTGCCTGAGTCCATCGAGCGCCAGCAGCAGTCCCGGCTCCGGGTAATGCCTGACATTGCGGGTCGCCACCTGATACCCCCTGACCTGGGCCGTGGCGGCGATCAGACAATCCATGGCCGCCAGAGTCACCCCCTGCCCGCGATACTGGCGATAAAGCTCCCCACCCCTGACGGCAATGTCGGGGGTGACCTCGGCCACCGCGCAGGCGCCGATGAAGTCCAGGGTCGCGCCGCGCTCGTTCTCGCGCATGCCGGCGGTCAGCTCAAAGATGCTGACGGCGCTCAAGACCGCATTCCCCTCCCGCCAGAACCGATGGAGCAACGGCCGCACGCCCTGGTCGCCACGCAGGTAGTCGATGGCGATGTCGGTGTCAATCAGTACGCCCGGCATAGTCGCGTCCCCCCTCGCTGCGCAGACGGTTGACCGTTGCGACGCCGTCTTCGTTACCCTTTTCCCAGGCGCCAAAGCTCTCCATCGCCTTCTGCGTTCGCCGCTGGCGCAGATACTCGGTCAACGCCTCGGTCACCAGACCGCTGAAGTTCGTGGAAACGGCGCGGGCTTCCTGCAGCAGTTCGTCGGGGATGGTGATGGATGTTTTGGTAAGAGCCATATGGACTCTCCATTTGTTGTCAGAATTTATCCTACCAAATCATACTACCACTTCGGAGGAGCCGCCAAGCAAATACCTGAATCCGGCTACCCACTTTGGTTCAATGATGGAAAATAATTCGCAACACACTAGAACTATTAGTGAATCTCAGACCTGTCCCCGATAAGCGTTTTGGACACGGATCAAATCTGATTTACACGGATCAGGCCAGACCTCAATCCTGGTATTTCTTTGCCTTTAAAATCCGTGTGAATCCGTGAAATCCGTGGCCAATGGATCTTCCTTTAACTTTTCCCCCAAAACTCACTTCTCCGGCTCTGCTTGTAAAACAGCCAGCCACCCCAAACCACCGCCAGCAGCATGAGCAAAGCGCCTAGGACATGGGCGATCCGCGCCAGGGCGTGGTCATAGCGGAGCAGTCCGGTTTCGGTGAGGAGATATTCCCAGTCGTGAAAACCGTACGGCGAAGACGCTCCGAAGTTGCCGCCGACCAACGGCAGCTCGCCGGCCCGGGCATCGTCGATGTACGGAGCGATATCGAGAAGGTTTTCGCCGAACCACCAGCCGCACACCACCGCGCCCAGGGCGTCGCGGGATTTGAACCAGAAAGCCGCCAGGCAGACCAGCGGAACCAGCAGCTGCGCCAGCGTCCCGCCGAGGGTGGTCATGAACTGGCCGAAGGGGCGCATGAAGACGTGGCCGGCTTCGTGGAACGGCAGATTGACCAGATGCAGCAGGCTCTCGCCGGCGGTGTTGCTGTCGATGCTGACGAAGATCAGCCGGCTTCCCCAGACGGTCATGATCAGCAGCGCCGCCGCCCAGACCCAAAGATTGCGGTCGCTGGCGGTGTCGGCTTCCGTTTCAACGGAGCCGGCACTGGCCGCGCTTCTCTCCGCCGGAGCCTGCACCGGTCTGATTCTGGCGAAGATCACCCCGCAGCGCGAGCAATCTGCGCGGTCGGGCGAGTTTTCATGGCCGCATTTAGGACAGATCATCGGTCAACCTGCTAAGCTCCCAGGACAATCGCTCATTAGATGGTGCCAGTACCCCTCACCGCTCCTTTATGCCCCTTGTCAACTGCTCCTATCCCGTTGTCTTTTTCGTACATATATTTCAATAAGTACAAAAACTACACCAAATAGAGACATATTGCTCCGGTGTTTAAACAATCAAATCAGGCAGCATAGGCAATTTTCGGATGCTTGAAGTAGTTGCTAACGAGGGAGCCAGAGGGACGCTGCTTGCTATCTTTCTAATTGCCGTAATACAAATTCGCAAGCAACGTTCCCTCAAGTCCATTACTACCCCCCCTTACTAGCCCCGATGCAATCTTTCCAGCAGCGCACCCACATCTTCGACAAAGATGTGCCCGTACGCTGCCCCCCGATAGGCGCTCTCGTCGCGCAGGTCCATCCCCCAACCAGCTTCTCCGAGAAACGGTCGCATGGCCATGGCCAGACGGCGCAATTCCGATGCCAGCAACAGCGGCTCAAGGTCTTGCCGCTTCGGGTCGATCAGCCCCAACCAGAGGATTTCCAGCGCCCGGAAGAGGGGGGCCCAGTTGACCCAGGCGGTCAGTTGCCCCTCGGGTCGGAGCAGCTTGTCGAGCAGACCGGCTTGCAGCCGGTACTTCTTTTCGCGATTGCCGCTACGCATCTCCACTACCCCGGAGCGCGCCATCTCGGCCAGAGCGTTCTGGGTGGTGCGGGGGAAATAGCCGGTCTGGCGGGCAATGTCGGAAGGATGGATCTCGTCGGACGCACCGAGGAGACAGAGCAGTTCACAGCGCGCATTGACCCCCAGCAGCGCCCGCAGCCGCAGGAGCAAGGCTGGCATGCCGTGGGCCGGAAACGGCTGCGAGTAGCCGCGCAGCCTGAGCGGACCCCGCAGCAGACCATGACCTTGAAATTCCGGGGAGTAGTCGGCAGACAGCGGTAGCGGCTTGCCATCCTGCATGAAGAAGAGCGGTGTGGCACTCTCCAGGGTATGGGCGGTGGCAAGCCCTTTCCACTTGAGGGCATAGCTAGACTTCTGCCCCAAAAGTTCCGAGACCGCACTCAACTGAGGCTTGCACTGAAAATCGAGCTGTCTTTCGAGATTTTTCAGCCGCTGCACGTTAATAAACGCACCGTTGACCATGAGCCAATCGAGGATTTCATCAAAAAGACGGGCATCATAGCGACAGACCGTTAACGACAGCAACAACAGTGGCTCGGGGTCGATCACGCGGCGTTCTTCCGGCGCGCTCTGCCCGGCCACCCCCAGGGCCGACCACTGGCTCCAGAGAAAATCAAGGAGCGCCTTGAGGACCGTGGCCTTAAACTCGGTCAGCGAGATGTTCATAGCCAAACTCCCGAAGAAACCATTGCAGCCCTTGACGGTAACCTGGCGAGGGATCATGACTGCGCGTCCATCCGGCCGCCGCCAGCAATTCGGCATCGGTCGGATGCAGTAGGCGCAGATCCTCGGCATGGTAACTGCCCGATTGATCGACGGCGGCATACAGCTTGAAATGAATCTGATCATAACGGCTGATAAAGCCGACGGTCAGGCGCTCGCCGATGGTCACCCAGGACAGCCGTCCGACAAATCCTTCCGGCAGTCCGAGACGGTAAAGACCGCCATCGCCACTGCTCGGCCCGTTATTGAGCCAGTCGCGGGGCAGCCCGAGATCCAGTGCGACTTCGGCGGCGGCCAGAACAAGCGCCGGCGGCAGCGGGGCAGGATCGAGCAAATCCCCCTCGTCCGCCATCAGAGCCACGATGTCAACATCCTTGGTTGTGCGTTCAATCAGTCCCGTCGCCGCGAGAGCCGAACCACCACACACCACCAGATTGAACCGGGGCGCAGCGGCGAGAACGAGGCGACCGTTCAGGAGGCGCAGGGCTTGCTCAAATTTTTCATATCCATAGGCCATTGCTATACCTGTTGCGCATTATGCGCACTATAAATAGCATTGATTCCCTGTGCAATGCAAATAGTTTCAGAGATGTCCAGAGCGTCCACCCGGTCTGCGGATAAAAAACAAGCCGCAACCGGCATGAAGCCGGTGCGGCCTGAATGATGACCCTGTATTGGTGCTTCCCCCATCCCCGCCCCCTTCTTACCCCTAAATCCCCCGCTGCCGCACCACCTCAAAGAGTGCAATTCCCGTCGCCACCGAGACGTTGAGGGAATCGACCCCGCCGTGCAGGGGGATGGCGAGCAGGCCGTCGCAGTGTTTGCGCACGTTGGGACGCATCCCCTCCCCTTCGCTGCCGGCGACCAGGGCGATGGAACCGGTAAGGTCGCTGGCGTAGAGGGAGGTCGAACCGGCGTCGCCGGCGAGGCCGTAGACCCAGATGTTCTGCTCTTTCAACTCTTCGAGGGTGCGCGAGATGTTGGTGACCTGGGCCAGGGGGATATGCGCCAGAGCACCGGCGGCGGTCTTCTCGACCACGGCGCTGACCGGGCAGGCGCGGTCCTTGGCGACGATAACGCCGTGGCAGCCGGCGGCATCGGCGCTGCGCAAGAGGGCGCCGAAGTTGTGGGGATCGGTGACGCCGTCGAGGATAAGGAAGAGAGCCGGACGTTTGGAGGCGCGCCAGCGGGCGAGAAGATCGTCGAGGTCGTGGTAGGCGAAGTCGGCAACCTTGAGCAACACCCCCTGATGGTGGCTGCTGTCGGCCAGGCGGTCGAGCTCGGCGCGGTCGCGCGGCCGCACCGGCACCCCCGCCGCAGTGGCGAGACGGACCAGCTCATCGAGCCGCGGCGCCGTCAACCCCTTGGCGACGAGGAGTTCGAGGGGCTGGCGCAGGGTGCCGCGCAGTCCCTCGAAAGCCGGGTTGATGCCGTAGATGTATTCAGCCACAGCTGTCAGCGCCCTTTGAGGGCCGTCGCCATCTCGGCGACGATGGCGGCGGCCGCCGCTTCAGGATCGGCCGCTGCCGCAATCGGCCGGCCGATGACGAGGTAGTCGGCCCCGGCGCGGATCGCTTCGCCCGGGGTCATGACCCGTTTCTGGTCGTCGAGGCTGGCCGTCGCCGGCCGCACCCCGGGGGTGACGATGGCGAAATCGGGACCGCAGGCGGCGCGGATCAGCCCGACCTCCTGCGGCGAAGCGACGACGCCGGCGAAGCCGGAATCTTTGGTCAACTTCGCCAGGCGCGGGACCATCTCGGTCACCGGGCGCTCGATGCCGATCTCGCGCAGGGTGGCGTCGGTGCTGGAGGTGAGGATCGTCACCGCCAGCAGCAGCGGCAGAGGGTGCCCCTCCTCGCGGCAGACCTGGGCGGCGGCAGCGGCAGTGACCGCCATCATCTCGCCGCCGCCGAGGGCGTGGACATTGACCATGCGCACGCCGAGGCGACAGGCTTCGACCGTGGCCATGGCAACGGTGTTGGGGATGTCGTGGTACTTGAGGTCGAGAAAGACTTCGCCGCCACTGGCGCGGATCATGCGCACGACATCGGGGCCGCAGGTGGTGAAGAGTTGCTTGCCGACCTTGAAGACCCCGACCTGGCCGCGCAGGCGCTTGACCCACTCTTGAGCTTCGGCGAAGGTCTGGACGTCGAGGGCAAAAATCAGCCGTTTGATCGCTGCGTCATTCATGTCTCTCTCCCGATGAGGCCCTTGATCCGCCGGCCGATCTCCTGCACCCGATGGACCAGTTCACTCGAAGCGGTGCTGCCGAGCTCGCGGCGGGCGATAATGCACTCCATATAGAGCAGTTCGTTGAAAGCGTCGACCAGGAGCCGTTTCTGGTCGTTGTTGTCGAGACCGGCAAGATTGGCGGCGATGCGACCCCCATTGAGGGTGCCATCGTCCCGGGGGGCGCAATCGCCGAAGACGACGGAGAAGGGATAGGGGAGATCACGGAGGAAGAGGCGCACCTCCTGGCTAAAACCGGGGCAGACCGGGTGGATCTGCTTGTGCATGGTTGCCAGGGCGCCGTTGAAGACACCGAGGAGTTCCCCCAGTTCGCCGCTGACTTCGACCTTTGGCGCCGCCATGGCGACGAAACCCTGCTCGGCCAGATGATGGAGCATGCGCAGCCCGTCGAATTCCCCCAGCCCCCCCTTGCGCAACAGTTCCCGCACCCGTAACTTCCCCCCAGCGATATGGGCGAGAAGGCGCTGCTCGGCGTGCGGCAGGTCGTCCGCCGCCTTGCCGCAAGTGACCGGGATGGCGTCGAGGGAGGGGATGTGGCGACGGAAGAGGGCGCGCTCGTCGACCCGGCGCAGCCCTTCCATGATGAGGTTCTGGGTACTCAGGGTAAAGCGCGGCTGCTCGTCGCCGGGGGTGGCGTCGTCATGAAAGACGAAGCTCCCTGTCGCCTGGGTAAAGAGGTTGTAGACGATGGTTTCAACCTGGACCCGGGCGGCGAGCCAGAGATCCTTGGCCGCCACCGAGCCGGCATCGACCAGAATCTTGCCGAGGGCGCCGCTCCCAACCGCCGCCTGGCGGGCGCGCAGGAGGGCGTCGCGGTCGACCTTGCCGAGGGCGAAGAGGGTTTCGCCGAGATCTTCTTCGGGAAAGGTCGTCGTCGCCGCGACGATCTCCCCCTGGAGAAAGACCAGTTCCTTCCCCCCGCCGGCGAAGGTAAAGCGGAGGAGACCACTCTTGCGAAAGAGATTGAAGAAGGAGAGGAGGTCGGCGACGCTGAGGCTGCCGAGACTGCCGGCGAGGACCACCCCGGCCGCCGCCGGCGCCGGCGCCACCAGAAGGTGGCCGGACGAGTGGGAGACCAGGGCCAACGGTCCGGCGCCGATGTTGCGGGCGACCGCCGGTGGCAGGGTCATGCGGCCACCCGATTCAAGGGTCAGGGTGGACATGGTCGGGGCGGACTCCGGGCGCGACACCGTTAGCCCCGGGCCTGGCGGACCCGGGCGGCGAGGCTCGCCGCGATCTCGCCGACGGGGATCATGGTGCGCTCGCCGCTGCGCCGCTCCTGCAGTTCGAGGGCGCCTTCCTTGAGGCCGCGGCTGCCGACGGTAACGCGCAGAGGGATGCCGATGAGGTCGGCATCCTTGAACTTGCTCCCCGGCCGCTCGTCGCGGTCGTCGAGGAGAACATCGACCCCGGCCGCCAGCAGTTCGCTGTAGAGCCGTTCGGCCGCGTCCTTGCTCTCCACCTCGTTGGGATTGACCAGGGTGACGATGACCTCGAAGGGAGCGATGGGGAGGGGCCAGATGATGCCGTTGTCGTCGTGGTTCTGCTCGATGGCGGCGGCGACGGTGCGGCCGACGCCGATGCCGTAGCAGCCCATGAAGATGGTCTGTTCCTTCCCCTCGGCATCGAGGAAGGTGGCATTCAGCGCCTGGGAGTATTTGTAGCCGAGCTTGAAGACATGGCCGACCTCGATGCCGCGCCACATCTCCAACTGACCGGTGGCGCAGCGGGGACAGGGATCGCCATGGGTGACGTTGCGCAGGTCGGCGTAGGTGGTGACGGTGAAGTCCCGCCCGGGATTGACATTCTTCAGATGGAGATCGGCCGCGTTGGCGCCGACGACGACATTGCGCAGCGCCTCGACCCCGAGGTCGGCGACAACCCGCAGCTTCAACCCCACCGGCCCGGCGAAACCGACCGGCGCCCCGGTGGCCCGTGTCACCACCTCGTCGGGGGCGAGGACGATCTCCTCGACCCCGAGGACTTTTTTCAGTTTGATTTCGTTGAGTTCGTGGTCGCCGCGCAGCAGCACCGCCAGCGGCTCGTTGTCGGCCATGACGATGAGGGTCTTGATCAGGCTGCTCGCCGGCAGGCCGAGGAAGGTCGAGACCTCCGCGATGGAGCGCTGCCCCGGCGTCGCCACCTTCTCCAGCGCACGCGCCTCGGCGTGCTCGACCGCGGTGACGGGACGGGCTTCGGCCTTCTCGACGTTGGCGGCGTAGTCGCAGGCATTGCACGAGGCGATGGCGTCTTCGCCTGAGTCGGCCAGGACCATGAACTCATGGGAGTAGTTGCCGCCGATGGCGCCGGTGTCGGCCTCGACGGCGCGGAACTTGAGCCCGCAGCGCTCGAAGATGTTGCGGTAGGCCTGGTACATCTTGTCGTAGGCGACGATGGCGCCGGCCTCATCGACATCGAAGGAGTAGGCATCCTTCATGATGAACTCGCGGCCGCGCATGAGACCGAAACGGGGACGGACCTCGTCGCGAAACTTGGTCTGGATCTGGTAGAGGTTCAAGGGGAGCTGGCGGTACGACTTGACCTCGCGGCGAACGATGTCGGTAATGACCTCCTCGTGCGTCGGTCCGAGGCAGAATTCCGTATCCTTGCGATCCTTGAGGCGCAGCAGCTCCTTGCCGTACTGCCCCCAGCGCCCCGACTCCTGCCACAGTTCGGCCGGGGTCACCATCGGCATGAGGAGTTCGATGGCGCCGGCACGGTTCATCTCCTCGCGCACGATCGCCTCGACCTTGCGCACCGCCTTGAGCCCAAAGGGGAGATAGCTGTAGATGCCGGCCGCGACCTTGCGGATCATGCCGGCGCGAAGCATGAGTTGATGGCTGATGACCTCGGCGTCGGCCGGGGTCTCCTTGACGGTATTGAGCAGATACTGGGAATAACGCATGGAAGGCCTCGAACTGGTGGGATGTACGGGATTTTCCCGGCTTTGGCGATGGACCGGAACGGTAGCCGATTTTGCCGGCGATTGCAAGGGAGTCAACGATGAGCAGTTGCCTGTGCTTACGAAAAACTCAGCCGACAAGGCTGATCAAAAATGCCCAGGTGCAAGGCGCCCGAAATCCTGCGGAGAAAGGCGTACCAAAAGGTACGTCGTCGACGCAGGATGAGGGCAACGCCGCAGATGGGCGTTTTTCATCAGCCGCTACTTCCCGTGCAGATAGTCGCCGAGAAGCGACCGGCTGTGCTCGTCGTCGTGGCAGAAATTGCAGAGGTTCTCCCAGTTGCTGCCGTCGGCGGGGTTGTTGTTGTGGTTGCCGTCCTTGTGGTGGACGGTAAGGAGATGCAGATTGGCCAGTTCGAACTCGCGCCCGCACTTGGCGCAGATCCAGCCATTGATCTTGAGGGAACGCTCGCGGTAGTTGGTCGACGCCTCCTGCTGCGCCTTCATCCGCCGCACTTGCGCGTCGATCTCTTCCTGGCTCTTGGCCGGCTGGGGGCGGCGGCCGTGGGGTTTGAAGGATGGGCTCATGGCAAAACTCCTTTAGCTGTCAGCTATCGGCTCTGACCGGCCGATTCAGCAATTCGATCACGTCTCTGGCATAAAAGGTTCGATAGCGTGGCTGCTTTTCCCGCTGGACCAGAATCCCCTGCTCTTCCAGCAGGGCCAAGGCCGCGTTGGCCGCCGGAAAGGAAATCCCCAACGCGTCCTTGGCGCTGTGCGCGGTCAAGACCGGGGTGCCGAGCATGAGTTCGGGAAACCTGTGCACCACCGAGTGCCGGCGCAGCCCCAGTCCCGCCACCAGCTCTTTCCACTTGCGGAGGATCGCGGCGAGCCCCAGCGCCGTGCCGATCGACTCCTGGACCGCCGCATCGACCCCGATGGCAAAAAATTTGATCCACTCGGCCCACTCCCCCCGGAGTTGCACCCCGGCCAGCGCGTCGTAATATTCGCGCTGGCGGTCTTTGAGATAGCCGGCCAGATAAACCGGCGGATAGCCTTCCGCGGCCAGCATCAGGGGCATGAGAATCCGCCCGACCCGTCCGTTGCCGTCGAAAAACGGATGGATCGTCTCGAACTGGGCGTGAACCACCGCCAGGCGAACCACCATCGGGATTTCGAGCTGGTCTTCCTCGGCGGGCCGATAGCGGAGCATCGCGAGCAAATCGTCCATGCACTCAGGCACCTGATCGGCCGGCGGCGGCACAAACCGCGCCTGATCGATCTTGAGGCCCCCAATCCAGTTTTGCCGGTCTCTGAATGCCCCCGGTGTCCATGGGTCGTCAACGCCCGCCATGAGCCGGGCATGAAGTTCCTCGATCAATCCTATCGTGAATGCGCTGACACCCTGCGCCCTGACCCGTTGCAGTCCGGCTTCGAGGGCGGTCACGTAATTGAGCGTCACCCGGACATCCGGCGGCAGACCCTCGGCGCTCCCCGTGGCCTCATAGGTCAACAGCTCGTTGATCCCGGCATTGGTCCCCTCGATCTGGCTACTCCGCACCGCTTCGCGGCGGTCGGCGGTGCGCGTGACCAGATCCGGATTGGGCAGCCCGTCCGTCAGCGTCTGCAGGTTGGCCAAGGCTGTATGCGCCCGGCTCACTTCACCCTGGAGACCTTGCAAGCCGACGAGTTGGTCGGCACGCGGCGTCAGCGGCGGGATGAGGGCAAAGGCTCCGGGATGACCGACGACAGGAACGAGGAGTTTGCGACGGGCGGGACTGAGATCGGTCTTGCGCATGTCGAAACCTTTAATTACGCATTCAGTAATTTAAAGTTACGCCAGAAAGTTTAAATTAGCAATCGCGTAATTTAAACTTCATGAAGAGGATTCAGGCAGCACGCCCCAGCTCTTCACGGATCACCTTGCGCAAGGTCTCTTCAAGATTGCGTCAAGAGAGGAAATTTGTTCCATTTTTCGTGGTCAGCGATGGTTGTAGAGTTGCCCTGCAAATCGTTAAGGGGCAAGACTCCACGTCTCAAAATTGAGTGTTGAAGGCTTGCCCCTTTTGTTTACTTTCAATAAGTTACATAAGTTACCTACGTCCCCTCAACGCCTCCTCAATCTATTTTTGTGAAAAATGTCAGAAATAAAATAAATATAAAATTATAGTGCAGTTGAAACAACATTATTGTTGATTTTCTTCATTATCAGATAGTTTCCAGTAACCAATATCTTGGTAATATCGCGCACCAATCAAAGATAACGGTCCATACATAGCATAAATTGATGTCTGGTAACCAATAGTATAGTTTATCAATTCTCTCAATTCCTGTGTTCTAATACCTTCCCTACTAACCTGCTCAAATGCAATCTCGACAGCTTCTTCTATTGTTAGCCTTCGGGGTTCGCCCCACTCACCCAGATACAAGTAATTGCCTTTTGCATAGCGCATCCGATCTGAGCGAAGAGCGATAGATACAAACAAAGTAGGATCTACGTCAGAAAATTTATTGATCCAAGAAAATTCATTAAGTGCCGAAAATAATTCCGTTTTGTGTATCCCTTTTTGCAATCGATGCAGACGGTTCTCAAGTATTTCCTTAATTAATTCTTGCTGCTCCTGAGAAAATGGTATGTCACGATCAGCAAGTCCCCAATAGTTTGGGCCAAGTTTTACAACGTTTCCAACATTCTGTATCTGTAAAAATCGGCTTAATCCTCGCCCTTCCATCAAAAGCCGTTCACGAATTTCTGAACCGGAAAGTGGCCGACCTTCCATGAGAAGCAAAGACTCAATTGCTTGTATGATCTCTATTCTATCTGCTGATGTAAGCCTTGATGCCGTTCCAGACGCCCACACAAGCCTACCGAGGTTAGCCAGTAACTTGGATCGCATAAGTGCAATATTTACAATATAATGATCCAGTCTTCCATCCATATCGAGCCCACGTTCACCCAATATTTTGAGAATCTCGGAGCAATGCCATTGTCGTCCATTCAACCCTGACCCAATGATATCTTCTGCCTCAGCCACGATCTCTATGGTCTCTTCTTCATCAAGTGGGTAGTGTTGCATTAGTCCATAGATGCCACGTCCGTAGAGAAGCCCAATTTCGGCAGCCGCATTATGAGCCCTTCTAATTTCTATCGAGCGACCTTTGGCAGACAACTTCTCTGCGATCTCTGAGTAATGAAGCGGTCGATCAGATTCTGCCAACACTGACTCAACATAAGCTTCTGCGCCAATTCTGCCAATACTCGTTAAAACCGGCACATCGGTGTTGTCAATAATGGTAAAAACTGCATTTTTTGATGCCGTATAGAATAAATCGTCGGCAAACTCACGGCAATCAAGCGAAAGAATTTCACTAACCGTTTGCTTTGCTTCGGCTTCAGTCCATCTACAGCGAGTGGCTCCACCCTCAAGAACATTGACAGCGTTTTTAACAAGCGAATCCCATTCATCTTGTGTAATCATCGAAATATAAGATATGCCGTTAATCTTAATTACATGCAGAGTGCTTGAACAAAATTTTTCAAGAACAAACCTGAATGGTTCCTCAATATTACCTATGTTTGTGAACCATTGATCAATAATGTCTAAAGCAACCACTGGTAATGGAGACTCTCTGTTGTCCATAGCATTTTTGATAGGTTCTTCGATTCGCCTCTTCCAGAATTGTTTGTTCTCTTCGCAAACACAAACTTTCTTCTCTATTTGGCGCACACGCTCTCTGGTTACGCCTAACAGTCCCGCTATTTCTTCCAGTGTTTGTTGTTTGGTTCCGAAACCCATCCTACGGCGCATGACAATCGCAACATTCTTCTCCATGGACCTTAACAACTCTAGCAACGATCCTTCGAACGAGTCTGACTCAAAAACTTTTTGTCGAGAGGTTTGAATGCATGTTTCGAATGGAATCCCTACCTCAACATTTTCATTACAAGTGGAAATTGCTGACTGTGTTAAAACGCCAATTACATCAAGAAGAGTCTGGGCTATTTCAGCAACACTTTTTCGCCCCATGTGCTCCATCTTCAAGAGTTGATTATTTGTGTACCTAGATAAATCCTTAATAAACTTTATACCTTCACGACTAAAAACGTTGCATGCACGGACCCTAAAGCCTGCCTGTCCTATCGGCAAATCACAAACCCAAGGAGGAGCAATGCTGACAATCTCATTGGGGCAGTTAATGTCTATATCCATTGAAAGGCATTGAAAACGATACCTCCCTAACTTGATGCGCAAGTCTTCACCAAGTTTATTCTCAAAATTGAGATATGATTCATTATCGATTATTCTGGCAGCCTTCACCGATTCATCATCATGCGGAAACCTCTCTGAAAAGCTGGAAAGCCATTGACAGGATGAATTTTCAGTGATTCCTAGCTTAAAATGGCAACGGTCGCATTCAGGCGCAGGATTTAGGTCAGTCGAGAGGCCAACTTCGTCTGAAGTAGTTTCGTATCCCCAACCAGAGAGTGCAACATAAACAGGAACACCATCAACGGTGCCAGCAATCCCAGGCGCGCAGGTTCCGATGCGTGCAAAAGAGTATAGTGCAGGTGCGGTAAGAAGCATTTTGCACGGGAAGAGATTGGTAAGGTCTTCAAATGCAGCGGTATCTGACCTTGTGAAACCAACATGAATGACTCCAGTCAATTGGTCATGATTACATGCAGAGTTCCATGCCGTGACTATGGAATCAAGATCCCTGTGGACCGTAACATTCCAGCAGCCGTCTGAACATTTTGCCATAAGAAACGCTCTCAGAGGCAGCATGGCTAATTCTCACTAAGTCTTTCGGCTTCTTTTAAGATCTGGCCGATGTCGAGCGTACCTTCGTCGGAGCGTCTGCTGAGTTCAATTACACCCCAATCAGCCAGCCTCTCCGCCCACCGGTATACAGGTGTGTCACCGGTATCTACTAATGTCTTGATGGCCGTATAGAGGCTCTTATCAGGATCAACAGTTGCGACACCAAAGACATTTTGGCGAGCCCCAGTTATCTCGCTTGGGGTAACGCCATACGCAAGAGCAAGCGCAACCGCAAAGCGATACACATCGGCCATCTGTGCGAAGTAGCCATCTTGGCATAGTGCTTTGAGTTTCGCGTGGGCAGCATCGCCAATCCCAATGTTGGTAGGCTCTATCATAATGAGCTCCTTTCGATTACGGAATGGCGTGGACCAACTTCGTTTATCGAATACACCATCCCTATTCGTTCAGCGATTGGTGCAAGATCCGTTTGCAAACGAATCTCGCCGTCATGGACAAGGAGGATTAGCTGGTTTGTAGTCGTTGGAAGATATTTGAGAATATTATCCCTGTGCTTAAGGTCAAGCCTACCAAAAGGAGTATCCATAACGACAGGCCCTCCCGAGCGACCAGTACGGCTTAAGCCATCAATAAGTGACAATGCGACAATCTGCTCAGCACCTGCACTGCGCCCCACAATTACCCTGCCATGTTCGTCAAGAATTGAAAGACCGTAGTTACTATTGATTTTAAGCCCGCTGTATGATTGTTGCGTTATCATCGCCGCAAAAGCTTCGCTCGCCTTGGACTCAACATGTTTGCGCAAGTTATTTCTTAGGTTCTCAATGCTTTCTGTGAATGCCTTTTCAAGACCTGCATAGATACGCACTAAACCACTACTACGTGCAGCACGAGCCTGCGGAAGACTGGCAAGCGCCCGGTCGATTATGGCAAGTTCTTTTCTAACATTATCCAGTAGTCGCTGTGCCTCTGTAATCGCCGAACCTATTCGCCCCTCCTCCCTGACCAAACTGTCTCGAATAGCTCGCTTTCTTGCAATCTCTGCGGTGTCGTATCCCTCAATCTCTAACTTCAGTTTCTCTATTTCGTTATCTACCTTTGTAAGCGCGACTTCATTTCGATTGATCTGATTATCCCTGTCCCTGATCCGCTCACCAACCCCTTGAGTCAGCAATTTGTTGAGTCTTTCAATCTCTGCCGTAGTCGAATGAAGCACCTCCTGCTCATCGACTATGGATTTGATCTCAAATTCGAGCACACCTAGACGGGAGCCGACCTCATCACGCCTTAAAGGGCCTACATCCTGTCCGCATGTTGGGCATGTAGAGTAATCTAGGATTTTACGAAGTTGTTTTATTTCTGTATCGATAGAGCTACGGCGACCTATCTGGCCAGTTAGGCGATTTTGTTCAGCAGCCAGATTGTCCCTGCGAAGCAAAATTTTTGGCCTCAAGAGATCTCTCCAGGCACTTGAAACAAGTTCAAGCTTCTCTGTGTTTAGACGCTCTATGTCTTTTATTATCACGTCTCTGTTTTTTTCACGATCCACAATAGTCTGCTTTGCTGCATGGACTGATTCACTGCTTTCAAGTTCATCATCAAGGGATGTGCGCTCTTCTTTTGTCTTGTTAAGTTCACCCTTTAATTTTTCAATATCCTTTTCATGCGAATCAGCTTTGACTTGAAATTCCCTTTGTTTTGCAACATGACTCTGGGCGCCCTGTAAATGTGCAAGTTCTGTGTTTTGCTGCTTTTGAGCCTTTCTAAGCAGAGTTGCTGACTCAGTTCGACCGTTTATGAGAGATGGAACGCCAAGCACCTGTTCGATCGCCTCCTTGATCCGCTTACCCTGGTCGCTTCCCTCAATCAACAGTGTTTCGTACTCTTGCAACAACTCGCCATCGAACAGAAAAAAACGGGAGACCTGCTCCGGCACAAACCTATTGATCTCATGTTCGATTTGATAACCATTCATGGCCATTCCGTCGCGCTGTAGATGGACTGCAACATCGAAATCATCCGCCTTATCTGGAGTTGCGACGAGTCTCTTCTTCGTGGCACGACGCCGAAGGTCATAGGAGTGGCCATCAGCATCAAAACGTATCGCAATTTCCATTTCGAAATCGCCAGCAAGCCGTGCATCCGTGTTGAGAAGCAGATGGAGCGGTATTTCTCGTAGGTGTCGGCCCCTGGCGATGCCGTAGAAACCCCAGCGAAGGGCATTCAAAAGCGATGTTTTACCGCGCATGTTGTCGCCAAGTACAATCATCACATTTCGCCCAGGATCGCTAGGAAACACCACCGGTTGCTCACCGCGATATGGCATGAAGTTTCGCATTGTCAGACTAACGAGCTTCATAAGATACCTTTCCTATTCAGATGAATTATTATTTACATAATCTTCCACGAGGCGCGCCATTTCTTTAAGCGGTATATCGCGATCCCGCTCGAACTGGTTATTGATTTGAATTTCATACGCACTACGTAAAAGAGTTTCGGGCAAGTCAGGCGCATGATGTTTACCAGCGGCAAGCAACGCATCCAAGACCATGTCAGGTGCCTTCATAATTCATCCTCCTCAATACCGTCTTCTATGAGTGTATCCGGGTCGAGACCAAGCCGGGCGGCTATCCCTCTTAGTTCAATTCCTGCTGCCAAGTTAAGAGCAGATTTTGCAAATTCAATCGCGCGAAGAAGCTCGCTTTTAAGCAGGGCAAGTTGTTCGGGCTCGTCTTCTAGTGACATTGGAACAACGATTGCGTCATGAATAATGGCGATAGCCTTACCGTCCGCTTTTCTGAGGACACGGCCCCTTCGTTGTATGAACTGACGGGGATTCTGGCTTGACGCGAGAATCAACGCATGATCGACTGCGGGCAAATCAATGCCTTCATCAAGGCATTTGATTGAAACCAAGATTCCACCAATCTTCGTGAACCACTCAAGTGCCGCTTTACGGTCACCATCCATGGAACTGTGGTACTCAATAGGGCGCAAATCGATAGCAGCCAATTGTTCCATTACCTCCTGAAGTTGCCCGGTGTCCTCGCAATATATCAGCCACCTCTGCCCATCTTCATAGGAATCTCTCAAGGTTTCGACCGCAAGGCGGAGTTTATTCCTGGCCTTTTTGGCGATCCTTGAGCGCTTGATGATCATCATTCTTGCCTTGTCGCTGATAATCTTCTTTCCGCCATCATCCGTCTTGCCTCGCGCAATCTCTAATCGAATGCGCGCCGACTCACTTTTCCATTCCTCTGCCTCGTCCGCCGTAAGATAGACGGGGTGCGGATGATATTCGTACGCAACGAGTCTACCAGCGCTTATCGCGTCTTGAAGGGTGAACTTTGGCAGCACAACTTGTCCGAAGTAATCGAATATTCTTGCCGTTCCTTCCGGATCACCGTAGCGATAAGGGGTCGCAGACATGCCGAGGCGAGGGCCGGAATCGATCAAAAACACATTGGAATTATAGGAGCTGCCGGATTGATGTACCTCATCGGTGATCATCAAGAGGTGGTCACCCTGTGCAATCTTTGAGCGGAAAAAAGGGGTTGCCGCCGTCTGCATCGTTGCTATGACAATTCTAAGTCCTAAGCCATTACCGCTTGAGGTCATCCCTCTGAGCCTACCGCCCTTCCTCCATCCGTCATTACCACCACCTGCGAGGAGAGTAACTGCTTGCGGGATTTCCTCCCTGACTTCTCTGTCCCACTGTTCCAAAAGCAGACGGCTAGGAACGAGGACTATTGTCGGCATCTCATCGGCAAGATGTTTCTTGATGGCTGTGATGGCAGTAATCGTCTTACCACTGCCGGTCGCATGTTCAAGAATGCCTCTCTTGCCGCACGCCTCCCAGTTGGTTATCGCTTCGACTTGATGTCTGAGTGGGGTGCGGCCTTTTTGCTGAAGTCTTCGAAGTTGTTCAGTATCAATATCGTCCAGAGTTGGATGCGCGCCTTGAATTAGATGCAACCTCGCTGCCTCGGGAAATGGAACAACTTCTACACCTGGAATATTGCCGTTCCAAAGTTGATTGAAATATTCTTCGTGGCGAAGGACCCGCTCTCTTTCGTTGCCATCCTTCCATGTACAGAAGACTTCAACTGATTCGAAATTGCCTCTTGCATGCCATCCACCCCAAGTTTCATTCGCCGATCCGATGAAACTGATAGAGTTCGTCCCGTCACTAAATACACCTATCTTCTCGTGGTATATCCCATGGTCTCCAGGCCGAACAGCAATCTTTATTTCAAGGGCTCCAACATAGACAAGTGTGGCTAGGACCTTTGTCGGATACGCACCATCCGGCACCTCGATCATCTGGTCAATTTCATCCAGAAGAGCGTTTGCAATCCTTGCTGGTCTCTGTTCATATGCAGATTCTATGCTTGCAACATCATCATTATAGAGTGCAGGCGAACAGATGAGCCTGATTTTCCCACCCCGCTTGGCGAAGTTAACAATCGCCTCGCCGATGATGAGATAAATCGTAGATCTGAAATAGCCAACCGCCCTGTCATACTCATTTGCGCAACTAAGGCAGGGTTTATAGAATCCTTCGACGGGATCATGCTGGCTTGTTCGGTATGATGACGCGAAATCGAACAATGACAGGTTTGCACTTGAATCCTCGGAATTTTCGCTATTCACGGATCACCATGGATTATCCCTCACGTTAAATCTTTGGACTTAATAATAGTCTTTGATCTTTCGATATTGGAGTTTTCAAAACGCGCCATCGAACCATCGATATACTCCTCCTGTGCCTCTATAGAAACCCACCGCCTACCTAGCAGCTCCGCTGCTGCACCCGTTGTATTTGAACCAGCAAATGGATCGAGTACAAGATCGCCAGGTTCAGTCAGAAACTGGATCATGAATGCTGCCAAGTCGATAGGCATTCGTGCTGGGTGCGCAGTCAAGTTGTTTTTCCGGCAAAAATCAGAGTAATTAGCGTCCCACTTAGTATTCGAAAATTGAAGCAGACTTTCAGGAAATCTCCCGTGGTCGACAGAGTCAATGACGCTTGCGGAAATAGAACCTCCATGGTCCGTCAAAAACCCACTTTCGCTTATGACATGTCCAGATGGGCGTTTCCCACGATTGTAATTTTGTTTTTTTAGTAGATACTTCATGTCCTTACTGTACGGAATAAGAACTCTGCGATTGTCAGCCTTTGGTTTTGAATTTCTAGACATCCACCAGACATGCGTGAAAGAGTCCTTAAGTCTAATCCTTTCGACAGTTACCCATTGACCTGGACTTGGGAGTCTTGCCGGATTATGCCAGACTATATGCTGACAAAGTTTAAGGTTGGCTGCTTCTTGAAAACCGAGCAACGACTTAAGAGGAAGCGTAGACATCTCGGGGATCCCTGCCTCCCACGCATTACCTATTTCAATGACAATTGAACCAGTGGGTGATAACAAAGCCGCAAGTTTTGGAGCAAGCCCACTAAGCCATTGGAGGTAGTCATCGCCCGTCTTATTTCCATATTTCTTTTTTCTTTTAAGTGGATAGGGCGGTGATGTGAAAACAAGGTCTACCTTACCCTTAAGGTCATTAAGAGGATCTTGTATGAGGGCAGTTTCTATTGTGCTATGCCACATTGAACCGAGTTTTGTAGAATAGGCTTTATAAGATGGTTTTTGATTCAATTTTGGCTCCATTTGTCATTAAAATTTTTTCGAGACAGCCACAGGGTCACCCATTAAAAGGCAGTCCGTCAAGAAGCAGCCGCAGAGTCAGGCTTCCAAGTTCCCAAGTCAAAAATCCAATAAACATTTTCAAACGAAAAACCGCCCGCCGGCACAAAGCCGAAACGGGCGGTTCGATCTATCTCTTGTCCCCCTCTTCACATCCAAATGCGGGCATCACATCCCTCAGTCAGCACAGACACATTGGAAAAAAATACCGTCCTTTCATACACCGCCACCCCGCCCCCCGTCAATCAAATCCCGCCCGGAGCAATACCGCGAGCAAAGCCTATCCACAGATGTCGCAGATGTCCGCAGATAAGGGCTTTGGGGCAATCAGGGGCTCACACTTAGTTCTACCGCAGCGCCCGCAGAACCGCCTCCGGCTCCCGCTCGATCACCTGGAGCAGAATCCGCGCCGGCCCTTCGGGATGCCTTACCCCCTGCTCCCAGTTGCGCACCGTCTTGACGCTGAAACCGAAGGTCGCGGCAAAGCGGTCCTGCGACAGCCCCAGCCGCTTGCGCAGCTCCGTCACATCGACCTCGTGCAGCTCGATCCGATGTACCGTTGCCCGCGTGGTGTCGCCGTCGGCGTAAGCCAGGGCGTCTTCCAGTCCGGTCATGATCTTGTCGAATGCTTTGTGTGCCATAACTTTATGCTCCGTATCTGCGCGCCAGCTCCTTGGCGACCTGTGCTAGTTGCTGCAATTCACTCCGCGAAAGATTGGCACGCTCGTTCTTGGCAAAGACAGTGAGCAAGAAGATCGGAACGAGGGCGTTGTGAAAGTAATAGACTATCCGTACCCCGGCGCTCTTGCCCTTGCCACCGACAGCGTAACGCACCTTGCGGATGCCGCCGCCTCCCGAAATCACATCGCCGCGCTCGGGATTTTCGGCGATCATAGCAATGGCATCCATGCGCTCGGCTTCGCTCAGGCATTCCCGGGCATCGGCAATGAACGCTCGCGTTTCGACAACCGTCAGGTATGGACGGCTGATATCTTCTTTATACCCCATTGAGGCACCCCCCTACAACCCCTTTTAGCGATACAAACCGATAAAGCCAAAATGTCCTTGTTGATCGACAGTACCAACTGCCGAGGTGGTCGCAGATTGCGACGACCTTTCATCTCCAAACGAAAAACCGCCCGCCGGCACTTAAGCCGAAACGGGCGGTTCAATCTATCCGCTGGTTCTCTCTTTACATCCAATCCGGGCATCACATCCCCTTGTCATCACGGGCACATCGGCGAAAAATTGATGTCCCTTCATACTCCGCCGCCCCATCCTCCGTCAATCACATCCCGCCCCCTCATTCCGGCTTGAAGCCGATCTTGCGCCGCTGCGGCGTGACGTCAGTGGTAAACCTCCCCGTCTTCCTCCACCTGGAACCCGATCGACTTGTTCGGCTTCGTTGTCGGCGTCATCATCTTGCGAATGGCATCGAAGACCACGCTGAACTGGGCGTCGTATTTCTGTTCAAGTTCTTCGAGGCGCCGGGCAAGCTCGGCATTAGAGGCGATCATCTCCCGCAGCTTGACAAAGGTTCGCATAATCTGAATGTTGACCTCGATGGCCCGGTCGCTGTTAAGCACGCTGGAAAGCATCGCCACACCCTGCTCGGTGAAGGCAAAGGGCGCAAATTTGCGATGCTGCCCCCGGCCGCCCTTTAAGATCACAAATTGTGATCTTAAAGCTTCGCAGTCGGCATACTCCGCTTCATCCAGCTGGAACATGAAGTCCGGCGGAAAACGCTTCGCGTTTCTCTTTACCGACTGATTCAGAACCCGGATCTCCACCCCATAGAGTTCGGCCAGATCACTATCCAGTATGACCTTGTGACCGCGGACAAACAGGATCGACGTCTCGATGCGCTCCACCGGTACCAGCATGTTCACCCCCCCCATTTTTCGGCTAACTATCTCCCGTGAAAGAAAAATACCCCCCCG
>Ga0154464_1062_pt2 | contig 20880 bp, 21 predicted proteins | sample RifGroC2_FD_105657 | JGI IMG/M metagenome (GOLD analysis project Ga0154464, IMG submission 105657) | Desulfuromonadales bacterium GWC2_61_20
GCCTACCTGCGCTCGCCGGCCGAGGGGCTGTGGCGCGACGCCGCGACCCACGCGGTGCGCGACGACATCGTCATCTATGAGGTCATGAGTGAAAATCTCGACCGCGCCTGGTGGACCGCCTATCGCAAAGAACTGACGACGCGCTTCCGCCAGGAGATGCTCATCGTCCGGACCAGCCGGATCGAGCTTCTTTAACAACATCCCTGTTGCACTTTCCCCCCGCCTCGGCTACAACACCGCTAAAGATGCACCTCCTTCCCCCTTATTGAACCTGTGGAAAACCGATGTCGACAACCGAGCTGACCATCATCGGCGGCGGTCTCGCCGGCTGCGAAGCGGCCTGGCAGGCGGCGCGCCAGGGGCTGCACGTCACCCTTTTTGAGATGAAACCGCTGCGCTTCTCCCCGGCGCATCAGTTGCCGTTGCTGGGCGAACTCGTCTGTTCCAACTCCCTGCGCGGCGCCGGCATGAACAATGCCGTCGGCCTGCTCAAGGAAGAGCTGCGCCGCTGCCACACCCTCTTCATGCAGGCCGCCGACGCCACCGCCGTCCCCGCCGGCGGGGCCCTGGCGGTCGATCGCGACGCCTTTGCCGCCTTTTTGACGGAAAAGATCGCCGGGGAGCCCCTCATCGACCTGGTACGCGAGGAGGTCACCGAGATTCCGCCGAGCGGCACGGTGATCATCGCCTCGGGACCGCTGACCAGCGCACCCCTCTCCGCCGCCATCGCCCGCCTCACCGGCAGCGAGCATCTCTACTTCTACGACGCCATCGCCCCCATCGTCGAGGCCGACTCCATCGACCTGAGCAAAGCCTGGCGCGCCTCGCGCTACGACAAGGGGGGGGACGACTACATCAACTGCCCGCTCGACGAGGCGCAGTACCGCGCCTTCGTCGCCGCCCTCATCGCAGCGGAGAAGGTCCCGGCCCGTGACTTCGAAAAGCTCATCCATTTCGAGGGGTGCATGCCGATCGAGGCGATGGCCGAGCGCGGCGAGATGACGTTGGCCTTCGGGCCGATGAAGCCGGTCGGCCTCGATGACCCGAAGACCGGGCGGCGCCCCTTCGCGGTGGTGCAACTGCGCCAGGACGACCGCCACGCCACCCTCTACAACCTCGTCGGCTTCCAGACCAAGCTAACCTGGCCCGAACAAAAGCGCATCTTCCGCACCATTCCCGGCCTGGAGAACGCCCGCTTCGCCCGCCTGGGAAGCATGCACCGCAACACCTTCCTCAACGCCCCGACTTGCCTGAACAGGAGCCTGCAGCTCAAAAGCGACCCGCGCCTCTTCTTCGCCGGCCAGATCACCGGGGTCGAAGGCTATGTCGAATCGGCCGGCTGCGGTTTTCTCGCCGGCCTCTTCGCCGGCGCCACCCTCAAAGGCGAAGTCCTCTCCTTCCCGCCGGCGACCACCGCCCTCGGCGCCCTCCTCACCCACTTGAGCGAAGCGGCGGCTAAAGATTTTCAGCCGATGAATGTCAACTACGGCCTCTTCCCCCCCCTCGAAGGGCGCCACCGCAAGCGCGCCGACCGCCGCCTGGCCATGGCCGAGCGCGGGCTGGAAGATCTCGAGCCGTGGCGCGTCGCCCTCGGGCTGGGAGGCTAAGCGCGCTGCGATCGTTGACAGTCGTGAGGTGACGCGGTAAAAAGGGTCTTCACCTTTGCGGAGGCTTGTGCATGCGACAACTGACCGCCACATCCGCACTGCCCTGCGTTGAATGCCACCGCCCGTCCGGCCCTGCGCCGGTCGGGTGTTTTCGTCTAACGGGACAAGCATGAACCTGCTGCGCGATTTCAAAGGCACCTTCCAGCCCTTCTGGGTCACCCTGCGCAACATGCTGCGCCCGCCGGTGACGATCCAGTATCCGGAAGAGAAGCGCACCCCCTACCCGCGCTACCGTGCCCGCATGATCCTGACCCGCGACCCCGACGGCGGCGAGCGCTGTGTCGCCTGCCATCTCTGCTCGGCCGCCTGCCCGGTCGACTGCATCTCCATGCAGGCGACGGAAGGGCCCGACGGGCGGCGCTACGCCGCCTGGTTCCGCATCAACTTCGCCCGCTGCATCTACTGCGGCCTCTGTGCCGAGGCCTGTCCGACCCTGGCCATCCAGATGAGCCCCGACTACGAGATCTGCGCCCGCGACCCCCTCTCCCTGGTCTGGGAAAAAGACGATCTCCTGGTCGACCACGGCGGCCTGGATAACGTGTACAATTTCTACCACCATGCCGGCATCGGCGTCACCCAGCCGCGCGGCAGCGGGGCGGAAGAGACACCACCGGTGGATGTGCGCAGTCTGCTGCCGTAGGGGCGGACCGCGTCCGCCCGCGGTGTAGGGGCGACCCGATGGGTCGCCCAGGGCGCATGCCATGCGCCCCTTACGTACATCGATACCGTCCGCGTAAGGGCGATTCGTGAATCGCCCCTACAAAACCTTTGTGCCAACCGGGCGACCCACCGGGTTGCCCCTACGAACGACCATGTTGCATCGGGCGGGTTTGATACCCGCCCCAACAGGATCCTATGGCCACCATCCTCTTCTACATCCTCTCCGCTGTCGCCATCGTCGCCACCGGCTTCTGCATCACCCGGCGCAACCCGGTGCATGCGGTGATCTATCTGGTCCAGGGCTTCTTCGCCCTGGCTATCCTCTTCTATCTCCTCGGCGCGCCGCTGGTGGCGGCGTGGGAAGTCATCATCTACGCCGGGGCGATCATGGTCCTCTTCCTCTTCGTCATCATGATGCTCGAACTCGCCCCCGACGACCCCCTCCCCGGCCCGGGCTGGCAACGCTGGGCGCCGGTCGCCCTTCTCGCCCTCGCCCTGCTGGTCTGCAGCGTGCTGCTGCTGGCGGTGGAGAGTGGCAAAAGCGGAATTCCGCCCTACTACGCCAGCCCGCGCACCTTCGGCTACGCCCTCTTCAAGGAGTACGCCCTGGCCGTCGAGGTCGTCTCCTTCCAGCTCCTCTTCGCCGCCGTCGGCGCCTATTACGTCGGCCGCAACGAACGCGGCCGCGACCCCGGGGGGACGCCATGATCGTGCCGGTGCTGCATGTCGTCGCCGTCGCCGCGATCCTCTTTTTTATGGGCCTCGCCTGTATCCTCGCTCGCCGCAGCCTGATCATGATCCTCATCGGCGCCGAGATCATGCTCAACGCCGCCGGCTTGGTCCTGGTCGCGGCCAGCGCCTACTGGCAGAGGATCGACGGCCAGCTCTTCGTCCTTTTCCTCATGGCCATGACCTCGGCCGAGGTCTCCATCTCCCTCGCCCTCGTCGTCTACCTGCGCCGCCGCCAGGGGACGGTGGTCGCCGACGATTTTCGGAAGATGTCGGGATGAACGATCTGCTGCTTTTCACCATCCCCCTGGCGCCGCTCCTCTTCGGCGTGGTCAACGCCCTCTGCGGCATTCGTTTGCCGACCGTGGTGGTGCAGACCTTCGCCGTCTGCGGCGTCGCCATCTCCGCCGCCATGGTCCTCCTCCTCTGGCCCCTGGCAACGGGCGAGGGAACGCAGGTCATCCTCTACACCTGGGCCGAGAGCGGCACCCTGCAAGTCCCCGTCACCATCCTCTTCGACCGCCTGGCCGCCCCGATGGCCTTGATGGTCAGCGGCGTCTCGACCCTGATCCACCTCTACGCCATCGGCTACATGAAGGCCGAGCGTGATCAGGCCCGCTTCTTCGCCCTGCTCAACCTCTTCGTCTTCGCCATGCTCTGCATCGTCCTCGCCGACAATCTCCTCCTCCTCTTCCTCGGCTGGGAGGGGGTCGGCTTCTGCTCCTACGCCCTCATCGGCTACTGGTATGGCGAGGAGAAAAACGCCGCCGCCGGCCGCAAGGCCTTCCTCGTCACCCGCGTCGGCGACGTCTTTCTCGGTCTCGCCCTCCTCTGGCTCTTCGCTGCCACCGGCACTCTTTCCTTGAGCGCCATCAACGCCCAGGCGGCCGCGCTTCCGGCGGCGACGGTCACCGCCATCGGCCTGTTGCTCCTCCTCGGCGCCTGCGGCAAGAGCGCCCAGCTGCCGCTGATGACCTGGCTCCCCGACGCCATGGCCGGACCGACCCCGGTCTCGGCCCTGATTCACGCCGCCACCATGGTCACCGCCGGGGTTTATCTCCTCTGCCGCTTCTTCCCCCTCATTGCCCTGTCGCCAACCGCCCTCGCCGCCATCGCCGGCGTCGGCGCCGCCACCGCCCTCTATGCCGCCACCTGTGCCGCCGCCCAGCAGGAGATCAAACGGGTTCTGGCCTACTCGACCATGAGCCAGGTCGGCTTCATGTTCCTCGCCGTCGGCGCCGGGGCGATGAGCGCGGCGATGTTCCATCTCTTCACCCACGCCTTCTTTAAGGCCGCCCTCTTCATGGGTGCCGGTTGCGTCATCCATCTCGCCGACGGCGAGAACAGCATCTTCAACCTGGGCGGGATGAAACAACGCTCCCCCTACCTCTTCTGGATTTTCTGCGCCGCCGCCCTCTGCCTCGCCGGCGCCCCCCTGACCGGCGGCTTCTTCTCCAAGGATGCCATCTTCGCCGCCCTCGCCGGACACGGCGGCTGGTTCCACCTCGGACTCCTCGGGATCGCCTCCTACACCGCCCTCCTCACCGCCTTCTACACCTTCCGGCTCCTCTATCTGGTCTTTGCCGGCAGCGGCGCCTCAGAAACAAAAGGGCACCACCTCCCCGTTCTCATGCTCTGGCCCCTCCTCCCCCTGACCGTGCTGGGCCTCCTCGGCGGCCTCCTCAACCTGCCGCCGATCTTCGGTGGCGGCAGCTGGTTGGCGAACTGGCTCGGGGCGACGGCGAGCCACCTGCCGGCAGCGCAGGAATGGGGATTGGCCCTCCTCTCCCTCCTGCTGGTTCTCTCCGGCTGGCTCCTGGCCCGCTGGCGCTATCGCAATTACCGCGCCGGTGCCATGGAAGGCCGCCTGCCCGAGTTCCTCCGCTTGGGGTGGCACGCCGACAGCCTCGTCGAAAAGCTGGTACTGCGCCCCTATCGCTACCTGGCCCGTTTCAGCAGCGACGGTATCGACCGCAGCGCCATCGACGGGGCACTGGATCTCTTCGCCAAGGCGATCCTGGCCTGGGGTGAATACCTTCGCCTTGTCGTCAGCGGCCGCGTCTCCCATTACCTTGGCGGCGTCGCCTGGGGGCTGCTTCTGGTCCTGGGCTGGCTGCTGCTGACGACGGTGGGATAATTTTTTGGTAAAGCTGGGGGGGGGTGAGATTATAAAAGGTTTGCTGGGATTTCGGAGGAATCAACAACTACGCGGAGATACGATTCAATAGTGGTACCGGCACGCCAGCACAACAATTTCGTTTTCTTCGACCCGATAGACCAGACGATGTTCGCGGTCGATGCGGCGGGACCAGCAGCCGGCGAGTTGAAAGCGCAACGGTTCGGGCTTGCCGACCCCTTCGAAGGGGGTGCGGCGGATCTCTTCGAGGAGGGCAAGAATGCGGTCGGTCTGACGACGGTCGGTCTTCAGCCAGTAGCGCAGATCGTCCAGGGCGGTCGGGGTGAAGGTGACGTTCACGACCCCAGGGCATCCAGCGGGGTGCGCTTACCGGCGCGAGCCTCCTCCAGCGATTGCACCAGTCGAGCGGCATTGGCCGGGCTGGAAAGGAGATATTCGGTCTCCATCAATGCCTCGTAGTCGGCCAGACTTAAAATGACAACACTCTCCCCCTTGCGGCGAGTGATGAGAATCGGCTCGTGGTTGTTGCAAGCCTCATCCATGACATTCTTCAGATCGTGACGGGCTTCGCTGTAATTGATCGACTGCATGACGTCCTCCACATGACAAGATGTTGTACAATAACACGGTCGCCAAGCGATGGCAAGTAGCGGAAAGCTTCATCGACTCATCAGAAACGGGCAACTTACGAAAGACCCTGACCCATGACCCCGACCTTTCCCTGGCTCTCCCTCCTTATCTTTCTTCCTGTGGTCGGGGCCTTCCTCTGCCTGCTGCGCCGGCAGGAACCGAGAGAGTGCCGCGCCCTCGCCCTGACGACGGCGTTGGCGGTTCTCGCTCTGGCGCTCTGGCTCTTCGTCGGCCATGGCGGTGGAGGGGCCGGATGGCTGGTGGTCGAGGACGCCGCCTGGATCGAGAGTCTCGGCATCCGCTACAGCCTCGGCCTCGATGGATTCGGTCTGCTGCTGATCCTGCTCACCGCGTTCTTGCAGGTCGTCGCCATGCTCGCCTCGTGGACGGTGATCCGCCATGTTCCTTTCTTCTTCGCCCTGCTCCTGGTCATGGAGAGCGGCATCCTCGGCGTCTTTCTCGCCGTCGATCTCGTCCTTTTCTATCTCTTCTGGGAGCTGATGCTCATCCCCATGTTCCTCCTCATCGGTATCTGGGGGCATGAGCACCGGCTCTACGCCGCGGTAAAGTTCTTTCTCTTCACCCTGGCCGGCAGCCTGCTCATGCTCCTCGGCATCATCGCCCTCTACCTCCTCCATGGAGAGCAGAGCGGCGTCTACACCTTTGCCTTTCTTGATCTGGCCCAGACCGAGTTGACGACGACCCAGGGTTGGTGGCTCTATGGCGCCTTTCTCGTCGCCTTCGCCATCAAGATTCCCCTCGTCCCCTTCCACACCTGGCTCCCCGACGCCCACACCGAGGCGCCGGTGGCCGGCTCCGTCGATCTCGCCGGGCTCCTGCTCAAGACCGGGGTCTTCGGCCTGATGCGGGTCGGCTTCACCCTCTTCCCCGGGCCCGCGCGGCAATCGCTCCCCCTCCTCGCCGGTCTCGCCCTCATCGGCCTCTTTCACGCATCAATGGCCGCCTACCGGCAGCACGACTGCAAACGCCTCGTCGCCTATTCCTCCGTCGCCCACCTCGGCCTGGTGATGCTCGGCCTCGCCGCCTGGAACCAGACGGCGCTCGAAGGGAGCATGCTCCTCATGCTCAGCCACGGCCTCACCACCGGCGCCCTCTTCGTCATGATCGCCCTCATCGACGAGCGCGCCGGCACCCGCCGCCTCGGCGAACTCGGCGGGGTCTGGGCGCGCTCGCCGGTCTTCGGCGGCTTCTTCCTCTTCTTTGCCCTCTCCTCCCTCGGTCTCCCCGGTCTCGCCAACTTCAGCGGCGAAATCCTCATCCTTCTCGGCACCTTTTCCGGGCACCCGCTCTGGGCGGCTCTGGCCTTGACCGGGGTGGTCTTCTCCGCCACCTACATGCTGCGCATGGTCCAGGGCGTCTTGTGGGGACCGTCGCGCCACGAGCGCCCCTGGCGCGATCTCACCTGGCACGAATGGCTGATGCTGGCGCCGCTGGCGCTGCTGGTCCTCTGGCTCGGCCTCTATCCCCAGACCTTCCTCACCCCCTTGCAGGAGCCGGCGCGGCTTCTGCTGCTGGGGCGCGCAGGGCTGCCATGAATGAAGCCGAACTCTACGCCCTGCTGCCGCTGCTGATCCTCACCCTCGGCGCCACCGTTCTCCTCCTCGGCGGCGCCTGGAGGATCAATCCGCGCACCCTCCTCGGCGCCGGGATCGGCCTGGCCCTCCTTGCCGCCCTCGCCGCCGGCGGGCTCCCGCCGACGGTGACGGAAGTCGGCGGTATGGCCGCGACCACCCCCTACGCCCGCTTCTGCACCATCCTCTGGTGTGCCCTCGCCGCCCTCACCCTCCTCCTTTCTCTCGGGACCGGGCCGAGACGCAACTTCGCCGGCGGCGAGTACGCCGCCCTCGTCCTCTTTGCCGCCGCCGGCATGAGCCTCCTCTCGGCGGCGACCACTTTGGTCGGCCTCTTCCTCGGTCTCGAATCGTTGACCCTGGCCCTCTACATCCTCATCGCCTTCGACAAAAACTCCCCCCTCGGCGCCGAAGCCGGACTCAAGTACCTCGTCCTCGGGGCGACGGCCACCGGGCTCATTGCCTTCGGCATCGCCCTCCTCTATCTCGCCGCCGGCTCCTTCGACCTCAGCGTTGCGCTGTCTCCGGTTAGCGGACGCGGCCCCCTGCATGGCGCCGCCCTTATCGGCTGGGGGCTGCTCCTCGTCGCCGCCGCCTTCAAGCTCTCCCTCGCCCCTTTCCACCTCTGGACCCCCGATGTCTATCAGGGGGCGCCGGCGCCGATCACCGGTCTTCTTGCCACCGGCTCGAAAGGGGCGGTGGCCACCGCCCTCATCGCCCTCGCCGCTGCCAACGGCACTCTGCCGACGCCGGGACTCCTCACCGCTCTCGCCCTGCTGACCCTCGCCGCCGGCAGTCTCGCCGCCCTGGCGCAGCAGAATGTCAAGCGCATGCTCGCCTATTCTTCGGTGAGTCACATGGGCTACATCCTCCTCGCCCTCATTGCCGGCGGCAGCGTCGGGCGCGGCGTCGCCCTCTTCTATGTCGTCGCCTACGCCGCCGCCACCGTCGCCGCCTTCGGTGTCGTCGCCGCCCTCGCCCGCGACAGCGGCGAGGTACAGGATTACACCAGGCTGCACGGCCTCGCCTGGCGCCGCCCCTGGCTCGCCGCGGTCCTCACCGTCGCCCTCCTCTCCCTCGCCGGCATCCCGGCCACCGCCGGCTTCATCGCCAAGTTCGGCGTCTTCCTCGCCCTCCTTCGCAGTGACCATCCCGGCCTCGCCCTCGCCGGTGTCGCCGCCGCCCTGGTTTCGGTCTACTACTACCTGCGCCTGGTCACCGTCCTCTACATGCCCGGCGAAGGACGCGAACCGTTAGGCGGCGGCGATGTTGCCGCCCACACCGCGCTGCTCGTCTGCCTGCTCATTCTCCTTTTCCTCGGTCTCTATCCGGGACCGCTTCTTGGTTTGATTGCCGTTATAGTCCCATAGAGCATATGGACGCAGCAGTTCTCTTATGTCGTCGACTTAACTTGTTAAAATCACGCAAAATTAAAATTTGTCAGGAGGTACAAATGCGATCCGTTTTTCTCCTCAAGGGGATCAAGAACGAGGATGTCGTCGCCGCCGACGGTTCGCTGCGCCTCGACGACCTCTTCGCCTACCTTGGCCCCCAGGTCGAGCGGGTGGCGCGCAAACAGTACAATAACGAGCAAACGCCGCAGCTGATCGGAGCGAACGGGGGACAGTAATCTTGCGGCTCCTCCTTCTTTGCGGGATAATTGCCCCTGTCATGGAGGCCCCATGCCCGACGGCGAACGCTTCAACGTCATCACCCACTTTATCGGCAGCGTCGCCGCCCTGATTGGCGTGACGCTGCTGGTCATCGTCGCGGCGCGCCACGGCGACCCTTGGAAGATCGTCAGTTGCGCCATCTACGGCAGCACCCTCCTCTTCCTCTATCTTTCCTCGACCCTGTATCATCACGCCGCCGGGTCCGCCAAGAATTTTTTGCGCAAATTCGACCACAACGCCATCTACCTCCTCATCGCCGGCTCCTATACTCCCATCACCCTGGTCACCTTGCGCGGCTCCTGGGGCTGGTCCCTCTTCGCTGCCGTCTGGGTCCTCGCCATCCTCGGCATCGTCCTGGAATTTTACCCCTTGAAGGGGCCCCGCATCCTCCCGGTCATCATCCATCTTCTCATGGGCTGGCTCGTCATCTTCGCCCTCAAGCCGCTCCTCCTCGTCCTCCCTCGCAGCGGCTTTCTCTGGCTGCTGGCTGGAGGAATTTTCTACACCGGCGGCGTTCTCTTCTACGCCCTTGACTCAAAGGTCCGCCACTTCCACGGTATCTGGCATCTCTTTGTCCTTGCCGGAAGCATCTGTCACTACTTCCTTGTTCTCCTGTACATTGCCTGAAGGTCCGGCAATTGGCAGCAAGTTCGCTATTTGACAGAGCCTTTCACCGATCCAGGCCAAGTAGATGAAGGCAACTGGCGAAAATTCCCGCGCAGATCTTCGGTCTATGTATTAATTTCGCCGGCTGGAAGGGTTCGCAACCATTGGCACTGCTCTTGCTTTTTCAACAGGATTGTGATCAACAACCTAACGAGGAGGGGAATGATGTTACCAAGGATGTTTGGGAAAAAGGTTGGGATTGTGGCCATGGTCCTTGCCCTCGTATTGCCTGTAAGCCAGGCGAATGCAAAAACGATCGAGATCGTCGGCACCGGCGACGGGGTCAAGGTCCTCAACGCCCTCGGCGCGGCTTTCGCCAAGAGCCATCCCGGCATGTCGATCAGCGTCCCCGAGAGCATCGGTTCCAACGGCGGCATCGCCGCGGTCAGCAAGGACGAAAAGGTGGTCGCGCGGGTGGCGCGGACCCTCAAGGGTGACGAAAAGGTCTACGGCCTTACCTACCTCCCCTTCGCCAAAGTACCGGTGGTCTTTTTCGTCAACCCAACCCTCGACGTGAAAAAGCTCACGTCCGCCCAGGTCTGCGCCATCTATGCGGGGAAGATCGTCAACTGGAAGGAAGTCGGCGGTCCCGATGCCGCCATTGTCGTCGTCACCCGCGAGGCCAAGGACAGCTCTCTCGGGGTCCTGCAGAAGAGCCTTCCCGGGTTCAAGGAGGTTGTCGTCACCGGCAAGGCCCTCCTGGTCGAGAAGACCCCGCTGATGTTCAACATGGTCGAGGAGCAGCCCAACGCCATCGGTTTTGGCCCCAGCGACGTGGCGATCAATTCCAGGGTCCGCGAAGTCGCCATCGACGGACGATTGTCGATCTTCCCCGACTATCCGTGCATCAACACCCTGGCTTTCGTCTTCAAGGAGAAGAGCCGCTCCGGCGACCTCCGGGCCTTTCTGGCCTACGCCACTTCCCCGGCCGCCGCGCCGGTGATCCGTGCTGCCGGCGGGATGCCGATCACCACCCCTTAAATCCATGAACCATCGTTACGCCTTTTGCCTTCAACAGGGCCGCCGTGATTGGCGGCCCTGTTGTCGTTGGACCTCCTGTAAATTGACGAGCATCGGGTAGACTTGGGCACACTGTCATCCACTCCGACTTCAGGACCAGAACCGTGATCCCTCCGTGGCACCAGCTTTCTGCCGACGAAACACTCTCCCGTCTCGCCAGCACTTTTTCCGGCCTGAGTACTGCCGAGGCTGCAAGCCGACTTGCCGCACACGGCCCCAACGCCCTGCAAGAGGCGCCGCGCCGCTCGCCGTGGGCGATCTTCTTCGGCCAGTTCGCCGACTTCATGATCATCGTCCTCATCCTCGCCGCCGGCATTGCCGGGCTCCTCGGCGAATGGGTCGACACCGCTGTCATCCTCGCCATCGTCGTCGTCAACGCCATCATCGGCTTCATTCAGGAGTACCGCGCCGAAGAGGCGCTGGCAGCGTTGCAGCGACTGGCGGCACCTTTGGCCACGGTGGTGCGCGACGGCCACACCCTGACCATCCCGGCCGCCGAAATCGTCCCCGGCGATATCGTGCGACTCGAAGCCGGAGGCTTCATCCCCGCCGACCTGCGTCTCCTCGAAACGGCGCAGCTGCGGGTCGCGGAGGCGGCTCTCACCGGTGAGTCGCTGCCGACGGAGAAACAGACCGCCCCTCTGCCCGAAGCCGAGCTCCCCTTGGGCGACCGCAGCAACCTCTGCTTCAGCGGCACGGTTGTCCGCTACGGCCGCGGCCTCGGGGTGGTGACGGCGACCGGCATGACGACGGAACTCGGACGCATCGCCTCCCTCCTCGAAAGCGGCGAGCGTCTCACCTCGCCGTTGCAACGGCGCCTGGCCGCCTTCGGCAAGCGCCTGTCGCTCCTCATCCTCGCCATCTGCGCAGGAGTCTTCGCCGCCGGCCTCTGGCGTGGCGAAGAGGTCCTGCTGATCTTCCTTACCGCCGTCTCCCTGGCGGTAGCGGCGATCCCCGAGGCGCTGCCGGCGGTGGTGACCATCGCCCTCGCCCTCGGCGCCGGCAAGCTGGTGCGGGCCAACGCCCTGGTGCGCAAGCTGCCGGCGGTGGAGACCCTCGGCTCGGTGACGGTGATCTGCTCGGACAAGACCGGCACCTTGACCGAAAACCGCATGACGGTGGAAGAGGTGGTCCTTGCCGCCGGTGGAGGAAATGATCGGCTGCTGGGGCTGGGCATGGCCCTGTGCAACGACGCCGACGGCGCCGAGGGGGAGGAAGTCGGCGACCCGACGGAAATCGCCCTCATCCGCCACGCGGCCGCCGCCGGTCAGCTCCGCGCCGAGCTCGACCAACGCTACCGTCGCCAGGGGGAACTTCCCTTCGACTCGGAGCGCAAGCGCATGACCACCCTCCATCCCTGGGAAGGGGGGTCTATCGCCTTCACCAAGGGCGCCCCCGAAGCCCTCCTCGCCGTCGCCGTCGCCGGCACCGATCAGGGTTATTGGGAGGGGGAAGCGGCGCGTCTCGCCAACCGTGGCCTGCGCACCCTGGCCTTCGCCCTGCGCCACTTTGCTTCCCTCCCTGAAGCTCTCACCGTTGACAGCGTTGAAACCGAACTGACGATCCTCGGCCTGGTCGGGATGGTCGATCCGCCGCGCCTTGAGGCGGCGGCGGCCGTCGCCGAGTGCCGGCGGGCCGGGATCGTTCCGGTCATGATCACCGGCGACCACGCTCTGACCGCCCAGAGCATCGCCGAACGCCTCGGCATCGTCGCTGGCGACAGCCGGGTGGTGAGCGGCCCGGAACTGAGCCGGATGAGCGACAGCGAACTGGCGGAGGAGGTCGGGTCGATCCACGTCTATGCCCGCATCGACCCGGAACAGAAGTTGCGCATCGTCGCCGCCCTGCAGCAGCAGGGGGCCTGCGTCGCAATGACCGGCGACGGCGTCAACGATGCCCCGGCGTTGCAGCAGGCCGACATCGGTATCGCCATGGGCCAGGGGGGAACCGACGTCGCCCGCGAGGCAGCGGACATGGTCCTCCTTGACGACAACTTCGCCGCCATCGTCGGCGCCGTGCGCGAGGGGCGGCGCATCTACGACAACATCCGCAAGTTCACCCGTTACCTCCTCACCACCAACGCCGGCGAAATCGTCGCCATTGCAGTTGCCCCCCTTTTCGGTCTGCCGCTCCCCCTCTTGCCAATCCATATCCTCTGGATCAACCTGATGACCGATGCCCTGCCGGCGCTGGCCCTCTCCGTCGAGCCGGCCGAAGGGAACGTCATGGCGCGGCCGCCGCGGCCGCCCAACGAGAGTCTCTTCGCCCGCGGCCTCGGCTGGCATGCCCTCTGGGTCGGCGCGCTCATCGGCTCTCTGGTCCTGTTCACCCAGGGGTGGGCCCTGCACATTGGTGACAGCCACTGGCAGACCCTGGCCTTCACCGTCCTCTGCTTCACCCAGCTCTTCCACGTCCTCGCCATCCGCTCGGAGTCCGCTTCCCTCTTCACCCTCGGCCTCGCCTCGAACAAACCCCTCCTCGGCGCCGTCCTCTTCGCCGCTGCCCTGCAACTGGCGGTGATCTATCTCCCCTGGTGCCAGCCGATCTTCCGCACCGCACCCTTGCCGGCGGGTGAACTCGCCGCGGCGGTGGCCCTCTCTTCCCTGGTCTTCTGGGCGGTGGAAGGGGAGAAGTGGTGGCGGCGGCGGGTTGGGACGCATTGATCCAGCGGTTAAATTATTCATTCCTGGTGTAGGCGCAGCATGCTGCGCCCCTGCCATGCACACGCGGGGCTTGCGTTTTTGACAAATACTGACCTAAAATAAGACCACAAATCAGGTCATGGAGGTTCGTCATGCAACGCATTCACGCCCGCTCAAGTGTCAGCATCAGCGATTTGAAAAAGAACCCTTCCGGGGTCATTGCCGAGGCTCAAGGGGCGCCGGTGGCAATTCTGAATCACAATCGCCCCACCGCCTATCTCGTTCCTGCCGCCGCCTTCGAAGCACTGCTGGAGAAGCTCGACGATCTCGGTCTGGCCCGCCAGGTCCGCGAGCGTCAGGGCGAGGAGACGGTGCGGGTGACCCTCGATGACCTATGAGCTCGAATTCAATGCCAGCAGCGGTAACACAGTTGTTTTTAGTTTTTTGGGAGAGTATGAAGATCGAATTGAAATGAAGTGATGGCCAAACTACCAGCTTACGGGGAGATTCCGGAGATTCCGGGGACATAATACCCAATTCTTTTCAACAATATCCCCCATTGCGCCCTCGCTCCTTCTCCTCTTCACAACTCCAGCAACATCCGCGCCTGGCGATGCAGCTCTGCATTGGCCAGCGCCGCAACCTTTTTTTTGACCGCCCGCGAATAATACTCTTTTTCAGTTTTAGTCAGCGGCAAGCCATCCAGTTTCTTGCGGAACAGTTCTTTCTGCTTGGGAGAAAAGAGCTGCGATAGGGCATACTCAAGGGCCAGCTCATCGTAGGTATCCTTGCGCTGCCTACCCTTTTCGGCCCCCTTCTCGAAATAGAGTTCGAACATCCCTTTGAGTCGCCCCGCTTGGAACTCTCTGCCGGCAAGGGTGAAGGGGGCATCGTGACTCAGAGACCTCGTCAGCTGTTTGAGCTGAGCCGTGTCACGGTCGGACAATTGCGCTTTGAGTTGTTTCGTCCAGTAAAATGAAAGGCGCAAGTTGTCGTAGAGCGCCAGCGACAGCAGCAGCAAGGCCCGAAAATCCTCCTTTTCCCCGTCAGTGACGAGACTGGTCAAGACCCGATCGTATTCAAAACGGTAATCCCGGGCGGCATTCACGAGCAGTACCGGAAAACCTTCCCACAGGCGGGTGTCGCGGCTTTTCACCACGTCGGCAAGCGTCTGGTTGACGTCAACCTCCCCGCCAGCTTCCATGAGCGGCAAGCCGAGCCGCGCCAGCCTCTCCAGCAGCGTGTTGTCAGTCATAAAGTTTCTCCTCCCGGAGTAGTTCGATAAAGCGGTCGATATGCACCCCGATGCGCTCTGCGGAAATGTCATAGCTGATGAGTTCCCGGTAATGACTTGCCAGCCTTGCGATATCGAGCTTTCCGTGCAGGGCTTTAACCAGCAGCAGGCAATCTTCGAAATCGACCCCGGTCCCGCGTATCAGCTTGCTGGCGATCAAATCGTACGGGTTGAGTATGCCGATGTATAGGCGGGAATACTCCATCAGCAGGCTGTGGTTTTCCGGCTCCAGCGGCGATGCCAGCAGTTCGGTGGTATGGATGCGCTTGCCGGGAAAGAGGTCGAACCGGAAGATGTCTCCTTGTCGCAGCCAACCGTTGGCGGTGACCTGCTCATACCCGAGGTTTTTCAGGAGGCCGACCAGATAAGCGTGCTCGGCAAGAACTGGAACCACAAAATCGACATCCTTGGTGGATGGCTTGACCCCTTGCAGTGTCAGGGCCGTGCCGCCACAGGCGATGAGGCGAACCTTTCTCCTCAGGAAACGGTTCCACTGTGCCAATACATCAAGCAGGCTCTGCTTGTCGAGCCGATAGTCCATAGTCAATCCTTATCGATACAAATATGTGTACGTAATCGTACAACAGTTTGAACGAAAATGTACAAAAAAATTGAAACGAAGGCATAGTGTCCGGGGACTTCCTGCTTAATTCAAAAAACATTGGGGGGCGGCACGCCCTCCCGCCCTTCATCCTCCTTGCCTCGCCCTCCCCCCTGGTGTACACTTCTTCCCCTCGTTTCCCCTTGCCAAACCGGATATATGCTCATGTCGACGATCGCACCTATGACCAAAATCCGCGACCTGCTGGAGATGATCAAGTTCTCCCACACGGTCTTCGCCTTCCCCTTTGCCCTGATGGGGGCGCTGCTGGCCGGCCTCGCCAACGGCGCCCAGCCGACCTGGGTGCAGATCGGCTGGATCTGCCTGGCCATGGTTGGGGCACGCAGCGCGGCGATGGGACTCAACCGCCTCCTCGACGCCCGCATCGACGCGCAGAATCCGCGCACCGCCAGCCGCCACATCCCCGCCGGGAAAGTCTCAGTGGCGGAAGGGTGGCTCTTCGTCGTCGTCTCGACGGCTCTGCTCCTCCTCGCGGCATGGATGCTCAACCCCTTGTGTTTCTACCTGGCGCCGGTGGCCCTCGGCCTCTTTGTCCTCTACGCCTACTGCAAGCGCTTTACCTCCCTCGCCCACGTCGTTCTCGGCATCTGCCTCGCCGGCGCCCCCATCGGCGCCTGGATCGCCCTGCGCGGCGATCTGCAGTGGCCGATCCTGGCCCTTGGGCTGGCGGTCCTCTTCTGGGTCGCCGGCTTCGACATCTTCTACGCCCTGCAGGATCTCGACTTCGACCGCAGTGCCGGGCTGCACTCCATCCCGGTCAAGCTCGGCGAGAAGAACGCCATCCTCCTGGCCAAGGTCTTCCACGGCGTCATGGTCGCGCTGTTGCTGACCCTGCCCCTGGGATTGCCTTTAGGCTGGCTTTACTACGCCGGGATCGCCGTCATCAGCGGCCTCATCGCCTATGAGCACCAGCTGGTCAAACCGGGGGATCTGAGTAAACTCGATGCCGCCTTCTTCAACATGAACGGCTACATCAGCGTGACGATCTTCCTCTTCACCCTGGTGGATGTGCTGATTTGATTGGTAACCCCCCTTGGGGGGAGGGGGGATTTGGCCGACGGTTGCAAAATCCCCCTCGATCCCCCTTTGCCAAAGGGGGAAGGAGAAACTATGAAACAGATCGTCGTCGCCATTACCGGCGCCTCCGGTTCGGTCTACGGCCTGCGCCTGACCGAAGAGTTGCTCAAGGCCGACTGTCGGGTGACGTTGCTGATTACCAAATCGGGGCTGGAAGTGCTGCGCTACGAAACCGGCCTCGAATGGGAAGCGCCGCCCTCGGCGCGCCGGCAGCTGATCCGCGACTACTTCGGCGGCAGCAAGAAGCTCGAACACTACGACCAGACCGACCTCTTCGCCCCCATCGCCAGCGGCTCCTCGGCCCCCGATGCCATGGTCATCGCCCCCTGTTCCATGGCCAGCGCCGGCCGCATCGCCAGTGGCAGCAGCGAAAACCTCATCGGCCGGGTCGCCGACGTTGTCCTCAAGGAGCGCCGGCCGCTCATCGTAGTGCCGCGGGAGACCCCCTTCAATCGCATCCATCTGCAGACCCTTCTCACTCTCAACGACGCCGGGGCACAGATCCTGCCGGCAATGCCGGCCTTCTACCACCGGCCCAAGAGTGTCGAAGCTTTGGTCGATTTCGTCGTCGGCAAGATTCTTGACAGCCTGCACATCAAGCACCACCTCTTCCAGCGCTGGGGCGAGGACAAAGGCTGAAGGCGATTTGCCACGGAGACACAGAGACATGGAGAAGGTCCCAAGCTATTGGTTTAAATCCAAAGGCATCTTTTCTCAGCCTCTAGCTCTGTGGTAAAGATTTTCTCCAGGAATCAGGTTTCCTCTGTGTCTCCGTGTCTCTGTGGCAAGAAGGATTTATGAGCCGTTTTTTTGACAATCTTCGCCGCAAAGTTGAAGCCGGCGAGCGCATCGACGACGCCGAGGCCCTCGGCCTCTTCGAGAGCCGCGATCTTCTCGCCATCGGCGAACTGGCGGCGCTGGCCAACCGGCGCGTCAACGGCGACCGGGTCTACTTCAACGTTAACCGCCACATCAACTACACCAACATCTGCGTCAACCGCTGTACCTTCTGCGCCTTCTCCAAGGGGGTCGAGGACGACGGTTGCTACACCCTGGCCCTGGGCGACATCCTGGCCAAGGCCGCCGAGGCGGCGGCGGGAGGCGCGACGGAGCTGCACATGGTCGGCGGGCTGCACCCCGAGCTTCCCTTCGACTTTTACCTGGAGATGCTCGCCGCCATCCGCGCCGATTCACCATCCCTGCACATCAAGGCCTTCACCGCCGTCGAGATCGACTACTTCGCCAAGCTCACCGGCCAGAGTATCGAGCGGGTGCTGGGCGAACTCAAGGAGGCCGGCCTCGGCTCCATGCCCGGGGGCGGGGCCGAGATCCTCGGCGCGCGGGTGCGGGAGCAGATCTGCCCGGAGAAGATCTCGGGGGAGCGCTGGCTCGAAGTCATCGCCTGCGCCCACCGCTCGGGGCTGCGCACCAACGCCACCATGCTCTTCGGCCACATTGAGGCGGCGGCGGATCGCGTCGACCACCTGCACCGGCTGCGCGCGTTGCAGGACGAGACCGGCGGCTTTCAGGCCTTCATCCCGCTCGCCTTTCAGCCCGACAACACCCGCGTCCCCGGCGCGACCGGGGTCGGCGGGGTCGATGCCCTGAAGACCCTGGCGATCAGCCGCCTCTACCTCGACAACTTCCGCCATGTCAAGGCCTACTGGATCATGCTCGGCCTCAAGATCGCCCAGGTCTCCCTCTGCTTCGGGGTCAACGACCTCGACGGCACCGTGGTCGAGGAGAAGATCGGCCACGACGCCGGCGCCGACTCGCCGCAGAACCTGAGCAAGGAGGACCTCTGCGAACTCATCCGCAAGGCCGGCAAGGTACCGGTGGAGCGGGATACGCTGTATAACGAGCTGAAAACCTATTAGCCACGGAGACACAGAGACACGGAGAAGAACAAGAACAAAATCGTCTTTAAGGTTTTGAACGAAATGCCAGGCCTTGATTTTCTCCGTGTCTCCGTGTCTCTAGTGAGCAAAGCGAACGAGTGGCCGCATTGAACTTGTCCATGATTGAAATAATCACCCAAAAGATCGAAGCCGGCACCCCCATCGACCGCGCCGAAGCTCTCTGGCTGCTGACGCAAGCCGACCTCCTCGCCCTCGGCCGGCTGGCCGATGGCATCCGCGCGCGCAAGCACCCGCACGGCCGGGTGACCTTTGTCATCGACCGCAACGTCAACTACACCAATGTCTGCACCTCCAAATGTAAGTTCTGCGCCTTCTTCCGCGACGCCGACGCCCCCGACGCCTACCTCCTCGGCGCCGTGGCGATCCATGCCAAGGTCGCCGAACTGGTGGCGCAGGGGGGGACGCAACTCCTCATGCAGGGGGGGCTCCATCCCGACCTCAAGATCGAGTGGTTCGAGACCCTCTTCCGCGAGATCAAGCAGCGCTTCCCCCAGGTGCAGGTCCATTCCCTCTCCCCGGCCGAGGTCGTCCACATCGCCGAGCTCTCCGGGCTGACCATGACCGAAACCTTGCGCCGGCTGCAGGCGGCGGGGCTCGACTCAGTCCCCGGCGGCGGCGCCGAAGTGCTGGTCGACAGTGTGCGCCAGGAGATTTCACCGAGGAAGATCGGCGTTGCCCAGTGGACGGCGGTGATGGAGGCGGCGCACGGCCTCGGCATGCGCACCACGGCGACGATGATGTTCGGCAGTAAGGAAAAACCGGCGGACATCGTCGAGCACCTCTTCGTCATCCGCGAACTGCAGGCGAAGACCGGCGGCTTCACCGCCTTCATCCCCTGGACCTACCAGCCGGGGAATACCGAACTCGGCGGCGCCACCGCCAGCGGGGTGGAGTACCTCAAGGTCGTGGCCCTCGCCCGCATCGTCCTCGACAATGTCGCCAACATCCAGGCGAGCTGGGTGACGCAAGGGGCGATGATGGCGCAGGTCGCCCTCTTCTTCGGCGCCAACGACCTCGGCGGTACCATGCTCGAGGAGAACGTCGTCGCCGCCGCCGGCTGCTCCTTCCGCCTGAGCATCGCCGAGATCATCGCCCTCGCCCGCGGCGCCGGCTTCACCCCGGCGAAACGGAATACGTTGTACGAGATACTCGAATCCTATTAACCCGAAGCATCAGCCACAGAGACACGGAGACACAGAGAAGAGAAAAATCGTTTTGGGGTTAACCCTATAATCTGATTTTCCGTTGGTTTCCTCTGTGTCTCCGTGTCTCCGTGGCAAAGAATGAGGTCTTTATGAATCCGTTACGCAAAGCCATCCTCGACATGGCCGGTTACGTCCCCGGCTTCCAGCCGCCGGACAATGAGCCGTGGATCAAGCTCAACACCAACGAGAACCCCTACCCGCCGTCACCAAAAGTGCGCGAAGCTCTTCTCGCCGAGATCGGCGACGAGGGAGAGAATTTGCGCAAGTACCCCGACCCGGGGAGCAAGGCGATGCGCGCCACCGCCGCCGCCCTCTACGGCTTCGACCCGTCCTGGGTGATCACCGCCAACGGCTCGGACGAGCTCCTCAACAACCTCATCCGCGCCTTCGCCGGCGAGGGGGAGGAGGTCGGCTACGTCCACCCCTCTTACTCCTACTACGCCACCCTGGCCGAGATCCAGGGGGCAAAGGTCCAGACCTTCGGCCTCGACGAGAATTTCCGCCTCAAGGATTTCCCCACCAGCTACGAGGGGAAGATCTTTTTCCTCACCTCGCCCAATGCCCCCCTCGGCTTCGCCTACCCCCTTTCCTACATCGAGTCGCTGGCCCGGCGCTGCGTCGGCATGCTGGTGGTCGACGAGGCCTATGTCGACTTCGCCGACTTCTCGGCCATGGAGCTGGTCAAACGGCACGAAAACGTCGTCGTCACCCGCACCTTCTCCAAGAGCTATTCCCTCGCCGGCATGCGCCTGGGACTGGCGGTGGCACGGCCGGATGTCATCAACGCCCTCGACAAGATTCGCGATCACTACCACCTCGACCGCCTCGCCCTCGTCGCCGGCAACGCCGCCCTCGCCGACCAAGCCCACCTCAGCGCCACCGTGGCGAAGATCCGCGCCACCCGCGAGCGCTTTGTCGCCGGGCTGAAAGCCCTCGGCTACACGGTGATCGACTCGCGCGCCAACTTCGTCTTCGCCGCCCCGCCCGACCGCGACGGCAAACGGATCTTTGAGGCCCTCTACGCGCGCAAGATCCTGGTGCGTTACTTCTCCGATCCCTTGCTCGCCCACGGTATGCGGATCACCATCGGCACCGATGCGGAGATGGACGACACCTTGGCGGCGCTGGGGGAGATCGGGTAGTCGGAAAACTGAAAACTTTTCTCACGCAACGGCGCAACGATCGCAACGAATGCAAGACCTTTCAAAAGCTTTAACGTGGCGTCGTTGCGCCGTCGCGTGAAATGATTATGCCCACGCTTTGGCTTTCGAATGACTATGTCTGATTCCCCGCAGATCGCCCCGCTTCTCTTCGCCTGGTACGGCCGTGTCGGCCGCGACCTGCCGT
>Ga0154464_1156_pt1 | contig 20868 bp, 19 predicted proteins | sample RifGroC2_FD_105657 | JGI IMG/M metagenome (GOLD analysis project Ga0154464, IMG submission 105657) | Desulfuromonadales bacterium GWC2_61_20
CCAGGCACTCTCGGCGCTGAAGGAATCGACGTTGTCGATGTTGCGCAACGACAGACAGATACCGTCGGGGGCGAAGTCGGCGACAGCGGCGACGAGAGCCTCCTCCGACTTGCCGGCGGCGAGGAAATCGAATTGCCGCACCTCATGCCCGGCCCGGGAAAGGGCCCCGGCGATGATCGCCATCCCCAGGGGGTAGACCGGATACGGCTCGGTGGTGATATTGCTGGAGAGGCAAAAGATCCGGCTCATGCCGCGGGCAGCCCCTTCTTGAAGGAACGGGCCACCTTGGGATCGTAGCGGCGGTAGGTGCCGTCGTTCATCTCGCGCAGCATGACATCCTTGAAGAGCTTGCCCATGCGCAGGGCATGGCCGCCTTCGGCGTGGAAGGTATCCCAGGCGTAGTGATACATCTCCTGCAGCTTCTCCGGCGTCATCTTCTTCGGCTGGAAGACGACCTTGTCGGCGGTGTAGTCGAGCCAGTTGCTGGAGAGGATGCGTCCTTCCTGCTCCAGCTGGCGGCGGATCGGCGAATGGGGGAAGGGGGTGAGAATGGTGAACTCGGCGACGTCGAGCTGCACCTCGAGAAGGAAGTCGACCAGCCGCTTGATGTCGTCCTCGCTCTGGTCGTCGGTACCGAGAATGATCGTCCCTTCGATGCCGATGCCGTGCTCCTTGAGGCGCTTGATGCGCTTGCGGATGACCTCCGAGGTGTCGAAGACCGCCTGGTAGACGTACCAGGCGCCGGCCTCGGCGGCGAGCTTGAGGATCTCGTCGTCGTCGAGGATGGGGTGGGAGACCCACTTCTTCTTGAGCGGGATCATGGCGGTGAAGAGATCCTTCAGCCACTGCCGGTCCTGGGCCAGGGAGTTGTCGACGATGAAGAGACGGTTGTTCTGGATCGCCTCCATCTCGGCGATGACTTTGTCGATGGGGCGCGGCCGGAACTTCTTGCCGCCCAGGAAACCGGTGCAGCAGGGAAAGCAGTCGAACTTGCAGCCGCGCGAGGCATGGACCAGATCGAGCATCTGCACGCCCCGGTAGTTGTAGAGGGGGCGATCGAGAATCTCCCGCCGGGCGGTGCCGATGAGGTTGATGTCGGGGGGGTTGTTCATGTAGTCGTAGACCGGCTTGAGCCGCCCGGCCTGCAGATCGTCAATGACCGCCGCCATGCGCCCCTCGGCCTCACCGAGGAAGATGGCGTCGGCATGCTGCCTGACTTCCTCGGAGTGGAGCATGGTCGAGATGCCGCCGAAGATGACCTTGATCCCTTTGGCGCGAAAGCGGGCGGCGATCTCGAAGGCACGCGGGAGCTGGGCGGTGAGCATGGTCGAGAGGGCGACGACGTCGCAGTCGGCGTCGAAGTCGATACTCTGCAGGTTTTCGTCGACAAAGGTGAGGTCGACGGTCGTCGGCAGGGTGGCGGCAAAAACGACCGGGCCGTGCGGGGGGAGATGGAATTCGGTCTGGCGGTCGAGCTTGGGCCAGCGAGGATAAATCAGCAGCATCTTCATTTTTTGTATCCTTTGTCGCGGGTAACGGTCCGCGGGTCTTTTTCGACACCGGGGTCCGGGTTCAATACGTCGGTGTTTTCTTCAGCTGCAGCTTGACAGCGCCGTCCAGACCAGTTCGCTCCAGCCCTCAAGGGGAATGTCATTGAACCGCACCCCATCGGCACCATCGGTGGAAATCGTGCCGTAGCCGTCGGCGGAACTCCGCGCCAGCACGGCAAAGACCGCCCCCGGGTCCTCACCGGCAAAATCGGCGAGAGCCGGGGGGGCGTCGAGATCGCAGCAGCCGACCACGACGATCTCCTCCTCCCCCCAGGCCAGGCTCTCAAGGCCGAGGCGCAGGGACAGCAGCGGGTCGCCGGCCCGCCCCGAAACGATAAAATTGCTCCCGGTCAGGCCGAAACGGATCGCCGCCTCGCCGAGAAAGCAGTTGGGCAGGGTATAGGCAAAGAGGTTGGGACTGGCGAGCCTGCCCTGCTCCGGGATGACTCCGTCGAAGTAGTCGATATCGGTCACCAGGCAGCCGAGACGGGTCGAAGCGATAATGCCGATGGCCCGTTTCTCCTGCCATTCTTCCAACCGGGCATCGCGCAGGGCGAAGGTGATGGCGGCCAGACCGAGGCGGGAAAAACGGTCGAGACGACCGAAGCGCTGATAGGCGTCGTTGAAGATGTCGCGGCGTTCGATCTCCGGCAACTCGCCGCCGCCGAGGGCAAAACCTCCGGCATTGCGCGCCGCCCCCATGCCGCCGGGGGTGACCCAGCCGAGGCCCAAGAGAACTGCGGTCATCGCTCCCCCTTTCCCAGAACCAGTGCTGCATTGATGCCGCCAAAGCCACTGTTGGTCGACAGCAGCAGCCCCCCTGGAAGAGAGGTGACGGTGGCACTGACCTGGCCATCGGCGCCGGCTTCAGGTTCATCACAACCGACGGTGGGGGGCATGACTCCCTGCGCCAGCATCCGCGTGACCAGGGCCGCTTCGATGCCGCCGGCAGCCCCAAGGGTGTGGCCGATGGCGCCCTTGACCGAATGGAGCGGCAACTTGCGCTCTCCGAAGACGGCGGCAAAAGCGGTCAGTTCCATCAGGTCGTTGTAGACGGTGCCGGTGCCGTGGGCACTGATGCCGACCACCGCCGCCGGGGGAACGGCGGCCCGACCAAGGGCCTGCCGCACCGCCTGAATGAGGCCACAGCCATCGCGGGCCGGGGCGGTGACATGATTGGCGTCGTTGGCCACCCCCCAACCAAGGAGAGTCGCCAGGGACTGGCGACCGTCGCGGCGGGCACGTTCCTCACTCATCAGCAGCAGAGCCGCGCCCCCTTCGCCGAGGGAGAGACCATTGCGGCGCCGGTCAAAGGGGCGACTCGGTTCGCTTGACAGCGCCTGCAGGGCGGCAAATCCGGAAAAGACAAATTCACTCACCAGATCGAGACTACAGACGAGAACGGCGTCGGCGGCGCCGCTGGCGATGAGACTGGCGCCCCGGGCCAGGGCCAGGGTCGAGGAGGCACAGGCGGCATTGACGTTGTAGCCGCCATCGCGGAGACCGTAGCGCCCGCGCACCCAGGCCAGCAGCTGGTCGGGAAGGATGGCGCCAAGATCGGCCGGCAAGCCGCGACGCTCACCCTCGATGAGGTCAATGCCGGCCTTGGTGGTGGCCGTTAGCAGGCGGCTGTCGGGGGGGACCGGGCCGAGACCGGAGAGGAGACGTTCCAGGAGCTGCGGCAGCAGACTTTCGCCGGGTGGGGCCGGGGCAAGATCGACGCAGGCGGCGATTTTCGGATTATAGCCATCGACTCTGAAGCGGGTCACCGGCGCGATGGCACTGCGCCCGGAGACGAGGCCATCCCAGAGGGGATCGAGGCCGCCGCCGTAGGCGGTGACGACATGCGCATCGACGATACAAACACTCTTCATGACAACTCTCCGGCCGCCCAGCGGGCGCAAAACTCCTGATAGAACGGGGGGTGGACGAGGAAAACATTCTGCTCCCCGTCGAGGAGCATCTGCACGGTATAGCCGCTTGTCGCCAGCTCGCCGGCGGCGTTACGGATGAAAAATGCATGATTCAGGCGCGCGGCGGCCGACCAGTAGAGGATTCCTTCGATCGTCACCTCGTCCTGAAAGCGCAGGGGCCGGTGGTAATCGAGGTGCATCTTCTTGATCGGGGCGAGGATGCCGCGGTGGAAAAAATCCATGTAGCCGATACCGTAACGCTCCCCCAGAGCAACCCGGGCGTCCTCGAAAAAGCTCGGATAGCGCCCGTGCCAGACAATGCCCAAAGGATCGACCTCTTCAAAACGCACACTGCGGCGAACCGTCAGTCGCAATGGCGCCGGAGCTTCCGGCTGAACCGGGAAATAGGGCTTCAACATCCTGCGTCTTTCTCCGCCAAGGCAAGCTGGAAGGAAGCCGCAACGCCGGCAGCGACGCTCAACGTCCCCTCGTAGAGGATCGCCGCAGCGGTCACTTTTTTTTGCCGGCAGCGCACGGTAATAACATCCTCCGGATGCAACTGGATGAGAAACTTGGCATTGTCCAGGGCCGTCAATCGCAACGGCCGGCCGGTCACCGCCTCGACCAGCATCTGGGCAGTCAGGACCTGGACCACGGCCGGGACCACCGGATAACCGGGGAAGTGCCCGGAGAACCCAAGAAAATCGGGAGCAAAGGCGAACTCCTGACTCCACTGTTCAGTCTCGTGGACCGCGACGGGACCGCGGGCAGAGTCGGCAATGGCACGACGCAACGGACTCATGGCACCCCCTTGACGCTTTCGGTCCACAGGGTCAATCGGTAACCGCCTTCGTCATCAATCAGGACAATTCCCCGCGGCCAGGCCAAGCCATCGGCCAGGGTGTACTCATAGTAGTCGACGCGCCAATTCTCTCCGGCGCCGCTAGCCGATTTGCTGAGCAATTGCAGCGGTTCACCGCCAAAGGCAAAAAGGGTCTCTCCCTCCCCTGGCAAGCGGGTCAGCAGGTATCGTCCAGCCGCGCTCTTCAGGGTATCATACGGGCTCGGCGCGGGGTCAACATAAATCCTTTTCACACTCCCCCCGAGAATCTGCGTCAGGCCGGGGAAACGCGCCAGAGGGGGGAGGAGGAAGTGTTCTTCGATGCCGGTGCAGGTGACGCCGAGATCGAAGAGTTTGATGCCGGTGTCGTCGAGGCCGACGAAGCGGGCACTCCCTTTCTCCGGATCGAGCCGCAGCATGGCGCTGAAGGGGAAAACCCGGCCGGCAATGTCGAACTGCGCCGTCAGTCGCAACAGCAGCGGGCCCTGCACCGTACTCCAGTCGTGGGCGGCCAGGGTCGCCGCGTCGAGCTCGGGAAGGGGCGTCGTCGCCAGCACGGTCGGAGCGAAGGGAGGCTTGACCGGAGCGCAGGCCGCAAGGAGCAGTAATCCGAGAACCGCACCGAGACGAATGCTCCGCATCATGGCTCCTCTCCACGATAGAGTGCCGGAATCACCAACAGGGCGGCCGGAATGGCGGCGCCGATACCGAGCATGACGGTGACGCCGATGGAGTGCATGGCCGGATGGCGGGCGAGAATCAGCACCCCGAAGCCGGCGAGGGTAGTGAGGCCGGACACCAGCACCGAACGGTCGGCAGTGCCGTCGCTCTCCCCGCTGACCTTGCAGACCATGAAGATGCCGTAGTCGACACAGAGACCGATGATGAGGACGGTGGCGACAATATTGAAGAGGTTGAAGGGGATGCCGCAGAGCCCCATGACCCCGAACATGACGAGGAGTCCCGTCACCACCGGCACCAGGGTCAGGAGAATCTTCTTCATATCGCGAAACACGGCGATCACCAGAACCAATACAACCACCATTGTCAGGACCAGATAACGGCTGAAATCCTTTTTGATGGCGGCGCCGACAATTTCGCCGAAGCGGGCCTGGGACACGAGATGACCATCCGTCGGCGCCCCGGCCCCGCTGAACAGTGCCCGCACCGCCGCCGTATCGGGAACCAGGGTGAGGAGGCGGATCCCCTTTGGGGTCGGCACCAGCAGGGCGTCGAGAACTGCGCCCAAGCCGCCCTGGTGCAGGGTCTCCGGTGTCACCACCGCGGGAGCCAGCAGGCGCTCCCGGAAGGGGGCAAAGGCGGCCGGGGCAAAACCGAGGCGGCGCCCTTCGCCAGCGAGCTGCGCCAGGGTAGTCCGTCCCGCCTCCCCCTGCCAGAAGGCGACCCAACGCTGCTGGTTGGCGGCCTGGGTCGCCGCCGCCGGCAGAAGGGGAGCGAGGCTGACGACCTCGGTCGCCGGCAGTTGGGCGACGAGGGTGGCATAGAGACGTTCGTTGGCCGCCAGGGCGCTGTCGAGATCGGCTCCTTCACAGACAATCATCGCCTTGCCGCGTATATCCCCCCAGACTTGCGACAAACGCGCCTCGTCGCGCCGCAATTCGTCCGGCACCAGACTCATGGCGCGCAATTCGCCGTTGAAGCGCAGGTCCACCGCGAAGACAGCTGAAACCATCAGGATCGCCGCCCAGACCCCGATGACCCAGCGCCGCGGCCAGCGGCCACCGTAACCGAGGGGCACGGAGGCCGGGGCCTCACCGGCAACTGTCGGGGCCGGACGCACCAAGTGCGGGAGAACCACCAGAGAGAGGAGCAGGGCGGCGGCGATGCCGATCATGGCGTAGATCGCCAGTTGCCGCTGCCCCGGCAAAACCGAGACGAGCATGACGGCAAAGGAGGCGAGGGTGGCGCAGGCGCCGAAAATCACCGGGCCCGCCACTTCACCCAATATCTCGCCGCGGTCACGCGGGCTTTGCCGACAGGCGAAATAGACGTGCATGGCGTATTCGTCGGCGATGCCGAGAAGAACCCCGCCAAAGCCGAGGGTGACGGCAAAGACTTCGGCATAGAGGAGGGCGACGGCACCGGAGGCGACAAGGAGGATGGCCGCCGGGACGAGAAAGACGAAGAGCCCCTGCCAGCTGCGCAGAAAAACGAGATAGATGGCGAGGACCGCCAGGGACGACAAACTCAGGACGACGGCGAGATCGCGTTTGATGGCATCGGCGTTGGCCAGGGTATAGCGGTGACCGCTGACCAACGTCGCTGTCACCCCCGCCGGCAGGGTCGCCGCCGCCGTCGCGAAGTGCCGCAGCAGCGCCGCGCCGCCGCGGGAGTCGGTGAGGGGAATGGGCGTCTCCGCCACCAGCAGCAGACTGCTGCCATCGGCGCTGGCAAAGTGGCCGTCGCGCAGGCGGGCATTGGGGACGAGACTGACCTGACGCAACTTCGCCAGCCCGAACTGGCGCAGATCGAGGGGGTCGCTACGCAGCAGATCCTTGAAGGCCAGACCTTCCGGCGTCAGCAACCGCGCATAACCGGACTCCAGGCGCTGGCGCACTGCCGCAGCATCGAGCTTGGCAAGAGACGCCGCATCGGCCGAGGTAAAGAGCGCTGGCTGCGCTCCTTCAAGGACGGGGAGGAGGGCCTGTCCCGCCTGGCTCCCCGGCCCGCTTAAGACCCGACTGAAGAGGGGCGGCGTCAGTTGCGCCGCCAGCTGGTCGGCGGCCGCCGACAGATCGCTTCCCGCCTCCCCCTGCAGCTGGATGACGATGCGACTGACGAAGGGCGCCTGCTGCAACAGGTGGAAGTCGGTCGCCGCCTGGGAGCCGTCATCCGGCAACATCGCGCCGATATCCTCGGTCAGGTGCACCGAAGTCAAGGCGATGGCACCACCAAGAAGGAGGGTCAGGGTCAGCCCGTAGAGGAGGCGGCGGCGGGGAGCGAAAAAGCGGTAGATACGGGAAAAGAACGGCACGCGTTTGATCCGGTCAGAACGTGGCGGCGGGGAGTTCGGGATTGACCACGGTATTGACGAAGGTCAGGCGGGTAAAATCACCGTCGCGGTCGTGGATCTCGACCCGGGTCACGTGGCTGGCGTCGGCGGCGAAAGCGATGAGGAGATGGCCGATGGGGCCGCCTTCGGCCAGCGGTTGCAGGCGCAGGACGACCGGGGCCTCGGTGACGACGCTGATGCGATACTCCTGGCGCAGCTTGGGAAAGTCGGCCCGGGTCCAGGCCAGCAGCTGCTCGGCGATGACCTTCAGCATCGGTTCGCGCTGGAGGTCGAAGGCTTCGCTGCGGCCGGAGCGATCGTTCCAGCGCCGCCCCTCTTTCCCCTTGAGCACGAAACCGGTTGCCACCGGCTCCAGCAGCTCCCAGCGCAGGCGATCGGGCCGGGCATAGGCGAAGCGCCCCTTGGAGGTCATGACCTCAGCGAACATGGCCAGATGCTTTTCCTGGACAAAATCGCTCGACAGGGTGGTTACCTTCGCCGCTTCGCGCTCCAGCCGCGCCAGGACGGCGTCAACCGCGGCACTTTCGGCGGCGCCGGCCGTGAAGGGAAGGAGCAGAAGCAGGGGGACGAGCCACGGACATCGTTTCATCACGGCAGCACTTTCCTTTATGCGGGATCGGGAATCCACAACTTGAGGGAGCCCCTCGCCACGACCTCGGCCCCGCGCCGCACCTCGCCCTCGGCGACGGCAAAAGCCCCGATCAGGGCGCTGGTCTGAACGGCAATCTCCAGGCGGTCGCCGACAGAGACCGTTGCGTGCAGCTCCATGTGCCGGATTCCGACGAGAAAACCCTCGCGCACCGGGCGCCCGCCGCGCTGGTCGTCATAGCCGCGCATGGCGGCAAAACTTTGTGCGATCATCTCGACCAGCGCCACCGGCTCCAGAGCCCCGGCGGCATCGACCATGATCCCTGTCGCCGTAACCTGGGTCGCGCTGCGGCTGCCGCTGTCGTCACAGACGAGGAGCTCGTCGAGCAGGCAGAGGGGCGGCCGATGGGGGAGGAAATTGACCGCTGGCTGCGGCAGGTCGAAATCACGCATGGCCCTTTAGCTCCAGTAGACGGCGAGATCGTCGAAATACTGGCTGGAGAAGAGGAGCTTGCGGAACTTGACGAGATCGTCATGGAAGACCCGCTCGTTGTCATAGACGGTGAAATCGCGCAGGAGGAGGTCGTAGACCCGTCGCGTACCGCCACCGAGGCGCTCGGCGTTGCGGAAGGAAAGGGACTGCATGTCGGCCAGGACTTCCAGGGTCAGGACATGCTTGGCATTGCTGACCGAACGGAAGGCCTTGCGCGCCGCCACCGTCCCCATGCTGACGACATCCTGATTGGAAGCGTTGCAGGAGATGGTGTTGGTCGAGACCGGCCCGGCCAACTGGCGGTTCTCGGCCGTGGTCGAGGTCGCCAGATACTGGGCGCCCATGAAGCCCATGGTCAGCCCCAAGGTGCCGGGGATGAGGAACTCCGGCAGCCCTTCGTTGAGGTTCTTGTCGAGGAGCTTGTTGAGACGCCGCTCGGAGAGGTTGCACAGGGTCGAGATCGCCATGCAGAGCATATCCATGGCAAAGCCGATGCTCTGCCCGTGGAAGTTGCCGCCATGGATGACCTTCTGCTTCTCGGGGATGATGATGGGGTTGTCGTTGGAGCTGTTCGCCTCGATCTCCACCGTGCGCACCGCCGCCTCGATCGCCTCGATGACCGGGGCGAGAACCTGGGGGGTACAGCGGATGGAGTAGACATCCTGCACATTGATGCTGGTTTCGTAAACCCGCCCTTCGGTCTTCTGTTTGCGGATAAGCTCATGCATCTCGGAGCGCAAGGTGATGTTGCGCGACCCGTGATAGAGGTGGCGAATGGTCGCGGCGATCTCGAGCTGGCCGGGGTGGGGCTTGACCCGGTGCAGATCCTCGTCGAAGGCGTCGTCGATACCGCCGAAGATCTCGATGGCAAAGGCGGCGGTGACACAGGAGAGACGCAGCAGCTTGTTGGCGCCGTAGAGGGCGAAGGCGGCGATGGCGGTCATGGCGCTGGTGCCGTTCATCAGGGCGATCCCCTCCTTGAAGGAGAGGCGCAGCGGCTTCAGGCCCTCGGCGGCCAGGGCCTCGGCGGCACTCTTGAGCACCCCCTGATGGTAGGCCTTGCCTTCGCCGATGATGGCGAGGGCGACATGGGCGAGATGGATGAGGTCGCCGGAAGCGCCGACGCTGCCGCATTCGGGGACATAGGGGGCGACGCCGCGGTTGATCATCGCCTGCATCAATTCGAGGAGTTCGAGGCGCACGCCGCTGTAGCCCTTGACCAGGGTATTGAGACGCACCGCCAGAATCGCCTGGGCGATGTACGCTTCGAGGGGGTCGCCGAGACCGGCGGCGTGACTGCGAATGAGGTTGACCTGCAGCGCCTCGATCTCGTTGTCGTCGATGATCTTGTTGCACATCGGCCCGAAGGAGGTGTTGACGCCGTAGATCACTCGCCGGGCGGCGACTTCTTCTTCGAGAAAGAGGCGGCTGGCGCGGCAACGCTCCAAGGCCGCCGGATCGAAAGCCACCTGCTTGTCGCCGATGCCGATGGCGATGATGTCGGCAATGGTCAGATCATGGCCGTTGAGGACGACGCTGGGACGGGTGGACATGGTTTTGTTCCTTCCTGAAGACCTTTTGCCACAGAGGACACAGAGGTCACTGAGAAATTCAAAATCTATTTTGTTTTTGACCCACTTCGGAATTCGAAAAGATGCTCAGAACAAACCAGGGGGCTGGCCTATCCTCTGTGTTCTCTGTGCTCTCTGTGGCTAGCCCTGTTTTTCCCGGTAGTCGAAGAATGTCACCGGCTTGCGCTGGTCTTCCTGAACCGTGCGCCGCAGCACTTCAGCCACGGGAAGGATTTTGACCTCGGGCTTGACCCGGATGCGGACGGCAATGGCTTCGGCGACCTCGGCGACGGACAGCTGCGGATCATCGCTGCCGACCACGACCAGAAGCCGGTCGGAGAGATCGAACTCGGCATGGACCTCAAGGTAGTGACCGCGCACTGCCGGCAGCTCTTGCAGGGCGGCAGCAATGGCCGGGGGATAGAGGGTGGTGCCCCGCACCTTGAGCATCTGTGCCTTGCGCCCGACCACCGGTCCGAGGCGTGGCGTCGTCCGGCCGCAGGAGCAGGGGGCGACGTGGAGGGCGGCAAGGTCGCCGGTACAGAAACGCAACAACGGCATGCCGGTAACCTGCAGCGGCGTCGCCACCACTTCGCCGACCACACCTGGCGGCACAGCCTGCCCCTTTGCGTCGAGAATCTCGACGACCATCAGTTCGGGGAGGAGGTGCCCGCCACACCCCTCGCGGCAATCGGTAAAGGCGGTAGCCATCTCGGTGCTGGCGTAGGTACTCAGAATTTTTGCCCCGCCCCAGGCCTGGCGCAGCCGCTCGCCGAGGGGGGAGAGGGTGAGGTCGTCGCGCCGCAGCGGCTCACCGATGCCGATCAGGGTGGTGACGCCATCTAGCCCCGCCCCCCCGGCCGCTTGCAGCCGGCAAGCCAGGGCAAGCAGGAGGGTCGGCACCCCGATGATGGCGCGCGGCTGCTGACGGCGCACCAGTTCGGCGAGATAGGGCAAGCTGTTGGAGCCGCCGCGGATGACGGTGGCGCCGAGGCGGTTCAAGCCGAGGCAATAGGCGAGTCCAGCCATGAAACAGCGATCGAGGGTGGTGGCGATGAGGACCCGGTCCCCCGGGGCAATGCCGGCGGCGCGAAACGACATCGCTTCGTTACGTGCCAACCGCTCCAGGTCGGCCACGGTCTGCAGCATCGCCACCGGCTCCCCGGTCGTTCCCGAGGTGAGACAGATATCGGCGACCTGCTCCGCCGGAACACAGAGAAATTCTGCGCCGCAGCGCGCCAGATCGTCTTTGGTGGTCAGGGGATAGTGTGTCAGGTCCGCGCGACCGGCACCGACCGCCGTGGTCAGGCCGCCCTCGGCGAAACGCCGGCGGTAGAAGGGAGAGTACTCGCCGAGATAGGCGATGTGCCGGCGCAGCAGGGCATCCTGAAAAGCTTGCCAGCGTTCAACCTGGCCAAATTCGTGATCGGCGGCACACCCGGTCATTTGCGCCCCGCGCGCATGGTGGCAAGTTCGCGGGTCATGGCATCGCGCACCTCACGGCGGTACCTGACATAACCGAGGGCGCCGGGATAATCGCTCGGAGCATAGGCCGACAGCGTCCGCAGGCGCACCCGCGCCGGACGCAACCAGGCCCGTCCCGGCGGCAGCAACCGGTCGGTGCCGGTCAGGCAGAGGGGGACCAGCGGCACCCCCAATTCGATGGAGACGCGAAAGGCGCCGGAGTAGAAGCGTTGCAGACGCCCGTCGCGGCTGCGGTGCCCTTCGGGAAAAAAGAGGATACTCCCCCCGGCGGCGATGGTTTTGCGGCAGGAGGCGAGACAGTCCTCCCACTCGTCCCCCTCGACATCGAGGTATCCGGCCAGGCGCATGAAATAGGCGTACCAGAACATGCGGAAGGGCCACGAGCGTACGGCGAAGGCAACGTCGAAGACCGGCAGCCCGCCCATGAAATAGGTATCGAAAAAGGAATAGTGATTGACCACCAGGATGCAGGGCGTCGGCAGGGGATCGCGGTCGAAATTCTCCCGGCGAAAGGGGACGAAAGGGGCGGTCAAGCCGAGCCAGCCGCGGCCGTAGAGCCAGATGTAGAGGCGCATGATCCGCCCTGCATCCCACCTGGTAAGAAGCCGGGCAAGGCCAAAGTAAAGCGGGAAAAGGAGCCCGCAGAGCAGACTCCAGAGAAGCAGCAGGGGGTAGACCGTGGCATTCATGAGCACGGCAGCGACTCCGTGCAGAGTACGGCCGACCCACCCTTGGCGTGGCTCGCGGCTGACGCCGGACTCGCTCAATCAGGCCGTCCCTTCGAGCTTGCGCTTTTTGGCGATGACAAAAGCATGCAGATCCCCGAGAGTGCGGATAGAGCGGATCGCCTCCTCCTCGCGGATCTTGAAGCCGAAGGCAGCTTCGAGGACGATGACCATGTCGACGACATCGAGGCTGTCGAGGCCGAGGTCGTCGTAGAAGGAGGCTTCGGGGGTCATGATTTTGGCCTCGAGTTCGAACTCTTCCTGCAGCGAGCTGTCGATAAGCCCGATGATTTCCTGATCGGTCATGCGCGGTATCTCCTTAATACCAGGGAGGCATTGACGCCGCCCAGGGCGAAATTGTTCTTGACGGCGGCACCAATTTCCCGCCGCTCCCGCGGCCGGGCGTGGCGGATCATGGCGCAGGCCGGGTCGACGTGGTCGAGGTTGTGGGTGGCGATGAGTTCGCCCCTTTCCATCATGGCGATGGTGCCGATGAGCTCGATGGCGCCGCTGGCCGCCATGGTATGGCCGATGTGACCTTTCAGGCTGCTCACCGGAACGTCTCCGCCGAAGACGGCATGGATCGCCTCGGCCTCGGCGACATCGCCCTGGGCGGTCGCGGTGGCATGGGCATTGACATAGGCGACATCCGCCGCGGCGACCCCGGCATCATGCAGAGCCAGGCGCATGCAGCGCTCCATCGATTCGGCATTGGGATTGGCGATGTTGCTGGTATCGGTGACGCAGGCGAAACCGACGATTTCCGCCAGAATCATCGCCCCGCGGCGCAGGGCCGAATCGAGGGATTCCAACAACAGGATGCCGCACCCCTCGGCGCAGACGACCCCGTCGCGGTCGCGATCGAAGGGGCGCGGGGTTGCGCTCGGCCGGTCATTGTAACCAGTCGAAACGGCGTTCATAACATCAAACGTCGCGGCCGTCAATGGATGAAACTCATCGGCACCGCCGCAGAGCATGGTTTCCTGCTTGCCGAGGGCGATCATTTCATAACCGTAGCCGACCGCCTGACAACCGGTGGAACAGGCGGCCGAGGGGGCGAGAATGCGTCCGGTGATACCGAGGGCCTGGGCGACATTGGCCGCACCGGAGTGATTCATGATCTGGAAGAAAAGGGTCGAACGCATCCGCTCCAGACTGCGGTCGGTCAGGTAATCCTCGAAGAATTCCTGAATCGTCCCCGGGCTGCCGATGGTCGAGCCGAGCACCACCCCCATGTCGCCGGAGGCGCGGGCGGCTTCCCCCAGCCCGGCCTGGGTCAGGGCATCGCTGGCGGCGAGGGTGGCATAAATCGACAGCGCCGACATGGAACGGCGGAACTTGCGCGGAATCTCCAGGGGGTCGATCTGTGGCACCAGGGCGGCGACGCGGCAACGCATGCCGCCGACCTGGCCGAGATCGGGGAATGTCACCACCCCACTGCGTCCGGCGTAAAGGGCCGCCACCAGGGCCTCGGCACCGCGGCCGAAGGGGGAAATCGCCCCCATGCCGGTGATGACCACGCGTCTTACCCGCATCGTTTCAACTCCTGTCGCAAAGACTCATGTCCCAAGATGGTACCACAGGCGAGAAAACCCGAGAGCATCGCCCCGAGAACCCCGGGTGCCGCCGTCGCCTGTCCGGCCAGATAGAGGCCCCGCGCCCGCGTCTGCGCCTGGGGATTGAGCTGGCCGACGCGGTGTTTGACCCCATAGAGGCTGCCGTAAGGCGAGGCCACATAGTCGCGATAGGTCAAGGGCGTCGCCGCCGCGACCGCGCGAATCGCGCCGGCCAGTTCCGGCACTTCGCGCCGCAAGCGGGCAAGGACCGCAGCCGTTAAGTCCTCTTTGCGCTGGCGGTAAGCAGGTGGGCGCTCCTGCCGGCGCGAAGAGCGCCACGGCGCAAAATCGTCAACCGAGAGGGGCAGAATGGCGAGAAAACCTCCACCCGTGTCGCCCGCTTCGCAACCGCTGAGATAAAGAGGCCGGCCATCGACCGGGCCGGCGACAAACTGCTCACCGCCGCCGGAGAGGAAGAGGTTGCGCCGGCGCAGCGGCGCGGGCGTTGCTGCACAGTTGGCAAAAAGAACCAGCCCTCCGGCCGATTCCTCCAGACGCTCCAGCCGATGACAGTAGGCCGGGCGCAGGACGCCGGCCGGCAACAGCTCGGGGAGGAGGCGGGGGTGGAGGGTGGCGACGCAGCCGCAACAGTCAATCTCCTCCCCGTCGGCCAGCCGGACCCCGGTCACGGCCCCGGCCTCCGAGCAAAGGATGCTCGTGACCGCCACCCCGCAGCATACTTCGACTCCGGCCGCTTGCAGGGCGTCGGCGAATACCTTCGCCAGCGCCCCGCCGCCGCCGGCAATGCCGTGCACCGAGCGATAGTAGGGACCGACGATACAGGCATGCAGGGCGAAGGAAATCTCGTCCGCAGCCGCCCCATGGAGGAGACAATGCAGGGAAAGGAGCTCCTTGAGGCGCGGCGCGGTAAAATGCTCGTCCAGCACCTGCTGCAACGATGGCCCGTCGAGGAGGCCAGCGTCTGCGACGGCGGCAACGGGAGCATCCAGATTCATATAGGGAAAAGCTTCCCATGCCTGCCGCAGTGCCTCAAGGTAACGGCCGATGGCACCACGCTCGCCGGGAAAGTCGGCGCCGAGAGCCTCGGCAAGGGCGACCTCACCGATCGGGAAACGGAACTCGCCGCCGTCGGCGAAACGGCAGAGATCGAAGCCGTCGGCGGCAAAGGGAACGGGCTGCAACGCTCCGGCGAGACCGAGATAACGAAAAAAACGCGTCAACGCCCCATCCGCGTCGAGGCCGCCGGCATAGTGGAAGCCGGTATCGAAACGCACTCCCTCGCGGACAAAGCCGCGCAGCAGCGGCGCCAGGGACGGTGCACCTTCGACCAGCACCACCCGTTCGCCGCGCCGCGCCAGGATCAGGGCCGTGGTCATCCCCGCCGCGCCGGCGCCGATGACCACATAGGGGAGGGTCATCCGCCAAACCTCAGGGCGAGACAGGCATTGGTTCCGCCAAAGCCGGCCGAATTGCACAGAACATGGCGCGGCGGTCGTTCCAGGGTGGCGGTAATGATGTTGAGCTGGGCCGATGCTGCATCCGGCGTCTCAAAATTGACGGAGCGGGCGACAAAGCCCTGCTGCGCCATGATCGCGGTGTAGACGACCTGCGATGCCCCCGACATCCACAGTTCGTGCCCGGTCAACGCCTTGAGCGCCGAGACCGGCACCCCCTGCGGCCCGAAGACGGCGGCAATGTTTTCGGCCTCGGCGGCATCGCCGGCCGGGGTCGAAGTCGCATGGGCGCAGAGGTAATCGATGTCGCCGGGGGCCAGCGCCGCCGCCTTCAGCGCCCCGCGCATCGCCCGCTGCAGGCCGCCGACGCTCGGCACCGACAGGTGGTTGCCGTCGGAGGAGAAGGCATAGCCACAGACTTCACCGAGGATGGTTGCGCCCCGCGCCTGGGCCAGATCGTAGCGTTCGAGCACGACCGCCGCCGCGCCGCCGCCGGGGACGAGGCCGTCGCGGTCCTTGTCGAAGGGACGGCTGGCGGCTGCGGGCTGGGCGATGCGGGTGGAAAAGGCGCCGAGGCCGTCGAAACTGCACATCGATTCCCAGTTGATCTCCTGGGCGCCGCCGCAGATGACCCGCTCCTGCCGCCCCAGAGCGATGAGGTCGGCCGCCTGGCCGATGGCGTGGCCGCCGCTGGAACAAGCCGAGCTGATGGACCAGCAGGCGCCGCGGGTCTTGAAGAGGGTATTGAGGTTCATCGTCACAGTCGAGGTCATGGAGCGGAAGATCAACCCGCTTCCCAGGGAGACCGTTTCGCCGAGACGGCGCAGGGCGTCGACCTGCTCGATGGCGGCGAGACAGCTCGAATCGACCCCGAAGATGAGCCCGGTGTCGTCGTTTGCCAGTAGCTCCTCGCCGAGGTCGGCCATGGCGATGGCGTCCCGCGCTGCGGCATAGGCCTGCACGGCAAAATCGGGCATCGACTTGCGCGCCTTCTTCGGCAGGGTCGCCGCGACGTCGAAATCACGGATCACCCCGGTGAGAGGGCTGCGGAAGCCGAGGCGCACGCGCTCCGCATCGATACCGATCCCCGAGCGCCCCTGGCGCAAGCCAGCGCCGACCTCTGCCGGAGTGGTACCGAGGCAGGAAACAATACCGAAACCGGTAATGGCGACACGATGCAGCACAGGCAACCTCAATCAGGAGAAAAGGGGTCGAAAACGTATTTGAACTTAACAGTTTATCGAGCATGTTGAGGCTGAGCAAAAATGCCCAGGTGCAAGGCGCCCGAAATCCCGCGGAGTAAGGCGTACCACAAGGTACGTCGTTGAAGCGGGATAAGGGCAACGCCGCAGATGGGCGTTTTTCATCAGCCGTCTGGCTACATGTAGCTGCCGCCATTGACGGCCAACACCTGCCCGGTGATATAGGTCGCCCGCTCCGAGCAGAGAAAGGCGACGAGTCCGGAGACTTCATCGGGACGGCCGACGCGGCCGAGGGGGATCATCGGCAGGATGCGTTCCTTGGGGAGATCCTTGACCATATCGGTTTCGATGAAGCCGGGGGAAACGGCGTTGACGAGGATATTGCGGCGCGCCACCTCGGCCGCCAGGGCCTTGGTGGCGCCGATGAGCCCGGCCTTGGCGGCTGAATAGTTGACCTGCCCGGCCATGCCGCTTTGCCCCGAGGTCGAGACGATGTTGACGATGCGCCCCCGGCGTTTTTTCAACATGCCGGGGAGGACAAGCTTGGTCACGGCAAAGAAGCCGCCGAGGTGGACATCGAGGACCCCCTGCCACTCCTCCTGCGCCATCAGCGCCATGATCGTGTCCTTGGCGAAACCGGCATTGTTGACGAGAACAAAGGGGGTCACTTCCGCCAGCAGCGGTTCGAGGGCTGCCCGCGCCGCCAAAGGATCAGCGACATCAAAGGGGACCTTGCGACAGGCGCCACCAGCGGCAGCGACAGCAGTGACTATTTCACCAGCGGCCGCGTGATCACCGCGATAATTGAGCCAGATATCGAAACCGGCACGGGCCAGTTCGACGGCAATCGCCGCGCCGATCCCCTTGCTGGCCCCGGTGACGAGGGCGATTCTGCGTTCTTCCATAAGGGTTCTGACCTTCGAATTGCCGGTGAAATGAGGTTCGGGAATAAGCTGTCCCGGCGGAAGTTACTCCCGGATGTTGCGCACGGTCCCGGTGCCGTCGAATTCGACCACCAGGGTGCGGTACTTGTCCTTCCAGTAGGTCCAGCTGTTGTCGTCCAGGGACGGAGTCTTGTGCGTCGGGGGGAGACCGAGGGCCGTCACCACCCCCTGCTTGCTCATCCCGACCAGGGCCTTGCCGGCCTTGACCCCTTCGCGATCGATCTTGGACAGGGCCGCCAGGGAGACCGGGGTGGGAGAAGTGATCTTGGCGATATACTCGTCGACGCTGATCCCCATGTATTTTTCCTGGTACTCGAAGGCGATCAGGCGACCATCGTCCTTGCCCTGGATGGTGAAAGCAGGGACAAAGCCGCGGCGCAAGGGACCGACGGTGACTTCACTGCCGGCCGGAAGGAGAAAAACCGGGGGGAGGGCATCGACCCATCCGGAGTAGCTCGCCTTGTAGACGTGCTCGCCATTGCGGCCGACCTGATCTTGGACATGGACATTGTATTTCAGGTAAAGTGTCCCCTCCGCGAAGACCGGCGGCGCCAGCAGGGCGCAAGCGAAAACCATCAGGAGAACCGAGCCAAATCGTCTGTTCATCGCCACACCTCCGCCCAAGGTAGAAAAAAGACGACAACCGTCAAAGTAACAGTTGCCGCACGCGACGCCCTGGCCCTGGCCGGGCCGACTGCCCAAGGACTTACGTTGCTGATCTTCGCAGCAATTTTTTGTCATGGATATCTACACCAAAAGACCGAAAAATTCAACTGAAAACCGGGACATTCCTGTACTTGGGTCGTCCGCAGCTCCGGCTTTCCCTTGTCATCCCCGCACCCCTGTGCTAATTTTCCCGCTACCCCTGATATCCACCCCTTACCAGTGCCCGCCGCCCCTGCGGTCACCTCCGCGGGTCGCCATGAATGACACCCAGTCTCGCCTGCGCCAGCTCCCCGCTATCGACCGTCTGCTGCATGCCGACTCTCTGACCGCCCTGGCCAAGACTACCCCGCATGTCCTGCTGCGCGAGGCCGCGCAAGCGACCCTGGCCGCGGCCCGGGAAGAGCTTCGCGCCGGCGGCCACCCCGACCTCGGCATCGACGCCCTCGCCCGGCAGACCGCCCTCGCTGCCGCCGCCAGCCTGCTGCCGTCCCTGCGCCCTGTCCTCAACGCCAGCGGCACCCTCCTCCACACCAATCTCGGCCGTGCTCCCTTGAGCAAGGCGGCCCTGGCCGCCGTCGCCGCCGTCGGCCGCGGCTACTCCAGCCTCGAACTCGATTTGACCAATGGCACACGCGGCCACCGCGACAGCCATGTCGAAGCCCTCCTCTGCCACCTCACCGGCGCCGAAGCCGCGACGGTCGTCAACAACAACGCCGGTGCGGTCCTCCTCGCCCTCACCGCCCTCGCCCACGGCCGCGAAGCCATCGTCTCTCGCGGTGAACTGGTCGAAGTCGGTGGCTCCTTCCGCATCCCCGAGATCATGGCCAGCGGCGGGGTGCGCCTGGTCGAGGTCGGCGCCACCAACAAGACCCACCCCGCCGACTATGCCCAGGCCATCGGCCCGGAGACCGCACTTCTGCTCAAGGTTCACACCAGCAACTACCGCATCGTCGGCTTCACCGCCAGCGTCCCGGCGGCAGAACTCGTTGAGCTCGGCGCCGCTCATGGCTTGCCGGTGCTGGAAGACCTGGGGAGCGGCATGCTCCTCGACCTCACCCCCTTCGGCCTGCCGCAAGAACCGACCGTCGCCGCGACCGTTGCCGCCGGCGTCGATGTCGTCACCTTCTCCGGTGACAAGCTCCTCGGCGGCCCCCAGGCCGGACTCATTGTCGGCAAACGCGCCGCCATCGAAAGACTGCGCCGCCACCCCCTCATGCGCGCCCTGCGCTGCGACAAGCAAACCCTGGCGGCTCTCGAAGCGACCTTGCGCCACTATCTCGACCCGCTTGAGGCATTGCGGGAAATTCCCACCCTGCGCATGCTCGCCGCCACCCCGACCGAACTCAAGCAGCGCTGTCAGCGCCTCAGGCGCAAGCTCGCCCCCCAGATCAAAGACCGGGCCGCTCTCACCATCGTCCCTGAGCCCGCCACCGTTGGCGGCGGTGCCCTGCCGACGGTGGAGCTGCCGGGCTTCGCCCTCGCCCTCCAGCCGCACGCCATGAGCGTCGACGACCTCGCCGCGCGCTTACGCCAGCGCCCCCTGCCGGTCATCGGCCGCATCCGCGACGATCGGCTGCTCCTCAATCCGCGCTCCCTCTTCCCCAGCGAGGAGACCGACCTGGTCGCCGCCCTCGCCGCCGCCCTGATCTGATCCCCCAGCCATGAGCAAACCTTCCGAGCGCCACCTCATCATCGGCACCGCCGGCCATGTCGACCACGGCAAGACTGCGCTGATTCGCGCCCTCACCGGGATCGAGACCGACCGCCTCAAGGAGGAGCAGGAGCGCGGCATCTCCATCGACCTCGGCTTCGCTCCTTTCCGTCTCCCCCATGGCGGGGTCGCCGGCATCGTCGATGTCCCCGGCCACGAGCGTTTCATCCACAACATGCTGGCCGGGGTCGGTGGCCTCGATCTGGTCCTGCTGGTCGTTGACGTCATGGAAGGGGTTAAACCGCAGACCCGCGAGCACCTCGCCATCCTCAAGCTCCTCGACATCCCCCGCGGCATCGTCGTGCTGACCAAATGCGACCTGGCCGAAGAGGACTGGATCGATCTGGTCGAGGAGGAGATCCGCGAGGAGGTCGCCGGTACCTTCCTGGCGTCGGCCCCCTTCTGCCGAGTCTCGGCCCTGACTGGCGCCGGCCTGCCCGAGCTGGCGGCCGCCATCGAGGCGGTTGCCGTTACGGTCACGGGCAAGGATGCCGCCGGTCCTCTGCGCCTCCCCATCGACCGCCACTTCAGCGTCGCCGGCTTCGGCACCGTCGTTACCGGCACCCTCCTCTCCGGTCGCGTCACGGTCGGCGACAACGTCGAACTGCTGCCGCCGGGGGAGACGGTACGGGTGCGCGAAGTCCAGGTCCACGGCAAAAAGGTCGAGGTCGCCAGCGCCGGCCAGCGCGTCGCCCTCAATCTGGCCGGGGTCGAGCGCGAGCGCTTGCAGCGCGGGGCGGTCATCGGCACCCCCGGTCGCTTCGAGCAGACCGAGCGTTTCGACGCCCGCCTGACCCTCCTGGCCGAGGCGCCGCGGCCGCTGCAATTCCGCGATCCGGTCCACCTCTATCTCGGCACCGCCCGCGCCGTCGGCGTGATCGCCCTGCTTGATCGCGACCAACTCAAGCCGGGGGAGAGTGCCCTGGTGCAGATCCACCTCGACCGGCCCCTGGTGGCCCACCGCCAGGACCGCTTCATCGTTCGCTCCTACTCGCCGATGACGACCATCGGCGGCGGCACGGTGATCGACCCGGCCCCCCTCAAGCACAAGCGCTTCCGCGCTGAGGTCATGCAGACCCTGAAGGAACTGGAGTCGGGGGAGCGCGCCTTTCTC